>Ga0247778_1000082_pt1 | contig 158440 bp, 133 predicted proteins | sample UWRJL049202B5_FD_179939 | JGI IMG/M metagenome (GOLD analysis project Ga0247778, IMG submission 179939) | Plant litter microbial communities from Arlington Agricultural Research Station in Wisconsin, United States - UWRJ-L049-202B-5 | ecosystem: Environmental > Terrestrial > Plant litter >... | reverse complement strand
CTATGGTCCACCGGGTGCGCCGCCTCCTGGTGGCTATGGTCCACCGGGTGCGCCGCCTCCTGGTGGTCCACCGGGTGCGCCGCCTCCTGGTGGCTATGGTCCACCGGGTGCGCCACCTCCGGGTGGTTGGGGACCGCCCGGCTCACCCCCTGGGGGTTATGGACCGCCCGGCTCACCCCCTGGGGGTTATGGACCGCCCGGCTCACCTCCAGGTGGTTATGGACCGCCCGGCTCACCTCCAGGTGGTTGGGGTCCGCCTGGTTCACCTCCTGGGGGTTATGGTCCGCCCGCGGGTGGGCCCCCTGGCTACGGCCCGCCCGGTGGCGGTTACGGTCCACCAGCGGGCGGCCCGCCGTACGGCGGTGGCTTCGCGCCTCCGCCGTTCCAGCCCGGCGCAGCGCCACCCGGCGGTGGCCCAGGCTTCGACGCAACGGAAGCGCTTTCCTTTGCCTGGGCTGCGATCACCAAAGACTACGCGGGCATCGCCGTACCGCTCGTGGTTGCGGCCTTCGTCTCGGCACTTCCGGGGATGATCCTTGGCGGCATTCGCGGCGCCATCGTGGGCGGGCTCACGGCGTCGGGCTCGGTCGATCAATCGCTGATCATGCTGATCAATGTCGGCGGTACGCTGGTCAATTATCTGATCGGGCTGGTCGTGCAGGCGTTCATTCTGGGCGGCGTGGTGCAGTTCACGCTGCGCGTCGCGCGCGGTGAAAAGCCCGATTTCGGGGTGGTATTCGCGGGCGGCCGATACTTTGCGCCGATGCTCGGTGCAACGCTCCTCTATACCTTAGGGGTTGGTGTCGGGTTCGCGGCCTGTCTCGTGCCGGGCCTGTTTCTGTTCGCGGGTTGGGTCGCCTACTCGGCGTTCATCGTCGACAAGGGCTTGGGCGCGATCGAGTCTTTGAAGGCAAGCTGGCAAGCGACTCAGCCGTATCGAACGAACATCATCGTCTACGCGTTGTTGTCGTTCCTCGTGGTCTTCGCGGGCGCGCTGGCGTGCTGCATCGGCGCGCTACTGGTCTCGTTCCCGGTCTTGATGATCGGCAACGCGTACCTGTATTTGAAGCTGATCGGCGAGCAGCCGCGGCTACCTGGCGCGTGATGGGCTGGGGCCCTCGAACGGCTAAGTCGATCGAGGGCCTTTACTCGGCGTCCCGGCAGCAACGAAACCCGGTCGAATAGTCGTGGTAAACCGCGGCGTGGGCGGTGGTCACGTAGTTGCAGCCGGGGCCGTTGATCTCGGCGTCACCGTAGAAGCCACCACGAAAGTAGCCGTGCCCGTTGGCGGCAACCTCTGCGCCCCACTCGTGCAGGTTGCCGACCAAGTCGAAGACGCCATAAGGCGACACCGACGCGGAGTACGCGCCCGTCTTGGCCAAGCCTCCGGGCCAGCGGTTCAAGCGCGCGTCGTTCATCAATGTGCGGTCGAAGGGCGCGCCCTGGCCGAAGACGGCGGTGACGGCGCTGCCTTTGCCTTCGTTGCACTTGCCGCGCTGATGACGAGTGCCACCGTACGGGTAGCTGGCGCTGTGGTTCGGGCCGCGACACGCGAGCGAGAACTCGGCGGCGCTGCACAGCCGCTTGCCCGCGTTCTCGCACGCGCTCTGGGCCTGCACTTGCGAAATGTAACCTTGCGGCACGACGCCCTCGGCCACCTTGGCGCGGACGTTCAAGCCATCGACCGGCGTGTACGGGGAGTGCGGGGTTTCACGCCCGGCGTCGTCGACCTCGACTACGTACGCTTCGTAGCGATCGATGCAGTAGCCTTTGACGTGCGCCATCCCCGGCGGGCAAGCGGACCCGGGGGCTGCCGCGGCAGCCGTGTCCGTGTGAATCTCGCCCAGGCCGTGGACCGCTGAGAGCGTGAGGGCGCTGCTCGCGTTGACGGGAGTAGCATCAACCGCGGCAAAACCCCAGAGCGGGGGCGGTGCCTGCCCGCAGCTCAGCAAACAGACGCTGAGCGCGACTGATGCGGCAGAGATGACGGAACGTTGCGGCGAGCTCACGTGCCCTCATTCGTACGGGGCGCGCGGTGATGCGTCAAGCGGCCTATCTGCCACACACGAACCGCGCGTGTGCGCTTTTGCGAGTTGTCCGGAAAAGTTCGTTGTGCGCGGATGTACTTCTAGCGGAACCGATAATCCTCGTGGATTGCTCGCACGAAGCCGTCCCCAGTCAGAGAGTGAGCCCGCTGGCTTCGTCCACACCGAGCATCAAGTTCAGGTTCTGCACGGCGGCGCCCGAGGCCCCTTTGCCCAAGTTGTCGAGCCGCGCAACGATCAGGATCTGCTGCTGATGACCGAACACGAACAGCTCGAGCCGGTTCGTGTCGTTGCAGGCGATTGGATTCAAAAAGCCGTCTTCCAACAGCGCTTCTGTTTCCAGCGGTTGAACGACGACGAAGCGCTCGCCGTGATAGTGCGCGGCCAGCACCTCGTGCACGTCTTTGGGCGATAGCTTTTTCGGTAGCAAGCGCGGGAACAGCGGCACCGAGACCAACATCCCCTTGTAGAAGTCGCCTACGACCGGCTCGAAAAAGGGCGCGGCGCTCAGCCCCACCACATGCTGCATTTCCGGCAGGTGCTTATGGCGCAGACCGAGACCGTACGGGCGCGGGCCGCGCAGGTGTTCGCGCTCGTTCGGCGAGGCGGTCTCGTAGGTCGCGATCAGCTTCTTGCCTCCGCCGCTGTAGCCGGACAGCGAGTGGGCCACGATCGGATAATCCTGGGGTACGAGCCCACGCTCGACCAAGGGCGCGAGCGCGGCCACGAACCCCGTGGCGTGGCAGCCGGGCACGCTCACCCGCGAAGCTTTGCGAATTCGATCCCGCTGACCGGCATTCAGTTCGGGAAACCCGTATACGAAGTCCGGGCTCACCCGGTGCGCGCTACTCGGGTCGATCAGCCGCGTCCGCGGATTCTCGAGCAAGCTGACGGACTCGCGGGCGGCCGCGTCCGGCAAGCAAGTGATGACGAAGTCGACTTGGTTGATCAACGCCTTGCGAGCTGCCGGATCTTTTCGCTGATCGGCCGGCAGCTCGCAAAGTTCGAGCTCGGGGCGAGCGGCGAGCCGCTCTTGGATCTGCAGCCCCGTCGTGCCTTCGCGCCCGTCGATGAAAATCTTGTGCATGGCTCGCTTCCGAGCGCGTGGTTTACGGCAAACGCTCGGCCCGCGCCAGCTCGACTATTTCTCGGGCGTGACGACGATCTCGACGCGCCGGTTCTCCGCTCGCCCGTCGGGGGTCTTGTTGTCCGCGACCGGGTTGCTCGCGCCCTTGCCCTCGGCCGTGGCCTTTTCGGAGGGAACCCCGCGCGTCACCAGATAGTCACGCACCGATTGGGCGCGGCGCAGCGAGAGCGCGTCGTTGTCCGATGCGCTGCCGACCGAGTCCGTGTAGCCCTGAACGACGATCGCCTTGAAGCCCTGATCGGTGAGCGCCTTGGCGACCTGGTTCAGCTTTTCCTTCGCGATCGGCAATAGATCGCTCTTGCCCGTCGCAAACAGCACCGAGCCCGAGAGCGTGATCACGACGCCGCGCGATTCCTCTTTGACCTTGGCGATCTCCGCCAAGCTGGCCATGGCGACCGCTGCCTTACGCTCGGCTTCGACGCGCGCGGCCTTCTCCGCGGCCAGCGCTTCTTTGGTCTTGGCGTAGTTCTCCAGGCCCTGCGTCTGCGTGTTCCGGAGGTCTTTGTCGGCTGCCGCACGCTTGCGTTCGGCCTTTTCGCGGCCGCCCTCGGCGGCCGCAATCTGCGCCCGGCGCTGGGCGACGTAGGCCAGATCCTTGGTCTTCTGGTTGGGGCCGTCCTCGTCGAAGTTCTGCTGAGCAACCTGCAGAGACTGCTTGGCGGTGTCCAGCTGGGCGGGCGCTAGATCTGCAGCCGGACCTTTGGCGGCTTCTGCGTAAGCGGAGCGCGCGTCGAGCAATTCCTGAGGTGGAACTGCGGCGCCGCCGCAAGCCATCATCAGCGTGGCCAAACTCGCCGCGATCAACGCGGGACGAGCGGCGTAGAAGCCAGAGATACAACCGTTTACGATTCGCATAGACCGTCGCATCACTTCCCAATCTCCTTGCGCAGCTTTCCGACCTGTTCGCTGGCTTCAGCGGCATCATTCTGCGCCTTGGCCTCCTTGGCCAAAGCCAACGCCAAATCGGCGTCTGCCTGTGCGCGAACCAGGGTGCGCTCGGCCTCCTCGTTGTCGCCATCGGCGATCTGCTTCTCCGCGATGGCGATTTGATCCTTCGCCAGCTTCACGTGAAGCGCGGCTTTCGGATTCTCGTTCGCGCCGCCGACTTCCGCGCCTTTCACTTCGGCTTGTGCCGCGCTCAGCTGGTCATGCGGGACGGGGTATCCGCCGCAGGCCAACAACATCGTCCCAGAAATGCACCAGTAGACCCAGGTTCGGACGTTCATCACGCCCCAGTATATCGAATTCGCTCCGGCGCGAAAGTGCAGGAAATCATCGAGAATTATCCGATTTTAATGCGCCGCGAAGATTCGCCTCAGGGTTTTTCGAACTTGAGCACGAAGCGGTCGGACGTCCCGCGCCGCTCGCCAGCCTCCTTGGGCGAGTCGTTCCAATCGCGCGTGTCGTTCGGGTTTTTCAAGAATGACGCTTGCGAGACGAGCCGAAAACCGGCCTGTTCGATCTCTTCGCGCAGGGCCTGCTCTTCGATCCGGTGCACGCTCTTCACGCCGCTGAGCGCGCTACCCGGCAAACCACTGTGGTCGACGATGCCGTACACACCGCCCGGCTTGAGCGCGGCGAACACCGCGCGGTTCATCTTCTCGCGGTCGACGCCGATCCAAACCGTGTCGTGATAGAAAAGCACGTCGAGCACCGCGTCCAATCCTTTGGCTTCTGACGGAAGTGGATCGTCGAACTCGCGATCCGCGCGCACGATGTTGCCGAGCGCGGCAAGCTCGGGCTTGGCTAGTCGCTCACTCCACGGGCCGTTGGCGAACTTCTCCAAGATCATGGGCGAGTTCTGCGCGTACACTTTGCCCGAGGGCCCGACCACACGCGCCAACAGCTCGCTGGTGTAGCCGCGGCCCGCGCCGATCTCGGCGACCTTCATGCCCGGGCGAATGCCGAAGAAGGAAAGCATCAGATCGGGCTTGCGCCCCGCATCGAGCGCGCGATCTTCGGCGCTGCGATCCGGCGCGTTCACGGCCGCGCGCACGTAGTCCGGGACCGCCGGCACGGTCGCCTCGCTGGGCGCGGCGGGGGCCGCCTGCGCGGCGGAAGTCGCGGGAGTTGGGGGCGCCGCGGGGCGGGCCGGCGGGGGCGAGGGATGGCTACAGGCAACCAAGCCAATCAGCGCGGGAACGACGACGCGGCCTCGAAATGACATGCGCCGGACTATTGGACACGCGCCGCCGCCCGTCGAGTACACCGACACGCCACGTTGCACAGAGGCACCCCAAAATCAAAAGCGCCCCGTCGACGTTGAATCGACGGGGCGAATTCGAAGCGTGCGGTCGGGGAGCCGGAACTCCCAGACTGCATTCAGCGGTTCATCACTTGATGAACAGCATCTCTTGGTACGTGGGCAGCGGCCAGATGTCGTCGGCCACGATGCCTTCGAGCTGGTCGGCGACTTCACGCACCTTGAGTTGCGCGGGCAGGATCGCGTCGCGGAAGTACTTCGCTTCCTCGAACACGCTGGCTGCGCCGTGGTGAGCCGCGGCCTTGTCGAGACTCGCAACGGCAGCGTTGAGATCGGTCAGCAAGCCGCTGACCTTGGTCAGCAGCGTGGTGTCGGCCGTCACGCCGGCGGCCTTGAGTGCGCCCACGTTGGTCGCAAGCTCGGTCTGGTAGCGAGTGGTGGCCGGGATGATCAACGTCTTGGCGATCTGGAGCACCAAGTTCTTCTCCACGTTGATCGACTTGACGTACTGCTCGAGGAAAATCTCGTAGCGGGCATGGAGCTCACGGGCCGAGAGCACCTTGTACTTCTCGAACACCGCAATCGCTTCCTTGGTCTCGTACTGCGGCAGCGCCTCGATGGTCGTCTTCAGGTTCAAGAGGCCGCGTTTTTCGGCTTCTTGGTGCCACTCTTCCGAGTAGCCATTGCCGTTGAACACGACCGCGCCGTGCTCCGTGTACACCTCTTGCAACACCTGCTGAACGGCCTGATTCAGCGTCTTGCCAGAGCCGACGGCCGATTCCAGCTTGGTGGCGATGAAGTCGAGCGAGTCGGCCATGATCGTGTTCAGGACGGAGATCGCGATGCCAGGGGCCTGGCTCGAACCGACGGCACGGAACTCGAAGCGGTTGCCGGTGAAGGCGAAGGGGCTCGTGCGATTGCGGTCGCCCGCGTCACGCGGCAGGTGCGGCAGTGAATCGACACCGATTTGCAGCTTGCCACCGGCCTTGGAAGACTTGGCACCGCCGGCCTTGATCTGCTCCCAGACGTCGCCCAATTGCTCGCCCATGAAAATCGAGATGATCGCGGGCGGAGCTTCGTTGGCGCCCAGGCGATGGTCGTTGCTGGCGGACGCGATGGCGGCGCGCAGGAGGCCACCGAACTTGTGCACCGCGCGGACGACCGCCCCGCAGAACACGAGGAACTGCGCGTTGTCGTGCGGGGTGGCGCCCGGGTCGAGCAAGTTGCCCTGGGTGCTGTTGCCGAACGAGTAGTTCAAGTGCTTGCCGGAGCCGTTGACGCCCGCGAACGGCTTCTCGTGCAAGAGGCACACGAGGTCGTGCTTCTCGGCGACCGACTTCAACGTCACCATCACCAGCTGCTGGTGATCGGCGGCGATGTTGGCGCCTTCGAATACCGGCGCGATTTCGAACTGGCCGGGGGCCACTTCGTTGTGGCGTGTGGCGACCGGAATGCCCAGCACGAGCAATTCACGCTCGAGCTCGAACATGAACGCCTGCACGCGGGCGGGGATCACGCCGAAGTAGTGATCTTCGAACTCCTGGCCCTTGGGCGGCTTGGCGCCGAACAGGGTGCGGCCAGCGTTCAGCAAGTCGGGGCGCGCGTAGTAGAAGTTCTTGTCGATCAGGAAGTATTCCTGCTCGCAGCCGGCGTACGAGGTAACAGCGGAGATGTTCTCGTGCCCGAACAGCTTCAGGATACGCGTGGCGTGCGTGCTCAGTGCGGCCGTGGCGCGCAGCACCGGGGTCTTGGTGTCGAGTGCTTCACCGGTCCAAGACACGAACGCGGTCGGGATGCAGAGCGTGGTGCCGTTGATCGTCTCGGCCAAGTAGGCGGGGCTGGTCACGTCCCAGGCGGTGTAGCCGCGGGCTTCGGATGTGGCGCGAATGCCGCCGCTCGGAAAGCTGGAGGCATCGGGCTCGCCCTGGACCAGCTTCTTGCCGGTGAACTCCGCGATGGCATTCCCTTCGCCGTCCGGGTTGTAGAAGCTGTCGTGCTTCTCGGCGGTGAGGCCGGTGAGCGGATAGAAGATGTGCGCGTAGTGGGTTGCGCCCTTCGAAAGGGCCCAGTCCTTCAGCGCAGCCGCGACCACGTCCGCCGTCGCGGGGTCGAGCGGCTGGTTGCCGTCGATCGTCTTCTTGAGCGACTTGTACACATCCTTCGGCAGATGCGCCTTCATCGCCCCCAAGCCGAAGACGTTGGCGCCAAACAAGGTGCCCGACGCGGTTTCCTTGTAATTGAGTGGCGGCGAGCTTGTCTTGAACGCCGAAATCTTGGAAATCGCTTTCTGTCGGATCGTGCTACCGCTCATGTTTTTTTCCTCTTAGTGGCTCTATTCGGCTGGGAAATCACCGAAGGGCGTTCCATCTACCGCTAGCAGTCTTTCCGCACGACTGCTGAACTGTTTCTTGATTGTTTCGTGTTCTGGGTCGAAATTCCCCGCCGTCGCCCGCGACCTATCGTATTTATACGAGGATTTTAGTCGGTCACAGAATGGGCCGTTCGCGTATGCGAATCTTAACGGGTTTAAATATACACGTGTGTCCATCCCTGTTTCACGCGGGGAGTCACAACTCGGCGGTCAGCTCGATCATGGTCTCGCGAAAGCCCTGGGCGGCGAAGAACTGACGCGCCGCGGCGTTCTTGCTGGCAGTATGCAAGACCAGCCGTGGGGCGCCTTTGCTGCGCAGCGCTCCCCGAACTTCGTCCAGCAGTCGGCGCGCGACCCCTTGTCGTCGCAGCTCGTCACTCACGAAAATGTCGTGCAACGCGCCGCAGGCGTCGAGTAGCGCGTTCCAATCTCGGGCTTCCAGCCGTGCGTAAGCGTAGCCCACGACCCGCCCCGCCTGTTCCGCAGCCAACAGCACCACGTCGGGATTCGACAGTTCACTCTGGAAGAAGTGCGCGTAGCCGGACTCCACATGGGGGATCAGCATGAACCGCTGAGCATCGAAGCCATGGTGCTGCCGCACCAACTGCCCAGCGAGTTTGGCAATGCCAGGCAAATCTCGCGCCTCGGCCGCCCGAATGATCACGGTCATGACCCGCAGCTTAGCCGAGAATGGGCGCTCGCAAGCCAGCATCGCAGCTCGCTGCGCGCGCTGTTTCAGGTTTTTCCTGAACGGCAACGAGCACACCTTGCTCGCCGCGTCGACGCCGGCCCCGCGGAACGATGGCCGCGCGCCCTGCGCTACCCGCCGACGAGCGGTTGGAGTTCGCATCGAGCAGCGCGTTGCCGCTCCATCTCTACGCGAGCTCCGAGTCGACGAAATCGTACGCACACGGAGCCGACGACCACTGCACCGGCAATCAAGGCGGAAACTCTGCTTCTACGCAAGGTGCGATGCGGGAGCGCGAGCGCCCCACTCGTTCAAAGCGTGATCACGCCGGTGCCAACCAAGATCGAGAGGGCGGTGCCGACGACGACGAACACGATCACGGCGAGGGTCACCACCACGCGCCGCTGCGTGTCGCGGCGGAGGCGATCTTCTGGGTCGCCGCCGCGGTGCAGCTCTGCCAAGGCTTCCAAATCTGGCACCGATTGCTGCCGGTTCGGGGGGAACAGCGCTTCTTCTAGGGCGACCATCACCGGCCCGTGTGCATCGGCGATGGCAGGGCGAACGCGCACCGAGATCGGAGCTTCGGTCCCTTTGCTGGCGCTCAGCGCTTGAGTCGATGCGCGCTCGAGCGCGCCCAGCGCGGGCACCAGCTCTCCCGCGCCCAACAAATCTTTGACCGAGACCACCGAGCTGATTTCGTTGACCCAGGCTCGACGGAGCGAGGTCCCGACCGCGTCCTCGGTCACGCCGCGCTCGATCAGCCAGCGCGCGAGGGCTTCGCCCAAATCACGCATGCTGGGGTAGCGATCTGCGGCGGCTTTGGCCAAACCGCGGGTGAGGATGCTCCACAGTTCGGGTTGATCCACACCGAAGGACAGCAACGATTGGGGGGCGTCGTCGATGATCGTGCGCAGGAGCGCGTTGTAGTTGTCGGCCTGGAACGGGCGGCGGCACGTAATGGCTTCGAACAGCACGATGCAGAAGCTCCACTGATCGGTGCGCGCATCGCTGGTTTCACCGCGGGCCTGCTCGGGCGACATGTAGTCTGGCGTACCCAGCGCGGTGTCGCGCAGCGTCAGCCGCCGCACGCGATCGGTCTTGTGGGAGATCCCGAAATCGAGCAGTTTTGCTTGTAGGCCGAGCTCGGCTTGCGCGAGGAACACGTTTTCCGGTTTGATGTCGCGGTGCACGATACCGCTCTCGTGCACCACGCTCAGGGCGTGCACGATCGGCAGCAAGGTGGCGACCGCCTGCTCCGGATCGAGTGCCCCCTGCTGCTCGATGCGCGTGGCCAAGTCGACACCGGCGAGCAGCTCGAGCACGATGAACGGATCGCCGCGATCGGTATGACCGAAGTCCAACGCACGTACGATGGCTGGGTGACCGAGGCGCGCGGTGTTGCGCGCTTCCTCGAGCAAACGTTCGGCGAGCCCCGACTCGGCAGCGCCTACCACGCCGATGAATTTGACGGCGACGTCGATGTCGAGGCTCAGGTGATGGGCTACCCAGACTTCGCCCATCCCGCCCGCGCCGAGCGGACGCAATAGCTCGTATTTTTCGGCGACAATCAGCCCTGGCACATAAAACGTCACGCGCTGACCCGAGAGCGGCCCGTTCGCCTGACTGCCCGGCTCGTCGAGCGCGAAATCCGGTCCGCTCGCGAAGCGCTGCTGCGGCCCTTCACTCAGCGCACGAATACTAGTGGTGCGCCCCTGGTCGTCCTGCAACGGAGGCTTGGACGCGCTGCCGTCGCGCTTTCCCGTCTCTGGCAGGCGAGTCATTTGCGGGCCAGTGTAACTCGGGGTGTCGATCCCCGCCCAATGAATCGCTTTTTGTACCAACCGGGTACTTGCGAAATTTCTGACCCTTTTCGCAGGCTTCGCGATTGAATGGTTTTCTTCGGGGCCGCCGTTGGTCACCCATGTAGTCGCATGTCGTCCTAATCCCGCGACCGATGTCCACGGTCTCAGATCGATTCACACTCACATCGGCTCGCGCGCGTCCTCGAGGGTGAGCACGTTGGGGGTCAGCCGCTTCAATACGTCCGCGTAGCGCTCCAGCAGCTTGCCGCGCAGATGCAATAAGTCGAGCTCGCCTTCGACCAGATCCACGCGCGCGCGTTGCACGCGCAATTGCGCTTGGCGGTGCGAATCGTCTGCCTTTTGCACTTCGATCGCCAGTGCGGTGCCGGCCAAGAATTTACCCCGTTGCCCGTCGGCGAGTTGGCCTGCCACCTTCTCGGTGATCTGCGCCAACTCGAAGCGACTCTTGGCTGCGTTGCGCCGCGCGAGCGCCGATTGCACGTCCGTCCGCAGCTGCTGGCGCTCGCTCTCGATTTGTTTCTCGGTGATGTGTGCGCTGAGCAGCGCGTTTTGAATTTGCGCATTCCTGCGCGTGTTGGTGACCGGTGTCTCGAAGGTCAGGGCGACTTGCGCGCTCACCGCGTCGAGCTTGCCGAATTGTTCGAACGCGGGTGACACGGCGCGGTTGCCCAAACCCTGAGCCGACACGTAAGCGTCGAGGTTGAGCAGTGGGCGCAGCGCGTCGCCCGCGATTTGGGCTTGGTATTGCGCGACTTGCAGCTGCGCCTGCAGCTGCTTGAGTACGTAAGAAGCGCTCAACGCATCATCGACCGCTTGCGCACCCGCGTCGTCGACATCGACATCGGGAGGCGTATCCGCGGACCTCAGATCGGCGCCAATGCGCCCTGCTTGGCCGATGGCTTGCGCCAGCGCCAGGGAACGCTGACGTTGATCGGTGGCCTGTTGGACCATCGATTCTTCCTGCTCGGCGACCTGGGTGGCGAAGGGCAAGGCATCCACGTTGGCCAAGGTGCCGCTCTTGACCTGTTCGCGCGCTTGCTCTTCCAGCGTTTTGGCCAAATCTCGCGAGGCTTCGATGATTTTTACGGCTTCGGCCGAGTACCAGAGCTCCCAATAGTCGGTCAGCACGTCGTGCAGCAATTGGCTGCCGGACTGCAGAGTCGCGAGCGTTGCCGCCGTTCGATTGAGCCGCGCCACGCGTAGACTGGCCAAGCCCACGGTGTTCCACGCACCGCGCAAGAACGGCTGCGATAAGGTCAGCGTGCCGACCAAAGAGTAGGCTGGGCCGACGGCGTTGTCGCCACCCGGGTTGTTGATCGGAGGTGAGCGACTAACGCGACGCTGGCCGGTGACGCTCGCGCCCACGGTGGTGCCCGTCGAAAAGGTCTTGCTCAAGCCCGCCCCCAGCACCGCGATGTCGCTGACGCTGATGATCGTGCCGTCGGTGCCACGCAGACTCGGACTGCCGTTGTGAGTGATGCTGCCGTTGGCGTTGAAGAGCGGATCGTACAACGCTTCTTCGCCGAGCACGGCGTAACGCGCCTGCTCTTGTTGCAAGAGCGCAATGTGTAGCGTCGGGTTGTTCTTGACCGCAATCTCGACCGCGCTTTGGCTGGTGAGGCCGCCGGCTGCGTCTTGTGCGAAAGCAGGCCGGGCGAACGCAAAGCAAGCCGCGAGGGCGGCGATCGTCGGACGATGGTTACTCATGGCGGAGCGCCTCGATGGGATTCAACTGCGCCGCTTTGCGGGCGGGCAGATAGCCGAAAAGTACCCCGACCAAGGCCGAGAAGGCGAAGGCGAGGGCGACGATCTCCGGCGGGATCACGAATGGCAATGACAACGAGCGGGCGGCGAAGAACGAGCCAATTAACCCGATGAATACGCCAATGATGCCGCCGAAGGTGGATAGCACGATCGCTTCCAGCAAAAACTGCATCATCACCTCGCTGGCGAACGCGCCGATCGCCAGACGGATGCCGATCTCCCGCGTGCGCTCGGTGACCGACACGAGCATGATGTTCATGATGCCGATACCGCCGACGATCAGGCTGACGGCGGCGATTGCACCCAAGAGCGCGGTCATGGCGTTCGTGGTGCTGGTCACCGTGTCGGCGATTTCGGCCATGTCTCGCACGTTGAAATCGTCTTCCGAGCCGAGCGGGCGATGGCGCCTTTGCCGTAGCAGCGCGCGAATGCTCTCGGCCACGATTGCGGTGTCGAGCCCTTCTTCGGCAGACACCAAGATCAACGAGATGTCGTTGTTGCCGGTGATCCGCCGTTGGAACGCGCCCAGCGGAATGAGCAGCAGGTCATCCTGATCTTGACCCATGCCCGCGGTGCCTTTCGACACCAAGGTGCCGATGATCTGACAAGAGAGCTTACCTACCCGCACCTGTTTGCCGATCGGGTCTTGGGTGCCGAAGAGCGTATTTTTTACGGTGGCTCCCAGCACGCAGACGGAGATGCCCGATTGCGCTTCTTGTTGGGTGAAGGTCCGCCCTTGGTCGATCGCGTAGCCGCGCACCTCGAAGAAATTGTTGTCCGTACCGGTGACCTGCGTGCTGGCGTTCTTGTTGCCGTAGATGATCTGTTGCTGGCTGGTGGAGCCGGGCGCGACCGCGTGAACGCCGGTGATCTCCTGCTCGATGGCCTTCATGTCGGCCATCTTCAAGGCTTGCGCCGCAGAAGACGCGCCCCCGCGTACGCGCGCGCCGGCGCTCACCATCAGCAAGTTTTTGCCCAGCTTGCCGATGTCTTCGGTCACCTTTTGCGTTGCGCCGCGCCCGACCGAGACCAGGGCGATTACGGCGCCGACGCCGATCACCACGCCCAGCATGGTGAGCACCGAGCGTAGCGTGTTCCTGCGGATTTCGCGCAGTGCCATCAGCACCGTTTGCAGAAACATCAGTGCACCCGCTCGGGTCGCGAATCTTCCACGATCTGACCGTCTTTGAACACGACCACGCGATTGGCGAAAGCGGCGACGTCTGGCTCGTGCGTGACCATCACGATCGTGATGCCACGCGTGCGGTTCAAATCGACGAGCAGCTTCATGATCTCCTCCGTGCGCGCCGAATCGAGATTGCCCGTCGGTTCGTCCGCCAAGAGCAGTTCGGGATCGGTGACCAGCGCGCGGGCGATGGCGACGCGTTGCTGTTGGCCGCCCGAAAGCTCCTGGGGCGTGTGGTCGGCGCGATCGGAGAGGCCGACCAAAGACAGCGAGCGCAGCGCCGCGTCGCGCCGAGCTTTGGCTCCGACGCGACGGTAGACCAACGGCAGTTCGACGTTCTCCAGGGCGCTGGTGCGCGAGAGCAGGTTGAAACCCTGGAACACGAAGCCGATGTAGTGCCGGCGCAGCAAGGTCAGCCCGTCGCCGTGCAGATCGGTCGTGGCCACGCCCGCCAAGTGATAGCTGCCAGCGGTAGGCACGTCCAAGCAGCCCAAGATGTTCATACAAGTGGACTTGCCAGAACCGCTGGTGCCCATGATGGCCACGAAATCGCCGCGGGTGATGTCGAAGTCGATCCCGTCCAGCGCTCGCACTTCGGATTCACCCTCGCCATAGCGCTTTTGCACACCGCGCATCTGGATGATCACCTCGCCGTCGGTCGTGGGCTTGGTGGTAATTGGGCTGATCACTCGACCTTCCTCTGATCGATTTCGGTGATCACCTGCGCGCCGGCGGCGAGGCCGCTCTTGATCTCGGTGCGCTCGCCGTCGGTACCGCCAATCTCGACTACCGTGCGCTTGGGTCGGCCGTCTTGGAGGAGGTAGACGAGGCCTTGCGAATCGGCCGCGGTGACTAGCTTCTTGCCGGTCCTCGAGCGCGTCGCGGCCCCGCCGCCGGCTTTGGGTGGACCGCCGGGCATCCCGCCGCCGAGGAAGGGAATGCTGCCTGCCGCACTGCTGCCTTTGGCGGAAGCAGGCGGACTGAAGCGCAGTGCCGAGTTGGGGATCAACAGCACACCCTTGCGCTCGTCGGTGGTGATGGTGGCGGTGGCGGTCATGCCCGGCCGCAGCAAGCGCTCGTTGTTGTCGACGGAGAGCACCGCTTGGTAGGTAACTACGGTTTGGCCCGTGGTCGGCAGATTGTGAACCGAGACCACCTTGGACGAAAAGCCATGGCCGTTCCAGGCGTCGACCAAGAAGCTCGCGTTCTGGCCTTCTTTGACTTTGCCGACGTCCGCCTCGTCGATGTCGACGTACAGGCGGAGCTGGGTCAAGTCCCGCGCGAGCGTGAATAGGATCGGCGCGGACATCGACGCGGCCACCGTCTGCCCGGGCTCGACCAAACGCGAAAGCACGATGCCGTCGATGGGGGAGCGAATCACGGCGTAAGACAGCTGAGTCTGCGCGTCCTTCAACGAGGCACGTGCGAGCGTGGCCTGGGCCGTCGCGGAGGTGATGCTGGCGCTGGCGCGGTCGGCATCGGCCTTGGCGCTGTCTAGATCCTTGCTGGAGATGAGGCCTTTTTGCGAAAGGTCCACCGAGCGCAGGTACTGCGCTTTTGTCTGGGCCTGTGTTGCCTTGGCCAAGATGACCGACGCGTCAGCGGCGTTCACCTGTGCCTTCGATTGCTCGACGCGGGATTGGAGCTGCGCGGTGTCGATCTCCGCGAGCACCTGGCCGACGGTCACGTGATCGTTGAAATCTACGTTAATTTTCGTCAGTTTTCCCGATATTTGCGAGCCGACATCGACTGAGTCGAGGCCTTTCAAGGTGCCGGTGGCGGTGACCGTTTCCTTCAAATCGCCCACTTGGGCGGCGGCGGTCAGGTAGCGGACGACCTTGCTGGCCTTGTTGGCCTTGCTGCGCCAGGCGTAGATCGCGCCCGCGCTCGCGAGCACCAGGATTAGTCCGACGATTTGATAGGCTCGGGCGCGTCGCCGTCGTGATTTGGTTTCGGCCAAGATCGCGGCTCCGTCGGGTCTAGCGCTCATTACTGCTAGATTTAGCTTAGGGCGTATTGGATGCATAAGAGTATCTTTTTTGTGTCGGATTGTGTTCAGTTCGGGCGGTGATCGTGGCGCTCGTGTACGCTTCGCCGCACCATGGAAGGCGCGCGTCTGAAGATTCTGGTGATCGAGGACGACGCAAAGATCGCGCGCCTCACCCGTGACTATCTCGAACAGCACGGCTTCGACGTCACGCTGGTGAGCGACGGGCTCGCGGCGACGCGCGAGGCACTGCGTCCCGAGTTCGACGCGGTCGTGCTCGACTTGATGCTGCCAGGCAAGAGCGGCTTCGAAGTGTGCCGTGAGATCCGCGAACATTCGCACGTGCCGATCATCGCGGTCACCGCGCGGGTGGAGGTAGCGGATCGCGTGCTCGGGCTCGAGCTCGGTGCGGACGACTACGTGACCAAGCCTTTCTCTGCGCGTGAGCTGCTCGCGCGCATTCAAGCGGTGGTGCGCCGTGCGGAAGGGCGCGCCGGGCCCCGAGCGCGCGAAGTAAAAGTCGGCCGCGTGATCGTCGACAGCGCGAGTCTGCGCGCCACGCTCGACGGCCAACTCCTGGCGCTGACTTCGTACGAGTTTGCATTGCTGCGCGCGTTGGCCGAAAACGCGGGCAAGGTGCTGACGCGCGAGCGCCTGCTCGATCTGGCGAAAGGCAACGCAGAAGAGGCGTTCGACCGTTCGGTCGACGTGCGTATCTCACGCTTGCGCCAAAAGCTCGGCGATGACCCGCGTCACCCGCGCTTGCTGAAGACCGTGCGCGGCAGTGGCTACATGCTGGTGGCCGAGGAATCCGCGTGAGTGAACGCTCGGGCGCTCGCCCTTGGTTTCTCGTTCGAGTTTACTCGTATGGCGTGTTGATGATTGCGCTGGCCGTGGGCGCGAGCGTCCTGGTCGGCCGCTTCACGTTGCGTCCCGCGCTCGACGGTCCAGCGCGACCTGCGTCCACGTGGATCGCCTGGCACATGGCCGAGCTCGCCGATCAACCGGAAGAGCTCAAGAAGCAGCTCTTGGACTTGAAGGCTCGGGTCGGTATCGATTTAGCGGTGTACGAGGTAAATGGCCGGCTTTTGGGCACGACCATGCAGCCGCCGCTGGCGCCAATCGAGAGTGCCGATCTAGAGCGGCTACAGCGAGAAGGCACCGTGTTCGGGCGTGGTTGGGGCGTGGTGCTGGAGCCAAAGACGGATCGCAACGCCGCTCGCTACGCGGTGATGCGCTACAAGGCGCCTGAATGGCCCGTCAGCTTGATGCTCAAGCAGGCGGCGGTCGCGTTGATCGTTCTGGCACTGGTTTCGATTCCCCTCGCGCGTTCGGTCACCGCCCCGCTCGAGGGCCTTTCCGCGCTGGCGCGTCGCTTCGGAAAGGGTGATCTCACGGCGCGCTTCCGCTCCCGACGTCGTGACGAGATCGGCGCGTTGGGTCGCGCCTTCGACGACATGGCCGATCGCATCGCCGCGCTGCGTCGCTCCGAGAAGGAGCTGTTGGCCAACGTTTCGCACGAGCTGCGCACGCCGCTCGCGCGCATTCGTCTGGCTCTGGAGCTGGTGACCGACGGCGATCGCGACAAAGCCAGCAGCTACTTGACTGACATCGGTGATGACTTGGCGGAGCTCGAGCGCTTGCTCGACGACGTACTCAGCGCCGCGCGCTTGGACCTCGCGCGTGACTCCGCTGGCGATGCCCTCCCACCACTGCACCTCGAGACGCTCTCGGCCCGGACGCTGGTCGAGGCGGCCGCGCACCGCTTTTTGGTGCGCTACCCCGACCGCGCCTTGACCTGCGAGATCCCGGCGGACTTGCCGACTTTGGACGCGGATCCGATGCTGCGCCGCGTGTTCGACAACCTACTCGACAACGCTCGCAAATTTTCGGAAGGGCCAGTCCGGCTCAGCGCGCGCGCGGCGGACGACGGCGCGCACCTGATCGTCGAGGTCGCCGATCGCGGGATCGGCGTCTCCGAAATGGACCAGGCTCGTATCTTCGAGCCATTTTTTCGCAGCGATCCCAGCCGCACGCGCTCGACCGGCGGAGTGGGCCTGGGGCTCGTCGTCGTCCGCCGGATCGTCGAAGCCCACCATGGGACGGTCGAGGTGGAGAGTGAACTCGGTGCGGGCAGCCGCTTTTCGGTCACTCTGCCTTTGTCCCAACCGCAGGCTGCGCCGCCATCGTCACGCCTCAGCCTGGCTTGAAGCTGGGCCGGGCCACTCGCCGGAAGGCAGCGTGACCACGGCCGCGGCTGCGGCCGTGCTCGAGTCCAGCAAGCTAGGCGACCCTACTTGGAGCCGGCCTTTTCCTTCTTCTTCGCCTTCTTCTCCTTCACGGTGAGCTTGGGCTTATTGGTCGTCTTGGATTTCTCTTGGCCTTTGGGCATCTTGCAAAACTCCCTGCGCAAGCCGAACTTGGCGCGCAGCTTCTAACTACTCCTTGTCGCGCGTCTCTGGAAGAGCAGAAAATCAGCGCGCGGTCAGCTTTGCTGCGAGCCGGGCAAGGGCATCGGGCGCCATATCCGAAACCAGGGCGTAGCCCAGGCCATGGTCCTGCCAGAGCAGGACATTGAAGCCGCGCGAGGCGGCGCTCGCTGCCGAGTGACCGGCGAGCGCGTGCTCCGTGGTCGAGGGGAAGCTCAAATCTTGGCTGCGAAACACGAACAGGCTGGCCGTGTGCAGGCGATGCTTGAAGACGAAGGTCGCCGCCTTGCGGTCGACGAAGAGCGCGATCGCGCCGCCCTCGAGCGGGAATTCTTCGTCACCGCTGAACTCTAGCACCGGCGCGAAATCGAGCTTGCCCGCGAACCACGGCTTGACCTGATGAATGCCGCCGCTCTCGATCTCGACGGGGTGTTGAGCGTACAGCACGCGCAGGTGGTCATTGATGGCCTCGTCGACCAGGGGTTGCCGCGACTCGCCCACACCGCGCACCAGCAGGGCCGCCAGCAGCGCTGCCGCGAGCCCCGGGACGACCACGGCTGCCCAGCGACCGAGCCGTCGGCGTGCGGGGGGCGGCAGGGTCGGATGGGCTGCGTCGGTCGTTCTGCTTGACCCGGTTGCGGCCGCGGCGGCGGTGGCCACGAGCTTCTCGCGTAGCCGCTCGGGGAGCGGGTAACGCGGGCGCTGGGCGAGCGCTTGGTCGAGCGCCTGCTCGCGTTCGAACAGCTGACGGCAGTCGCTGCACGTCTGGAGGTGGGCGCTGAATTGGCCACGCTGCGGCTCGGCGAGTCGCCCTCGCACGGCGTCGTGTAGTTGCTCGCGCGTCGTTCGGCAGTCGCTCATTTGGCGTACTCCCTCAATTCTGCGCGGAGCGCGGCGCGAGCTCGCGCGAGCCGCGACTTGACGGTTCCGACTGCCGTGTCCATCACGCTTGCGATTTCGGTTTCGGTGAAGCCTTCGAGATCGAGCAAGATCACGCTGCGGCCGTCATCCGAGAGGCGACTCAAAGCGGCATCGATGTCACGGGCAACGAGCCCGCGCAACCGGTCGATCTCGAAATCTCCGCGCAAAAAATCGTGGCTGGCCGCCGCTTCGACGTCGCTCTCCTCCGTGAGCGGGCTTTTGCGTTGCCGCCTTTTTCCGTCCAAGAACGTGTTGCGCAAGATTCGAAACAGCCACGCTCTCAGGTTCGAACCGACGCTGAAAGAGCTCTGCGCGTTGAGCGCGCGCGCAAAGGCGTCTTGCACCAAGTCTTCTGCTTCTGCCGCATTTTTGCACAGGTAACACGCAAAATTGTACAGCGCGTCGGCCTGAGCCAGGAGCTGCTCCGCAAACGGCGGTTCGCTCGGGGGCGGTTCGCGGCGCATGCCCTCGGCGTACCAGTGCACACTAGCGTCCCGCAAGTGCGGTGCCGAGGCGACGCGGCCAGAACGTGCGGAGCTGAAGGTCAATGTCCAATCAACGCCGGCACTTGGTGGATGGTTCCATGGAAAAGATCGTTTGTTTACGCGAACATTTCCTGCGATTTCCGACTGAGTGCCGGAAGCCGAAGCCGTTTGCTCGAAACGCGCCGCCAAAGGCTGGGCCGACCCGCGGCTCGCCGCATGACCAGCAAAACCCAAGTTCAAAATGGGCTGGCCATGCCTCATACTGCGCGCCCCGATGACCTACCGAGCAGCCGATAGTCGTTACCAAAGCATGCGTTACAACCGCGTCGGACAGAGCGGCCTCAAGCTGCCCGCCGTGTCGCTCGGTCTATGGCACAATTTTGGCGGGGTGGACGCCTTCCAAAACGGGCGAATGATGCTGCTGCGCGCGTTCGACCTAGGCATCACGCACTTCGACTTGGCAAACAACTACGGCCCGCCCGCGGGCTCGGCCGAGCAGACGTGCGGGCGCGTGTTGGGGGACGATCTGCGTGCTCATCGCGACGAGCTCGTGATCTCCAGCAAGGCCGGCTACGACATGTGGCCTGGGCCTTACGGCGAGTGGGGCTCGCGCAAATACTTGATTGCCAGCGCCGATCAGAGCCTCGCCCGGCTCGGGCTCGACTACGTCGACATCTTCTACAGCCATCGCTTCGACCCGGAGACTCCGCTCGAAGAAACCATGGGCGCGCTCGATCAGCTCGTGCGCAGCGGTAAAGCGCTGTACGTCGGGATCTCGAATTATCCCGCCGAGGCCACGCGCCGTGCGGCGCAAATCTTGCGCGGCCTCGGGACGCGCTGTTTGATTCATCAGCCGTCGTACAGCCTGTTCAATCGCTGGATTGAGCCCGATCTGCTGACCGCCCTGGGCGACGAAGGCATGGGCTGCATCGCTTTTTCACCGCTCGCACAGGGGCTCCTGACCGACAAGTACCTGCACGGGATCCCCGAGGGATCGCGCGCGGCCAAAGGCGGCTTTTTGCGACCGGAGCAGGTCACGGTCGAGAAGCTTTCGCAGATCCGCAGCTTGAGTGAGATCGCCCGCGCGCGCGGGCAAAAGCTGGCACAGATGGCGATCGCTTGGGTGCTGCGCCACCGGGGGATGACCTCGGCGCTGATCGGCGCGAGCAAGGTTTCGCAGATCGAAGACGCCGTGGCCGCGCTCTCCCGACCCGAGTTTTCGGTCGAGGAACTGGCGCGCATCGACGCCATCGCGCCGATCTAGACTAGCCGCCGACGCTGGCTCGCTGATCGATAGCGCGCGCGAACTGCTCCGGGTACTCGAGCAACTGCGGCGCGCGCTCTACGGAGAGCTCCGCCAGCTTTCCCCGTTGCCGGCCGAGTGAGCACTGCAGATACAGCGCTTCACGCAACAGCGGCACGAGGTCCATCGCGCACCGCTTTTGCCAGGCTTCTTCGGTTTGCGTCTTTTGATCGATGGAACCTTCGAAGTCGATCATCACCAGCTCGAGCGGCGTCGGGCAGACGATGAAGTTGTGCAGCTCTGCGTCGCCGTGCGCGAGGCCGCCCGCTTGCAAGGCGAGGTGCTTGGCCAGCGCTTCTTCGCACAGCTTCCACAACCCTGCGGCCGACGCGAGCGGGAGCTTTTCGGCGATGGCGATGTTGGCCGTTTGCGGCTGGGCATCGAACGGAGACAAGCGCGAGTACGGTAGCCCGGGCAGCAAACAGCTGCGAAAGGTGTTGGGCGTGTGCCCAATCGGAGGCGGGATGTCGATCAGCGCGGCCGCGCGGGCGTGGTTGTCGAACTCGTCCTTGGTGTCCCCGTGCATCTGACCGGGAAAGTACGACTTGCGAAAATGCAGCGGATATTCGGCGGCCAGAGGAAACGTCTTGCGCGTGTCGGCGCTGGCGATCACCAGATCTCCCGACATCAGCATCATTGCACCGACCTGTCGCTTGGCCACCGTTCGCACCACGTAGTCGCGTTGGGGTGGTGTATCGATGAACGTCAGATACTCCCGCGACAGCAACACCGAATGTCTGGGAGAAACCGGGACTAGCCGCTCGTCGTCCATCGCGCGCCGACCCTCTCAGATGCGCCGGCGCGCGGCAAGCGGCGCTGGGTTTCCACGCACCGGCAAGCGGCTTCTCCATTCTCGACCGAGCGCGCCGGATCGCACTTTGCGGTGCGCGTCGGTCGCTCACGAGTCGCGGCCAATGCGGTTGGTGCGGCTGAGTGAGCTCTTGAGTGCGCCGCGCGGACACTGGCCCACACGCGGATTGCCAATCAATGTTCGCTTTCGGTAGCTGCCAAATTCCGAATTTCTGTCACGATTGGTAGTATGCCGTCTTCATACTCGGAGGCGCGTGCGCGCTTCGCGTCCCTGGCGTTGCTACTGGTGCCCATGGGGGCGTGTGCAACGGCCATCGACAATGCTCCGTCCGATAGCAGCTCACTCGATACCAGCGGTGCGGCCGGAGATCCCAGTGCAGGCGGTAGCGGGAACGCTATTGCCGGCAGCGGTTCGAGCGCGGCTGGCAATGCGAGCGCAGGCAAGAGCGGCGCGACGGGCAGCGCGGGCAGTGGCGCGAGCGGTGCGTCGCCCAACGGCGGCTCGCCGGGCAGCTCCGGCGCGAGCGGCGGCAAGAGCGGCGCGGGTAGTGGCGGCAGCACCGGCAAGGGCGGTAGCAGCAATGGCGGCAGCGGCAACGGCGCCGCCGGCAAGGGTGGGTCGGGTAGCGCCGGCAAGGGTGGGTCGGGGAACGCCGGCACCAGCGCGGGCGGAGCGAACGCGGGGGCGAGCAGTGCGGGCGCGCCCGGCAGCGCAGGCGCGAGCAGTGCGGGGGCACCCGGTAGCGCGGGCGGAGCGAGCGGCACGGGCTGTGATGCCGCGCACGCCGTTGCGACCATCAGCACGCAACAGGTCTACACCGGCAAAGCCAACGACTGCGTGCGCCTGGCCATCAATCCAACGTGGGCCACGGTCAACCTGAAGTTCCAACCGATGCCCGGCACTGCCGCGTACCCCATCCCCTTCTCGTTCTCCAGCTGCGCGGGTGGCGGCAGCAGCTCGCTCACGGGCGACTACGTGGAAAACGCCTTCAAGGCTGGAACCAACCCGGGCTGCGACGTTTTCGTGCAATTTGGCGGTGGTGCGACGACGATTAAGGTGACTTACTATGATTGATCCGCCATCGTCGGCATGCCTTCCATGCGTCATTTTGCCTTGAATTCACAGACAAACCTCATTGCGGCCCTGAGCGCCGTAGGCGTCCTCGTCGCTTGCTCGAGTGACCCGGACCATTCCTTTGGTAACGGCACCGCCGGTGCTGCGGGGGCGGGTACCGCTGGCGCGACCCATTCCGCTGCCGGCGCGGCTGGCAGCGGGCTCGCCGGCGTGGGCAACTCCTCTGCTGGCGCTGCGGGTAGCTCGGCTGCGGCGGGTGCGCCTTCGGGCGGCAGCAACTCCGCAGGAGCAGGTGCGGGCGGCGCGTCGACTGGCGCCGCGGGCGCCGCGGGCGCCGGCACAGGCGGTACGGCTACGGGAACCGCGGGCGCGCCTTCGGGTGGTGCAGGCAGCGCTTGTCCCGCGGACGCCACGTTTTGCTCCGGCTTCGAAGTCACCACGCTACCGACCGGCGCCGTGTACAAGGCCAACGCCGCACCTGGTGATTGGAGCCGCGATTTCGAGGTCGACACCACGCTGTTCCACGGCGGCAAGTCTTCGCTGCGCGTGAAGTCGGGCTCCGAGACGGGCGTCTCCGGTGCCTACCGCATGTTGGCGGTGCCCGCACCCTCGGGCGCATTTTGGGTGCGCTTCTACATCCAACAAACCGAGCTCGATCTCGGCGGCGCCGATCACAACGTATTCACCAGCGCCTCGATCAGCGACGAGCCGAACGCGGCGTCGATCGAGTTCGCGGAAGACGTGGGCATCGCCTTCAATACCTCGGACGCCGTACGTTGGCCGACGGGCTATGGCCGCCTGACGTCCGGCGGAACGATGCCGTATAGCTTGCCCAAAGGCATGTGGCACTGTATCGAAATCTCGTTCGATGGCACGGGCCGCGAGCAGCAGTTGTTCATCAACGGCATGCAGCAAATCGACGCCAAGGATTACCCCGCGGCCGCGGTGGCAATCAAAAACTTCAAGTTCGGTTTCAATCAGCTTCACGGCCCCGCCCGCAAGGTCTGGTACGACGACGTTGCGGTCGGCCCGACTCGTCCGAAATGTTTGTGATGTTCCGGTCTAACTCGTTGATATCGTTCAGGTAGGGTGCGGCGCGGGCAGGCGGGTGAGCCGTCCTGGTCGCGCCCGGTCACTACACGGTGGCGCGGCTTTCCGCGATTCAGCAATGGCCGGCACCAGCAAGCTCGTCCGCGTCGTAGGCGGCAAAGGAGAGGCGAGCCTATCGCCGCTCGATCCGCACGAGCTGGTACGCGGACTGAAAGCCGCAGAGCCGTGGGCGGAGCGCGCGCTCTTGCATGCCGAGACCGCGCATGTCGAGCGTCTGCTGACGCGCATGCTCGGATTTTCTGCGGAGCTCGACGACGCCACGCAAGAGGTGTTCATTCGCGCCTTCGCTCGCATCGCCGAGTTACGCGAACCGGATTCGCTGCGTGCGTGGCTCAGCTCGATTGCGGTATTCGTGGCGCGCGAAGCGATCCGTCGCAAACGGCGGCGCCGCTGGCTCGTTTTCTTGCCCCCCGAGGAGCGTCCGGAGCCCACGGTGAGTGGCGCTTCGTTCGAAGCGCGCACGGCCCTGCGCGTTTTGTACGAGGTGCTCGACGGCTTCGCCACGGACGAGCGCATCGCTTTCACGCTGCGCTTCGTAGAAGGGATGGAGCTCAGCGAAGTGGCCGACGTCTGTCAGGTGTCACTGGCCACGATCAAGCGGCGTTTGAAGCGCGCCAGTGACGAATTTTACCTGCGTGGGCGTGCCCGCGCGGAGCTCGTGGATTGGTTCGAGGAGGGTAGCCGATGGCGTCGAATCGAGAACTGAGCGCCCTCGGGCGTACCCTGGCCGAGGTTCAGGATGCTTGGCTGCAAAACCGTGCTCGCCCACGCGTCAGCGCGACGATAGCCGCGATTTATCAAGCACGCGCGCGACGCGAGCGCGTGCGGCGAAACCTGTCTCGGCTTCGTTACGGCGCGGGTGCGGCGGCGATTGCGGCCGTGGTGATGCTGTTCCTGCTCCGGCCGCGTGCGCTCGAATTCCGCGTGAGCGAGCGCCCAGGCTTCGGACAGTTGGGCGCGCTGATCACGGCACCGAATGCCGGCGCGCGCAGCCTGAGCTTTTCAGATGGGAGCCGTCTTCAGCTGCGCGCGGGAGCGCAGGCGCGCGTCGTCAGCAGCGATCGCCATGGCGCGCGAGTCGTCATCGAGCGCGGCGTCGTGCGTGCTGATGTCGTGCCACGCCCGCACAACGATTGGTCGCTGTTGGGGGGCCCGTTCGAGATTCATGTCACAGGGACCAGCTTCGAGAGCAGTTGGGATCCACTGACGCAGCAGCTGTTGGTGAAGATGCTCGAGGGGCACGTGCTGGTCTCGGCCGAATGTTTGTCGAGCGCTCGCCCATTGAGCGCTGGTCAATCGGCTACTTTTTCTTGCTCGACCGAGGCCACGCCCGAGCCCGTTCAGGATCCCCCGCGCACGAACCCGGCAACGCTCACGCGTGCACCAACGCCTGCCGTGAGCGTGCGCTCGGTACCGAATCCGAGCGCTATCGCTGAGCCGTCGGTCGAGCCGAGCTCGCGCCCACCGAGCTGGCGCGAACTCAGCGCACGTGCTGACTACGCCGGCGCATTTGCGGCGGCGGAGCGTGACGGCTTCGAGCGGCTGTGCGAGACGCTGTCTACCGCGGAGTTGCTCGAACTCGCGACCACGGCGCGCTTGGCGGGCCATGCCGAGCGAGCGGGCGCTGGCTATGCCGCGGTCCGACGCCGCTTTGCGGGCTCCGAGAGCGCCGCCAGCGCGGCGTTTCATTTGGGACAGCTCGCCTTCGACGGTGCTCACGACTACCGGGCTGCGCGGCGCTTCTTCGCGGCCTACCTGAGCGAGTGCCAAAACTGTGCGCTCGCGCCGGAAGCGCTCGGTCGCCGCATGGAAGCGGAGCAAAGGCAAGGAGAGCTCGAGCTGGCGCGGGCTTCGGCGCGGCTCTATCTCGATCGCTATCCGAGCGGCGCTCATGCCCGCTTGGCCGAGAGCCTGAAGCAGCCATGATGGTGGGAGCGCTCCGCCGTTGGCCGGCGAGCTTCGTGTGCCTTTTCCTGATCGGCGTCTCGCGACCGTCTTTAGCCGAGCCGACTCGTATCCTGTTCGTGAGTCACGAGCCGACGCCGTTCAGCGCTCGGATTCGCGCCGAGATCGAGGCCATGGGCCTCTCGATCGTGCCCGTCGATGCGCTCGATGGCGACGACACACGGGGAGCCGCGGCGGCCGCACAGGTGATCGAAAGTCCACCGCCTCGGCGCGTCGAGCTCTGGCTGCGGGATGAAAATACGGGGCGGCTCGCGCTCGATCGCATCTTGGAGGCCGAGCAGGTCGAGACCGAGCCTGGCGCCGCGGACGCTACTTCCGCGGTGCGCGCGTCCGAACAGCTGCGAGCCTTTTTTCAGCCCGTGCGTGAGAGCAGCGCGGCTCTCGAGCTGATGCCGCCGCGCCCGCCGCCGTCGCCGCTAAAGCCGAGCGCGGCCCCGCGCGCTGCCCCGCGAGCTCCGGTGCCCCCCCCAATCCGAACTGAAGAAGGCCGATTTTTTCAGGAGCTGGCCGCGGCCGTGCCGCTTCAGCCTGGTTCGCTCGGCCTAGATTTGCTGCTCCGTGCGCGCATGCGCTTCGGCGCAACGTACGGTCTCGGGGTCAAGCTCGCGCTGCCCATCGTGCCGTCGACCCTGAGCTCCGCAGGCAACGTGGCCGAAGTGTCTACCTCGCTGTTCGGGGCCGAGTTGTCGGCTCTGTTCGTGACGACTCCGTTCGCCAGGCTCAGCGGGTATGCCGGAGTTTCCGTGTTTTCGCTCAGTGCCAGCGGTCAGGCTACCGCGCCATACACCGATCGCGTCGATCGCAAGTGGGCGGCCTTGCCCAGTTTTGGGAGCGAGCTCGGGTTTCGCGTGACAAAAAATCTGCGCTTGTGCCTGGGGGCCGAGCTCGGCGTCGCTTGGCCCAAACTAGAGCTCGTGTTCGCTGGCCAACGCGTGGCCACCTTTGGGCGGCCGTTTGCGCTGTTGTCCGCGGGCTTGGGCGTGGCGTGGGGAAATCCGTGAGCCGCGCCGCGCGGGAGCGGCCACTTGGGGGTGGAGGGAATGATGAAATCGAGTGAGATCCTGAGCAGCGTTTCCTGGTGCGTGGTGCTCTTGGCGGCGTGCAGTCCGAGCATTGTCGAGCCAATCGGCGGAGGGCCTGCTACCGATTGCGTAGCGTCGGGCGCCGGTTGCGGCGGCAGCGCGCGAGACATCGAGCAGGGTGGCAGATCCGGAAGCGCGGGCGCCTCGACCGGCGGACAGAACGGGGGCTCGCTCGGCGAACCAGGAGTCGCGGGCGCAGGAGCAGGCCCGATTGTGCCCGTGCAGGGCGGTTCCGGGGGAGAGGCCACCTGCATGGGCGCGTTGGACACGGTCGCTGCGAGTTGGTGGGGCAGTTGCCCACCCACGCTGTGCGCTGGACTCGTTTGGGCTGAAAGCTGCCCCGTGAGTTCGCAAGGCGCAACGACGAGCGTCGCGACTTGCGGTGGGCTGCGTGCGATCACGCTCGACTGGGGCACCCACGGCAAGGCTTGTTACTACCAACCGACGGGTCTCAACGGCGGCGAACCGAAGTTGGTCGGCGCGGCGGCATGGGACGACACCCGAAGCTATTGCAACGGAACTTCCTTTCGAATCGAGTCGGGCAACACCGATGCGGACTGCGCACATCAGACCGCGTCCGAGATTGTTTGCGATGGCTTGGTCGGCGTGCCGGACGCCAGCGCCGGTGCGGGCGGGCAGGGTGAGACCGGCAGCGACGACACACCCCCGAAAGCAGGGCCTCCAGCTTGTTACGACGCCCTCAGCAGAAGCTGCCAGCCCTGTTGCCCAACGCCTCCCCCCGACTGCACGGGCAAACCGAATGGCTATCCCGGTTATCGCTGCACCGTGTCGCCCAACTCCTTCTGTAGCTGCGACTGTGTGTCGGAAGAGTGGAGCTGCGGTTGTTGACTCGACCAAGAGCGTTGGGCTGACGACAGGTGCGGCCAGAGTCGCGAGTTCTTACTTCGGCAGTAATTGGCGGATGCGAGCATTCGAAGCGTCGGCGATGTAGAGACCGCCCTTTTCGAAGCTGACACCGCACGGGGACCTTGCGCACGCAGCCGTTCGCTGGTGCAGGCTTAGGGCGCCGATGTCGCCGCCACGGGCATCACTACGGTGTCCGGCCCAGATAGCGCGACCGCGACGTTCACGGCAGCCACGGCCGGAACGTACACGGTTGCCGTGTTCGATAGCTCGTCGGGCTACGCGTCGATCGGTGACTACTCACTGCTACTGACCCCCAACTGATCGCCCTCGTTGACAGCGCCGTCGTTCGGCGCGAAATACGCGTCGAACGCCGCGAGATCTCGGGGAGAATAGACAAATGATCGTCAATCGATTGAGCCGCTCGTTTTCAGTTGTGGTCCTCAGCGCCGCTTTGTTTTGGTCGTGCGCGTCGGCGCCCACGGCAGACATTCGCGTGCATTCCGCGGCGGACACCCAGGCGAAGATACCGGCTTACAAGACTTACGCCTGGGACTTGAATGCCGGGGTACTCCACGACCACACGGGCGCGTGGGTACCCAAAGACATCGATACTCAGTCGGAAGTGCAGTTCTTGATCGATAAAAGCTGCGCGATCGCGGGCTGACGGTGGTGGCGGACAATCCGAGCCTGCTCGTCTCTCTGCTGATCGTGGCTGACGTTAAACAGCTAGAAGAGATCAAAGCCAAGCGCGGTGATGCCGTGACCGGTTTCGATCCAGTCGGCCAGGGTGCACTGTTGGTCGAGTTCGTCGATCCGCAAACGAGCAAGACCATCTGGCTCGGAGCGGCAGAAGGCGATGTTCGCGGAAGCAATTCGGTGGAGTTGAGCAAGCAACGCCTAGCTTACGCGGTCGATAAACTCTTCGATCAATTGCCGCACTGAGCCGAGCGGGCGGGTTTCAAGGGCCGCTCGTGGTTTTGCATAACGCGAGGTACGCCGCTTCGTGTAGTCCGGCGATCACGATCGCGTGTTCGGTGAGCTGGGCTAGTTCGGCTGTGGTCCAGCGCGCCGGGGGCAAGCGGACGGCGCCGCGTCGGTGCACCGCGCCGAGCAGCGCGCCGAGATAGCGCGCGAGCTCTGGCAACTCTTCAGCCCGCAATCGGCTCAGATCCAGCTTGTCTTCTTGAGGGAGTAGGCGGCGCACGAACAGGCTCTCGCTGTCCAAATCGGTGGTACCGAGCATGCGCGGCGGATGCACCAAGCAGGCGCGAGTGGCGCGCAACACTCGCTCGGCCGCAGGCTCCAGTTGGGCCGGCGCACCGAGTAGCGCCTGAGCGGCTGGAGTGCCCTGCGCTTTCATGTCGAAAATCCAGCGGTTGTCGGGCCCGCCTTTGCCGCGCGTCAGCACCGCGACGCGCAGCACACCCAAGCTGCCCGTGCCAGCGATTCGAAAGGCAACGTCTTCGACCAAGAAATGCTCGCGCGCTTGCGTGTGCTCTGGATCGAGCCGTTCGACGTAGCGCGCGAAGGCCGCGTGCGATTTACCGACCAGGTCGGGCGTCAGATCTTGATAGCGATCACCACGCGCGAAGCGTCGTCCCGTCGCCGTATGTTCCGTCCGGCGGTCGAGTAGATCCTTGTGCGTGCGGAGTTCGACTTTATCCAGCAAACGGCGAATTGCCGGCGGTGTATCTTTGGCTGCGCGGCCCTCGCTGAGCGCGGGCACATAGCCCTCGAGGATCGCAGAGCACAGCCGCACGCTCTGCATGCCATTCGAACCGATCTCGCGCCCGCCCAGGATCATGCTGGTCAGCAAGCGCACGACGTCCCAGCGAAACGGCCCGACGATGGCCTCGTCGAAGTCGTTCACGTCGAAGACCACTGCCTCGGTTCCGCGCCCGTCCCCGCTCCGGAATGCTCCGAAATTTTCGAGGTGTGCATCGCCGACCAACCAGCCCTCTCCCTCCGGGCCAGCGGCGAGCTCCGGATGATCGCCGAGCAGCTCGTAGAAGAGCGCGGCCGCGCCGCGCAGGTAGCCCAAGGGCGACGCGGACATCCGTAGCAGCTTGCGTGGCCAAAGCGAGAAGGCTCGTGTCGCGGCCTGATCACGCGCGAGCTGCCGCTCGGCGCAGAGCAACGGGTGAGGGGAGTACATGTGCTGCGCAAGATAGCTGATTGAGCTTCGCGCGGCGGCGCCCTGAACACCTGCTCGGCCGTATAGCTGCGCTCCTGACGCCGATCGGTAGCAATAGAAAAATTCTATACATTACCAATGGTTAAAGAAGAACAGCTTATCGAAGTGACGCGAGTCTTCGCCGAATTCTAGCCTTCTGTTCAGTGCTCCGATACTGAACCGACATGCAGATCACAGCCCTTGCCCGTCGCGTTCTCCAACTCGTTTTCGCGCTCAGCTCCAGCGGCGCCACGCTCACTCGGCCACGTCTAGAGCGCCGTCTCGGCGTCTCTGCCATCGAGCTGAATGACGCCGTCACTCAGCTGGCTCGCTCGGGGCTGCTGGACGCCCAGCGCTTGCGGCTCACCTTGACGGGGCTCGCCTGCGCGGTGGCCAGCGGCGCGAGCAGCAAAGCGCGGCCGCGAACAGCGAAAGCCGCCGCTCCGGAGTGCGCCGTTCGGGCCCCGATTACGCTATTTTCGCGGCGCGAGGCGCCGCGCGCCGTGGCTTGATCAGCCCACGATGTTCAGCTTGGTCCCGACCGCGCCCGAACTGGCGAGCGGGGGGGCCGTGCTGGCTTGGATCAGTTGCACAGCCTGCTGGCCCTGCACATCCTGTTGGTCCTGCTCTTTGCGAGCGATCGCGACGACGTACTGAGCGGCACTGGACGCAGTGATTGCTCCGACGGGTTCAGCCATGGGTTCGACCTTTCACGGCGGACTTCGCCAACTGAAATGAACGGCGTCCCCCGGTCGGCCTTGAGCAGAAAAACACCGTCGGGTCTGCGCTTCCGGCCAATTGACCGAAATCGCTCGCGTTTGCTGGATTGCGGTAGCTTGCCGCGCTGAGCGAAGCTGCCCACCTCGACGGGAGTAATCGCCATCAGCAGCCGAGTCGCCATTTGCGGTGTGAGTCACGCCTTCAGCTCCGGCGGACCGGTGCTCGAGGACATCGACCTCGTGATCGAGGCCGGTTCGTTCGTGGCTCTGCTCGGCCCGTCCGGCTGCGGGAAGTCCACGTTACTCCGCTTCATCTCGGGCTTGGACAGGCCCGCTTCGGGTTCGATCGCGCTCTCGTCAGGCGCGGATGAAGCGCGGCCGAGCACGCGGCCCAAGCTTTCGTTCGTATTTCAAGACGCCCAGCTTTTACCCTGGCGATCCGTGCTCGATAACGTCGCTCTGCCGCTCGAGCTTCAGGGCTCGAGTCGCGCGCAGGCTCGTGAACGCGCGCGCGGTCCGCTCGCCGAGGTGGAGTTGAGTGATGTACACGAGCGATTTCCGGATCAGCTCTCGGGTGGCATGCGCATGCGGGTTTCGATCGCGCGTGCACTCGTCACCGAGCCTTCGGTGCTCTTGCTCGACGAACCCTTCGCGGCGCTCGATGAGCTGACTCGTCAGCGTTTGGACGAACGATTGCGCAAACTCTGGCAGGCACGGCGCATGACCGTCATCTTCGTAACCCACGCGCTCGCGGAAGCCGCTTTTCTGGCCGAACGGGCGCTGGTGATGTCGCGTCGGCCCGGCCGCATCGTGCTCGATCATCCCTTACAATTGCCGGAAAATCGCGTCTTCGAGCTACGGACGAATGCGGAGTTCGTGGCCCAAACCGCGCTCCTTTACCGCGCACTCCAGGAGCACGGCGCGCTGGAAGACGCGCCTCGCGCGCCCGAGCAGGCCCTCGGATGAGACCTTCCGCAACTCGTGAACTGCTGCACTCCGCGCTGCCGCCCGCGCTCACGTTCGTGCTCGTGATCGCGCTTTGGGAGGGCGCCGTGCGAGCGCTTGCCGTACCCAAGTTCTTGGTGCCGCCGCCCTCTGACGTACTGCTCGCGACCTGGACCGAGCGCGCAGCACTGTCGGGGGCGCTGCTCACGACCGCGCAAGGCGCAGGCCTCGGCTTCCTGCTCAGTGCCAGCCTCGGCACGTCGCTCGGGCTCATTTTTTCGCTCTCGCGCTGGCTCGAGCGCGGTTTGTACCCGTACGCGTTGTTCCTGCAGACCGTGCCAATCGTCGCGGTCGCGCCGTTGCTCGTGCTATGGTTCGGACCGGGCCTACGCGCGGTATCGGTGTCGGCGTTCATCGTTTCGGTCTTCCCGATCATCGCCAACACCCTGGCGGGGCTGCGCAGCGTCGACCCGCGTTTGGCGGATTTGTTCCGGCTCTACGACGCCAAGTTGCTGGATACGCTGCTCAAGCTGCGCCTGCCGACGGCAATCCCCAGCATGATGACGGGCCTCAAGATTGCATCGGGCTTGTCGGTGATCGGTGCCATCGTCGGCGAGTTCGTGGCTGGGTTCTCCGAAGGCAACGCTGGGCTCGGCATCACCGTGCTGGCGGCGTATCGGCAGCTCAGAACGGACTTGTTGTTTGCGGCGGTGCTCTTGGCCTCCGCACTCGGGCTATTGCTATTTGCCCTGGTCAGCAGCCTGAGCACGCTGCTTTTGCGGCGCTTGCGCGCACACGGTTAAGCTCGGCGTACGAGTAGTGTAAAAGGGGCGCGTGCACTCCGTCCGCTGCCTTTCGAAGATTTGGCTTGGGCTCGTCGTCTGCTTCGCCTCGAGCTGCGGGAAGAAACCGCAGCCCAGCGCTGCTGATGCGGGTGCCAGCGCGCCCGCCCAGGCAAAGGTCGTGCTCGCTCTCGATTGGGTGCCGGAGCCGGAGTTCGGTGGGTTTTACGCGGCCCGCGAGGCTGGCGCGTATCGGCGACACGGCATCGGGATCGAGATTCAGGGCGGGGGCGCAGGGGTGCCCGTACTGCAGATGGTGGCCACGGGCCGTGCCGATTTCGGCACTGTCGGGGCCGACGAGTTACTGACGGCTCGCGCTCGCGGCGCCGATCTCGTGGCGTTGTTTGCCGTGTTCCAGACCTCGCCCCAGGGCATCATGGTGCACGCCTCGCGCAAGTTGCAAAAGCTCGAGGACGCCTTCCACTCGGGCACGCTCGCGCTCGAAACGGGTAAAGCTTACGCCGCCTACCTGAAGAAAAAGTTCACTTGGGACGGCGTGAAAGTCGTCCCGTACGACGGCGGTGTCGCGCATTTTTTGGCTGATTCGAACTTTGGCCAGCAATGCTACGTGACTTCCGAACCGATCGCCGCTCGGCAAAAAGGCGCAGATCCTGCGGTTTTTCTGATCGCTGACGCGGGCTTCAACCCCTACGCGACGGTCGTGGTCACGCGCCGTGAGTTGCTCCAAAAGAAGCCGGGGCTGGTAAAGGAATTCGTGCTTGCCACACGCGAGGGTTGGCGTGACTACCTGGATCACCCGGAGGCGACCAACGCCTTGCTCGGAAAGCTGAACTCGGCGCTGGATGCAGCCACGCTGCGCGCGGCCGCCGAGGCACAAAAGCCACTGATCGAGAACGAGGACAGCAAGCAACGCGGGTTAGGCAGCATGCAGCAGGCACGTTGGCAGACACTTTCGGAGCAACTTTTGGAGCTGAAGTTTTTGGACAAGCCGGTCAACGTTGCGGACACGTTCCAGCCGCTGTGAATCGTCACGGAGCTAGGGACTCACATCAGGAGTGCGCGGGATGTCATGGCGTAAAATCGTTTCGGGGCTCTGTTCGCTGTTCACGCTTGCTGCTTGCAGTGCGCAGCAGACGCGAGCTGCTGAGCCCTCGGCTCAGCCAAGAGCAGTGGCGGCAGCACCGCTCGAGAATGGCAATCAAAAGGCGGCTCGCGCGCGGCTCCGAGCGGTGATTCGCGATCAATCCTTCCTCGACCATTTGTCCGAATCAGTGCGTGCTAGCACCATTTCCGAGCCGTTTTCTGGGCGTATGGTGATCTTGTACATGGTCGATGACCAAGGTGCTGCGCGCGGCGCGCAGGCTGCGGATCTGACGGAAAGCGGCGTGGCGCGTGACGCGCTGCGCGCCGTCGCCGAATGGAACCTGGCCAGCGTGCTCGGCGATCCCGTGAGCTGTAGGAGTCACTCCGTGACCGAGGGTGCCCCTCACCGCTACTACGAATCGAGTCGTCTGCTGCTCGACAAGCAGTGGGCCGATCTCGCTGCTCAGGCGGGTACCGTGGTGGTCGCGGTGCCGAGTAACGATACACTGCTCGTGGCCTGCAATCCGACCCCAGACATTTTGCAGAAGCTGTCGGCCGTCGTGCAAAATACTTACCCGCAAGCGGCGCGTCCGGTCTCGCCCGCGCTCCTGACCTGGGGCAAAGACGGCTGGAAAGAATTGTCGGCGCGTTGAAACACGGCGCTAAGGCGCAGGCGGCGCGGTCGTCGAGCCCTTGGTCAGACTGCGCACGAGCTGCTGAAGATCAGGCGGCGGTTCGTGGAAGGAAACGGCGACGCGGTAGTCCCAAACCACGCCTTCGACCGGTGGAATGCGCTCGGAACGGACCACTGACGCCCGGAGGAGGCGCGCGTCGGGTTCGGGCGGGACGTACAATCTGAGAGCGATCTCGCTACCCTTGGCGAGGTTCAGGTGCGTCAGAAGGAGTAATCCCGCGCCGCTCGCGTCGCGCGAAACGCCGCAACCAATCTGCTGACCGTCGAGTTCGATCTCGGTTACGAGATGGACGGGTTCGCGTGGGACGAGCCGCTTGTCTTTGACTTCGGGCATCCCTTTCAATGTAGCTCGATCCCAGAAGACTTTCAGCCATCGTGGCAACGTGCCTATCCTACATCTGCGCCTGGTGTGGCCGTGCTCACGACTTGGAGCACACGCCGCCTTCACGAATTGCCTGCGTTCGAACGGATCTAAGCCAGCGCCTGCACGGAGCGGCGCGCGCTGACGCGCTCGTGCAACAACAAACCAGCGAAGAAGCCGCCCAATAGCCCGAGAGCATGCGCCAACCCCGCGACTTGCGGGGTGTTGTAGTCGAAGGTCACTTGCAGCGCGACGACCACGAGCAAGCGCAAGAAGATCTGCTTGGCCATGGGTGCCCGTTGCTTCAACCATGCCCGTAACATGACGGCGCCGGTCGCGCCCAGTAGGCCCATGATGCAACCCGAAGCGCCGACCAGAGCGTGGCTCTCCCCGACTTGGTACCAGGCGAGGCACAAATAAACCACGCTGCCGGTGAAACCCGAAAACAGGTAAATCAGGCTGAAACGCAGGCGCCCGAAGGCGCGCTCGACGAACGGCCCGAGTGCCCACAGCCCGAGTAGATTCATCACCAAGTGCAGCCAATTGGCGTGCACGAACATGTAGCTGAACATCCGCCACCAATCGCCCGAGAGGATGTTCTCCGCGGCGAATGCCCAGCGACCGCCGAACTCTTCGCTGGTCGCGACCAGCATCAAGGGGTAGCTGCCCCAGAGGTAGATCAACGCATTGACTGTGACGAGCGCCAAAGTCACGCGGCGTTCGCTGCGCTGGGCTGGGCGATTCAGCAGCAGGCTTTGGCGTTCTGCGAACGCACGCGCAAAGTGCGTGACGATGTGGGCAGTGCGCGGCGTCGGGGGTTCGTACGGGAGCGCCTGTGTCAGAACGGCGAGATAGTGCTCGGCACGCTCGCGGACCGGCGCATTGGCGCTCTGACGCAAACGGGAGAAGGCACTCCGAGCTTGTTCGAAATTGCCCGCGTGCAGGCTGGCCAATGCGAGCCACGCCGCGCGTGTCTCTTCGTCATAGCTCGGGTTGGCCGAAGCGAGCACTTGGCGAGCCAGCTCCACGTGGCCGGTATAAACGAACAAGTACAGAAACGCGGGTTCGAGCACCTCTCCCGCGAGCAATCTCGACTCTTGTGAGAGCATGAATTCTGCCAGTTTTTGACTCTCGTGGAGCTCCCCCAGCGCCCGCAAGTAGAGGATGAGCAGGTTCGGATCAGCGGCCAGCGCTGCTGGCCCCACGCGTTCGGCCAAGAGCTCGATCTCGTCCCAACGCTCCAAGATCCGGAGCCGATGCGCGCGTGCTGTCGCCGCCACGTTCCCATCGCCTTCGGCGAGAGCCGAGAGCCGTGCCGCCGCTTCTGCGGTATTTCCGGCCTGTGCTAGCTCGAAAGCCAAAAACAGTTGCGGCAACTGGCGAAAGCCGTCGGCGGGATGAAGCAGTGCGGCGAAGCGCGCGAAGCGATAGGCTTTTCGATACTGCGAGCGTTTGAGCGAGCGTGCGGCGGCCCCGTGCGCCCATGACGGCAGCATGATCAGCAGCACGGTCAGCGCGAAAGTCACGTAGCCCACGAACTCGCGGAAGCGGAGCCAACCAACGGCTCCCGTCAGCAGCACCACCGCGCTGACCACCGTCCAACCCATGCCCTGCCGCGCGGTGCGCGCGCTGCGAGAGAACAAGCGGAGCGCCTGAAACCCGGCGAACCACAGGGCGATGATGTTTGGATCCATACCGAGCGGGCACCGTGGAAGACCACGGTCCCGACCTCAGGTTAGACCGGGCGCGCCGGGCACGCCCAAGTTACCGAGATCTAGCCGCGAAAAGCCCGCTCCGCGTTCACTCGGCCGGCAGCTCAGTCAGCGCTCGTCGCCGAAAACGCTCCTGTGCGAGCGTGGCCAGGTAGAACGTGACGGGCAGCACGATCAGCGCCAAGGCCGCAGCAGTGATGGTGCCGCCGACGACCACGACCGCGATCGGCCGTTGCGTTTCGCTGCCGATGGCGTGGGACATGGCCGCGGGCAAGAGACCGAGTGACGCCAAGAGCGCCGTCATCAGCACCGCGCGCAGCCGATCGCGCGTCCCTTGCACCACGGCGTCCTGCAGCGGCTCGCCATTGGCCAACCGACTGCGAATCGCGGCTACGACCAACACGCCGTTGAGCACGGCCTGCCCGAGCAAGGCGATGAAGCCAACTGCGGCCGACACACTGAGCGGCATGTCGGCAGCGCCGAGCGCAAAGATCCCGCCTACCAACGCGAAAGGGACGTTCAGCAAGATCAACGTTGCATCGAAGATCGAGTTGAAGGCAGAGAACAAGAGCAAGAACGTGATCGTCAGCGCCAAGGGGATCACGATCCGTAGGCGTGCCATGGCGCGCTGCTGGTTTTCGAATTCTCCACCCCAGGTGACCTCGTAGCCCGCTGGCACCGGTACTTCGCTCGTGACCTTCTGTTGGGCCTCGGCCACGAACGAGCCGAGATCGCGTCCACGCACGTTCATGCGCACGCCGATGTAGCGTTGGCCATTTTCGCGCGTGATCGCCGCGCGCCCCGTGGCCATCGAGACGTCCGCGATTGCGGACAGTGGCAGCAGGGTTCCGTCCTTGAGCGGCAACATGATCTTGCGGATCGCGCCGATGTCTTCACGGGTTGCGGTCGGTAAACGTACGGTAACGTCGAAGCGCTTTTCTCCGTCCCAGAATTCACTGGCCGTGTGCCCGCCCATCGCCGTCTCGATGTAATCTTGGACGTCACCGAGATCGAGATCGAAGCGCGCCAGGGCTTGGCGATCCAGGTGTACCGCGATCTGGGGCGTACTGCCCGACTTGGTGATGCCGACGTCCACCGCGCCTGGGATTTTGGCGATGGTGTCGCGCGCCTTTTCTGCGGCCGTGGTCAACTTGTCCAAATCTTCGCCGTAGATTTTGAGCGCGACCTGGCCTTTTTGACCAGACACGTTCTCCTCCACGTTGTCGCGGATGGGTTGTGAGAAGTTATAGTCGATGCCCGGGATCTGCTGCAGAGCGAAGCTCATCTCTTCGATCAGATCGCTCATCGTGTGTTTGTCGTGGCGCCACTCGGCCATCGGCTTGAGCTTGATGAACAGCTCCAAGTTGTTGGGGAGCTTGGTATCGGTGCCGTCTTCTGGACGCCCCAACTGAGACAGCACGGAGACGACCTCCGGTGTACGACGCAGGATGCCGGCCAGCCTCGGCGTGAGCGCACGGCCGTCGCTGAGCGAGATGTTCCCTGGCAGCAGCACCGTTACGTACAGCGCGCCCTCGTTCAGCGCGGGCAAGAACTCACTGCCCAAGCGCGGCATCAACGCCACCGCGCCGCCCAGCACGCCGCCCGCCAAGATCAGCACGATCACCACGTTCTTCATGGCGAAGCGAATCGTCGGATCGAAGACGCGTTGGGCGAACGTGAGCAGTGGCGAGTCACGCATCACCTTCGGCTTCTTCAAGGCCATCGCGCACAACACCGGGATCAGCGTGAAGCTGACCAAGAGCGCACCCACCAGCGCACTGACGACGGTGTAAGCGAGCGGTGAGAAGATCCGGCCCTCGACACGCTGCAGCGAAAAGATCGGGATGTACGCGGCGATGATGATCAACAGCGAAAACAAGGTCGGGCGGGCCACCTCTTTGGACGCAATCGCGACGCGCTCGAGCAGCGGCCGAGAAGGGTCACTCAAGGCAGGGCCGTGCGCGGACGGGGACAGCTTGTGGAACAGGTGTTCGATCAAGATCACGCCGCCATCGACGATGATGCCGAAATCGACGGCGCCCATCGACAGCAAGTTGGCCGACATGCCGCGCGAATACAGAAAGGCGAAAGAAGCGGCCAACGACAGCGGAATCACGGCCGCGGCGATCAGCGAGGCTCGCAGTGAGAGCATGAACGCGAACAGCACCAAGACGACCAGCGTGGCGCCTTCCGCCAAATTCTCGAATACGGTCTTGAGCGTGGTGTTGACGAGCTCGGTGCGATCGTAAAACGGCTTGATCTTCACGTCTGCGGGCAGACTGTGGCTCAGCTTGGCGATGCGCTCGCGCAGGGCGTCGAGCACCACGGTCGGGTTTTCGCCCCGACGCATCAGTACGATGCCTTCTACCGCGTCCTGATTCGAATCACGGGTCACGACGCCTTGGCGCGGAGCGTAGCCCTCTTGGACCTTGGCCACGTCGCGCAGCTCGACGGGGCGAGTCTTGTTGTAGCCGACGCGCACGTGCTGCAAATCATCGATGCTGCCGAAGATCCCGAGGCTGCGGATGACGAACATCTCGGAGCCGCGCTCTACGTAGCCACCCGTGGCGTTCGCGCTCGCTTTCTTCAGCGCCGCGAAGACATCATTCAGGTTCACGCCGAGGTCGACCATTTTGCTCACGTCTGGTTCGACGTGCACCTCGCGCACGAGACCGCCGTACGACACCACGTCGGCGACGCCCGGCACTTGCAGCAGGCGCGGCGAGATCACCCAGTCTTGCAGGGTGCGCAGCGTCATCGGGTCCGACTTCGTGCTCTCCAGCGTGTAGCGATAGATCTCGCCGATCGGCGTCGCGTACGGACCGAGGGTGGGGTGCGCTTCTTCAGGCAGCGAGGCATCGGCCATGCGCTCGGTCACTTGCTGGCGTGCGCGCATCGGATCGGTCGCGTCGTCGAAGGTCATGGTCAGGAACGACAGACCGAAGAGCGAAATGCTGCGCAGGCGTGTCAGGCCCGGCGTCCCGTTCAGCGCACGCTCCAACGGCAGCGAGACGCGCCGCTCCACCTCTTCAGTCGGCTGTCCGGAGAACAGCGTGATGATTTGAACTTGGGTATCGGTCGGATCGGGAAAGGCCTCGATGGTCAGGTTCTTGAACGCGAACAAACCTGCGGCGAGGAGTACGATGGTCAGAACGAAGGTGGCGATGCGGTGGGAGAGGGAGTAATCCAGTAAGCGCTCGAGCATGTAACCCAAAGTTACGCACGCCGCGTGCCACCCTTAATTGTTGCATCCTGCCCATGGAATCGAGCGAACTTTGCCGTAGGATTTCGCGGCAGGTGAAAAAAGGTCGGGGCACAAGTCCACGCGGGGCGAAATAACCCGAACGCAGGCCTTGAGTTCAGCGGTTTTTTTTGCCTGCTCGCGCGGCGACCCGACGGCGTCCAATTCCACACAGCAGCGTCGCCAGCGTGAGTAGGAGAGGTCCCCTCGCGGCCGCTGCGCTCAAGGAACAACCGCCGGCAGCTCGCGGTGGAGCAGTGGTCGCACTGCCACCGCCGCTCAGCGCGCTGGCCGCGCTGCCCGCCGTCGCGCTCGCGCCTCCGCTCGAACCGCCTCCTTCTGAACAAGCATCGCGCGGCGTGAAGGTAGCGTTCGCGCAGTCGTCAGTGCCCAACACTTCGGCGAGCGCCGGCCAACCCGCGTCGCACGCTTGGGCCACCGGGCTCGCGCCGTCACAGGCGAGCGGCCCGCGGACGCAAGACAGATGGAGCTTGGGTTGGAACGTAACTCCCGAGTCCGACGATTGACCAACCAAGAAGCCGGCTTGATATTCGTCCGCGCAAGCAAACAGCCCCGCGCTCGTCCAACTCAAGCAGCGCAACTTCGTGCAGGACACTCGCTCGAACGCCAGATCGGAGGTGCGGGCACGCCAAACGCCGTCCGTGCGCCCGCTGGCGAGTACGAATCGGCCGTCGGGTGAGAGCGCAAAGCCGTCGAGCGGACCGGTGAAATCGAGCACCTTCGTCCAGTGCGCGCCGCCGTCATGCGACGCCAAGAGTTGCCCGGGGTTGCCACTCAGGCGTACGTACACGGTGTCCGGGTCGTCTGCGGCAATGCCTGCGATGTACGGCGCGCTCAACTTATTGGCACCAGGTATGTCGAAACGAGTCCAGCTCTGTCCACCATCCGAGCTGCGGGCAAGCACACCGCTGACGTTTCCCGTTTGCGTGACCCCGCTCACGTAAACCGTGCTGCCCTGAGTGCCGGCCACGTCGAGGGTCGTCGCGTTCAGCTCATCGAGGGCGTTCCCGAACGGGCTCCAAGATTGACCGGCGTCAGCTGACCACCAAACCTGTGACACCCCGGCGTCGATCTCGACGCCGACGGCGACCGCTTGCCCGTCGGCATCCGGGACACGCGCCACGTCGGCGACGTAGCCGCTGATGCCGCCCGCCAGAGCGAACGTGCACTCTGTCTTGCCCTGAGCGATCCCGTTCGGGAGCGCTACGATCGTCGTCCCGTCGCTCAGCACCGCCGTCGCGGGTTCGATGTTCTGGTAGCCGAGACCCGCCTCGCACACCAAATCCCAATTGCTACCCCGATCGTGAGTGATCAGGAGGCCGAAGTTCGAGCGCAGCACGAGGTGCGTCGGATCGGACGGGTCGCCCAGCAATTGGCTGACGGCGGGAAATGCGCCGTTGGCCTCCGCGCGGCGCGCCGGCAGCATGCTAGCGGCCAATAGCGCCAGCAGCGCGAAGGTTTTGAGGGGGGCGGCGTGCGAACGGGCGACCAAGCGACGCCGGAGCCTAGCACTCGGTGACGAACGTGTGACGAACTGCCGGCGATTCGCCCCTTGAGCGCTTTTTGACGTACGTTTCACGCCCCCAAAGGCGTGACACGAACGACGCACGAACGCGAGAAACTTCCGGCACCCAGCCCACACGCAGCGACGAGAATCATGTCTTCCGAACCGACTGACGACGAACAGGAACTGTCCAACCCCGAGCTTTACCTGAATCGGGAGCTTGGTTGGCTCGCATTCAACGAGCGAGTGCTCGATCAAGCTCGAGATCGCACTTGGCCGGTGCTCGAACGACTGAAGTTTCTGGCCATCTTCGGTTCGAATCTCGACGAATTTTTCATGATTCGCGTCTCGGGTCTGCACGAGCAATTGCAGTCGCAAGCGCCGAGCACCGCTCCCGATGGTTTGTCCGCCATCGAACAGCTGGCGCGGATTCGCGCGCTCGTCGTGCGCTTGTCGCAAGCGGCCGTGTCACTCTGGTTGAACGAACTGCTGCCCGAACTGAGCAAAAACGAGATCCGTGTGCGCAGCTTCTCCGAGTTGTCTGGGGAGCAGCGTACTTGGGCTCGTGCCTATTTTCGGCGTTCCGTATTTCCGGTGCTCACCCCGCTCGCGGTCGACCCCGTGCACCCGTTCCCGTTTCTCTCCAATCTGTCGCTGTCATTGGCGGTCGAAGCCGAAAACCCGCTCACCTCCGAACGCCGCTTCGTGCGCATCAAAGTGCCCGAGAGTTTGCCGCGCTTCGTCTTGATTGCGCCGCAAGGGGACAGCACGCCGAAGGCCAGCGATGCCTCCGACTACGTAGCGCTCGAGGAGCTGATCGCCGGTAACTTGTCGGACCTGTTCCCAGGCGTGAACGTGGTCGGTTGTTACCCGTTTCGCGTCACCCGCGACATGGATCTCGACATCCTCGAGGACGAAGCGGCAGATTTGCTGGCGACCATCGATCGCGAACTGCGACAGCGCCGCTTCGGGGCCGCGGTACGGCTCGAGCTTTCGCCCGGCGTTCCGGAGCGCATCCGCAAGCTGTTTCTGGAAAAGCTCGAGATCGACGAAGACGACGTGTACGAAACCGCGGGTCTGCTGGGCCTCTCCGGTTTGCTCGCGCTCGCCCAAATTCCACGCCCGGAGCTGCACGACGCGCCGCTCGTCCCGCGCGTGCCGCACGAATTGAGTGAGCTCGGCGACCCGTTTGCGGCCATTCGTCAAGGCGACATTCTGCTGCACCACCCCTACGAGGCCTTCACGCCGGTCTTGACCTTCCTCCGCCGAGCCGCGGAAGACCCCAACGTGTTGGCCATCAAAATGACGCTGTATCGCGCCGGGTCCAACTCAGAAGCCGTACGGGCGCTGATGTACGCGGCCGAAAATGGCAAACAGGTCGCAGTCTCGATCGAGCTCAAAGCCCGCTTCGACGAAGAGAACAACATCGGCTGGGCCCGCGCGCTGGAGCGCGCGGGCGTCCACGTATTCTACGGCGCGGCCGGTTTGAAGACGCACGCCAAGGTGCTGCTCGTCGTGCGCCGCGAGGGCAACGAGCTGCGCCGCTACGTGCACCTCTCCACCGGCAATTACAACGCGGGCACGGCGCGCTTCTACACCGACACGGGGCTGTTTACGATCGATGCCGAGATCGGTGAAGACGCATCCGAGTTGTTCAACTCGCTGTCGGGTTTTTCCACGAGCTTCAACTACCGTAAGCTCGCCGTAGCACCCGTGACCTTGCGCCAGACCGTGCTCTCGCACGTGCGCGAACAGGCGGACCGCGCGCTCGCCGGCAAGCCGGCGCGGATCTTTGCCAAGCTGAACGCCTTGGTGGATCCAGGAATCATCCGCGAGCTGTACCGCGCGTCGCGTGCGGGCGTAGAGATCGAGCTGGTCGTGCGCGGGGTTTGCTGCTTGCGGCCCGGCTTGCCTGGCGTGTCCGAAAATATTCGCGTCTATTCGCTTTTGGGCCGGTTCTTGGAGCACGAACGCGTGTTTCTGTTCGGCGCCTTGGGCGAGGAAGAGTTCTTCTTGTCCTCGGCAGATTGGATGCCGCGTAACCTCGACCGTCGCGTCGAAGTGCTCTTCCCGGTGACCAGCGAGGCCATTCGCACGCGCATTCGCAATGAATGCGTGTTGCCGCTCGAAGTCGACAATCAACGCGTCTACGAGATGCAAGCGGATGGCGGCTATCGCCGCCGCGTGCCGGTCGAGCCCGCGCCCGCGATGGACGCGCAGCTGCGCACGTGGGGCATCGTGCAGAAGCTGACGAGCAACGTCACTTCCGCGCTTCCTCCGCCGGTCGCCGAGCTGGCGCGCTCCGCCGAATAGAGCCGCTCGCGAGGGCGTCCGCACGGTTTCCGCCGGCCTGTCCAGCACCCCCCAGCCGCACTTGCCGAAGCCCATGGGTGCGACACCGTGCTGGGCTTCAACACACCGCAAATTGGCGGAATGCGAATTGCTGTGGCCAGACTGCGCTTCTGGCGCCACAGTAAGGCTTACCCTTAACGTTCGGCTCGCTTGCTTCGATGAAATTCCGCGTCCATTTGCCGCTGTTTGCGCTATTTATAGCGTTTTTGCCCGGATGCGGCGAAGCCGGCGACGATTCCAGCGCCCGAGGTCGTGGTGGCCCGACGAACATGGGAGACGGCAGCTCGGCCGCGGGCGCTAGCTCCAAAGGTGGCAACGCAGCCAGCTTGCCGGCCGTGGTTGGGGGCGGCGCGTCGACCAACGGCGGTTACAGTGCGGGTACGGGCGCGGGCGGGGCCGCCGGAGCCGACGCTCCTGGAACCGCACTGTCCGCCACTTGGAATAGTGCCAAGTCCGCGACCGTCAGCGATGTTCAACTCCAAGCCGAATATGCCGCTTGGAAGCTGGCGCACGTCGAGGCCTGCGCGAACGGCTCGTCGATTGTCGTCAACGAAGGCGCGGTCGTCTCGCAAGGCGCGGTCCTTTCCGAGGGCATCGCCCACGGCATGTTGCTGTCCGTGGCCATGGCCGATCAAGCGCTGTTCGACGGATTGTGGAAGTTTTACCAAGACCATCTCGACAAGAATGGCTTGCTGAACTCGAAGACGGCCAAGTGCGAAGCGCCCGGCAACAACAACACAGGCGCTGCGACGGACGCCGATCTCGACACCACGATGGCCCTGTTGCAAGCCGCCGCGCGCTGGCCGAACGCGACGACCGACTACAGAAACAGAGCCGAAGCGCTTGCTTCCAAGATCGTGCAATTCGAAACCGACATGTGCAGTGGTCGGCGCATCCTGCGCCCGGGCGACGCGGTCGGCGGGTGCAGCGACGCCAAGGACCCGCGCATCAATCCCTCCTACTTCTCGCCCGGCTACTACAAAGTATTCGCGCACTACTTCGGCTCGCAGGCCAGCACCTGGCTTGCGCTCAGCGATGCGTCCTACCAGCTGTACGCAATCTACCAGGCGCGCATGGATAACTTGGTGCCCGATTGGAGCGCCCCGGATGGTAGCGACAATGGCAGCACCTATTCCTGGGAGGCCTGCCGAACACCCTGGAGGGTTGCAGTCGACTACGCCTGGACCGGTGACACCCGCGCCAAGACCTTCATGCAAAAGATCTCCAGCTGGGTCGACGCGCACGGTGGTCTGCCCAATGCGGCGCAAGAGCAGAACAGCGCCTTCGTCGGGGCTTTCGCGCTGGCGGGCGGCTACGACCAAGGTAAATTCGACGGTTACATGACGAGTTGGCTACACGCCGACGTGGACGACACGCCGTATTACCAAGGCACCCTCCGCGTGCTCTACCTATTGGTCGCTGCGGGCAAGTTCTCCTCCACCCTGTAGTGTCACTTCACGATCGTCTGACAGCCGACGGCGATCTCCACGGAAGCGCTGCTGGCGGCTTGGAAGGTCGAGCAAGTGGTCGGGCAGACCACGATTCGCGTGGGGTCTTCGACCTGCGGATCGGTGTCGTAATACCACCCGCCGATCAACGGGTCGCAAGCGGCGGCGTCCCCGACGTACAAGAGCGGGCTGGCTTTCTTGCCGTTCTTGAAGTTGACGTTGACCAATGAGTAGTTGATCTGCTCGTGCTCTTCGGGCGCTGGGATCTCGAATTCGCAGGCCAACTGCGTGTTGCGAACTGCATCCAACGCAGCTCGGAATTCTACCGTCAGGTCGTGGCTGGTATCGATCACGAACGCTTTGTCCGATCCTCCGGCGCTGGCGATGGTGTCGAGCACGAACTGCCCTTTGGCGAATGCGGCCGTCGGGAAAACGCCGATCGTGAACGTGCTGATGCTCGGCCTTCCGGCGAACGCGGCCGCGGCCAGCCTGCCGAGATCGGCCGTATCGACGGGCGTGCATTCACTGGCCACGCCGTCAGTGGCCAAGACCGTGACCACTCGATGGCTGGCGTGCGCCTTGGCCCAAGCTTTGGCGGCGGAAAGCGCGCCACTCAACGCCGGACCGGTGGGCGTGGGATTCACCGGGTCGATCACTTGTTCTTCCAGGGAGGCGAGCAGCGCTGGACCCGAGTCGGGCAGCGGCGCAATCGGCTCGGCCGGCTCCGCGTAGGACGCTGGATCGCATTTGGCGATGTGCTGACAAGTACTCGTGGTGAGCTGGACACACGGCACCACGGCGTTGTCGATCAGGCACGAACCCGCTCCGGCTTCGCACAGCAAGCCGCCGCATTCGCCCGCCACCACGCACGGATTGAGCACGCTGTTTCCGCAATCCGCGTTCTTCGTGCAGGAGAGGCCGCTCGAGGCGCAAAAGTGGAACTGACAGGGAGCGCTGTCGCCGCAGTCCGCGTCGCTCGTGCACGAGCTCGGTACACCCGCCTTGATCAGCGGAAAGTACTGGAGGCCGACGCCAATGCCCTGCGAGCTCTCGTCTTCGATGAAGGCTTGCAGCGCGCTCTTGATGCCCACCCATTTCGAAATCGGCATGCCCATCTTGTCGTAGGAAGATGTCGTTTCCAGCATCGAGCCAGACACATCGAGCATGATGTACATGTCCAAGGGCACCGTCTCTGCCTTCGACACCCGCGCCGCGCACGACTCGTCCGGCGCACCGCCGTCGCCGTTGGGGCTGACGGCGAGGTTGCCCGTGCCGCCCGAACCATTGCTCGGCGGTTCGACCGCGCCGCCCTCCTCTTCGGCACCGGCACTGTCGGCTCCAGCAGTGGGCAGCCCACCCGCACCGGCAATGGGGCGCGGCGGGATTTCGTTCGTGTTCCCTTTCGCCGCGCAGCCTATGGAGCACAGGCTTGCGATCAGCGCCACGCAAGCCGTGGTAGCTCGAATTTCGGGGCGGAACATTGGCGCCAATAGAAAGCGAAGGAACGCTCGATTGGACTGCGGCAATGTTTCGAAGCCGTATCAACGAGATTGTTTGGCCGCGCGACGCGCGCGGCTCGGGTAAACTAGCAGCCATGAGCCAGTACGACTTCGACCCTCGTTATGTCTTCGAGCACCATTCGCCGACGCCCGAGAAGCTCGTTCATTATGATGCGCTGCATGCGGCTGCACGCGACTTCGCGCAGGTGATCTTGAAGCACACTCCGCCGTCCGAAGATCAGGCGGCGGCCCTGCGCTTGCTGAGGGAGGCCACGATGACGGCCTGCGCCTCGGTCGCGCTCGACGGGCGGCTCAAGTAAGCCAAGCGCTCCGCGCTGCGCGAGCTCGGCTTCGATTGCGCGTACAGGTCCGGCGCTTCGGGCGTCACGTCCGGCGTGAGGCGCTCGTCGGCTTGGCCATGCGATCGATCAAGAATCTTTCACGAATTCTTTCAATGTCGCGGGGCTGCCGTCGGATGGGGCGGAGTACGATGTTTTAAAGGCGCTCCGCCATCCATGTCTCGAAGCAGCGGCGGCTAGGATGACTTCAGGTGCTGAGCCAAATAGTGCTCGCGCCCAATGTCTTTCACGATGCTAGCCTGAGTTTCCAGCCAATCCACGGAGTCTTCTTCTTCGACCAGGATTTTCTCGAGCAGCTCGCGCGTTCCGTGATCGCTCTTGCTGAGCATCAGGTTGATGCCGCGGTGCAGCCGTTCGACCGCTTCGACTTCGAGCGCGAGATCGAGCTGGTTCATCTCGATCGGTTCCTCGCCGACGCGGACCGGGCTCAAGCGCTGCATGTTGGGAATGCCGTCGAGAAACAGGATGCGCTCGATCACCGCGTCCGCGTGCTTCATCTCTTCGATGGACTCGGTGCGCTTCTTCTGGGCCAGGGCGCCGTAGCCCTGGTTTTTACACATCTTGTAGTGGATGAAGTACTGATTGATGGCCGTCAGCTCGGAGGTCAAAAGTTCGTTCAGGAATTCGATGACTTCGGGCTCGGCTCGCATCTCAGTTCGATACCATCGACGCCTGCCCTGGCGAACCCCAAACGCCGCCCCCGTCGCCCAATTCCTGTCAGTCGGCCATTGGGCCTAGCGGCAATCGACCGCCGAGCGCGATCCAGCGCGCCAATCTGCTTCGTAGGTGTTGATTTTTATTGGCATTTCAGGATTCGCGCGAGCTCGCTGATGTTGAACTTGATTTTCACTATCAGGTCGCTATCTTTCAAACACTTCTTCGATGCTCGTCTGTCACTGCCACGCCCTCACCGATCGAGATATCCGTCGTTCCGTTCGGGCCACCGGCGCCTGCAGCGTGGCTGAGGTCGGGGATCATTGCGGTGCCGCCACTGGTTGCGGTGGCTGCTATGAAGTGGTCGCCGAGATCGTCGCCTGTGAAAAGCGCCGTTTGCTCGTGTACCAAGCGCAGGGGCAGGACAGCGCCAAGCCGGGGCACGAGCCCGCATCGCTTCAGCCCGCGCTCGCTTTCGCTGGCTGAGCCAGCGCTTTAGTCATCGGGAAGCAAAGTCGCCTCATTGGGGCCTGACCGCGCTCCGGACTTGCGTTCGCTGCCGATCAGGGAGATCCCTCGCGCCCGTTGGAAGAAGAGCCGCGCACCTACTTCTCTCGCCGTTTGCTGGTGAAGACGGTCATTGCTGGTGCCATCGAGGCCTCGGCATTGGGCTGCAAGCACGCCGGTCGCGCCGCGCCGTCCCGAGAGCGCGAGGCCGCCGCAGGCGGCGAAGCCCCCGCCCCGCGTGACGCGCTGGTCCACGGCGAGAACTTCACTCAGGGACACAAGAAGCGTGACGGCGGAGTGTTTCCGCGCGCCGAGCCGAGCGAATCGTGCGACGTAGTGGTCGTGGGCGGGGGACCGAGCGGGCTGTGCGCCGCGCACCTGCTCCAGGGGCGAGAGGTGATCCTGCTGGAAAAGGAGCCACACCTGGGCGGCAATTGCTCGACCGGCGAATGGCAAGGGGTGCGCTTTTCGACCGGGGCCGCCTTCTACACCGAAGGCGATACCGAACTCGTCGAGTTGATGAAATCGGTGGGCGCACCCGGGCTGCCGGTGCAGGGCGGCGACTCGTTGATCGTCGACGGCACGCCGTACTTCGATTTCTTCGGCAAAGGCGCCGACAGTTTACCCTTCAGCGCCGCGGTCCGCCGTGACTTTGCGGAATCGGCGCAGCAGGCCGCCGAGCTACGGCACAAGCATTCCTCAGCCGACCTGGACCAACGCCCGTTTCACGAGTTTTTGAGCAAGTTCCAACCCGAGGTAAGAAAGTTTTGGGACCGCTTTGGCGAGTCCAACTGGGGCGGAGCCACCGAGCACACGTCGGCTCGGCTCGGCATCCAAGCTTATGGCTGGCTGAGCGGTGACGAAAATCGCCTCACGTATCCAGGTGGATTGGGTGTCGCTGCCGAAGCGCTCGCGCGTCACTTGATGCAGCGCAGCCCTGGTCAGATGCGTGGCTCGACTTTCGTGCATCAGATTGAGCTCGAGTCCGAAAAGTCGAAGCGAGTCCTGGTCCACACTCTGCGCGATGGTGAGCCGCACACGATCGCCGCGCGAGCGGCTGTCGTGGCCGTGCCCAAGTTCTTTGCCTCGCGCATCGTACAACCCTTGTCCGTCGCCCAACGCGACGCCATGCGTGAGTTCCGCTACGCACCTTATCCCGTCTTCAACGTGTGCTTGAAGCAAGCGGGGCCGCAGCCCGCTTACGACAATTGGTTCCTGGATGCTCCGTTTGCCGACTTCGTGACTGCAGACTGGGTGACTCACGCGGGCAAACGTCCCCAGAACCAGCCCAGCGCGCTCACGGTCTATCATCCGCTAGCCGAAGCTCGACGCAGTGAGTTGCTCGACGACGCTCGCTTGGTGCACTTGGCCGAGGAGGTCGTCCAGCACCTGGACCGCCACTTCCCCGGTCTCGCCCCGCAAGTCGCCGAAGTGCGCGTGTATCGCCGCGGACACGCCTTGGCGATCCCGGTCCCCGGCCAATTGCAACGGGCGGAAATCGCGTCTCGTTCCCAGGGCCGCATCGTCTTTGCCCATAGCGACAGTCGCGGAGACGTCTCGTCGTTCCCGGGCGCCTTGCGCGCCGCGCGGCTCGCCGTAGACACCGTGAAGAAACTGGGTTGAAGCCGGCAACGCTGCGCAGCGCGCGGCTCACTCAGCTCGTGCGATCGACGTCCAAGCTGCCGCCGATGGGCAGCACATGACAAACCTTGGGTTCGAGTGCGCGGCGCTGCCATTCGCTGGCTAGGCGCGCGGGCGGCTCGTCGAGCGGCTCGTCGGTGAGCTTGAACGTGCCAAAGTGCATGGCTACGAAGTGACGAGCACTCAAATCCGTGAAGGCGCGCACTGCTTCCTCCGGGTTCATGTGCTGCTTGCTCATGAACCACGCGGGATCGTAGGCGCCGATCGGCAGCATGGCGGCGTCGATCGTGCCCGAGCGTCGGCCGATTTCGGAGAAGCCCTCGAAGTAGGCGGTATCGCCAGAGTGGTAGAGGCGCGCGGTCGAGCCTTCGATCACGAAGCCGCCCCAGAGCGTGGTGTTGCCGTCGTTCAGGCCGCGGCGACTCCAATGTTGAGAAGGCACGAAGCGGACCGTGACCCCCGCGACGCGCGTCTCGCCCCACCATTCGAGCTCCGTGCAGGGGAGCTGGCTCTTGGCAAAGAACGGGGCGAGCCCCAAGCCCGCGATGATCGGGCTACCCACGGCGCGCAGTGAAGGTAAATCGAGGTGGTCACGATGATTGTGCGAGACCAGCTGCGCGTCGATGCGCGGCAGCTCCGCAATGGCCAGCGCCGGTGGCACGAAGCGTTTCACGCCGGGGCCGATGCTGTCCGAGAAAATCGGATCAATCAGCAGCGACACCTCATCGAGCTGAACCAGCCAGCTGGCATGTCCGATCCAAGTGATGCGTGCCGGCTCGCCGACGCGGGGCGGGCGTAATCGCTTGGGGTCGACCACGACGCGCGGCGCCGGTGAGCCGACCGATCCGTTGCGGCGCCGACCCAGCAGGCGATCGACGACTGCCCATTTGAACACGGCCGAAAATGGCTGCGGCGCGGAACCGTCCAAATTCACGAACGGCGCGCGCTTCGAGTCGGGGGGCTGGGCCATGGTCGGGTAGCTTCGCATATCCGCCCGAACCATGACTACTCGCTCAGAGTGGCTAGCCGTGCCTAGCGGCGGGCCCAGCGCGAGGCACGCTCGGCTCAGCGCGCTCATGCTCGGCGTTGGGCGGCATCGGGGCGCGCTTCACGAGCCGCGGATCTCGCGCTCGAGTTGGTCGAGCTTGCGTTCCAATGCGCTGTCGCTGAGCGTCTGATTCGATTCGGATGGAGGCGGGCCGGGCGGGTGCTCGGGAACGCAGGCTAGGTCGCCTTCACCGTGAGGCCCTTTGCGGCAAGTGCCGGTCATGGAGTGGCCGTTGAAGCGCACGCTGCACGCAGCGCCTTCGCTGAGCGATTTGCACGCATCGAAAGCGTCCTGGGGCGGCTTGCGCGGCGGCGGCGGTGCATCCGCCGGTTGGGGCGGCAGCGGGCTTGCGGAGCCGCTGCCGGCGAGCGCGCCGTGTGTGGTGCCAGGTCGGCCATCCGCGGCCGCGGCCAGACTACAGCCGCAAATCAGCGCTAAAAACCGCGTGTGACTCAGCAGCACTCGAACCCTTCGCATGAACCGTGCTTCCTTCGTCGAAGGAGCGGCGTCCGCCGCTCCTTGCCCAAAGAAACACTGATACGCAGCGGTGTCGTGATTGCTGCTCGGTCGTTGCGCTTCGTTAAGCGTGTGCGGGCGACGTGTTGGAGCGTAGGGGCAGGTAGGCGCGGAAGGTACTGCCTTGCCCAACGACGCTCTCGACTTCAATCGTGCCGCCGTGCGCTTCGACGATGCGCTTGGCCAACGTGAGTCCGAGCCCCACTCCGCCCGTGCCGCGCGAGCGGCTGCGTTCACCGCGAAAGAACGCGCTGAAGATCCGCGGCAAATCGTCGTCCGAGATGCCCATGCCGTGGTCCCGAACTTCGAAGCACGCGAGCCCGGCTCGTTCGTCGACCGAGAGCGAGATCTCGCTGTCGCTTTCGGGTGAATACTTGTGCGCGTTCTCGAGCAGGTTATCGAGCACTCGTCGCAGTAACACCGGGTCGGCGTCGATCGTCGAAGATGCACTGGAAAACTGCTTGAGAAAAGGCCGGTTCGGGTGACGGCCCGAAAACAACTCGGCCGAGCGCTCCGCGATCGCTTGCGGCGCGATCCGTTCTAGGTGCAGCGCGAACCCCGAGCTGGGTGAGATGCCTTCGGCCAATTCGAAGCGCGCAGCGGTGAGCACGTCGCTGATCAACACTTCGAGCTCGGCCAAATCGACCGCGATCTCGGCCAGCGAAGCACGCGCCGCTTCCGCGTCACCTTCGCCCGCGATCTCGAGCGCGACACGAATCCGCGCCAGTGGTGTCCGAAGTTCGTGTGCGACGTTGGCCAGCAGCTCTTTCTCGGTCTGCAACAAGCGTTGGATGCGCTCGGCCATGTCGTCGAACGCGCGCGCGACGTCACCGAGTTCGTCTTTGCGATTCAGTTCGCTGCGCACGCTGAGATCCCCCCGACCGAGCGAGGTGGCCATGCGTTGCAAGTGCGACAGCGGTCGGGCGATCCAGCGTGCGGTCAAGAATGCGCCCACGCCGAGCACGATCAGACCGGAGATCATGGTGAGCACGAGTGGCAATGGGCCGGGGCGCTGGTGCTCGAAACGCGCGATCAATAGGCAATCTTGCCCATTCAGTTCGAAGCGGCCGAAGGTCTCCGGCGGATGTGGTCCGCCTTCGGTTCGGCCGAAGCGACGCGGCGGCGTGCTGAACAACGGGGGGCCGTCCGCTGGCGGACCGAGAGACGGGCCCTTCGGTTGCGCCGCCCCCAGGTCTGCACCCGACGCAGGAGATCTCTCGCCGGCGAGGCGCGGCGCGCGCAGGGCGGGCACCACGTTACTCACCAGCAGCTTGCCGCTCTCGTCATACAGCGAAACCAGCAACCGTTCGTGGGCGCGCAACTCCTGCAGTTCGTGGGCGAGCGCCGAGCGATCGTGAGCAAAAGGCTTGAGCCGCGTACTCAGGGTCTGCATGTCCCAGTGCGGGGGCAAGTGCGTGAGTAGGTAGCCGATGACGACGGCCGACAACACGACCAAGGCAAACTGCACCAAACCGACAGCGTACAGACGCCAGACGAGCCCCGTGCGCGGCGCGCGCTTCATCGCTCTTCGGGCGCGAGCATGTAGCCCACGCCGCGAATCGTCTTCAGATACTCGGGGTTCTTGGGGTCGCTCTCCAATTTGTGGCGCAGCCTCGAGATGTGCACGTCGATCGAGCGATCGAAGGCATCTTCGGACGAGCCATGCAACAGCTCCAGCAGTTGTTCACGGGCGAGCACGCGACCAGCGCGCTCGGCCAGGACCCTGAGCAGCGCGAACTCATGGGTGGTGAGCGCGAGGCGAGCCCCGCGTAGGGTGGCCGTCATCGTCGCGCTGTCCACGACCAACGCGCCCAGTTCGATGCGAGGCGTGGCCGGTCCAGTTTTACCGCGCGCGCGACGGGCGTGGGCGCGAATACGTGCCAAGAGCTCGCGCGTGGAGAACGGCTTGCTCATGTAATCGTCCGCGCCACCTTCCAGACCCATCACGCGATCGGCTTCTTCGCCGCGAGCCGTGAGCATGATGATCGGGACGCTCACGCGCTCACGCAGCCGACGACAGACTTCGTGTCCATCGGCGCCCGGTAACATCAGATCGAGCAAGACGACGTCTGGGCGGGCGCGCAGGACCTCGCTGAGTGCCAAGTCTCCGCGCTCGACGACCGTGACCTCGACGCGATGCGAGCGCAGGTATTGCGCCGTCAATCTGGCCAAGCGTTCGTCGTCTTCGATGTACACCACGCTCAGGTGTTCTTGGGACTCGTCCGCGGGGCTCATGGCCGGTGAGGATTGCACTCCTACGAGCCTGCGTCCGGCTTGCTGAGCGGGTGTTAAGGGGGCATTTCCGATTGTTTCTGTTTGCCGCTCTCAGATCCGGAAATAGCGCCGAATCCGCGTTGCGCGACGGAGCCGCGGTGGGCGGATGTGAGCGAGACGGGCCACTGGCTGGCCAGAACCCTCAGCGAGCGCGGCTTAGTGCGAAGCCAAGCGTGACTGCGAATAGCAGCGCGATCAAAAACGGAACGATCAGCTTCTTGGCGCCGCGCTCTTCGACCGGCGCGGGGGACTCGCGCTTGCTGGGCACGATTTCAGGCGCTGAGCGCAGGGGCGTGGCCTGTTCACGACGGACGCGCTTGGCAGTTCGCTTGGTTGCCTCGGTGCTTTCCGCTTTTGGCGAAGTCACCTTCGGCGGCGGGCGTTTGCGGGCGACGCCTTGACGAGCGCGCCGTTCGGCGAGCGCCTGTTGCTCCGCGGCTCGCTGCTCTTCGCTCGCGCGCTGTGCTTCTGCCTGCCGCTCCGCTTTGCGCTGCTTCTTGTTGGCTGCTTTTTGCTGCGCCTCGTGCGCGCGCCGCTTGCGCTCGGCCGCGCGCCGCTCTTGCTTGCTGGCGCGCAGCGGCGGGCTCGAGCTGGTCACCGCCGGAGTTACCGCGCGAGTTGGACTCGGCCGGGCGGGACTGGGGCGCGCGGCGCTCGGCCGAGCTTGGCCCGAGCGCGCTGGGGTGGCCGCGGGCGCCACGGGCTTCGCGGCCACGTCCCATTCGGCGTCGAGCGCATCGAGCGAGGCGGGCAACGGCGCCGAATGCGGCGGCTCCGAGGGCAACGACCCCTGGGGCTCGTCGTCCCAGCCTGCGTCGAGGCCGGCCGCGAGTTCGTCCAGCTGAGCAGGGTCGGGAATGATCGATTTCATGATGGAACTCGGCGAAGGGCGGCCGAGCTTAGCCCGGCTGGCCCGAATTTGTGCCAGGAATTGCCCGGAAACGAGCTATTTCCGGCCGGAATTTCGCAATCCGGCAGAATTTTGTCGAGAGCGCGCGCGCGCCGCCGGCCTTTTCTCGCTAGGTGCCGAAGTACACGACCAAGCCGGTTTGAATGCCGAACTCGGTGGCATTGAAATCGATCGAGGTCGTCGTGCCATTGGCGGCCTCGAACTTTTGCGAACCGCTCAAGCCGAGGTCCAGCGTCGGCCCGGCCCAAAACACGACGTGAGGGATGAGCGTAAACGCGAACGGCGCCTCGAGCGTGAGCGCGAAATCATGTCCGCTTTGATTGTCTGCGCTGAAGCTGCGGTAGGTGAAACCAGCGCGCGGCCAGAAGCCAATCTTGTCGTTGAAGGTGAGAAAGTAGCCGGCGCGCGGAGCAAACGTGAACGAATCTCCCGTGATCGTGGTCTCGACCGCGCCTGGGCCGGCGGGTTGCGTGGTCAGCGACCAATGGGCGTAGCCCAGCGCCGCACCCACGGACAGACGATCGATCACGAAATAGTCGCCTGCGACTCGCGGTGAGCCGTAGCCCGCCCAAACTCCGTTTCCGACGTTGAGCGTGACCGGCGAGGACAACAGGCTAAAGTGGGTGACGCTGCCCTTCGAATCCTGGCCGTTCAGGGTGGCACGCGCGCTGTCGTAAGTGAAACCGAACAAGCGCTCCGCGCTGATGGCAATTTCGCCTTTTTCACCGAAGTTCTGGGCCCAAGCGCTCGAACTGACCAGCAATGCCGCAGCCGCGCACGCAGACTGAAGGGATCGTTTCATGACCCCGACCAGTACCAGACCCCGTTCCACTCGCCAAGCCGTCAAGCTCCGCGACTCTCAGAACAGTGCTGGTCCGGACGGCAAATAACAGTCGAGCTTTCCAAACACTTCGCTCGACAAAAAGTGTGAGGCGGTGACGAGCCGCAGGCCTGCGTTGGTGGCATGGCGGATCGCGGTATGATTTACGCCGAGCGCGACTAGTTTCACCTCTTTGGCCTGAGCGCTGGCTTGCTGCAAGGCGTGGCTCAAGAGCGCATCGCCACTTGCGGGAGCGAGCCACGCTGCAGGGCCAATGACGCCGTCTTTCACGTAGAAGTAGCCGGCCACTTGCTGCTCGATCTCCAGCTGATGAGCGAGCATTCCGCGTGCGCGCCAAAACTCGTGGTCACGGTCCCGCGCGACGCCGCGCACGAAGCGGTCGATGAGCGTTGCCTGCGCTGGATCGAGCTCGCGCAGGCGCGCCTCGGGGTGTTTCATCGGCTGATTTCGGAGCGGCCCGGAGAACGTGAAGATCGGGCCTCCGGGCAGCATTCCGAGCTTCAAGTAGTTGGCGATGGCCGCGAAATCGATGGAAGACCAGACGCAGCGCACGGTGGCGCCTTGCTCTTCTCCGAGCCGTTGCACGCGTTCGAGCAACGGCCGGCCAATGCCTCGCAGCTTGTGCTCGGGCAGCACCCAGAACATGGCCAAGAACCAGATCGCCTCGCGAACCACCGCCGCCGCGATGCCCACGATCTTACCGTCGAGCTCCGCGACCTCGAAAATGCCGGTTTCGAACAGGTGCTCGTACGCCGGCACGACCGAAGCGCGCGTGTAGCTGAGCGGCGCTGGCAAGCCATGTGTTCGCGCCAGCTCGGCCAAACTGACCAGGAATACGTCGGCGGCGATCGGCACCTCCTCGCGGCGTAGACTTCGGAAAGTGGGCGTCACCCCGCCGTCGATATCATGAATCGGCAGCCCGCACGAGCGTTCAGGGCACCGCGGCGGAGTCGGGATCGAAGCCGCTGCGCGCGGCGATCGGACTCAGGTCGACGGCTTCGAATTCGCTGCTCGAGACCGACTGAACCTGACCGAACGTGTCTTCTGCCCAAGCCGCGCTCGGTTCGCCTTGGATGTACATGGAGCTACCGCCGTCGGCCAAGTACATCCCGTAGGTCTTCAACGCTTGGATGATGGCGCGCGCTTGGGTATTGAACTTGGTCGGGATCACGAAGCTTGCCTTGATGCGGAAGGCCTGGCCCATCGGCGGCAAAGTGGCAGAGCTGGCGCTGCCAGTCAGGTGGCGCGCGGGCCAGGTGAACTCCTTGCGGATCTTGCTGCTCTCGATCGTGAAGCGCAGGGCATGCCGAATCATTCCGCTGCTCGCTTCATCGGCGCGTAGCAAGAGCGGTAGGATCGGAAAACCCGCGGCGTCCGCGGAAGTCCAACCCGACGGGCGTAGCGCGTTCGATTTCAAGTCGAAGTAAGCGGCTCCGAAGATGTCCCAGCCACTCTTTGGATCGGGATACACGTGATACAGCTCCCACAAGCTGCAGGTGTCGGCGTCCAAGAGCAAGACGTGATGATCCCCGTAAGGTTGGGCCGGGTCGGTGACGATGCCGCCCTCGACGAGCGGTGCGGCCGGGATTGGAAACTGAGGTTTGGGCGCCCGGGCCGCCGTGCAAGGCGAAGTCAGCTGGTGCTCCGCGCCCGCCGCGCAGTCGGATTCTTGCGTCGGATCCCAATCGAGGTCGCTGTCGGTCGTGCTGAAGAGGCCGGTCTGCCAGGAGATCGTTTTGGAATGGACGACGTTGTACGGGATGCCGTAATACTCATCGGATTTGGGATCGACCGAGGTGCCGAGATCGAGATGGATGTTGTGCGTGCCCACCGCCTTCATGAAATCCCCGCTGCTGCCGTGAGCGGGGAGTGTGTCGATGGGCGTGTTGAAGAGGTGATTCTCGGGCAAGATCGCGCAGCCTGCGACGGTCGGCGAATCACCGCTGGCCGGCGGGTTACCGGCTTGTCCGCTGCCTGCGCTCGCGCCGCCGTTCGTCGCGGGCGACCCGCTCTGGTTGCCGGCTCCCGCCGTCACTGGCGCTTCACCTGCCGTGCCGGTAGCGGGAGCGCCGCCCGCGCCCGCGCGCGCTGCAGTCGCGGTCGCGTCGCTTTCGGAGCCGCAGGCACTCACCAGCATCAGCAACGACAATAGACTCGCACAACGCCCAGCCACTCGAGAACGCATCTCCACAAAGTGTCACGGTCCACGCGGGCTGCCAATCCCACCGTGTGGGATGGCCGCCAATCGTGCTAGAAAAGAGCTGAACCGAATGGCGAACTGCAAAGACGAGTGTGAAGCATTGATGAGCGCGCTGCTGCCCGTTGCCGAGCAAATGTTGAGCGAGCAGCGTGCGCTTCGGCCCTTCGGTTGCACGCTGTCGGCGACCGATCAAATCGTACAAGTGGGCGGTTGGAGCGCGGGCGCGGCTCCAGACGACGCCACGCTGATCGAGCAGTTTCGCGAGAGCTTTCGCGATGGTGCGGCGCGCGGCGAGCTCAAGGCCACCGCGCTTTCTTACTCTGCGCGCAGCACCGTGCCCGGCAAATCCGCGGCCCAAGAGGCCGTGTTCGTGCACTTGAACCATCGCGACAAGTATTCGATCGTGGTCACCTTTCCGTATCACTTTGGCGCACGGGGCGAACTCGTGATCGAAGAGCCCTTTGCCAACGATGGCGAGTACGACGTCTTCGATCTCGCGCGCTGACGCATCGGGTATAGTCGGCAGCGAGGGAGAAGCGAATGGACGTTGCAATCAAGCGCTTGGGACCCGGAGACGAAGCCACCCTCGAACTGCTCGCGAAGGACGACGCAGATTTCGATCTCGAAGGGCACAGCCACGCGCTGCCGCCGCTCAAGCCGAGCATGGCGCAGCGGTATCTGGCCAATCCCGCCGTCTTGCACTGGGTCGCGGTGCAAGACGGCGTGGTGACCGGGTTCTTGTATTGCGCGCACCTGCTGCTGCGCTCTCATCCAGGGCAAGAGTTGCTTTTGTACGAGATCGGCGTGCGCAAGGCCGATCGCCGAAAGGGCGTGGGCCGGGCGCTCTTGGCCCACATGGCGCGCTGGATGCAAAAGAGCGAAATATCCGAGGTTTGGGTGTGCGCGGACAATCGCGTCGCGGTCGACTTCTATCGCGGCTGCGGCTTCGAGCGTGGGGAACCGCAGCCGGTGTATCTGACCCGCAGCGTCGAACCGGCACCCAAAAATCCGGCACTGACGACTTTGCTATCGCGCTAGGTGCTCTTCGTTCCCGAGCTTGCCGCGGATGCGTGATAGGAGGGCTGATGACGCTTTCGCCGCGGCTTCGTCAAGGAGTGCAATCCGTCGCGCTGGCGTTGCTGATGGCGGGCATCACGACCGCGGCCGTCAAAGTCTTCGGCTGGAAATTCTGGTGGCGCGTGCCAGCCGCAGTGCCTGTCGCTGAAAGACCCCGTGCACGCGCGCTGGTCGATGATCAACGCTTGGTCGCGGTGGCACCCGAACCCGCGATCAGTAGCCAGCCTTCGGCGAGTGCGTCCTCACCGCCCGTGCCGCGTCATCTTTCGGCGAGCGAGATGTTTGCCGCGGCCAAGCGGGCGCAAGCCGCTGGCGATACGGCGGAGGCGCTGCGGCTCTCGAAACAGATCGAGGAGTTTTTCCCGAACTCGCCCGAGGGCATCGATACTCACGTCACGCTCGGGATGCTCTATCTCGCTGTCGATCAGGCGGGGCTCGCTTTGCAGGAATTTGCGACCTTCCGCCACATCGGATCGCCGGAAAATAAAGCCCAAGCCTATTTGGGGCAAGCCCAAGCGCTGCGCAAGCTCGCGCGCTTGGACGATGAACGCACGGTGCTCGGTGAGCTACTCAAAAACTATCCGCGCTCGGTTTACGTGGCCGCTGCGCGCGCACGGTTGAGTGAGCTGGCCATGGACGCAGGAGCGCGCTGAGATGGAGGTGTTCGTACACGCGCCCGAGCAATTCGAGAACTTGTGCGTGCTCGCCCGCACCCTCGAGGTGTTCGGCTTCGAGCGTTGCCACGTGTTCGACCCGCACCGCATCGTGCGCGACCGCTACGGAAAGTCGTACGGTCAGAAGCTACGGACGGTCTCGGCGGGCGCGTTCCACAAGATCGCCTGGCTGCGCATCGAGCCGGAACCGAGCTCGTTCTTGCGCAACTACCCAGGCCGTCGCGTGGCGACGGTGCCTCGACAGGGCGCTACTTCATTGCATCATTTCCGTTTTCGGCAATCCGACTTGCTCGTGATTGGCTCGGAAGGCCGTGGGCTCGACGCTGCAGTTCTAGCCGAATGCCAAGCGCAAATCACGATCCCGCAGGCGGGCGTGACCGAAAGTCTCAACGTCGCCGTTGCGTCGGGTATCGTGCTCGCCGAGTTCAAGCGGCAAGAAGCGCTCGGGCTACTCGCCGTCGGCTCGCTTCAGGGCGAGGCCGGCGAAAGCTGAGCGTGGTCGACCAAGTGCGTCGCAATCTGCAGCACGAGCGCCTCGCTCGCGGCGGACGTGTCATTGGCCAGCACGGCGATGCCGACGCCCTGCTCCAAGTGCACCGTGACCAGCACGTTGCCGACCATGAAGTCCCAAAACACCAGATCCGCGCCGCCCACCCGATCTCGCGCTTCGCCAGCGAAGCTATTTTGCACGATATCTGCGCATTTGCGCAAACGGATGCGATCCCAGGCATCACACACCCAGGCCTTCAGGCGACCATCGGGACCGCGATCCGCGCGTACTTTCTGCATCAGCCGTCGACTGCGGCAAACCAGGCTTCGGCGATGGCGTACAAGTCATCCTCACTGATCGCATCGCCTTCCGGCACGCCGTTGGCAGCACCGAAAGAGTAGACCACGCGGCCGACTGGGATACCCGCGAGCAACACCGTGTAGCTATCTTCCGAGAGCGCTTGGATGCTGTAAGTCTTGCCACCAAAGGTGACGGTTTTGTTGGAAGTGTCGGCAACAGCCGCCTGGATCGTCATGGCGGCGCAGTCTACACGAAGGGAACCGATTGCCAGGCCCAAAAACGACTCGGCAGCGGCAGAGGCAAATTGTTCCCGAGCCGGGATCAGCGCACCAAGTTGTCACGCCACTCGCCTGTGCCCGGTGCTGATTTCATGCGCGTGAAGCAGCGGCATGGAGCGTGCAAAGCGTAAGCAGTGACGACTTGCTTTGCTCGCCGGGCCTTCTGCTCGAGCGCACTCATCACGGTCTCCATCTGCTGGAGCGCCGGTGCGTTCGCCACCGATCCGTTGAATTCGAACAACCGAACGGACAAACAGGCTCCCATCACCGCGCAGCCAGATGCCAGTCATCCAGAGGATCAAGCCGCGCACAACGAGGTCAACATCGTGCCGGTGCTCGGAGGGAGCACGGATCTCGGCTTTGGCGGCGGCTATTTTGCCGGCATCGCGCGCGTCAAGAGCGGGGTCGTGCCGTACATTTGGAACATCGATTCCTCCGGATTGATCACGTTCAAGTACAGCGCGCGCTCGGGATTCACGAGCCCGTATCAGGATTTATACGTGCGCCTGACCATCCCCCGGCTGTTTGGGTCGCCGCTGCGCCTGGAAGTCAGGCCGTCGTACACTTGGGAGAGCATCGACTATTTCGGGATGGGCAACGCTTCATCGCGCCAAAACGCGGACGACAATCCGAACCCGGACTACTCCAAGTATCAACGCGGGCATCCGCAGTTCGACGTCGACGTTCGCACGCGGATCGTCGATCACTTGGCGGGTCGCGTCGGCTTTCGCTACATCTACAACGCGATTCGCGTAGCCGAGGACTCACAGTTGGCCGAAGACCAGCGGAGTGGTAGCGACGAGGTCAAGCACCTGATTGGCGATACCAGCTCGCATTCGGTCGCCCTCTTCAAGTACGGTTTACAGTTCGATACCCGCGACAACGAGACGTCGACCCACAGCGGCACGTTCGATACCCTCGACCTGAAGTTGAGCCCGGGCGGCGCCCAGGCGTTTCCTTATCGCTACGGTGAAGCCACCCTGAACCTGCGCGCGTTCCTGCCCCTCGGTAGCAAGCGGGTGACCCTAGCCGCGCGCGCCGTCGGAGATTGGATGTTCGGCAACGTGCCGTTCTACGAGCTCGCGCGTTTCGACGATACCTATGCCCTGGGTGGTACGACTGGCGTACGTGGCGTGCCGGCCCAGCGCTACTACGGCAAGCTGAAGGCCTTCGGCAATCTCGAGCTGCGGCTCGAGGTCGCGACCTTTCGCGCCTTGGGCAAGTCTCTGACGCTCGGCATAGTTCCGTTCTTCGATGCGGGAAGGGTATGGGCGGACACGCAACCCCAGCCAGAGCTGGACGGGAAGGGTGTTGGGCTCAAGTACGGGTACGGCGGCGGACTACGCGTCCAATCCGGCTCTTCTTTCTTGATTCGACTCGACGTTGCCGCTTCACCCGACGCGAGCCCCGTGAGCGGCTACTTTTCCGCAGGCCAGATGTTTTGATCAATAGCCGACGTCGACTTCGTCGTCGTGCTTGTGTGGCGCCGCTCCCGGCCTGACCGACGCGGGGGCGGGTGGCGGTGCGCGGCGCAAACCGACCGCGGTGCGTTGTGCGCTCTTCGAGGCCGCAGCGCTGACCGCTGCCCCGGGCGCGACCGTGGGCGTCAGCGCGTCGAGATCGATCACCATGCTGGGCTTGGCGCCGGCCACGCTCGCCGCCTGCGTTCCGCGCGCATCCGGCGCGACCGCCGCGGCAGGCGCGCCCAGTAGGTTTGCGCCATGATGCTGAGCGTACATGAACGCCGCGACACCCGCGGCCGCGATGACGGCGAGTACGCTTGCGAGTTTGTACTTCTTACTCGGCGGCTGAGGGGCCACTTCTTCTTGCTGAATCGTGGCGACGGCGCTGGTACGGGCGTCGGGTGCCTTCAACGCGCGACCCGTCATCACGCCGCGGGTCAGCGACCGACCGGGCCCGCTGGAAGGCGCCGGCATTTCGCCGATGCTGGGCGGAAATACGCTCTGGATCTCGATCTCGAACTCGGGGCATTCGAGGCCCGCGTTCTTGAGCGCGTGATAGCAACGCTCCGCCGAGATGCGCGAACGGCGTGGCGCGAACGGATAAAGCGCGATCGCCAGCTCGGCGATGTTGCCATAGCGCTTGTTGACGTCCTTCTCCAGGCAACGCAGCACGACGTCTTCGAGCTCGACCGGCGCGTCCTCGACGAGCTCCCGGAGGGGTACCGGGTCGTGTTCCAAGATGGCCGCGCTGAGCTGCATCAAGGACGGTTCGTTGAAGGCGACGGTACCGGTGAGCAGCTCGAACAGCACACAACCGAGCGACCAGATGTCCGTGCGCGCGTCGACTTGATCCGAAGACCGGATTTGCTCCGGTGACATGTACACCGGTGAGCCGAGCGGCATCATCGTGCGCACGAAGCCGCGTTTGCCGCCTGGCGCAAGGGCTACCTTGGAGATCCCGAAGTCCAGGATCTTGATGAAATCCAGACCCTGGGCGTGCTTCGTCAGGAACAGATTTTCCGGCTTGATATCGCGGTGAACGACGCCGCTGGCGTGCGCCGCGGCGAGGGCTTCGCACGCTTGCATCACGTATTCGACGGCGACTTTGACCGGCAGCGGGCCGCGCTCTAGCAGCACATCGGCTAGATCTTGGCCGGCCAGATGCTCCATGACGATGAACGGGATGCCGTCCGGGAGCACGCCGACGTCGAACACGCGGGCCACGTGCTCGCTACGGATCTTGGCTGCGGCGCGCGCTTCGCGCGAGAAGCGCTCGACCAGCTCTTCGATCTGCAGCGCCTCGGGTCGCAGGAATTTGAGCGCGACGACCTCGCCCAGCTCGACGTGCATGGCCGAGACGACGTAGCCCATGCCGCCAGAGCCGATCAGCTTGATCACCTCGTACTTCCCGGCGATCAGATCGCCGGGCGCGAAGGGCATATCAATCGATTGCTCGGCGATTTGGAGCCCACTCGTGGGAGAGCTCATGTGCGTCGCGCGGTTCGTCCGTTTTGCCGGTGTTACCATCAGCCTCACTGGCGAAATACGCCCATTTTACGGGTTTCTTTAGCTATGGGGTGCATGGAACGTACGTGCCGCTGATGGTTTGCGTCTTGAGGTCGAAGAGCAGGCCGGAGCTGGCGTAGGCGGGTTTCGCCGCGGTGCCCCCAATGCACCACATTTCGAGTGTACCACCCAGAACCGCCCCATTGGCGTCCCAGTCGAGCGCGCCAAAGGTGCCAATGGCGGTGATCTTCTCGCCCGCGGCCAGCTTTTGAAACGCGGGCAGAACATTCGTGCCCGTGGCCTCGATTTTGGTCGGGCCACCGGCGAGCCGGCGCAGACCTGCCGCCACACTTGCTCCCGTGACCGGTTCGGTGTGAGTCGCGGCAAGAGCTAGGCCGATCGCATAAGCGGCGTCGTGCGCCGGGCCCGTGCCCGAAGCATTCATGGCCGACTCCCCGTTGTATCGCACACCGTAGTCCACCAAAAAGCCATTGTAGGTGACGGCAGAGTCCGAGCCCGTCGGCCCGGAGTTGAGGCCCGTACCGCGCACGCGCTTTGCCAGGTCGTGCGTGTTGTTGGTCGCAGCCGCGGTCAGCTCAGGCACCCGGTTCGAGTCGATCAGCACGTAATAAGGCCGGGGTGTGAGATCCTGCTCGCTGCCATTTTTGGGCCATTGCGCTTCCAGCGGCACCAACACCTTGGTGATGCTCTCCGCGGTGCCCGCCAGCACGATGATGTCGGGCAGGAAGCTCAGGTACTTATCGACCAGCGCTTGTTGATCTGCGTCGGCGCCGTTGTATGGGCTGATCTGCACGTTCTCGTTGCCGGCCAACGACTTGCCGTTGATCATCAAGTCGTTGAGCGCGGTACGCGTGCCGATGCCCAGCGCGTCGTTGCGGAACACGATCCCGAGCTTGATCACCTTCACTGCACGATCCGCCTTGAGTTGCGTCTCGAGCACCCCAATTTGATTGATCATCAGCGGCGCGCGCTGCACGTCCGAGGGGACCATCAGCCAGGTCAGATCGTTGTCCGACAGCGCGGCGATGCTGGACGCGACGCCGGTCGGGCTCATCACCACCGTGCCGCCCGGCACACTCACCTTGGTCGAGACGTCGAGCGTGTCTTGGCTGGTATTCGGCCCGACGATGGCGGGCACGTGCAATTCATTGACCAAGTGACTGGCCGCGCGAACGAGGTTCGTCGATTCGTCGCACGACACCATCACCAGCGGGCGGGGGTTTGCCGAAGTGTTGCCGCCCGGCACCCCACCGGCCGTGTTGATTTGCTCGATGCCCAGCGCAGCTGCTCGTTGCCGCTGCAGATTGGTGGCCGCGGTCGGGCCTTTGGTCGAAAATAGCGAGCCCACGAAGATCGCTTGCTCATTGGTGTAGTCACCGGTGATGCCATCGCAGTCTTCACTGAGCAGCTTCACGCAATGCGGGATCGGGGATTTGATGCAGGCGGCGGCGACGACGCTGTTAGCCCCGGCTTCGCCCATCGCACTCTCGCTCAGGCGATCGGTGCACTCTTGATTGGTCGTGCAGTCGCCTCGGTCCACTTCACCAGCCATGCCGCCTTCGCCGGCTTGCGGGTCGGTCGTTGCACCTTTGCCCGCGTCACTGCTCCCGCCTTTGCCGCCCGTGCCGCCATCGCCATTCGGTTGCCCACCACTACTGGATCCGGCGGAATCCGCCGGGGTGTCCGTGACCTGGATCTTGTCGAGGCCAACGATGGCGTTGCAGCCTACGAGCAAGAAAAGCGTCAGTCCCAGCGCGCCGCCGGCCTGATTGAGGACTCGAGTTGAAGTCATGCCGTTGTTCCTGTCTCTGCGCCGAAGTCCCGGCGTGGAGCATGCAACGGCTTAAGCGTCGGGCTTGATAAGCCGTTGGTGTCCCTAAGTAAGACGGTCCCCCGCTGGTATCTGGGACGTTTCCCCACTCCGGTCACCATCGGCGCCTTTGGCGTTCGGTCATGCGTCGGGAAATTCGCTTCAGAAAGGATTCCAATGACATCGCGTCGACAACATCCCTCGTGGTCTCGGATCACCATCGCTGCGCTGGGCACTGGGGTGCTGCAGCTGAGCCTCTTGGGCGTGGCAAGCGCCGAAGAGGATTCTGCGACCGAGATCGCTGCGGCGCGAACGCTGGCTGTGGATGGTCTGAAGCTCGCTCAGGCGGGCAAGTGTGAAGAGGCCATCCCGAAGCTCGAGCGTTCAGAAAAACTACACCACTCGGCAATCGTGCTCAGTCGTCTAGGCGAGTGTCAAGTGAGCGAAGGTAAACTGGTCGAGGGCACCGAGATGTTGCGCAAGGTGTTGCGCGAACCGCTGCCCGCCAACCCGACCCCAGCACTCAGCAAGGCCTACGAGCGCGCGCAGACGGTACTGGATGCAGCGAAGCCGAAGCTCGCGGGGCTGACGATTTCGGTCGCTGCCCCGCCCGGCGCTGAGTTGCGCCTGACCGTCGATGGCATGGTCGTCGCCAACACTCTGCTCGATAGTGAGCTACCCGCCGATCCCGGTGAGCACGTCGTGGAAGCGAATGCGCCTGGTTACTTGAAGGCCACGACGCGAGTTACGTTGGCTTCGGCCGACAAGAAGACGGTCGCGCTCCGACTCGAGGTCGATCCCAACGCGCCGGTGCCCGTCCCCGTGAACGCGGGAGCCGAAGCGAACTCCGCGCAGGTCGCGCAGGTCGCGCCGGCCAAGGCGGTCGCGCCCGTGGCGGCGCCCCCGGAAGCTCCTCCCCAAGCACCGAGCCGTGCCGCGGCCTACGTTTCCTGGGGCGTCGGCGTGGTGGGCATCGGCGTTGGCACTGCCTTCGGCGTGATGGCGATGAAAGACAAGCACCACCTCGACGGGCAGTGCCAAAACAACAATTGCCCGCAAAGCAGCTCGGACGCGGTGGACTCGGCCAAACAGAAGGGCAATATCTCGACAATCGCTTTCGCCGTCGGCGGTGCAGGCCTGGTGCTCGGCACCGTGCTCTACTTTTCGCTCGGCAGCGGTTCGGCAGAGGCCCACGCCAGCAGCGCCCCGCCCCGAGGTTTCGCCGGCCTACAACGCGGCAGAGCGATGATTGGTCCAGGCAGTGTGCAGCTTGCCGCGGATTTCTGAACGCGGCCGAAGGCTCGCGGCCGGGATGATTACGGTCGCGCTACTCGCGTTTGCCGGTTCTGCGCGGGCCGCCGGTAAGCGTGGCGAGATCATTCAGACCGACACGCTCGGCATGACCCTCGTCACTCGCGACCTAGACCATCACACCACGCGTACGGTCGCTGACGTCGTGAACCTGTCAGAGTTCGTCGGCATGCACGGATACGTGGTCGATCGCGTGCGCCTCGGCGCGAACTTGCAACTGACCGAGCGCTTGTGGCCGGAACCCGCGCCTGGCGCTCGGATTCAGCGCTTCGCGGTCTTGCCGCAAATCGGTTGGAACTTCTACGACCCGTTCTTCACCGCACTGGTCTTCGGCTTTGCGCCGAGGACCGACGGCAAAGTGCACCTGAACCTTTCGCTGCAAGCCGTACTCGGAGTCAGCTTGCCGATCTCGAACCGTGTCCGCTTCAGCCTCGCGGGAGAAGTGCCGTGGACGTTCTATGACCGGCACTTGATCGGCTTCACCGCTTTGACCGGGATCGCGATTCGCTTGTAGGTAGGTTCGCCGCGTTCCGCTTCGCGTCGGTCACTCGTCTTTGAGCCGGTTCGTCTTCAGCTGAGTGCCGGAGACGGTGCGTTTCATCTGCGGGCGTTCGAACTCGGGTTTGCTGGGTGAGGGCAGGCGAGCCGGTAAGACCTTCGTGGCCGTGGCGGGCGGAGGGTAGTGAGAGGGGGCGCGCGGCGAGCGGGATTGCGGCCAAACGTCGAAGTTCGGCAGCGGCGCTGCGGCCATGCTCCGCCCAGCCACGCTCAACGCGAGTTGCCGGTGATCTTCGCGCCAGGCACGTATCGTCAACAGGGCCGTCAACGCGGTCGGCAAAAGCACGCTGAGGGAGCCGAAAAAGCGGGTCATGAAACCGCCGAGGACGGCGCAGCCGATGAACGCGAACAACGCGCTCGCGACCGGCAGCAAGCGTGTGCGCGGTCGGCGGTCGCGCTTGTGCGGCCGCGCGATCTTGATGAACAAATGGTCGACGACGTCGATCACGACGTGGGTCAGATTGCCGGTCATGACCGTGGTCGGGCAAGAGCCGACGAGCGATTCACGCATCAACGCATTCTGAAAGCCCATGGCGGCGACCGCGCACGCGCCACCGAGTATCAGGTGCAAATGCCAGCTCTCGTGCAACAAACTGCTCACGAAGTCGCTGGCGCTGAACGCCGCGAGCGCCACCGTCACCAACGCCAAGAGACCGGTGAGGGCCCGCCGCCCGTTGCGACGAAGCACGCGCGCGACCAGCGTGGCGGTCGTGACCGAGCCCACGAACACCGGCAACATCCACAGCCGGGTGGCGTGCTCGCTCAGGTGTCCGGACGAGATGGCGATCGCATCGCCCACGATCTCGCCGGTAAGATGTGCAGGGAACAAGCCGATCAATGAGGCAAAGCCGGCCGCGTCAACGTAGCCCGCGACAGCGCTGAGCAACGCCGAGTGCAGATGCATGCTCGTGCCGGGCATGATGCTGCCGATGGCATTGCTCGGCATCATGCTCGGACGCGTCGGTGGATTGAAACCGGACTGCGAAGCACGAGCGTCGGCCTGTGAGTCGATGGGCGGTCGTCCCGGCTCGATGTTGCGAAGTGGAAGCACGCAGAGGGGGTGAACGGCCGATCCCCGACAGACTTGCGCTTTCCGCCACTGGTTGAACCATGGCGAGATCCGCCAGTTTGGGCAGGACCTCAAAAAAATCAAAGAGCTGGCGCGGCCCGCGGTGAGTGAAAAAAAAATTGCTGCCTGGCGATCTCAGGGCGAGATTTGCGAGAATCGAGGAAGAGTGCGGCGCGCTCAGAAACTCCTGCTGCACGCGCGGGCGCCTCGCGCGGCACAGCGCTGCTCCTCTCTCACTGTGAAGGGTGATGAGGAGCACGCGAGCGAGGTCAGACTCGATATCTTCACCCGGCGCAGAAGCAGCGAACTCGGAGTGTGGCCGGCAGACGAATCGAGCGCGAACTGCCGCGTGGTGCGTGCCAGGCGCGGGCGTGCCCGATGGTCGAGTGCAGTCGAAGGCCCTCGAAAAAAGCACCGCGCTGCGCGGGAAGCGCGGGCCGAGCGCGGCTGCCCCAATTCAGCTTGCTAGCGACGTTCTCTTCCAATAGCAAGATGAGCGATGAGCGGAGCGACCGATTCGATGAGCGACCCCAAAGCCTCGGCAGCTAGCGCGAGTGACGCGCCGGCCCTGCCAAAAATTTGGGCTGCTTCGGCCGCGGTGCTGTGTGGGGTTTGCTACTTTTTGGCATTTCCCGGGATCGACATTTGGCCGCTCGGGTTCGTGGCGTTGATCCCGCTGCGCTTGGCCTTGCTCGGACAAACACCGAAGCGGGCCTTCTGGTTGGGTTGGCTGAGCGGGCTGACCATGATCTCGCTCGGGTTCTACTGGATGGTCGACATGATGCGCCAGTTCAGCGGTTTCTCGACGCCGATCTGCATCGGGATGCTGCTGATCGTGAACGCCTTCCAAGCCGGACGCATGGGGCTGTTCGCCTGGCTGTTCGTACGTGGTGAACGCCACTTTCCTGCGGGCATCGTTTGGCTGTGCGCGCTCGTGACCAGCGAGCTGATCTTCCCGGTGCTCTTCTTTTGGTCCTTCGGAGCGGTCGTCCACGGTCAGCCCGCGCTCACGCAGTTGGCGGAGATTGGCGGTATTTACGCGGTCGCGCTGGTGATGGCGGCGGCCAATTTCGGGCTCTCGGAGTTTGCGGTGGCTCGGCTCAGAAAACGAGCGCTGAAGCTCGAAGCCGCGCTGCCCTACCTGCTCGTCCCGGTCGTGGCCGCCCTATACGGCGCACTGCGCATTCATCAGGTCGACGCGCGCGTGGCAGCGGCGCCCAAAGCTCAAGTCGGCCTGGTGCAAGCCAACATGAGCCTCACGGGCAAGCGTAGCCATCCGAACGAAGGTATGCGTCGTCACTTGGCGGCTACGCGGGCGCTCACCGCCGAGCGGCCGTTGGATCTGGTGATCTGGAGTGAGACCTCGGTCATGGGCGCGATGCTCGAAGACGAAGCGAGCGCCGTCATCCCGCGCTCGTTTGCGGCGCGCTTGCACGTCCCGCTCTTGTTCGGCGCCGTACTGGTCAAGAAGGTGACGGATGCACGCGGCTATGCCTACTTCAACTCCGCGCTGATCACCGACGACCACGGCCAAGTGCACGGCCGCTACGACAAGCAAGAGCTGGTCCCTTTCAGTGAGCACATGCCGTTCGGTCGGGAAATCCCGAAATTGTACGAAATTTCTCCGAACTCCGGCATGTTCGAGCGCGGCGAATCGGACGAGCCGTTGCCGCTCGGTGAGCATCGCATCGGGACCTTGATCTGTAACGACGACGCCGTGCCCGCGCTGGCCAACCGGGTGACACAAAACCCGGATACGGATCTACTCGCCAATCTGACCAATGATGCCTGGTTCGGCGACACCACCGAGCCTTGGATCCACCTGGCGCTGGCGAAGTTCCGCGCCATCGAGCATCGGCGCTTCTTCGTCCGCTCCACCAACAGCGGAGTGAGTGCTTTCATCGACCCGGTGGGTCGGGTACTGGCCGCCAGCCACCCGTTCAAAGAGGAGACCCTCGTGCACGAGATTGCCTGGCTGCGCGGCCGTACCGCTTATGAGCTGCTCGGTACTCGTCCTTATTGGCTCGCGGGCTTGTTCGCGGTGTATGCCGCATTCAGCAAACGCAGGCGCACCCTGGCTGCTGGCTGAAGCCTGGCGCTCAGACCGCTTTTGCCTCGAACCGCGGCTTGATTTGTTTGTTCACGAACTCGCCAATCGATGACGCTTGCAAGAGCAAGCGATAGGCGGCGACGGGGACTTGCTGGTAGCGATACGTGCGACCGTTGCAGAATTCGACCTCGAGCTCGAATGTTGCGGAATCGTAACCCACTGCTCGTACACTGCTCGACTCGACGGCAATGCGTTCCATGCCGCACCGGTGTAGCATGGCGCGATGTCGAACATTGCTCCGCTCAGTCTGCTCTCGGCTGTGGTCGTTTTGGATTCGACCCTAGACAATTGGTCGCTGCTCGAACCTGCCGGGGGGCTACGACGCAGTTGTCGGCAGCCAGTCGTGTTCGAGCGACAGTTTTCCGCCCCGCCACTGGTTCACGTCGGGTTGGTCGGGATCGACGCGAGTAAAGACGACAATTTGCGGCTGAGCGTACGCGCCGAAAGCATCACCGAGTTCGGCTTCACGCTTTCCGTCGAAACTTGGCTCAACACCAAGATCTGGTCGGTCGAAGTCTCTTGGTTGGCGATCGGCAGCTGAGCTTCCCTCCCGCTGCTTGGTCGCCCCCGTGCGCAGTCAGCGTTTCTTCTTCAGCGCGAGCAGCGCCCCGGGGCGCACGGTGGGCGCCTCCGAATCGGATTTCGCGAAGCGCTGACTATCGGTGCTGTCTTCGTCAGACAGCGCCGCGTCTGCTTCCGCGTGTGTGCCTACGCGCCACGTGCCGCTCGGGTATTGGGCGCGTGGCGTGTCCAGAGCGGCGGCCGCGCTGGTCTCGCGATCCAGGCGGGGCAACCCTGGTGGCGCGGGGAAGGTCGGTTCTAGGAGCCAGTCAGTTGTTGGGTGGGCCATGGGGGTGAGGAATCTTAATCCTGCCCGCTTTCGGTTACGGCTCCGTGTCGGGGATTATTCCATTCCGCAAATTTCGCCGCTTAAATAGGTTGAAATGTCGATTTTTGCGCGCTCCGCTCTGGTCCGAGCGTCGGAACTCGCCAGCCGGCGCAAATTTTTGGCCAATTTTTCGAGGTTTCGCACGGGCCGCGCTTAACTTTTGGCGGCGCTGGCCGGCGTCGGCGAGGCGCTGCGCGCGACTCTACCTCGACACCGCCGCGCCGCCTTGTTAAGCCCGGGCCCATGAGCACCCAGCGAAAACTGTTCGTCGAAGACATCCAGACTGCCGGAAAGCGCGTGATCGTGCGCGTCGATTTCAACGTGCCGCTCAAAGACGGCAAAGTGGAGAGCGACAAGCGGCTGAAAGAGTCTCTCCCGACGATCAAGTATCTCAAAGAGAAGGGCGCCAAAGTGATCTTGATGTCCCACTTGGGGCGTCCGGATGGCAAGCGCAGCCCTGAGTTCAGTCTACGCCCGGTTGCGGAGGCGTTGGCCGCGCTGCTCGGCTCGCCGGTCTCCTTCGCCGACGACTGCGTGGGAGCTGCGGCCGAGACGGCGGTCGCCGCGCTCAAGGGCGGTGACGTGCTGCTGCTCGAGAACCTACGCTTTCACGCGCAGGAAGAGGCAAATGACCCGGCCTTCGCCAAGCAGCTCGCCGCGCTTGCTGACGTATACGTGAACGACGCATTCGGCAGCGCACATCGGGCGCACGCTTCGACCGAGGGCATCACCAAGTTCGTGCCGCAAGCGGCTTCGGGCTACCTGATGAAGAAGGAGCTCGACTATCTGGGCGGCGCGCTGGCAGAGCCGAAGCGCCCGTTCGTGGCCATCATCGGTGGCTCCAAGGTGTCGGGGAAGATCGACGTCATCAAGCAGCTCTTGCCGAACGTCGACAAGCTCTTGATCGGCGGCGGCATGACCTACACGTTCTTGAAGGCCCAAGGCTTCGAGATCGGCAAATCAATCGTCGAAAACGACAAGCTGGACTTGGCCAAGAGCCTGTTGGCAGAGGCCGGCGACAAGATCGTGCTCGGGACCGACGTGGTGGTCACCGACAAGCTGGATTTCAAGGCGCGCACGGTCGGCGCGACCAAAGTCGTTTCGATCAAAGACATCCCGAGTGATTGGGAGGGCGTCGATGCAGGCCCCGACACGATCGCGGCGTTCCGCAAGATCATCGTCGGAGCCAAGACGGTGATTTGGAACGGCCCGGTCGGTGTATTCGAAATCGATGCTTCCGCCAAGGGCACGATCGCCGTGGCCGAAGCGCTCGCGGAGGCCACCGCGGCCGGCGCGACCACCATCATCGGTGGCGGCGACTCGGCATCGGCGGTCAAGAAGGCTGGCGTTGCGTCGAAGGTTTCGCACGTGTCCACCGGGGGCGGCGCTTCGCTCGAGTTCCTCGAGGGCAAAGTGCTCCCGGGCGTGGCCGCGCTGACCAACAAGTAAACGAACGAAGTGATCGCTGGTCGAGCGCGTACCTCCCACTCCCGCGGGGTGACGCGCTCGGCGGGCCGTCAGCCGAAGTCTGCGCGCTCGACGCGCATCAAGAGCGCTGGCCCGTCTGGCGTCAGCACTTCGCCCACACGCTGAAAACCAGCCTTCTCGTAGGCGCGGATCGCGCGCGCATTGCGGGGCGACGGATCTGTCTGCACTTTCGTGACGGTGGGATCCGCGAACAAGCGGGCCACGAATTGCCGCACCATGCTCGAACCCAAGCCTTGCCCGAGCTGCTCGGCATTGGCCAAGAATTGATCGATGCCGCGCGCGCCCGGGTCGGTCTCCTCGGTCCACCATTCGGGATCAGCGCCCAGCACCCGATAGACCTGGATGTAGCCAACCGCTTCAGTGCCTAGGTAGGCGAAGAACATGCGGATCACCGGCGAATCGAGATCAGCGCCGAAGGTCCGCAGCACGTACTCCAGATCGCGCTGCTCGTCCCACCACTCCGCGACGTGCGCGCGATTGAGCCACTCGTGCAAGAGTGGCAGATCTGCCTCGCTCAGCGGGCGAAAGTCGAATTCGGGCTTCATGGGGGCCAGCTTATGCGGCAATTGCCGCCGCGTCTGGGCCGTTCTAAATCATGAGCGTGCATCGATGGCCTAAGCGCGCATTGTTCTTGTTGGCCCTGCTCGGCATTGCACTCGGGGTGGATGCGTTCTTCGTCGAGCCGGCGCGGTTGGTGGTCAATCGACAGGAATTGCGGCTTCCGAATTGGCCCGCTGAGTTGTCGGGCCTGCGCGTTGCCTTCATCTCGGACCTGCACGTGGGCTCGCCGCATTGGGGCCTTTCGCACTTGCACGAGTTGGTGCAGAAGGTGAACGCGGAACAGCCCGACCTGATTTTGCTGGGCGGAGACTATCTGATCAACGACATCTGGTTCGGCGTGCACGTCGACGCGGATTCGATCGCGCTCGAGCTCGCTTTGCTGCGTGCGCCGCTCGGGGTGTTTGCGGTGCTGGGCAACCACGATTGGTGGAACAACGGCCCGAAAGTGCGGGCTGCATTCGAAGCGCACGGCGTTGCCGTGTTAGACGACGAAGTGCGGCGGATTCACTTCAAGGGCAAGAATTTTTGCTTGCTCGGAGTGCGCGACGAAACCGAGCGTCTGCGCTCGGCGCAGAAAGAGCTGGAGCTGGCGCTGCCGGGCATGCCCTTGCTCGTGCTGATGCACGAGCCCGATTTGTTCGCGGATTTCGACGAGCGCGCAACGCTCACTTTGGCGGGTCACACGCACGGCGGCCAGGTCGACTTGCCGCTGCTGGGTCGACGCATCGTGCCCTCACGCTTTGGCCCGCGCTACGCGGCGGGGCATGTCGTGGAAGACGGGCGCCATTTGTTCGTCACGAGCGGCGTGGGCACCAGCATCATTCCCGTTCGTTTCCGGGTGCCGCCGGAGATCGCACTGCTCACGTTGCGGTGAGCTCGGCTCCAGGTTCGTGCGCTGACCTTCACGACAAGCTGCGCGCTTCCTGGCGCAGCCAGCTGCGGAATGCCGCAATTTCCGGGCGCTTGAAGTTCTCACGCGGGCCGACCAAATAATAGGCGAGGCCGGTGGCCACGGGCGCCACCTGGGGGAAGGGCAGGACCAGCCGCCCGAGCGCGAGCTCGTCGAGAGAAAGCGAACGCCGAGCGAGCGCCACCCCCTGACCTCGAATCGCCCCTTCGACCACCATACTGGAGTCCGTGAGCCGGATGTAGCGGGGGTTGTCCGGTAAGCGCTTGCGTTGCGCTGCGAACCAGCGCGGCCAGGCGTCGAGGTGGCTGTCTTGGAGCAAGCTCAGGCGCGCCAGATCGGCAGCGCTCTTCAGCTTGTGACGACTCAGGAAGGCCGGCGAACAGACGGCGAGCCATGCGTCGTCCGCGAGCTTCTCCTTGTATAGATTGGGATAGCGCCCGTGGCCGAAGCGGATACAAAGGTCGATCGCTTCGAGCTCGAAATCGACCAAGTTCTCGGTGGCCGAGACACGCACTTCGACTTCGGGCTGGGAGGCCAAGAAGCGGCCCAAGCGCGGCACCAACCAACGCGTGCCGAACGAGGGCAGCGTGCTCAGCGCGACGATCGGCCGCTGCGAGAGCGCGCGCAAGCGCAGGCGCTGGTTGGCCTGTTCCAAGCGCACGAAGATCTGCCGCAGCTCGCCAGCCCAGGCCTGGCCTGCGTCGGTCAGCGCGAGTCTTCGCGGCATGCGCCGGAACAGGGCCGTACCGAGCTCTTCTTCCAAACTGCGGATTTGATGGCTGACCGCGGTCTGCGTGACGTGCAGATCGCGAGCGGCCAGCGTGAAACTGAGTCGTTGCGCGGCGGCGTCGAAGACTTGCAGCGCGTGCAGGGACGGCAAGGGCGGAATGGTCCCGTTAGGGGCGCTTGGATCAACCATGATATTTTCTCATGTATCATGGAAAAGATGCGCTTTCGCCCCGTGCCGGCCCCCGCTAGGCAAAGCGCATGAAGCTCTACCGCTTTCGCTACAGCCCGTACGCGCGCAAAGTCCAAATGCTACTCGATTTGCTAGGCGCGGAGTACGAGCTCGTCGAACAGTCGTATGTCGAGCGCGGCGAGCTTGCCGCGCTGACCGGCGGCTACGTCCAAGTCCCGGTACTACTCACGGACGACCTGCGCGTGATCGTGGAATCACGCGCCATTTGTCAGCACTTGTTGGCGAGCCCTGCCGGAGCACAGCTGGTCCCCGCACCGCTCGAAGGCCCGATCTGGGGCTACGCGGACTTCGTCGATGGCCCCCTCGAGGACCTGCTGTTTCGCATCGCCTCGCCAGAAATTCGCGATGCTTGGCCGAGCCCGGCCGAACGCGGGCTGTACGTTTACATCAAGGAGCGCAAGTTCGGTGGGGGTTGCGTGGACGCTTGGCTCCGCGATCGCCAACTGCTACTTCAGCGCGCGCAAGCCCTACTCGCCCCCAGCTTGAAAACGCTGGCCCAGCGCCCGTTTCTATTCGGCGACGCCCCCACGCTGGCCGACGCCGCCCTGTACGGCAACCTGGTCATGCTCGAAGAAGCCCAACCGGCATTGCTGCCGCTGCTCGGCGAAATGCTCGTGAGCTATGCGCGCCGCATCGAAGCCTGCGCGCGCGGCTGAATTCAGCTGGGCGCGAGCTTCGCCGGTTCGGTGCGCGCCGCACGCCGCTTTGGCTTTGCATCCAGGCCGAGCTCGCTGACGAGCGCGGGCGTGGCCGCGAAGGCGGCCTCGCTCAGCGACCGAGCTTGGCGCAGGGCGAGCTCGAGGCTGTGCGCGGCAAGGCTCACCGCTTCACGCAGCTCGAGCGCTTTTGCCTCGGGCAAAGGGCGAGGCGCTAGCGCTTCACGCATCGACTGTTCGGAGGCTTTGGCCGCCTCGAGCAGCGGGGGCAGGAACGCATATTCGGGATCGCTGCACAGCCGACGCACGTAGCTCGACTCGGCGCGGCGCTCGAACTCGAGCCAAAAATTGTGCGCCGAACTGCCCGGCCTGCGCAGCGTGGCAAAGCGTTGATGTGGGAACAGTGCCTCCACCAGCGGGCCATTGGCCGAGACATTGGCCACGATGGCGTCGAAGACGCCTTCGATCGCGTCCGCCCAAGCGTTGGCCAAGGTTTCGCTCTTCACCTTTCGCGCGCTCGCAAATTCGGGCAGCGGAGCCGCTTCCAGGAGAGCCTGTTGCACGCCTTCCAGCGCACCGCTCACGCGCTGCTTGGCAACGGCGAGCCACGCGCGTTCTTCCGTCGATTCGTCGTGTGCGGCATCGAAGCGCGCACTGGCTGCGGTCAGGCGTTCGACGGTCTGGAGCGCGAACGCCGCGAGGTCTTGGGCTTCTTGAATGCTGAAGGCGCTCATGGGCGGGTGACCCTACTAAACACAGCCACCCGCGAGCGGGAAGCCCCTCTGCTCAACCGCCGCTGAACAGCGGTAGGTATTCTGCATAGCCGGCGCTCGCCAGCTCACTGAGCGGGATGAAGCGCAAGGAGGCCGAGTTGATGCAATAGCGCAAACCGGTCGGGGCCGGGCCGTCTTCGAAGACGTGACCGAGGTGCGAGTCGCCGACTTTCGAGCGAACTTCCGTGCGCGACATGCCCAGGGTGCTGTCGGTGTGCGACACGATGCGCGTTTCTTCGACGGGTTGCGTGAAGCTCGGCCAGCCTGTGCCGGAATCGAACTTGTCGCGCGAGCTGAAGAGCGGTTCGCCGGTCACGATGTCGACGTACAGGCCTGGCGCGTGGTTGTTCCAGAACTGGTTCTGGAACGGAGGCTCGGTGCCTTCGCGTTGGGTCACGTCGTATGCCAGCGAGCTGAGGCGTTGCTTGATTTCAGCGGCGGGCGGCTTCACGTAGCTGCGCGTGGAGAGCACGGTGCTGGCGGCCGGTGCGCTCTTCGGCAGGCTGGCCTGCGTGCTGCTGGCGGCTGCGCGCTCACTGCGCTGACAGCCAACGAGCGCGCTCAGGCCGAGCAAGCCGAAGAAGGCCAGGTGTGTGCTGCGAACGGCGAAATGACGCATGGCTAGAGTACGCGCAGACGATGCGGCCGGTTACCGGGCGCGTGCGGACAACCGCTCGGCCCAAGCGCCCACGAGCCGCTTGGTGGATTCGTCGTGGGCCAGGAGTAGCTCGCTGAGCACGGACGTGGCGCGCTCGGCCTTCGCCCAGGCGGCACGGTGACCGAGCGTATCCGGTGCGGTTCTCGCTAGTTCGAGGGCGTCGATCAGCCAGGCGCTCACCTCACGGATGCGATCGAGCTCGCTGGATTGCGCGCCTTGGTTCTCGCGCACGACGTACAGCGCTCGGGCGATGCCGAGCAGATCACGGACGGTGTCTCGAGGCAGTTGTTTCGTGCTCACTCAGCTCGGGTACTGGATTTATGTTCAGTAGTAAATCAATTCGTTCGACGCGCTGAAAACGCGCGGGTGGGCACGTGCCCCGAGCTTTGCGCCGCCGTGCGCGGGCCGCGCCCGCTACCCCCAAAAAAATCTGCGCGACGTGATATTTGCCTAGAGTGGTGGAGAAATCCGATCCAGCGAGCACGACCGACGCGCGAGACACGGCGGCTGAGGCCACGAGTCCCACTGAGTTCGCTTTGATTTGGCAGACCGGGGCGCTCGCGGGCACGCCCCTGACCCTGACCTGGGCTGGCGCGCAGGCGCTGACGATCGGTAGAGACGCCGAGTGCGCGGTTCACTTGGCCAACACCGATGTCTCGCGGCAACACGCGACGCTGAGCCGGGCTGGCGATCAGGCCGGGCTGGTGATTACCGACCTAGATAGCCGCAACGGCACGCGCGTGAACGGCAAGCAGGTGCGGAGTGCGCGCTTGCAGGACAATGACGTCGTGCGTCTGGGCGGTTGCGTCTTCGTGGTGAGCGCTGCTTGGGGCTCGTTCGCCGAGGTCGCGCCCGGTCTGGTCGGCGGAGCGAGCTTGAAGCGTGCGCTGGCGCCGCTGCACCAAGCGGCGAAGAGTGACCTGCCGATCGTGCTCGAAGGCGAGACGGGCACTGGCAAAGAGCTGGTGGCGCGCGCGATCCATGCGCTCAGTGGGCGTCCGGGCAAGCTGGTGGCAATCAACTGTGCCGCGCTGCCGCAAGGCTTGGCCGAGGCGGAGTTGTTCGGCTATCGGCGTGGCGCGTTCACCGGCGCCGAACGCGCGAGCCCGGGTTTTTTCCGCAGCGCCGAAGGCGGGAGCTTGCTGCTCGACGAGGTGTCCGATCTGCCGCTCGCGCTCCAAGCCAAGCTGCTGCGCACGCTCGAGCAACGGGCCGTGCAGCCGCTCGGTGAGACGCTGCCGGTGGCGATCGACGTACGCGTGGTCGTGGCCGGGCAAAGCTCGTTGTTCGAGGCCGTGAAGCGGCAGCAATTCCGGGCCGATCTGTTGGCGCGCCTGAACGGCATCACGCTCACGCTACCGCCCCTTCGTGAACGACGAACCGACGTCCTCCCGCTCTTTTCGCATTTCTTGAGCCAACTTCGACCGGACAGCATGCCGCAGCTCGAGCCGGAATTCGTCGAGCGCCTGGTCTTGCATGATTGGCCGTTCAACGTCCGCGAGGTGCTGCAATTGGCGCGACGGCTGGCCGTGTTGCAAGGGGCAGAAAGCGCGCTGCGCGCGAAGCACCTCCCGCGCGAGATGAGCATGCTGGCCGAAGCGAGCTCGCCGAATCCCGCTCAACCGGCGGAGCCGTCGCAACCGCCCGCGATTGATCTCGCAAGCTTGCTGGCCGCGCTGCGGAGCACGGGAGGCAATGTCACACGCGCGGCGGCTCAGCTGGGTGTCACCCGTCAGCGCGCGTACCGCTTGCTGGAAGAGCAGTCGGTGGATCTTGCCTCGCTGTCGGGACCGCGTCGCTCCAAGCGTTGAGCGTGCTTCGGCAGAGTTCGCAGCTTGGACGTCCGCGGACGTCCAAGCCTCTTGAGTGAGCGCGCTTCGCCTTCGCTCACTTGCGCACGGGTAGCTATTTTCGGCTCGTTCGTGTTGAACGCGGCCCAGGCATACGGGTTGCAGTCACGAGCGGCGAGCTTGCAATCGCCGCTTCAGGCGAGGGAGAAAATCAATGCCCGTAGTTCGGTGCGAAGCGCTGCTTCGCGCGCTGATGCCTGCCATTTGGATCACCAGCTTTGCGCCTCACGCGCTGAGCCAAGAGGACGAGCCGGAAGAGTCGCCTCCGACGGCACTGACCACGCCCACCGCCCCAGCTCCACCGACCGCGCCAGCTCCGCCGACCGCGCCAGCTCCGCCGTCTGCGAAAGCAGCGCCGCCCAGCGTGACCACGGTGTCCGGGCCGCCCACGGTGGTGAAGGACGAAGGTTGGAAGTTCGAATTCCACGGCTATTTGCGGGCGCCGATGATGGTGGGCGTCGGTCACCGCGATAGCCCATTGCCCGGTCAGAGCTCCACCACGTTTCATTCGCCGATCATCCCGGACGGTCAGTACTTGAGTTGGCAAAGTACGCCGCACAACAAATCGGACTGGGCGGAGCTCTACTTGTCGGTGGGGAACTCGCTCGCCAAAGGCACGGTCTCGCTGCAAGGCTACAACTTCTATCAGGGTTCGTTCAGCGACCCGGTGAAGCAGCTCGGCGTGTCCGATGGCTACGTCGATCTGACTCCCGACATCGGTTACGAAAATGTTCGGCTTTCGCTGCGCGCCGGCGCCTTTTCCAACAAATACGGCTCTGCGGGGCGCTACGACGCGGGCGAGTACGACACGTACATGTTCGGGCGCGTGCACAACGCGGGCGGAGCCTTGCACCTCGACTTCGACGTGGATGAAAAGAACGCGCTTTGGTTCGAATACGGTTTGGGAGCCAAAAAGCCCGATCCCAGCCAATACAACAACACGCGCTTCACCATGCTGCAGCACGCGCACGTCGGCTTCAACCACACCAAGGACATGCAATTCAGCGCACACTACCTGAGCTCTTGGACGGCGGAAGAAGACCGCAACATGAGCACCGATGCCAGCACGGGGGGCACCTCGGTGACCAACGTTCCCGACGGAAAAATGTGGGTCGCAGGCTTGGATGGTCGCTTCGAGCTGGGCGCCTTCGGCTACTTTTACGGCGCCTATTCGCACGTGGGTATGAAAGATGCGTTGACCGTGGGCCGCGCGATCGAGGTCATCCACGCCTCCGGTGGCGGCGAGTTCGGCTTGGGCGCGGTCGACAACTATCTCGGCCTCAGTTGCGTTGGGCCGGGGGGGGCCAACACTCCCTATTTCAAGGCTGGGCAACCGTGTAGCAAAGGCACCGGCGGCGTCGACACGCTGCTCGCGCAGTACGAATTCAGTCTGACCAATTTTCTGCAGCAGTCCTCCGGCGGACAGCGCTTCTGGGGCGACGCTCAGGATCTGACCGTGAAGCTGTACGGCATGTACAACAAGGTCAAGAGTGATGTGGCCGCCAACGATGGCATTCACAAGCTCAAGTACGGCGCTGACCTGGCATACGCCGCGTTGCCTTGGTTGACAGCCGGTCTGCGCTTCGATCGCCTACAGCCCAATAGCCGGATCCCCGAGCAATCTTTCGCGATTCTGTCGCCGCGCTTGGTGTTCAAGTCCAAGTTCGTGACGCGCGAGGCGATCACGCTCCAATACTCGCGCTATTTCTACAATCAGCGGACCTGTAAAACGAGCAGCACGGGCGGCGTCGAAACCGGTAGCCCTGCCGACAATACGTACAGCGCGGGTCAAGAGTACTGCGTGCAGCCGCCGTCTTCGCCCGTTCCTCCCGATGGCTTCGGCTCGACGTGGGAAGCGTTTTCCAGCCCGCAACGTGCTGCACCCACCACGCGCCCCGACGTGAACGTGTTCAAGATCGAAGCCACCATGTGGTGGTGAGCGGAGCGCCTAGCGCAGGGCTCAAGAGCTTTTGCAGCCGACGTCGCGTTCGAGGCAGGCCACGACCGGCTCGAACGCGACGCGGCCCGCCTCGCTCAAACGGACCAACGCGCGGTGAGCGTCGATCATGGTGCGCTGGAGCTCGGCGGCAGACGGTGCCGCCGTGACGACCGGATCGGCGTTCAGCTCGAGCAGCGTCCGATCGCCAGGCAGAAGATCGAAGGTTTGGTCGAAGCCCATGCTGCGCAGCACGACGTCGATGTCCTCGTTGTTGGAGATGATCACGCTGTTGGGCGCCCCGGACTCCCGGACTTGTTCGTTGGCGCGTGCCATCAGGCCCAGGTTCGTACTATCGAGCGACTCGGCCGCGGTCAGGTCGAACACCAGACCCGAGACGTGATCGTCGACGAACAAGTGCTGCAAAAAGTCCTGAAGGCCTGGTGCCAACGTGTAGTTGACCGTGCCGAAGTAGCGCAAAACATGGACGCCCTGTTGGGCGGCGTGTGTAATGTGGCCTAAGGACATGGTTTTTCCTCTCTTTGCAGCAGCAGCAGCGCGACGTCATCGCGCACCGGGGTGCCTTCGCCCAGACCGAGGGCAGTCACCAAATGATCCATGGAGTGGGCCTCGGCGAGCTGTTGCCCGAGTTGTTCCCGCCGCAGCCGATGAGTGCGCTTCGGTGGCAGTTCGAACACGCCATCGGAAGCAAGTAGCAGGCGGCCCCCGGGATTCAAGCGCGCCTCGCCGCTGCCGAACGTTCCGGCCCCGGGTAGATTGAGTGGGCGCCCCGAACTCTCCAGTTCGACGGTTTCGTGTCCGTTCGCCAAAAAGGGGAAAGGAAAAGCGCCCGCATTCCCATACACGATTTGCCCGAGCTCCAAATCCAGGACCGCGTAGAAAAAGGTCACATGCTTCGGGATCGAGAGCGCCTTCAGATCCGAATCCAAACCCGCGAGCAGCTGCTGAGGACGCAGGATGGTTTCGTCGCCTCGGGTACGCAGCGCTTCGCGATATTTTCCGACCAGGGTGGTCAGGATGGCCGTGACGAAAGCCGAGGCCGCGCCGTGCCCCGCGACGTCCGCCAAATACAAACCCGCGAAGCGCTCGTTCAGCGCGAAGTAATCGAGAAAGTCCCCACTCAGCAATTGGGAGGGGAACAGCCGACGCTCCCAACGGAACGAGGCCAGGCGCAATCCATCCGCGGGCAGCAGCTGGAACTGGAGCTGCCGCGCGCCCTGTTCGTCACTCCGGAGTTCGTTCAGCGCTGCGGAGAGTCGCTCGTTCGCACTGCGTAGGCTCTCCCCGTAGGCGCGGTTCTGGCTGAGTAACGCGGAACGCTCGAGCCCGCGCCGCACTGCCTGGCGCAAGATCTCGTTGTCAGGCAGCGGTTTGGCGACAAAATCCCAAGCGCCGCGGCGTAGCGCCTCGACCGCGTCAGTCATCGTGCCCTGGCCGGAGACGACGATCACTGGCGTCTCCGGGTGCTCGACGACGAGCGAGCTCAGTACGTCGAGACCATCCATCTCCGGCATGCGTAGATCCAGCAGGACGACGCCGGGCTCTCGCTCTCGGCATGAAACCAGCCCGGCCTTGCCGCTCTCGGCTTCCAGGACCACCGAGCCCATTCTTTCGAGCACGCGCCGGAACGCACCGCGCACGCTCGCGTCGTCGTCGATGATCAGCACCGGAGCGTCGTCGTTCATGATCGACCTCGTGGAACGCAACTCACTCTACCAGTGATTGCTGAGCCGTGCTCACCGCTCAGCGGTCGGAACCCATAGAAATCCAAGGCATTTGACCGAGCGAGGCGCCACGTTCGCATTTTCGTCGCATGGTCATTGCTGGAGCTGACGGTCGACGGCGCTGGTCGTGACACGCCGTGGAAATCTGTGGAAATCTGTGGCGCGTGCCGTTCCGCTGAGATTGCACACCGCAGCGAAGTTGCACGATAAGTGACCATTTTCGCCACCCGTCGCTGTGCTATCGCCAGCTCATGTCAGGTGCTCACTGCGTGGGGCCTTTCGGGATGACCTGGTTTCAACTGGCCCGCTCGATGCTGGCGTCGATTGATCCCCAGGTGGTGAGCAGGATTCACCCCAGCGCATTTGCGGATTGGCTGGCCAAGATCGAAGCGCACCCGGAGTATTCGATCGAGCCAGGCGAGAGCCAGTTTGCGGTGGTTGCGGTAGAGCTTGGCTACTTGCAATGGATCCACGGGCCGTCCCAACACGAGGATGTCCGCTTGCTGCCGCTCAGCGATCGCGTGCGCTTGTCCCTGGTTGCGGTGCGATTCGAAGCTGGGATCAGCGTGATGCGCCCGGTAGAATTCAAACGAGCGTAGCGAGCTCTGAGATGATTGGGGTCAAGCGCGTGGGGCCCCCTCCGCTCGCCTCAGTTACCATAGATGAGCTTTCCTCCGTTCAGCTTCTTGCGGGGCGCCACAGCGCTCGACATGGAATCCCTGCGGGGCTTGCCGCCAAGCTCGATTTCGAGTGCACGAGAGATGTCAGCGATCCGATCGCCGGACTTGGCGGTCACCCTCGTGGTGAGCGGCGTGGACGGACGATTCTGGCGCGTGGTTGGCGTGGGGTGATGCAGCAAGGGTAGACTCGGTGGAGCGGGCGACGCGACGACTTCCGTGATTGCTCCTGCCTGGATTTCCGATTGCACTGCGCCGCCGGGGCTTGCTGCGGGGAGGACAGGCAGAGCCGGAGAGAGCGAAGCAAGTACCGAATTTTCGGTGGGAGCCGCGGCCGCAATGCGCAGCGCACTGGGCGCCCGCGAAGCCGCTCGGGTCGCAGCCTCGAAGTGCCGGAACGCGCCCAGGCTGGCGAGTGCGGCGGCACACAGACCGCACGCGATCACGCCATTTCGGAGCCAAGCCCGGCGCCTGCTGCCCGCGCCGCGCTGGGACGAGCGGCGATCGCGTTCAGGCGCGGCCATGGACGACCCGGTGATTGCCGTGGTCACCTCGAGCAATTCGACCCGTGGCGGTAACGGTGTCGGTGAGGCGACACCATCCCAGATCAACCCGCGCCTCGGCGTTGCGCGTTGCGAAGCGGGCGGTTCGTCCGACTCGCCATCGAGCCGAAGCGACAAGTCGCGCTCGGTCGCTTGCCGAATCGTGATCGGCGCTTCTCCGTTGTAGCTTTCGGCGCAGCTGCGGATTGCGGACACGAACTCGCGCATCGTAGCAAAGCGATCTTCCGGATTTTTGGCAATTGCCCGGCGCACGACCTGAGCCAGGTCGAACGGCAGACCCGGGTCCAGATCCGACAGCAAAGGCGGCGTTCGGTGGGCTTGGATCGGCGGGATATCGGCCAACGCGGCACGCCGCGGCGGCTCGTTCTGCTCGCGCAGGCCCTGTTCGAAGATGAGTAGGCTCGGGTGCTTGCCCAGCAACATTTCGAACATCAACAGACCCAGAGCACAAATGTCACTGCGCGGGGTGAGCGGCAGGCCCTGTACTTGCTCAGGGCTCATGTACAAGATCGAGCCCATCACGATGTCTTTATGGGTCGTGAACCCGATCTCGTTCAGCATCTTGGCGATGCCGAAATCGAGCACTTTGACCCGATTACCCTTGGTCAGATAGACGTTGTCGGGCGTCAAATCACGGTGGATGAGATCGATCTCGTGGGCTGCTTGCAGTGCTTCTGCCACGGAAACGGAAAGCGCCAAAACCTCTTCGACGCTGAACTTGCCATGCGCTGCGAGCGCGGAGCGCAAGGAGCGCCCTCGCAGCAGCTCCATGACGATGTAGAAGAAGCCGTCTTCCGTGACACCCGCGTCGTGCATCACGACCACGTGGGGATGATCGAGCTTGCCCAGGGCCCGCGCTTCGGCTCTCCCGCGCTCGAGCATTTCGCGCGTCATGCCACGCGGTGAATGCACGATTTTGATCGCTACCTCACGTGCCGTAAAGATGTGCTGGCCGTGGTAAACCCAGGCCTGCCCTCCGCGCCCGATCTGCGCGCGGATTTCGTATTTGTCGAGGAAGCGCGCGCCGACTCGAAGCGGCCCGGCCTGCTCTAGAGCTGCGCTGTCGACCTCTACGATTCGGGCCGAGCGAATCCGCGAGCCGCTCGAATCCGCGTCGGAGCCATGCGCATCGGGACTGTGCTGGTAGCCCGCCGGCAGTGGCTGGACGAGCGAGGCTTCCGCCGGACCGCCGAGCTGAGCCATGATTCGCTCGAGCTCTTCCCGGAACTCATCAGCGCATTGAAAGCGTTCGCTCGGTAGCTTCCCTAAGCCTCGTAGCACGGCTCGATCCAGCTCGGCCGGGATGACCGACTTGGAGAAGCGAGAGGGCGGCTCCGGCTCTTCGGCGACATGCGCGGAGAGCAGCAAGAGCGCGCTCTGGATGTGGTCGAATGGGCCGCGGCCCGCGAGCGCGAAGTACAGCACCAGGGCAGCGGAGTACAGGTCGGCACGGTGATCGACACGGCGCGCCAGCGCGCCTTCTGGGCTCACGTACCTGAGCGCGCCGACGACGGTGCCCGTGGCGGTGGGCACGGCCAACGGATTCGGACTCGACGCTGGCGCGTCCGGAAGGGTGCACGCCACGCCGAAATCGAGCACTTTGAGCAGACGATTGGCCGGGGGGCCGTCGCACAGAAACAGATTGTCGGGTTTGATGTCGCGGTGAACGATGCCTATTGCGTGCGCGGCCGCGAGCCCACGAAGGAGCTGACAGGCATAGCTCAGCGCCTCGCGCGGCGGCAGCTGCCCGCGCGCTGCAAACTCGTCGGCCATGGTCTGCCCGCGCAGGTATTCCATGACGATGTACGGGCGCTCGTCCAAGGTTTGCCCGGAACCGAGGATGGCGACGATGTTGGGGTGATTGAGCCGCGAGAGCGACTCGGCCTCCAGGCGAATGCGATCGGCGACGCTCGGGTCGCGACCGAGGCGCGCATGTTGAATCTTGACCACACAAGGCGTCCCCAGCTCGCGCTGCTTCGCGAGGAACACTTCACCCATGCCGCCTGCGCCGAGCAAGCGAAGCGCGCGATAGGGTTGGCCTGCCAGTGGATCGTCCGGCATTGATCTCGAATCGGAAACTCTGGTCGGAGAAATCATGATGCTGATTGAGCTCCCCGCGATTGCGGCCGCGAATCGTCGAACTGCTCGCGAGCCCTGAGCACGCCCGCTCGAGTAAGCTCGCCGAGTCCCTTCCGCCTCAGTAATTCATGCCGCGACTCGGAAGAATGTGCAAACCTTTCTCGCTCTTCGATCGCACTTGCGATCGAAGAGCGAGAACCGAGCGAGCAGCTTCGATGCGACAGTGATGCATTTTGGTTGGCCTCGCGACGCGATGGAGCCAATCCGCGATCACTGAGACTCATAGTTAGACAGCGCTTTTGCCACGCACCGACATGTCGTGTGGCGAGGGTCGCTAGGCGCGTGTTAGGCCACCCGCACCCACCATTGCTTCAGCTGATTTCGTCGAGATAAACGCGCTGATCCGCGCGGACTCGTCCGCGCCGAAGTCGCAAGTCAGGTTGTCGATTGCGTTTCAACGACTGCAGTCGAGCGCGACGGCGATCCGATTCATTGGGCCAACAAGCGCGCGAGGCGAGCGCTGTCGAATGACGCCAGCGTCGCGGGTGAGTCGAGCGGATTTTGCTCGAGCTCCGCGAGCGCGCCTTCGTCCGCCTCGCCCGACTCGAGCTTGCCTCGTGCGAGCCAGGCGTCGAAACCGGAGAAGTGCGGTAAGTCGAGCACTAGGTGTAGACGTTCTGGGCCGCGATTCAGGGCACCGTGGGGGAGGCTGTTGTTGAGCAGCCAAACGCGACCGGGCTCCAGAAACAGAAAGTGACCGAGAACGCACAGCCGCGCTTGTGGATTGGTGATCAACGGAACATGCACGCGGTGGTGTTCGTCCCAATGCTCGGTGTTGTCGATATGCGTGAAGATGCGAGCGCCCTCGGGCAGGCGGCCGAGCCAGGCCAAGGTGGGCGTAACCGGAAATGCCGTGTCCAAGAAGTGAAGCAAGCGAGGCAGGTGCTCCAGGCTCGGCTGATTGATGGAATGACCATTGATGAGCTCACTGCCGGGGTAGCCCGAGCGCGGCCCGGCCCGCAGCAGAGCGAAGCGCGACTCGACGTGCCACTTCCATTGGCTCTCCAACCACTCGGGGCTAGAGCTTTCGATCTCAGCGACCAGCGGCGCGAGTTCGAATTCGAGTGGCCACCAGGCGAAACGGTAGGGCTTCTCGAGGGCACGCTGACTGCGTTGGTGCGGCCGCTGAAACACGTAGCAGAGCGTAGCAAATCAGATCCGTCTGCGATAGCTTTGGTCGTGTCGAAGTGGCGAAGTGGCGATTGGTTTGCGTCAGCCGGCCTCGCTATTTGCTAGGGAAAATCCATGGACCAAATGCTGCGCCTTCGAATCGTGCTCCGCGAGACGAACATCGGTGAGTTCTATGAGTTCGCGCAGCGTGCCTCGGATCCAAAAGCGGACACTTACGGCACCTACCTGACGCGCGACGCCCGCAAGGATCACGAACTCGAGCTCAAGAAGCGCTACGCCAAAGTCACCGCGATCTTCAAAGACGCCGCGCGCGTGGTTCCCGTTTGCGATTTACAGGACGAGTCGCCGTACTCGTCACTCTTGTACGTGGATGGCACGCTTGGCTATTTCAGTCCGTTTTTCGAGCGCACCACGTTGGCTCGGTTCTTGGCCGATGTTTCCGGTGGTTCGCAGATCGATCCGTGGGAATGGGAAGGCGCGCTGTCCGAGCTCGAGCTCGAGATACGGAGCATTCACATCGCGCGTTGTGGCGCGCCGAGGGACGAGGATACGCGAGCCCCGCGCTCGATTCGCGCCCCCACTCCGCCGGTGCGTGGCGGGTTTCGTTCCGATCCGAGCAAAGGCGCGAGCGCCGACGCGCGCTTCGACGTCACCCAGGGGGTGCCGCGACTCGAAGACGGCATGACCCCGCAAATGGTTCGCGAGCACTACGATTTCCCGGATGGCTGCGACGGCGCGGGTCAGACCATCGCGATCCTATCGATCGGCACGGCCGACTCTCGCCAGGCACTCCTCGGCGATCTGACTGCGTTTTGGCGTGCGCTCGGTAGCGGTAACCCCGACATCCAATTCGTGTCCGTGGGTCCGGGCGGGGATGGCGAGTCCAGCCCCCTCTATCGGCTGGAGGCGAGCATGGGGCCGGCCTGGATTGGAGCGCTGGTCCCGGCGGCAAAAATCTTGGTCTACGAGGTGGCCCCGGATCTGCCGGACCCGTGGTTGGCAGTGGTCGAGATGGCGGTCCGTGACCCACGCGCGCCCGACGTTCTGTGCATGACTTGGACGCACCCAGAAGACACCTACTATCGCCAATTCGACCGCGGCTCGATCGCCTTGGCTCTGGCCAAGGCGGCCGCATTCGGCATCACGGTGGTCGCCGCCGCCGGTGATTGGGGCGTGTACGATAGCCGCCCAGCCGCCGTCCTGGAGGATGATTTCGCGAGCGAGCCCGGCCAAGCGCCAGAGAAAGTGGCGCGTGCAGCCTGGCCTCACGCGACCTTTCCGTCGAGCGAGGATCTCGTACTCTCCGTCGGAGGCACGCTCGTCTCGTCCTTGAATCCACCGACGGAGATCGCTTGGAGCGGTCCCTTGCCGCCGGACTCGGCAATCGCCCAAGAGCTGCCGTTTCTGTCTCTGGCGACGAGCGGCGGATTCAGTGAACGCGTGCCACTGCCCAGTTGGCAACGAGCGCTAGTCGCGGGGGTGGGCGTGCAACGCAGCTACTCGCGCGGCGCCAACCTACCCGCGGTATTGCCCTACGGCCGCGGGTTCCCGGACGTCGCGCTGATGGCTTCGGGTCCCGCGCTCTCGGTGGGCGGCGGTGCCGAGCTTTCGGCGATGGGCTATCGCCTAGTGTTCAATGGCCAGTGGATTGGATACGCGGGCGGCACGAGTATGGCCGCGCCGATTTGGGCGACGATCATTGCGATCGCGAACGCCCACCGAAAGGCCCACGAGCAACCGCTGCTCGGCTTCGCCAATCCGCTCTTCTATTACCTCGGCGCTACCTCGCCAGACAGCGGCAAATACGCCGTATTGCGTGGGATCAACAATGGGAACTCGGATATCGAGTTTCGCGTGGTCTCCGGGCAAGGCCGCGTAGACCACCACACGCTCGCGGGCTACCGGGCGCGCTCACAATGGGACCCTGTCACCGGTCTCGGTGTTCCCGACGTGAAGAACCTGATTGAAGAGCTGCTCGGCTTTCCCGCAAAGCTTCAGGCGAAACCGGCGTGAGCGACGGAGCGAAAGCTCAGAACCCTGGGTCGCCGCTGTGGGCGCTGCGATTGAACGTGTCGATCACGGGTGCATTGGCGTCGCTGGCAGGGGGCAACACGAGGTAGCGCTTGCCCACGGCTTGGTCCTCCACGACCTGGTAGGTGATGCCGGGTGGGATCGTGATGTTGTACTCTTTGAGTACTTCATCGGTTTCGTTGAGTAGCCGGGCTTTGAACGCTGCGTCAGACCATGCCTTGGTGATGATCTTGAGCCATGTTTCTTTCATTTGCGGTCACCTAATTGCAGTTGGGGTTGTAAGGTCGTGAGTTGCTGAGCGAGGGCTTGGCTGTGCGTGCTCGCGAAAGGCCATGACCCGGCCTCCGAGCTTCGCGGAATGAAAGTCGTCGTCGAGCGCCGGATCGAAGTAGGCGCATGCGGTCAGGTAGCACGCGCTGGCGATGGCTCGGCGCTCGTCGGCGTTCAGCGCGGCGGTCGTGCTCACGTTCGTGCGCACGTGCTGAGGGTCGCTGCCCAACGCGCTGTGCACCCGCAGGCAACGTGTCGCATTCATACCGGTCGGCAAAGCTTGCTCGATGGCGTTCACTTCGGCCGGGCCGCGCAGCAACGCGAGCCGCTCCAGAGCGTGCGCGTAGCCGACACAGCCTACCGGATCGTCAGCCGCCGCCAGCTGTTCGAAGAGCGCTACCCAGGCCGCGGCGCGGGGCGGAACGAACGCACGCACCAGCTCGCGCGCGCGATAGCCGAGCTCGCTCAGATCGCGCAGCGCGAGCTGCTCGTGGTCGGCTTCTTCGCGGATTTTCTGGTCTGCCCAGGCAGCGAGCGAGCCCCGCCCCGACTCCGCAAAGCGCCGCGCGACGCGCGGCATCAGCCGGCGCGTGGCATCGGTAGTGTGGAAATAGCCGGCGAGGCGATAGGCCCAATTCGCGGAGCTGGTTGCGGCCTCTTGCGTTGACTCGGAGGCAAGCGCCATCGCCGCTCGCTGAGGCTGAAACGCTTGGGCGGCGGCGGCGATCACGCCCTCCAGCAACCAATGCGTGGTTTCAACCGTGCCCGGCGCCCGCATGGGCTGCTCGAACGGATCAGCACCGAAGGCTTGCGGGGCGTGCAGGAAGGCCCGCGTTGCCGTAGCAACCACAATCAGGCGGTTCGAGACCGACGAGATTTCGAGCCATTCGAGCATGAATTGAGTCGGAGTTCGAATTCGGCTTGGATTCGATCTTTTCGGACTTGGAGTGATCGACGCGCTACGAGTAGAGCATAGCCCAGCGAATCAGGGAAGAGCGACGAAAGGCCGAGATGCCCGAGCATCGTGAGTACAAAGATTGTGTCGTGATCGGCGGCGGCCCGGCCGGCAGCGCGTTCGCTGGAATCGCCGCGCGCTTCGCGCCGGATGCTTCGATTGCGGTCTTGGAAAAGGCACGCTTTCCGCGCTGGCGCATTGGAGAATCTACTATCCCGGTCGCAAATACGGTGCTGCGAGAGCTCGGCGTGTACGACGAACTGTACCAGGGTGCAGCCGTGAAAAAGGTCGGCATCACCTTCGTCTGGGGTGCCGATCGCGTGCCGTGGAACGCAGATTACCTGCAAATTGCCGGCGATAGCGCAGCGCTCGGGCCGGAGCGAACGATCGATGTCTTGGGTCAAGACCTGAGCGCGTTCAGTGACCGCTTCACGCCCAGCCGGATGCCTTTCGTCGGCTTCAACGTAGAGCGCTCGCGCTTCGATCGCATGCTCCTCGAGCGCGCTCGGGAGCTCGGCGCCGACTGCCGCGAGGGTGTCTCCGTTACCGAAATTTTGCGCGAGAACGGCGCAGTGTGTGGCGTGCGCTATCGGGATGACCAGGGCGCGGAGGGCATCATCGACACGCCCTTCGTACTGGATGCCAGCGGGCTCTCGGCGCTGCTCACCCGTGGCCAGCGTATCCGCGACCCGCAGATGAACAATTTCGCCGTTTATGGCTACTTTTCCGGCGCAGAGTGGAAGAGCACGCTGTCCGGCACGCGCGCGGCGACCACCGTCTTCATTGCCAGTGTCCCCCTCGGCTGGATCTGGTATTTCCCGATCGGCGAAGATCTGATGAGTGTCGGCTTCGTCACCCATCGTCGGCACTTTCGCGATGCGCTTGCCGGCCGTGACCCAGAGCTGCTCTACCGCGAGGCTCTCGAGAGCTGCCCGGAGATCAAGCATCTACTCGTGCACGCCACGCTGCGCGACGACATCCTGCCGCAGCAAAAGCGAGTCGGCGTCACCCAAGACTGGTCGTCCTGGGCCGAGTCCGCGGTCGGTGCGGGGTGGGCCGCGGCGGGTGACGCGGCGGTGTTCGTCGATCCGATCTTGTCTTCTGGCGTTACGCTCGCGTTGCAGAGCGGACATCGCGCCGCTTACACCTGGCTCACTCTGCGCAATCGACGCGAGCTCGACCGCCGACAATTGTGGCAAGCCTATGACGACTACTTGCGCGGCGAGGCGTTCTCATTTCTGCAATTGGCGCGCTTCTTTTACGCCAACAATCGCTCGGCCGAGTCTTGGTGGTGGGAAGCGCAACGACTCTTGAACGCACGGGGCAGTCTGGCTCTGGCCCCTCTCCAGGCTTTCAGTTTGGCGACCGCGGGCTTTTTCCCAGTCCCGCGCGCGATTGGTTTGGAAGTCGTCGCGCCCCTGGTCGGAAAGCTGGCGGGCGGGGCCGACTTCGGCAAAATCCACGAAGATATGGGCCTCGATCGCGAGCAAGTCGCGCTGAATCAGACCCTGATCCCGAACGGTGAATTCTGCCTCTCACTGCGCAGCGAGCCAAACCCGAAGGGTGATGGAGTACTCGACATCTACTACGATCTGACCAGTCGCGATCCGGAGCTCTCGCACCGGATGGCGGCGCTTCCCAGTCGGATTCCGCCCGAGCTTGCGCCGGTCGTCACCTTGATGCAGTCGAAGATCTTGGTCTCCGAGTTGCTCGAGCGAGCGGTGACCGTGCTCTCGAGTACCCCCCACGACTGGGACGCAGCCAAGATTCACGAGCTCGGTTTGGAGCTGGTCCGCCGCGCCGTGATCAAGGGGTTTGCGCGACTCGAGAGCCCGGCGCCCGAAGTGGCGCCCGTGCCGAGCGCGTGAGCCCAGGGTTCGAGCTTCCACCGCGAAAGGGCGTGTGTTCTACTCGACCCGAACTCATCTCCATTCGAAAGTAGCGGCGCTGATGATCGATGAACAGACACTGAGGCAGTTCGGCGGGTTGATCGTTCGCTTGCAGCAACGTCAGGACCTGACCAGGGAAGAGGCACGCGACGCCTATTTGCAGATTTGGCGCAATCAGCAGCCCGAGCTGCAGCAAGGCGCTTTCATCTCGGCCCTGCGCGCAAAAGGCGAGACCCTAGCCGAGATCTTGGGTGTCACCGAGAGTCACAACATGGAGTGGCTCGCCCATTGCGTCGGCGCGGTCGGTGCGCCGGAGCCACACCTCGGCCTGGTGGGCGTCGGCATGGATAGCCTGAAGACGATCAACATCACGAGCGGCGCTGCCGTCGTGTTGGCCGCGGCAGGCGTGTACGTGCACAAGGTCGGAGCGCCAGGCATGACGGGCGTGAGTGGCAGTCACGACGCTTTTGCTGTGCTCGGCCTCGACCACGACGCGAGCTTCGCCAACACGCTGCGCTCCGTGCGTGAATGCCGGCTCGGCTTCACTTCGGTGGTCGGGCAAGCGGCCCGGGACGCGGGCATGTTCCGCGTGCTGAGTCAGCTACGTTGCGGGACGACCGTGCACATCGCGGGACCGCTGGGCTTCCACAGCAACGATGAGCGACGCAAAGTGATCGGCGTGCCGCATCCGAGTCAAATTCCACTCGTGGTCGAGGTGATGCGCCAGATGGGTTACGAGCGTGGCCTGGTGCCCTGCGGCGGCTCCAAGGAGTTCCCGGAGCGCTTCATGGATGAGTTCAGTACCCTCGGTACGACGCGCGTCGCCGAGCTGCGTGACGGCCAGATTCGCGAATTCGAGTTCAACCCGGAAGACGCCGGGCTCGAGCGTGCGAACTATGCCGACGTAGCGGCGGCTGCCTCTCCGGAGGAGAATGTGCTGAGCTTATTGCGGGTGCTCGCGGGCAAGGGCAGCCGCCCTTTGGAAGATCTGGTCTGCCTGAATGCCGCCTTCGGCCTGCTCTTCATGGACAAGGTGAGCGACGTTCGGCAGGGCCTCGAGGTGGCGCGTCAGGTCGTGCGGCGCGGCGCCGCCGTCGAGCAATTGAAGGCAGCCATCCGCAGTCAGAATCAAGACGCGAGCGCGGGGCTGGCTCGGCTCGAGGGTCTGCTGGCCCGCGCCTGAGCGAAGCGTTGCTCGCTTCAGCTCGCTGGCTCGGGCGGCTCGTTGCTCTCGCTCAGCGAGTAAGCGAGCCGGAAGCCGACGAAGAAATACACGTGATTCGGCTCGAACCAAAAGCGATCGGCGCAGCGTGCGCTGACGCGCCCGCCGTACCAAGCGCCGCCACGTACGACGCGTAGCGGAGAAGCCGAATTGGCTCCGTGTGCCGATGCCGTTTCGGTCCAGTCGCGCATGTTACCGGCCATGCCGCGCACGCCGTAGACCGATTCATCGTGGGGGAAGCAAGCGATGGGCGCGACGCGTGGCCCGTCCTTGGTCGATTCGCGAATGTTGCACAGGCTGGCGTCGAAGCGGTCGCCCCAGGGAAACCAGCGCCCATCGACGCCGCGAGCGGCCTTTTCCCATTCTCGCGCGGTGGGCAGCCGATACTTGCGCTGGTCTTTCGCGGAGCGCCATTCGGCATAGGCGACCGCATCGTACCAGCTGACGCTGGAGACGGGGGCATCGAGCTCTGCCACGTTCTCCGGCAAATGGGCTTCGAATTCGAAGCCGCGCTCGGCGTGATGCACGGCGTAGCTTCCGCCGTCCGGCGCACGCCGGGGTGCGCGCCGATTGGCGAGCGCGAGGTCGGTGCGAGCCAAGTCGTTCAGGAATTCGAGGTATTCGCGGACCGTCACTGGGTGGCGCGCGATCGCGAACGCGGCCACGTGCGGCTCACCGCGCGGCAGGCTCCAGCCTTCGCTATCGCCACCCTCGATGAAAGGACCCGCCGGCACCTCGCAAAAGCCGGTCGCGATTTCGTTTTCGCGATGCAGGTGGATCGAGCCTTGCCAGTCTCGATTGCGCGAAATGTGCACCGGATAGGTGAGCGGGGCGTAGCCATCCAGCGCAACGCGGACGACGTAGCTGCCCGGGCCGAGGGCGAGCCCTTGAACCGGCGTCGCGCCGGAGAACATTGCGGTCGTAGCCTGCAGCAGCAAGTTCCGCTCTTCGAGCAACGAGACTTGCACGAGAGCTCCTGGCGGTTCAGTGACCAAGGTCAACGTGCCCTCGCCGGAGAGGCGTTTGGCGTAGCGGCCGTCGTGGTAGCGGCGCACGAGCCGCGAATAGAAGCCCACTTGGTCCGGCTGCGCGGAGTTTTCGGCTTCGATCAGACGGTCCCAGTAGTAGTCGGCAAGCAGCTGGCGCGCGGCCGTATTTTCGCGTTCGAAGCCGAGCGCCTCGGTGAGCACGCCGACCACATCGGTACTGAGATCGATCAGCTGACGGCGCCCGACGCGCACGGCTTGGTCGGCGTCGTACAGCTCACGCTTTTCGTCCACGCTCTGCCAGCTCTCGAAGCTACCCTCGAGTTGCCGCGCCTGCTGTTCCAGATCGGCGACCACTCGGCGTTGGACTTGATAGACGCGCAGTAGTTCGCGCGCCTCGGCTACCTTCTCTTCGGCCAAGGTGTGCCTTCGCGCCTTGTCGGTCTCGGTCTCGAGCCAGGCCTGCACTGCGCGGTACAGCTCACGCACGTGCGGTTGGCGCTCTTCGGGGAGCTTGGCCAAGGCCTTCAAGCAGGCCTGTTCGAGCTCCAGGGGGATGCTTCGACCGGGGGCGACGGTGCGCAGTGGGGGCGGCGGCGCGGTCAGCACTTCGCGGCACAAAAGCAGTGGATTTTGCCCGTTGAATGGCCGCTGCAGCGTCAGCATTTCATACAGCATCACGCCCAGCGCGTAGATGTCGGCGCGTTCGTCGACGACGGCACCCGCCCACTGCTCTGGAGCCATGTACGACGGCGTTCCGACGATTTGACCTGGCATCGTCAGACCATCGCGTTGCGAGTCGGTGTGCACGCCAGCCGCAGAGCGCACTTTGGCGATGCCCCAGTCCACGACTTGGACCTCGCCGTGCTCGCCCAACATGACGTTGGCCGGCTTCAGGTCGCGGTGGATGACACCCTGATGATGAGCGTAAGACACGGCTTGCGTGATCTGCAGGAAGATCTGCATCAGCCGCGTCAGAGAATACTCGGCGACGACCGCTGAATCACCGGTGCTCAGGCAACGCAGGACGTCATGCAGCGAGCTACCGCGCAGGTAGCGCATGGTGCTGAACGAGGGACCGTCGGTCGCGAACTCCAGCGTGTAAAGCGGGACGATGTTCGGGTGTTCGAGCTGGCCGAGGACCTGCGCCTCCTCGAGGAAGCGTCCATTTACGCCATCCGGATCCGCGTGTTGGACCTTGAGCGCGACGCTTCGCAGCAGCGATTGATCCCGCGCCAAGTACACGGTCGCCATCCCGCCTGCGCCAATTTTTCCGAGCACCGTGTAGCGCTTCGGGTCGATGACGTCGCTCAGGTGTCGCGCCTCGGAGCTCGAGATCGGTGCAGCCGAGATGCGCTCCGAGCTGTTCGAGATCGGCGCCGGCGAATCACCTTCACGCAGGGTGCCTTCGGCTACGAAAGACCCCCGCAACGACACCGTGCCGTCGACGGTTTGCTGGCCTTCGGCCGGGGGCGAATCGATTGGCGAGGAATCGACCGGGGGCGAACGAAAAGGGGTCATGAGCTAGCGAAAAACGTTGGCCCGAGCGTAACATAGCCCACCCGGTCCCAAGCAACGTTCTCGCCGGCTCGCGCGCCGGGCGGTTTCCGCCGCGGCCCGCCGCTCGGTTACTTGCGCCTGGTGAGGCTGGGCTCGGCCGCGAGCGAGGCGAAGTAGTCGATGAAGCCCAGCTTTCCAGACACGAAATCGCTGCGCTGGGTTTCACCGAGACAAGAGCTGTTGTTGGCGAAGGCGAAAGCGTTCACGTAGCCGCTGCTGCACAGCCCGACCTTTTCTTGCACGCTCAGGTTTTTGGCCAGCTCATCCAGCCCGCTGAACGTGAACAGTTGCGTGCTGCCCTGCATCAGGCTGCCCGAGGAATCGATCGGCAGCCCCACTTCTTGCTCGCGATAGCGACCGGCCTCGTCATAGTGCTCGAAGCCAAAGCCCAGCGGATCGAACAACTTGTGGCAGGTGTTGCAGGTCGTACCGGCAGACATGTGCTGCACTTCGTAGCGCTGCCGGGTGGTCGTGACGCCCGGCGACGCGGTCACGAGCGTCGGAACGTTGGGGGGCACGGTCGGGCGGACACCGCACAATAGTTTCTCGTAAACGAGCAAGCCTCGCAGCGTGGGTGAGGACGCCGTTTCGTGTGAATGTGCGGCGATCAGCGAGCCTTGGGCGAGCACGCCGACGCCGCGGCCAGCAGGGCGCTCCACTTTCTCGAAGTCTGCGCTGGGGGCAGGTAGCCCGTAGAACGACGCCAGCGCCTTGGAGGGCGTCGTGTAAGAAGCAGTGAGCAGCTCCTTGGGGCCGCCGCGACCGGTCAGCACCACTTGCTCGATGAAAGTTTGGGTCTCTTTGACCATGTCTGGGGCAACGGCGCTGAAATCCGCGACGTTGGGCAAGCTGGCCGAGATCTGGTCGTAGCCGAGCCAAGACTTGAAAAAACGCTGCAGCGTGTCCTGCCCCCCCGGCGTGGCCAAGAGCTGGCCGGCGATGGTCGCCAAGTGTGCGGGTGAATCGAGCTGCCCGGCGTCGGCTTGAGCGAGCAGCTCGTTGCTGGGCGTGGTGCCGGTGTACATGTACGCGAGCTCACCCGCGATCTCGTACTGTGAGAGCTGGTACTCGCTGCCCGAAAGCGTTCCCACTTCACGCCGATAGATGGCGTGCGGCGACTGGATCAGCCCGACCGTCAGCCAGCGCAGGGCGCTCTTGAAATCGGACGCGGCCAGACGCGCATCGAAGAACGAAAGGTAGCGATCTTGCTCGGCTTGCGTGAGTGGCCGGCGAAACAGGCGCCGCCCGAATTGGTCGAGGAAGGTCTGAGCGCAGGCATGATTGGCGGTGCTGGCGGCGCACGGCAAAATGTTCGGGAGGACGTCGTCCGCGACCAGCGCAGTCGCCAGCGCGCTGGCAGTGTCGAGCAATTTTCCGGCGACCTGGCCACCGACGGTGAGCACTGCGGGGTCGTTGTCGAAACCCAACGCAGATTCGGCCTCGGAGATCGAGACGGTCCACTTTCCCTTCAACTGGGGGAAGATGTCGTCGAGCGAGCGTTGCAGCTCGCCGCGTGTGAGCCGACGCAGTTGGGGCTTGCCGAGGGAGGACGTTCCGCAGGTCTCCAGCAGCGTGCCGATGCCGATGCTGCTCGGAGCGGCCCCACTGCTTTCGTTGCCCGTACCGGCGGTGGGTTGGCTACCGCCTGCACCACTAGTGCTGCTGCCATTTCCGGCGCTGCCGTTTCCGGCGCGCGCCATCGGATCCGAGCTGCTCCCTGCCGAGCAGGCGACTGCGCTGGCGAACAACGCCGCGTTGCCGAGCAGGACCGCCGCGCGCTGTAGCGAAGCTCGTCGAGTCACGCGAGCACCTCTTGGATCACGCCCGTCGAGTCACCGAAGCTCATCAGCGGAGCGCCCATCGCTTGGGCGAGCGTCAGGTACAGATCTGCCGCGGGGCGGTCGGTCGCGTTACGCACGATGCGCCCGGTCTTCAACGCGCCGCCACCGCCGCCGATGGTGATCAGGGGCAGGTACGTGGAGGTGAAAGGCTGGGGGGCGGGGTGGTACGACGGGACGTCGGTCGTCACCAGGGTGTGATTTTGACCGTCCCCGATCTCGCTGCAAACGTAGATGATCGTGTTGTCGATGATCTTGCTGCCCGGGGCTGCTGGGTCATCGGCCATCAACGGCTTGACCAAGCCTTCCACGATTTGATCGTAGAACCAGCGCTGCGCAATCGCGAAGTCGGTCACCATCGGGTTGCTCGGCATGTCCGGGTTCATCTCCGGCCCGTTGTGGGAGATGTCGTTGTGATGCGCTTTGTTGATGCCCATGAACTTGAAGTTCATGGCCGACGTGGAAAACATCGCTTGCAGAGTCACGATCGGGGACGCATTGCAGGCGATGGCTTGCGCGGCGACCTCCATTTGCGCGGCCAGGATCAGCGGGAAGTTTTGGTTGTCCCCCTGATAGTCGCCCAAGTACCAATTGGGCATGCCCTCGGGTGTGACGTCGGGCATGTTGAGCGCGCGGATTTTTTCTACGTTCGGCAGCGAGGGGGCTGTCGTACAGCTGAGCGCACCGCCACCGCCGCCGCTACCGTGAAGAGCGAGCAGCGCATCGAGATGTGCTTGCAGCTTGGTCTGTTCGGAGGTGAGCGCCGATAGCTCCTGCTGCAAGCCTTGGACTTCGCCCTCGGTCAGTTTGAGTAGCGCTTCCCGAGCCTCCACGTCTGGGTTGACGCCGGTCGGGGCCTTCAGGCTGCCGAACACGGCATCTGCGGCTTTGACCGGATTTTTCTCGGCTTCGATGAAGCCCGTGCCATCCCAAAATACTTTCGGATAGAGCGTGATCGAACCGAGCGGGCGCGCCGATGCGCCGAGGTTGAGCGGCTTGATCCCGAGCTTCTGACCGATGGCGTGGTCGATGCTGAGGCGGGGCGCGTTACCCACGATGTCCTTCGAGTTAGTCAGGAAGTTCACCGCGTCCACGTGCGGCCCGCCACCCTCCGCATACTTGAAGCCCTGGTAGACGTTGACGTACTGCTTGTACGGTTCGAGCCCGCTCAAGATGCTCTTCACCGTGCAGGTCTTGCCCGAGTCCGCCCCCGAGCCGCACGGAGCTTGGAAGCTGTAGTCCAGCGCAAACTGCGTCAGGTCACCCCCCGTGACCTTGGGGTTGAAGTAGACGTTGGGCACGCCGTGCGGCAAGTGAAAGATGAGCATTCTCTTGGGCGCAGCAGCGGGCGCGGCGACGGCCAGGCGACTCAGATTGAAAGCTGCGGGGGCGGCTAACCCGAGCGCCGCCGCGCGTAGGAATACGCGCCGCTGGATCCCCTTCGAAGCTCGAGCTATCCGCGTGCCTTCACGATACTCAGTCAAGCTGCCTCCATCGGAAACGAAGCGATATCGCTCCACTAGGGAGCGCTGCAAAACGTGCCACGTTCCCCATGACTCGTCCGCTCTTTTCGCGTGAAAAACCGCGGCTCGGGCAGGCTCAGCGCCGAGTTGAACCGGCGATTTGGCGGGGATCTGCCGTCGTTTGTAACGCGTCGTGCGGCTTTGATGCGAAATGTGTCTACAGCTTCAGGGGCCGGCCGATGATGCGCGCCCCGCGCTGCGCGATACTCTTGTCCGCAAACCGTGCGTACGAGAAATTTATGAACCGGCTGGAGATACGGCCCCCCAGCTGGAAGTCGGAAAGCCTTTGTCAGCAGATCGTCTCGGCTGACCTTTGAGCATCTTACCCTCGAGGGTGAATGGAAGCGGCGATGGGGCGGAGAACGCTTTGGGCGGTGACCTTGGTGTTCGTGGGCGGCGTACTCGCGGCCGCATGCGGCCGACGCCGCCCGCACGCCCGGTGTGAGTGATGCGGGACGGCAGCGGGTGCTGTATCAGGCCGCGCCGACCTCGGCGGCCGTCCTCACCGGCGCTCGACTTCACCTTCGTTGCGGGCAAGTCGTACGCGGTGGGCGCGCAGTAGCCAGCGTGATCGCTCCCACGAGCTCTTCGTATCCGCCCTATTTGCGCTTCACCAGCACACTTGCCCCGCAGCGACGCCTCGAAGCCGCCGCGCCCCGGGCACGAGGTCCGGGCGCTGCGCAAATCGCCCCCGGCGCTCAGGGGCAGGGATGAGAGGCCGGGCAAGGATTGAATTCGACGCCACAGCGGCCCTCGCTACAAGTCGCCAGGTATTGATCAAAAGAGGGCGCGCACGCGGGGCAAGCCACGGGCTCGCTCCCGCAGATCAGCCCCGACAGCTCGGGCATGTGGCTTCCGTTCAGGGCCACGATCGATCCAGAGCAGCCGGAACAGCAGCTCGTGCCAGAGCGCAAGCTGCAGTCGCTCGCGGTCTGACAGGCGGTGAGCTCGGTCGCGCGCAAATCCACCACGACGCATCGCCCGGCTGCATTGGCTGAAGCCTCGGCCGGTCTTTGACACGTCGCCACCAAGTAGTGGCGTGGATCGTCGAGCGGCGGCGTCGCTTGCTCGCAGGGCGCGCAAGCGACGGCCGCGCAACGAGCGCTGAATTGCATCTCGTAGGCTGCGTTGATGGCTGTAAAATTCGAGCTTGGCCCTGTCCCGCAACTGCAGCAGCTGATGGGCACGACCTCGCACTGAGTGTTGGACGTGCACGCGCTGAGATCCAGGCCACCGCTGCCGCCGTTAGCCGCGCCACCCGCCGCTGCGCCTGCGGTGCCGGCGCCGAGTCCATCGCGGCTGTCGAAAGCGCTTCCGCCGCAGGCCGCCGCGCTCAGCAGCGCGAGCGGGAACAGACTAAGAAAGCTGAAGAAAGCCGGGCTTGCGGTACGCATTCCGGTCTCCGTACAGCAACCGATGTGCCAAGCCGTTTAGCGCGCAAACGCCGACTTTCTCGGGCGACTGTGCCACCCCGACTGTGCCAAACAACGGCTGATCCGGGCAGCGCGACCCGTGTTGCCCGAGACGACCTCCCGTTTCCTCGGTCGGCGCGGGCAAGGGTGCTGATGTAGGAGCTCAGGGGGCGGCGGTGAAGCCGACCAGCGGATTGCCGTAGTAGGCGTCGGTCTTGTACGCGGTCTTGTTCCATTTGCCGTCTTGGTCGCCGATGATCTGCACCGGAACGATGGTGAGATCGCTCCCGAGTTTGTTCGCGGTCGCGATCGCGCCCACGTATTTGCCATCGGGTCCGACCTTGAACTTGAGCGAACGCGCGAGGTGATTGTTCCACAATAACTTCAGCTCGTAGTCGCCGGGGTTCTTGGCCATCTGGAAAATCTCGCCGAACATGCCGGGTTTGTTGCCGGTCTTGTCCCAAGCTTGCACGCTCGGAAAATCACATTTGACGCGCGACCACTTGGCTCGCTGCGGAACGCTCTCTTCGACTTGCTGCGTCACCTCGGTCTCGATGTCCGATTCGCAGCTGGCCTTGCCCACTTCGGTGCCCTGGTAGAACATCTTGCCCACCTCTTTGCCTTGATAAAAGAGATGCGGCTGGAAATTCGTGCCAAAGCCGCGGACCCAAAATGCAGCCATGAACGTGGGCGCTTTCCAGCCGGTCACGTCGCCCGGTTTCAGGTACACGTAGCCGATTGGTAAGTTCCAATCTTCCTCTACGTAGTACACGAACTTGAGCTTGGCTTTCGGGCCCACCTCGTTCGTGTGCGCCTTGGAGATGATCGCTTTGCCGGTATAGATGGTGATGTCCGTGCCGGCGAGCTCGTTCCGGAGTCCGATCTTGAATGGGACTTTGCCGGTGTAGAGCGTGCCCTGGTCGTCGGGGACGTCCGTGCAATCCGTGTGGTAAGTACGCCCCGCGCCGATCTCTTGCGTCGGGCAGTCGAACTTGATCGAGCTGCCGCCCGGGATGCTGAAGTCCGCGTACAACTGGCCACCGCTCGGGATCGGGCCATTGACGGTGAACGAGAGCCGCGGCGCCCAGCTCCACTTGTCGTAGTCTTTCTTGTACACGTTCAGCGTGTGCGCGTTCACGAGCAGCGAGTCTTTCGCGATCGTGGGCGCCGCATCGGCGGCTCGTGACGTTTGCGGGATGAGCGATAGGGAGCAGATCGCGAGCGCGATCGCCGGTCTGAGCACTTGGTTCTTCGACACACACACCTCCTCGTGATTGCGATTTCGGTTCTCGACCAAAGATCACCATCATATCCCGGAGAGGCCCGCGCTCAATCCCCCCAAAGGCCCGGGTTTTTGGGAATTTTTTTGCCCGGGCCGGTTACAGAGACAGCAGCGAGAGGGGCGATCGCGGTCCCGCAGCGCACCTCGCGCCGCGCCGAGTTCCCGAGCTCGCGAAGCTCCGCGCGCACGGTCGAGGTCGCACGCTGCGCTGGGAAGTGCGCGGTAAAACCGGTGATCGCCCCCTCGCGATGCTCGGTGTGCCGCCGCTCGTCGCGCCGCCCGCAAGTGCCGGGCCTGGAAGACGCCATCAGGGGCCGTGGCTCCGGGAGCGCACGACGCGCGCGATCGGGCGGATCGTGGCTTCCTCGCGCAGTGCGGATTTCTTTTCATCGGAAGCCGCGATGAGCTCGTTCAGCTTGCTCTGAACGACGTAGAGCGTGTCGTCACGGAGCACGGCCGTGGTGGGGTAGACGTCTCCGAGCGGCTGCGTCGCAGCGAGCTTCGCCGTGATCCAGCCGTCGTCGCTCGACAGCGCGTAGGCGACGTTTGCGGTCACCTGCGGGGTGCGGTTGGCAATCACCACTAGGTCTCGTTTGCCGATCAAAGTCAGACCGTCCCCGCCGACCAATTGGCGACTGATGGCGACCCGCGAGAGCTGGCCCGGGTGAGCGAGCGGGATCCGAAACAAAGCTCCGTCACTCTTCTTGACTACGAGCAGGAACCCGTCTGGGTGAACGACGATGCCATTCAGATTGATGCCTTCGCCCAAGAAGCGGTCATCGTGCACGAAGATGCTCGGCCGGAAATCGCCGTCGATTTTGTAAATGATGGGCGAGAAGCTGTCGGTCACATAGGCGTTGCCTTGGGCGTCGACGGCGATGCCGTTGAGCAGGTGCGGCCCGAGAGCGAGTGGCGCGAGATCGACGTAAGCGAGCGCTTTGCCCGACGCTCGATCATAGATGCCGACTGCGGCGAGTTGCTTCGGGCCCGCAGCGGAGGGCTTGATGCTCGCGCCGAGGTCGGAATTGACGGCCCACAGTCTGCCGCGCTCGGCGTCGACGGCGATACCGAGCACAGAGCAAAGGCGCGGGTCATCGACTCGTAGCGAGGCGCGGCCCGCACGGTCGACCTCGTAGATTGCGCCATCGCGAAAGGAGCCGAGCAAAAACTTGTCGTCTCGGCTGTCGTACTCGATCGTTTCTGGATAGAGCGCAGGGCGCCGCACGGTGAGCGGTGCCGAAGCGCCGAATGTGACGACACGCGCGGGCCTGCAGCCGAGCAAGCACAGGCCCTGTAGAACGAGCGAGGCCATGAGCGCTCGCGGCGCCCGGTTCATGAACGGCATTATTGTCCCCTTATCTCGCGGCGGAAACCGATTGCTCTTCGAGCCAAAGTTGCGTGGCTCGGATGTGTCGCAATTCCTGACCGAGCTCCAGCACGCGGGTCGCGGCCGACGAGCCTTCTTGGTCCGTGGTCGACTGTTGCTCCGCTGCGCGGAGCAGCGCGGCGACACGCTGCCCACGCTGCGCGAGCTGCGCGCGACGCTGGCTCTGCGCGTCCAGGTCGGGGACCGTGACGCCAGCCAAATCGCTCGCGTCGGCCAAACCGCGAGAGCCAAGCCCGGTGCTTGCTTTCGGCTGCTCCTGTACGACTTGAATGCCGAGCGCGGCCAGCGGTGTGGCGAGCGCCGTAAGTGCCAAGATCGCAGAGAGCCGTGCACGACGACCGGCGCCCGGCGCGGCGTCCGCCGACCCGCTGAGCAGGCGACGGACACGCATCGACAGCGCGCTCTGGGAGTGGGCGATCGTCGGCATCAGCGAAAGTCGTTGCGCGAAAGCGGCTGCGCTAGCCAGATTCAGCAATGCCCGCGCCAGACCGAGGCGGTCGCCGGTGAGTTCGACTGCGCGATCGTCACAGGCGACCTCCGCGCTGGTGCGAAAGCCACGCACAATGCAGTAGTTGAGCGGGTTCAGCCAAAGCACGGAGTGCACGGCGGCGGCGATTGGAAACCACAGTCCGTCGCCGCGTTCGATGTGTGCGAGCTCGTGCGCCAAGACGGCATCCAGATCGGCATCACCGAGCACGGCGAGTGACGCGCTTGGAAGGCACACCTCCGCGCAGCCGATCACGAGCGGGCTGCGAACGTCGTCACTCTCGCTGAGTGTGATTCGGGGCAAGCCCATTTGCGTGCGCAAGCGCTCGACGCGTGCGAACAGGGCCGGATCAGCCAGAGCGCTGCGTCTGCGCAAACGACGACGGACTTGGTAGAGCATGCCCGAGAAACGCGCACCGCCGAGCAGCGAAGCGGCAAGGCAGAATGCGCCCAGGGCGCGGCCTCGCCTGTATCCGCTCGACGAAAGCGGCTGCGCGACCGTGAACGCTGGCAGGGAGTGAGCTGTGCGCCCCGCCGAACGCGCGCAGGATGCCGTGGCGACCCAAGCCAAGGCGGCGGTAAATAGCGGTGCGAACAAGGCCACCTTCCAGCACGAGTGTCGAGTCGCCGAGGGCAGGCCCCGCACCCGAGCCAACAACGCGGCGACGATCGTCCAAACCAGGGAGTGGGCAAGGTAAGTCAAGGCGAAGTTCAGCCCGGAAGCCAGCAGGTCCGGGTCAGCGACGAACCCCGTCAAGAGCCGCAGCGGCACTTCAGCCGCCCTTTCCTTTGATCAGCCGGCGCAGTTCCTTGAGATCCTGCGCGTTGAGCTCTTCCGATTCCAACAACTGCGCGGTGAGCGCCGACACGTTCCCACCAAAGAAGGAGCTCAACACACGCTTGAGCATTCCCTTGGCTGCGTCCTCTTGCGCGACCTTGGCGCGGTACAGAAATTGGCGGCCGTTTTTCTTGTGTTTCACCCAACCTTGCTTGCTCAGGCGTTGCAACAAGGTCGCGACGGTAGTCGGGGCGAGCTCTTTGCCCTCTGCCGCGAGCACCCCGAGCACGTCGCTGACGGTGCCTTCACCCACTTGCCAGAGGGCCTTCATTACCGAGAGTTGCAGATCAGTGAGGGTGTCCATCGTCACGACTACAAGTGTCGTCGAAGGAGCAGCTCCTGTCAACTACATCTGTAGTCTACCGGGTCTCGGCAAATGCTCAGCGAAGCGCTGCGCCGCGGACGAGCAAAATCGCGCTCAGGCGCCGCCGCCCTTACCTGCGCTGCCGCCCTTGCCGCCCATACCGCTGGTTCCCGCGCTGCCGCCCTTGCCCGTGGACCCCGCGCTGCCGGCGCTGCCGCCCTTGCCCGCGTTGCCCCCGCCGCCCGTCACACCGGCGCTGCCGCCACTGCCCGCCATGCCGGCGCTGCCGCCATTGCCCGCCATGCCGGCGCTGCCGCCATTGCCCGCGACACCGGCGCTGCCGCCACTGCCCGCCATGCCGGCACTGCCACTGATGCCTGCACTACCGCCGCTGCCGCCCGCACCTGCGCTGCCCCCCTTGCCGTTGCTGCCACCCTTGCCGGAGCTGCCGCCAGAGCCTGCGCTGCCCTTACCGCCGGTACCGGCGCTGCCTCCCGTGCCACTCGTGTTCGCGCCGGCGTTCCCGGCGTGTGCATTGGCATCTCCACCCGTACCGGCCGTGCCGACGCCGACTTCGTAGCACTTCCAAGTGCCGGCGGTGCAGGCGCAATTGCCTCTGGCCGTCGGACACACGGTGCCGACCGGGACCGTGCACGGTTGATTCGCGGCTGGTGATTGCTGGTCGCACAGGGCGGCGTTTGGAGTGGCGATCGAACCGCCTGCGCCGGCTCTGGCCGTGGCTCCGGCCCTTCCGGGAGCGCCCGCTTCCGCGCCGCCGTTTTCAGGAGAGCCGCCATCATCCGTGCTGCCGCAACCGGCGGGCAAAGCCGTCCCGAGCAAAACGAACGCAGCCAACGCGGGAAGCCGGAGCAGGCGAGCCATGAGCATCGATTCCTTTTCTGTATCAATCAGCAGGAAAATAGGGGGGAACGTGAATCAATGCGCCACTCACTTGGGCACGCCGATCATCCCCGACTGGCAGCCGAACAACAGTTGAATGGAATCGTGCTCGCGCTGCACGCGTGAGCAGGTGCCCGCACAGAGCACGACCTGATTGCCGTCGAGGCGAAAGCCCTCGCTGCAGTCCGCGTCTTCGTCGGGGAGCACGAGTTGGGTGCCCGAAGCAGTGGTTACGACCAGGTTGATCAAGTTGGGATCGATCACTTGGCCCTGCCCGGGATCGGGAATGTCGTAGGTGCAGGCGATCGAGCCCGTGAGCTTGTTCAACCCTGCTTTCAACGCGGCGCCGAAGTCCGCCGCGGTGGTCATGTCCAGATGACAGAAGGGCGGCCCCATCACCTTGCAGCCGGCCGCGGCGGTGCCGCCCTCGATTGCGGCTTGTGACATCCAAGCGCGCCCGCCTTCGCTGCCCGGCGATCCGATCAAGAACGTGCGCACGCCTTGCCCGAGGGCTGCCGCCACATGATCGATGATCGGTTGCGATTCCACCGGGGCGATGCCGGCGTTGTTGCCGGCGCTGGTGCAGTCCCCACGTAGGGTCGGCTGGCCGTCGGTGATCAGCAGCATGTATTTGTCGCCGGGTAGCCGTGAGGGCAACGTCGCCGTTTGAAGTGCGTATTGGTACGCGGCATCGGTGGGCGTCCAACCGTTGGGGTTCGTCGCGTCGAGCGCGGCGATCAGACTCGCCTTCTGCGCGGCGGTCAGCGGTGCGGGCGCGGTGCCCGCGTTGGTGTTCACGCAGCTGTCGACCGGCGCGGGTTTCGAGCGCGCCTGATTGGCCATGTTGGGATAGAACAGCAAACCCACGGCGAGCGTGTCGGGCAAGCTCGAGATGACCGATTTCAGCGCGTCGCGGGTGGACTGCCACTTGGTTGGGCCGCTGGCGGGAGCGTTCGGACGGCCCGGTTGCGCGGCCGCGCCGGGCACCTCGTTCATGGATAGACTGGTATCGACCACGAACTCGAGCACGGAGGGTTTCGATTCCGGTTCCGCCGACCAACCGTCGCACGCGTTGTCGTTGATCGCGGCCACCTGCGCGGGGGAAAGCGGCAAGACCCCGCCCATTTTCGGGCCACCCCCGGGCGCGCCCGCTCCGCCCGCCTGGTCTCCCACGACGAGCCCGGGCGCCCCTGCCGAGCCGACCGCGCCGGCCGTTGCGGTGGTCACGCTGCTCTCGTCTTTGGTCGAACTGCAGGCAAGGCTGAGGACCAAGCCCGAGATGCAGCTCAATAACGCGGTGGTTTTCATGGAATCGCTTTCGGTAGGCAGGGACGTCGCGAGATTCGAAGGATCAGCGGCGTTCTTGCCCGGCACGTCGAGCGGGCAATCGCCGCCGCGTTGAGAGCCGCAAGAACTCACACGAGCCCAAGCTCAGATTCGCATGTTCTCGGCGATCGTCAATCGTGAACCCGGGCTAGGCGCGCGCGCCAGCAAAATGGGTCAGACGGAATTTTACACCGCCGACCGACACTTGGCGCTGCTCAGAACAACGCGCGCGCCGCGTTGAACGTCAGCGCAATCAAGGCGATGCCGGAAAGCACGAACAGCGCGAAGCGCGCGCGGATGTTGTTCCACAGCGCTTGCAATAGGCTGTGCGCCACGCGCAGGCCGAAGTAGGCCCAGGCCCAGCTCGCGTTGGCGCCGCTGCCTCGACCCATCAGAGCCAATGACAAGGCGACTGCGTAGAACACGGTGGGCTGTTCGAACAAGTGGTTGTAGTTGTCGGCCTTCCAGCGCACGCGCGGAGGCAACGGGGCCAAGAGCTGACCGTTGGGCAGCCGTGGATCGAGCTTGATCTTGGCCGCGAACATGGCTGGGATGCGCGTTGCGTACATCCAAAACCACATCAAGTGGGTCCACGTTGCGAGCGCGATGACGGGTGCAAGGATGGGACTGATGGGGTTCATGCTGAGCGTCTCAGGTCGACAGTGCCTTGATATCCGCGGGGTCTAGCACTCGTTTGGGCGCGCCCTCGCGCACGCAACGGATCATCGCGCGGCCGACCTGGTTCAAGGTCAGGCCCGGTAAGAAAAGGTTCAGCAACGGGTAGAGCACGAGCAGGACGCGGTAGCTCGCTTTCACGTTCTTCTGGCCGGGCACCGGTTTCATCAAACTCGGCCGCATGTTGTACACGCCGCGCAGCGGCAAGCGCATGAGCGCGTTCTCGGCCTTGCCCTTGACGCGCGCCCACATCACCTTGCCCTGCTCGCTGCCGTCCGTGTGGCTGCCGGACACGTGAACGAGCACGAGGCTCGGGTTGAGACGCGCCAGAGTCTGGGCAAAGGCGAGCGGGGTGTCGTAAGTGCTGCGCGTATAGTCGGCTTCAGTCATGCCGACCGAGCTGACCCCGGCACAGTAAAAGCAACCGTCGTAACCGCTGAGTTGAGCCTCGAACGCTCCCAGCTCACGAAAGTCGGGAACGAGCAGCTCCTCGAGTTTGGGGTGCGTGTGCCCAGCAGGGCGCCGCGAAACCGACAGCACCTGTTCGACTTCCGGGTTGCTCAGACACTCGAGCAACACACCTTCACCCACCATGCCGGTGCCGCCGGTGATGATCACTTTCATGGCGCGCAGAGTCGATCCTTTCCCACGAAGAGGCAACGAGCCTGCGGCGCACGCGCCGAGAGCTTTCGTTTCCGAGCCGGCGCGAAGATTCGGGTCTGTCCCTGAATTCAGGTCCTCCCGTAAGCGTGCCCGTGCCCGGAAGGTGGAAACATTTGCTTTCCATTGGATGGCGCGTGTGCTCCATGGGGGAGTCGATGGTTCGACTCCCATTAGACGATCGGAAGTGGGCGAAGATCGCTGCGGTCCTGGCGGAAAGACGGGGCCCAGGTCGCCGAGGAAACGACAATGGGATGTTTGTGGAAGTCGTCTCAAACGCCACACCAGCGCCGGGGCGCAGGCGGAAAAAGTTCCTTGAGCAGCGCCGTCAGCTCTTTTTGCGTCACGACTCGGCCGCCGAAACCTTCGGCATCCCCTGGGTGTTCAGCCAAGGCGTGTTCGCACGCTTGAGCAAGGACGGCGCGGAACAAGCGGTGGTCGGCCTCTCCAATCAGAGCGCGGACAGCCCGGCCAGAGTGTCACTCGTATTCGACTTGGGTTCGGAGTGCACGGTGCGCTACCGCGGCAGCGTGGGGGCGTTCCTGAGTAGCAGCTACGCGGGCACGCATTGCTACGTCTCTCAGCCGCACCGTTTCCTCTCCGGTGATGGCGCGGAGGGCTGCGATGCGGCCGAAATTGCCATTTCGAACGACAAAGTGGTGCAACGCAGCCTAGCCAAGTCGCCCCCGGGCGTGTGCGACCGAGGGGGACGTTCAGATGATGCGGTCGCTGCCGCCGTCGACCGGCACCTGGGCGCCCGTGGTCTTCGCGAAGAGCGGGCCCGCCATGGCCGCGACCAGCTCAGCGACGTCTTTCGACTTCACTTCGACTTTGAGCAAATTGTTCCGCTTGTACTCTTCCACGCTCATCCCGTAGTGCTGCGCGCGGCTATGCAAGATCTCTGGCGTCCAAAGCGCGGTGTCCATCACGGCGTGGGGGTGCACGAGGTTGACCCGCACGCCGCGCGGGCCGAGCTCGAGCGCCGCCACGCGCGCGAGCTGCGTCATGGCCGCCTTGGACGCCGAATAGGCGGCTGCGCCCGGGCCGGGCGCGGCCACGTTCTTCGAGGCGACCACCACGATCGTCGGCTCGAGCCCGAGCCTGAGGTAGGGAGCCGCCGCGCGAAACAAATACATCTGGCTGGTCAGATTGATATCGAGCGTCTTTTGCCAGGTGTCGTCGTCGAGCGCTTCGATGTTGGCGCTGGCCGGAAAAATGCCTGCGTTGGCCACGACGATATCGAGCCCACCGAAGCGTTGCACGGTGGCTGCTACGGCCGCGTCGACGTCTGTGCGTTGGGTTAGATTGGCGACGACGCCCAGCACATCTGCGCCCTTCCAGTTGCTCAGGACCGCCTCGTTGAGGTCGACGGCGACCACCGCCGCACCTTGAGCCCGGAGCGCGTCTACACAAGCTTTGCCGATGCCGCCCGCGGCACCGGTGACGAGCGCCACCTTGCCCTCGAGCGGCAAGCGCGAGCTGGATTTTTTGATCTTGGCCTGCTCGAGCTCCCAGTACTCGACGTCGAAGATATCGCGCTCGGGCAAGGCTTGCCAGCCACCCAAGGCCTCGGCCCAGCTTTGGGCACGCATCGTGTGGCGCACGATGTCAGCGACTACGCTCGCGCGCTTGGCAGACACGCCGAACGAAACCACGCCCTGTCCGGGCCACACCACCCACTTCGGGGCCGCGTCGAGGGCGACCAAACCGGGCGAAGCATTGCGGCGAAAGTACTCTAGGTATGCGGTGGCGTAGCTCGCCACCGACTCGGCCGCGCTTTCGGTGAGCATCATGGGCGTGCGCTTGGTGTGGATCACGTGATCCGGCGTGAGCGGCCCGCGCCCGGAAACTTCGGCAATGCGCGGCAGGTTGGCGTAGCCGAGCGCGTTCGCGGAGCCGTCGAGCTGGGCGACCATGGCCATGCCGGCCTGAAGCGATACCTCCTTGCGGAGCGTCGCGAGTTTTTGCAGCGTTTCGGCGGCGGCAGCCGCGGGCTTCGCGGCAGGACCGCTCAGCTCGGTCTTGGGCGCGCCCTTCTCGTTCAGAAAATCTTCCGCGGCGGTCACGAGCCGGATCATCCGCTCGTAACTCTCACGCCCGTCGTTGGCGAATGAGAAGATGCCGTGATGTTGTAGCACCATGCCCTCGTACTTGGACCAATCCGTATCGCGCGTGAGTTCGTAAACCAAGCGCGCCAAGGCGAAGCCCGGCATGATGTACGGAATGTAGAGCACACGGCCGCCCAGCACGCGTTGGATGGTTTGTTCGCCGCCCGGCGTATTCGTGATCGCGACCACCGCGTCCGAATGGGTGTGGTCGACGAAATCGAACGGGATCAACGCATGCAGGATCGCCTCGACCGAGGGCGTGGGCGCGTTCGGATCCGTCATCGCCGCCTTCTGCACCCTAACCATGTCCGTGTCGCTCAGCTGCTCGAGCGATGCCAGCTTGAGCAAGGTGTCCATGCGCACCGGCGCAAAGCCCTTGGCTTCGATCGTGGCCAGATCCCAGCCGCTGCCCTTCACGTACAAAAGGTGCTCGGACTCGCCGAACAGGTTGGGTTCGCGCACCTTCACGGAAGTATTGCCGCCGCCGTGCAGCACCAGCGCGGGCTCACGACCGAGCAAGCGTGAGGTGTAGACCCTGAGGGCCAGGGGGTTCTGGGCGCGCTCGGCAGCTTCCTGCTCGTTCCAAAGGCTCTTCATCGTGCCGCCTTCCTAGCACCACTTGGCTCGGCTTCGAAGGGCGCGCTTTTAGAGCATGCAATCGTCCAGCACGATGCCGGTGATCAGTGCGCGCGGGGTGACGTCGAAGGCGGGGTTGTAGACGCGGCTCGTGGCCGGGCTCTTTCCGGCCCGCACTTCGTCCGCGGCGCGCTGTTCGATCGGGATATCGCCACCCGAGGCGCAACTTTCGTCGAAAGTGGTGCGGGGGGCAACGACGTAGAATGGGATGCGATGGAAGTGCGCGAGCACGGCCACACCATAGGTGCCGATCTTGTTCGCGACATCGCCATTTTTGGCGATGCGGTCGGCACCGACGAATACCTTTTGGATCTTGTGCTGGGCCATCAAGCTGGCGGCCATGTTGTCGCAGATCAGCGTATGGTCGATACCCAGCTTGCCGAGCTCCCAAGCGGTGATCCGTGCGCCCTGCAATAGCGGCCTCGTTTCGTCTACGAAGACGTGCAGCTTTTTACCTTGCTCGTGCGCGCGCCGCACGACACCGAGCGCGGTGCCAATGCCGCCCGCGACCAGGCCGCCCGCGTTGCAGTGAGTGAGCAACGAGTCGCCATCGGCGATCAGTTGCGCGCCGCGCTCGGCCATGGCTTCGCACATGGCCACGTCTTCTTCGAAGATGGCTTCGGCGGTCGCGATCGCCGCTTCGGGGCTGAGTTCGGGCAGGGCCAGCAGGCGATCGATGGCCGCCATCAAATTCACCGCGGTGGGCCGCGCGCCGCGCAGGCGCGCCGCGGCCGACCGTAGCTCGACCGCGCTCGCGCCACGCCGGGCGTGATGCGCAACCGCGAGCGCTGCGGCGATGCCGATCAGGGGCGCGCCGCGCACGGCGAGGCCTCGAATCAGCTCCACCATGTGGTCCGGATCCGCGCAGCTGAGCCAGCGCTCCTCGTGCGGCAGAAGGCGCTGATCGAGCACGTACAGGCCGTCCGTGTTGGACTTCAGCGCGAGCGAGGTGAGCGTTTTCATAGCGTGCCTTGTTGGCGTTGGCTGCGGATCATGGCGAGTGCCTGGGACATGTTGCGATATTCAGCGCGTTCGGTCAGCAGCTTGCGCGCCGCCGACAGCGCCCGCGTTTCCGACAGCGCGCGCGCTTGGGGATTTTCGATTTGCTCCAGATCGGCGACGTGCGCCAGCCCCAAAATGCGGCGAATCATTTCGCTTGCGGCAAAGCCGAGGGAGTCGTCGAACAGCCGCGCCAGGTAGGCGGCGCGCACGCGCTCGATGACCGGCCCGCGGGTGGCCGGGGTCAGTAGCCGGGCCGGTAGGTAGTCGCCGTGCAAATGCGTGTCCCACAACGCCGAAAACTTACGCTCGAACGAAGACCAAATCTGCTCGACTTGTTCCAGGAGCCAAGCTTCATACTCGGGCGGGTTACATGCGAGCCCGGCTTGGCTGTAATAGGCGAGCCAGAAATTGGCGAGTAGCAAGCCGACGTCGAAACCCATCGGGCCGTAGAACGCGAACTCCGGGTCGATGACCTTCGTTTCGTGTTGGTTGACCATGATCGAGCCGGTGTGCAAATCCCCATGGATCAGCGCTTCGGTGCTGGTCAGGAATTTGGCTTTTAGCGCGCTGATCGCGATCTTCAACTCCGCGTCCTCGGCGAAGCTTTGGGCCACGCGGTCGAGCTCAGGGCTCGTCCAGCGGTTCTGCTCCGCGACGCGGTACGGATCGGTGAAGATCAGATCTTCGGTGATCTTGCACAAGTCGGTGTTCTCGCTGAAGCGCTGGAGCTGCTCCTTCTTCTGCGCGGCGGGCAGGAACAGATCCGAGGTGAAGAACAGCGTCTTGGCCATGTAATCGCTGATGTGATCGGCGAACTTGGGGTAGCGAATCCCGCGCATCACTCCCTTGCGCAAGATCAGGTGGTCGCCCAGAAACTCCATGACCATGGAGGCCGAAGCTTCATCGAAGGCGAACACTCGAGGCACGTACTCGGGCGCGAAGCTCGCGTGGGCCTCGAGCGCTTTGCGTTCGAAATAATTGCGGCGCACGCTGAGCGGCCAGCTCTCACCCACGCAGCGCAGATAGGGCACCGCTTGCTTGATCAGCACCTGACCACTTGGCCCGGTCAGACGAAAGATCAAGTTGACGTTGCCGTCACCGATTTCAGCGCTGGTCCAGTCCTCTGGTTTGCCGCCGATCTGCCCGCGGATCAGCGCAATGCTCTCCGGATTGAAGGATGCCAGTGCCGCAAAAGGGAGGGTGGACACGCGCCAATCAGAGCACAGAATCTGGCCTGATCCGATGCTGGCTTGGGCGGGAAAGATTTTTTTCGCGCTGCCGATGTCGATTGGGCCCGCGCTCATCCGTCATCGGGGCGAGGACATGGCGTCCTCCAACAGCCGCATTGGGAGCCCGCTATGAAAAAATTTCTAGTTCTGTACCGTTCCGCCGTCTCCACCGTCGATCAAATGACGAAGTCGAGCCCCGAGCAAGGCCAAGCCGTGATGGCCGCTTGGCGCGCTTGGGCCCAAAGGTCCGCGGGCGCGCTGGTGGAGCTCGGGGCGCCGCTCGGTGAATCGACCGTGCTCAGAGGAGCGAGCGCGGGCCCCGGTTACATTGGTGGGTTTTCGATCGTGCAAGCGGAGTCGGCTGACGCCGCCAAGAAAGTCTTCGAGGGCCACCCGCACTGCGAGGCAGCAGGCAATTCGATCGAGCTGCTCGAGCTGTTGGCGATGCCCGGCTGACACGCCGAGCGTGGCAGGACAATCGGTCGGGCCGGTGAAGCCGGCCCGATTGCGATCCGCAGTTTGCCTACATTGGTTGTCCGCCACCCTACGTGCGGCGTTGTCCCACCGACCGCGAGTCTGGGCGATCCTTCGAGCGCGCCCCACGACAGCTGCTATCAAATACCATAAGGTGTTTCGTTCGTTCACGAAGTTGGGCGCAGCGGCTCACACGATCGGCTATCTGGCTGACGGGTTTCAGGATCCGTATCAAGTCGAAATCGTGCAGGGCCTGCTGGAAACGGCGCGCTCTGCGGGAGCAAACCTGCTCTGCTTCGTGGGCGGCCCGTTGCCCCGTGATCCGGCCGACAGTGATGGTCGCCACACCGTGTATGAGCTGGCCACCAGCGCGGTCTGTGACGGCTTCGTGCTTTCGGGCACAGGGCTCAATCATGAGGTGGGCACCGCGGGGCTCTTGGCTTTCAGCAAACGCCTAGGTAGCGCTCCGGCTTGCACGGTGGGCGTTCAAGCCGAGGGCGTGGTCACCGTCAATCCGGACAACGAGCGCGGTATGGAGCGCATCGTGAGCCACCTGATTGAAGCCCACGCCGCCAAGCGCATCGCGCTGATCCGTGGGCCTCGGCAAAACGACGAGGCCGAAGCGCGAGAGCGCGCGTTTCGGCTGGCCCATACTCGGCACCAGTTGCCGATCGAAGAAAAACTGATCCTGGCCGGGGATTTCTCGATCGAAAGTGGCGCTGCGGCAGTGGCTGAGCTCGCTTCCGTGCTGGCCGGCTCGTTCAGCGACTTGAACGCGATCGTCGCCAGCAATGACCGAATGGCGATTGGCGCCCTGTCGGCGCTGCACGAGCGCGGGATCTCGGTCCCGGGTGACCTGGCCGTGACCGGCTTCGACGACATTGCCGAAGCCGACCTGACCCATCCTCCACTCACCACCGCGCGTCAGGCGATGCCGCGCCTCGGGCGCGAAGCGATGCGCTCCGTGCTCGAGCAGGTGCAGTTCGGCACGCAGCGGGCCAACCAGGTGCTGGATGTAGAGATGGTCTTGCGCCGCTCCTGCGGTTGCAGCGGGCTCAGCTCGAGCCCGGATTCGCTGCATGGGGCGAGCTTTGGTCATCTGGAAGGAAGCCTACTGCTGCATCGAGAACACATTCAGCTCGAGCTCACGCGAGTTTCACGGGGGACGCTGGGCGTCGCTGGGCGCGGCTGGGAGCAGCGCCTCTTTACGAGCATGGTCGACGCCTTGCACCAGAGCGACGACACCGTGTTTCTCAAAGCGCTGCAAGCGCTCGCCGAACGGCTCTTGCCGGGCGCCAGCGAGCTCAAACGTCTGGATGAAGTGGTGCAGGTGCTGAGGCAACAGCTGGTGCCTCTTTTCGGCGAGACGAGCAAGCCGGCCCGCGAGCGCCTGGAGGCACTGATTCACGTCTCGCGCACGATGCTGTTCGAAACCTCCCAGCGCGCGATGCACAACGATCGCATTGGCCTGTTACGCTGGAATGGCAACGTCGCGGCGATCTGTAATAGCCTCTCTTCTGCGGTGGATGAGGGCGCGCTGCAGGATGCGTTGCGAGTCAACCTTCCGCTCCTCGGTATCCGAAGCGCATTCGTCGCGCTGTATCAGCCGGGCGACCCTCAACATGCCCGCCTGGCTTGCGCCTGCGCCAGCGATGCAGATTTGAGTCGCTTTCAAGGTCAGACTTTTGCTCGTTCCTGGTTGTTGCCCAACACGCTCGCGAGCGTATCGGGCCAGTTGGGGCGCTCCTACACCGTGCAGTCCCTGGTTTGGCGAGGCCGGATACTCGGCCACTTGTTGCTCGAGGTCGAGCTCGGCAGTCTGCCCATCATTCATGCGCTCGCCGCGGCGATCGCGGGCGGCGTGGAACGCATCGCGCTGATCGGTTCACGCCCGCAGCCTGCCTAACCGCGTCCGGCGGGGCATTTCAGCTCGGATTCGTGGGCGGCGCCTGGCCCCAGCAGACCAGGGTTCGGCGATCTTCGGGGCTCAAGCGGGGAACGCCCACCGGGGGCATCGAGCCCTGGCTGACTTGCGCGGCCACATTTCGCCGGTGCAAACCGAGCGAAGTGGCGTTGGTCCAGTCGTAGTCGGGACCGGCCGCGCCGCTCGCCGAGTGGCACGAGGTGCAGCGTCGGGCAACCACGGCCTCTACTTCTGAGAACGCGATCGGTGCCGTAGGATCGCACGCGGCAGGGCCGCCCGGCTTGGCCGCGAGCTTGCCTTCCTGGGCGCCTGCGCAGGCGAGCGCGAGGGCGCCTGCGCAAGTCAGAAGCAGTGTGCTGGACGCGCGACCTGGTCGGGTCAATCTTGCTTCAGCTTTTGCCAAACGGGTGCTCCGCAATTTTGAGTGCGTTGTCCGAGCGCGCCACTTCACGATAACCGAGCCCGTGATCGGGGCTGTGGGCGTCCCACGGCAGCGGCGCTTTCTTGGGCACCGATCCGGGCGCAGGCAAGGGGAACACCAAGGAACGCGCGGCGTGGTGCACGATGTTGCCCGTCTGCTGCTGATGCTGTTGATGAATGTGCCCGTAAAATACGGTCACGAGCGGGTGTTTTTGCAGGATCTCGAGCGCCTTCGGGCCATCCTTGGTTGCCCAATCCCAGGCCGGAAATAAATCGAACAACGGCCGATGGGCGAAAACGACGAGTGGCGCGTGCTTGGGCGCGGCCAGGACCTCTTTCTCGAGCCAAGCCAACTGCGCGTCGCCCAAGATGGCGCCCGGATCCGACACGTTGTCGAGCGCAATGAAGCTCACGCCTTTGTGCGCGAAGGAGTAGTGCGTCTCGCCGAAGAACTCCTTGAACGCTTCGCCGCCATCGAGCGAGGCGTCGTGCTCGCCGGGAATGAAGCGCACGTCCTTCACCGCCAAATCGGAGACGATGGCTTTGAACTCCTTCATGCGCGCGCGGCGCAGCGCCGGATCATCGGTGGTGTGCGTCAAGTCGCCAGTGAAAATGATGAAGTCTGGCCGCGTCGCCACGGAGTTGATCGTCGCTACGGTGCTGCGCAGTGTTTGATCGGCCTCTGGATTGGGTGGGCCTGAGAAGCCCCAGTGCGTGTCCGAGAGTTGCAAGAAGAAGAAGTCTTCGGCAGGGGCGCCCGCCGCGAGCGTCGGCGCGCTGGAAGCGCTCGCCTCGGGCCCCGGGGCCGTCAGCGCGCCGGGCCCGGCCGCACTCGGCGCCGCGCAACCCCAGAGTGCGGAGCCGAAGGTCACGCCGCCCACCCCAAATAATCGCAAAATATCGCGTCTTTCGTAATTCTTCATCAGCCGGTCCTGGCGCGCGCGAGGCGCGGGTTGTGTGTTTCGAGTGAACAACGCAGGCCATGGCAAACCGTTCCAAGCTCAATCGTTTCGAGCGCCGGCCGCCACCCAGGCGAGCAACGCGTCGCGGCCGGGGGCGTTGGCCAGCTGCGCATCGAGCGGCATATTTCCGCCAGCAGGATTGATCCAGACGAGCGGTGAACGGCGCGCATCCACGAGCGCCGAGCGTGAAGGTTGCGCGGGGTCGATCAGCCCGACGTTCACCATGCCGTTGTAGCAGTCGTCCTTGGTTGGACCGCAAAGCCACACCGTGTGGCCGGGGTCGGCGTGACAGCCTGCGCTGGCGCAATGCCCCGGAGTTCCTGGTGCAAAGTAGGTAGCGAAGAGCTCGCCATAGGTGAGGGCGGGGCCGGCATCACTGGGCAGCGTGGGTTCGGGTGTCGTGCTCTCGGTCGTTGCGGGATCCGCGGGGGCCCCGCAGGCGAGCGCGAGCAAACCGCAAACGAGAGCTACAGAAGACGACGATCGACTCATGTCCCTAGCAACGTTGCTTTCGCTCGAAGGTTCCTCGAGCTCGAGGGATGGAACGATCCTGGACCGAGCGTCGTTGTGTCGGTCGAGGTCCCCCCATGCATCAGCAAATCATCCCTGCCGTCATCATTCTGGCTTTCAGCGCGGGCTGTTCGTCCGACCCTGCCGCGTCGGGCACGGCCACTCCACACCGCAAAGCTTACGTTGGTCTGTTCGGCGATCAGAAAGTGGCCGTGCTCGATACGGTCACGCAGCGGGTCGTCAAAACCATCCCCGTGACCGCCCCTGATGGCTTGGTCATCACTCCCGATGGCAAGAAGGTGTACGTCTCGAGTACCGACTCTGGCAGCGTGAAAGTGATCGCTACTGACGAAGATACGCTGACCGCGTCGATCGACGTCGGTGCCAAGCCGGCCGGGCTCGCGATCACGCCCGATGGTACGCGCGTGGTGGTTTCGGTTGGCGGCGCCGACGAGGCGGTGATCATCGACACGAGCACCGATTCCGTGCTGAAGCACGTCGCGGTGCCGGCGGCTCACTCGAGCTGCATCACCGCCGACGGACATTGGGCATACGTCGCCTCGCAAGCGACGAACGCTCCCGCCGTGGTCCGCATCGATCTCAGCGGTGACACCGCGCCCCAAGCGTATCCCGTCGATAAATCGCCACGCGCGCTGGCTTGCGCGGCGAACGCGATTTACTTCACGGCGGTCGGCCTCGACGCCGTCGAAGTGATGGATCCCAGTACGGGGATGCTCGGCGCAGCGATCGAGACCGGTGGTTCGCCGCATGACGTGCGCGCGAGCGGCGATGGCAAGTTCGAGCTGGTCGTCAGCCAAACCGCGGGCGACTTGGAGTTCATCGATCTAGCCGCCAATGCGGTCGCGGCCCGCGTGCCCACGGGCAAGCTTGCGCACTGGATCGCGGTCTACCCGGAAGGCACGGCTGCCTACGTCACGAACGAAGGCGACAATAGCGTCGTGAGCGTCGACTTTGCCAGTCAGCGCGTGACCGGCACAATCGCGATTGGCAACGCACCGCGCAAGATGGCGTTGCAGCCCTAGTTTGCGATCGCGTCCCGAAACACAGGCGACATTCGCAAGCCATCCGGCGTCCGCTATTGCGGGATCTTCATGACCCAATTCGTCGATTCCATGCCCGCCGCCTACGAACGTCTCTACGGCGCGAATGAGGCGGCCGAGCACGCCGCGATCGCCGCTCGACGCGGCGCGCGGCTGGTCCACGCGGAGCTCTGGCAGTCGGCAAAAGGCCCGCTCTTGTGCATCGTGGCCGAGGATCGACCGGGCTTGCTCGCGCTCGTGACCGACGCGCTGCTCGCGCAGGGGATGGCCATCCAGAGCGCGCGCGCCTTCTGCCGCGAAGTGGGTAAAGATCGGCTGGAGGCCGTCGACTTTTTGGAGCTACGCGCGCTCGGCGGCGCTTCCGACGTCGCTGCTCAACTCGACGGCGACAGCCTGCACGCGTTTGCTCAGTCTTTGAGCGAACTGATCGCCGACGACCTGGCTCAGCGCGCCACGCCCAGCACCTCTGCCGTGCCGGCCGACGAGAGTGGGTTGACCACTCGGGTCTACTTCGAACGTCAGTCGCTCGCGGACGGGAGCTACCTGTTGGTGGTCGACGCGCCCGATTCGGTCGGCTTACTGCATGCCGTCAGCAGCGCGCTGCACGCAAAGGGGATGCGTATCCTCGCGTGCGAGATCCGTACCGTAGGCGGACGCGCGCGCGACCGCTTCGAAGTCGAGCCGATCTCACAACGCGCACTCAACGACGTTGCGCTGTGTGACGTACAGCTCGCCGTACTCGACGCATTGCCCGCGCGGCGCTGACGGCCTCCGACTTCAGCGCCGGCCCCCGCCGTGCCCGTGCACGGAAGGTGGAAATTGCTTACCGTTGGATGGCAGGTGTGCTCCATGGGGGAGTGGATGATTCGACTCCAATTAGACGATCGGAGCGGCCTTTCGACCGAGATTCGCCTGGTTGTAGACGCTGCGTCTCCCGTTGCGTTTGAGATCACCGAGGGGCAAAGGCACGACAGTCGACCCGCGAGCGCGCTGATCCAACGGGTGGCGCGTCGACTTTTGGCGGACAAGGCTACGATTCGGACTCATTTCGCGCGTGTCGGAATACCGGCCATCCGTCGGGCCGATTGCCCGTGCCCGTGCCCGAAAGAGGCAACGGGCGCGGCGGATGGCCGATAGGGTGGGATGGATCTGGATTACGAGCGTTTGGATGTTTACCACCTCGCGTTAGATTTTCTGGTTCTCGCCAGTGAGCTCATCGAAGGGTTGCCTCGCGGCCGAAGCCACCTCTCGGATCAGTTTTCCAGGGCGTCGCTATCGATCGTGCTGAACCTCGCCGAGGGAGCGGGCAAGCACTCGAAGCCAGACAAGCGACGGTACTATCTGACGGCGCGCGGCTCGGCGACGGAGTCAGCCGCTCTGCTGGACGTTTGCTGTCGGCTCAAGTTGCTCGAAGAAAGCGTACAGAGGACTGGGAAAGCTATGATTGTTCGCATTGTGTCAATGCTGATCAAGTTGGCCCAGAGACCGGTTGAACACCGTCTTCCATGGTCCAAATTCTATGGGGAGATCTCGCCATGGAACGCCCGTCCGCCGCCACCACAAGACGGCTTCCGCAAACATCCCATTGTCGTTTCCTCGGCGACCTGAGCCCCGTCTTTCTGCCAGGACCGCAGCGGTCTTCGCCCACTTCCGATCGTCTAATTGGAGTCGAACCATCGACTCCCCCATGGAGCACACGCGCCATCCAATGGAAAGCAAATGTTTCCACCTTCCGGGCACGGGCACGCTTACGGGCCCGAGCAATCCGAGACAGACCCTAGCCCTGAGCGCGGCTCGCGCCTGTCTGCCCTGGGTCTGAACCCCCCTGAGTTGCAGCCGGGGGAGAATGAAAGGCCGCAGGGGGCAGAACCACTTCCCGTGGCAGGAGCAAATCGGCTAGCTTGCCCATGAGTGCCCGATTCGCGGGCTCGCCACTCTTGGGGTGTAGTCATTCATAGTCTACAATTCGTTGTTTCGTGGGGTCGAGTCATTTCATGGGTAGGGGTTGCTGAAAAAATGGAGCTTAAATGATGGGTGTACGTTCGCTGTTTGCGTTGTTGGCCATGGTATCGCTGTTTTCATTCGTCGGCTGCAGCAAGGATCCGACGAAAGTCGAACCAGAGACGCGCGGCAAGCGCGGCGAGAACTGTCAGGCGCGTAACGATTGTCAGGCCGGTCTGGCCTGTCTGAATGGGATTTGCGGAAGCAATGAGTTTCCGATCAGCGTTGCGGTCAAGCAATGTGATCGCATCGAGTGCGCGACCACCGAAGATTGCTGTGGGGACAAACCGACCGAAATCCCGGCGAAGTGCAACGCTCGTGCGGCGACTTGCTCGCCGACTTTTCCGGGCTGTACGAATCAAGTCTGTACTGGCGATTCCAATTGCGGTGGCCAAGGCGGCACCTGTCGGCCGGCGGCGGCCACCGGCACCTGTTCCGGCGGCACGCTCACCGGCCTCACCTGCGCAACTGCCACCGATTGCCAAGATCTGTGCAATAACGGCAGCTGCACGGTGTCGTTGACGGCCTGTACGGTCAGTGCCGATTGTACTTACTACTCGACCGTCACTCCGACTTGTACGAAGCCAAACCGGACCTGCAACTGCACCAACCCGGACTACAACCCGAACGCTGCGATCTGCAGCGATCCGGATTGTTTCGACCTTTGCACGCTGCGCTGTGACGATGAACGCTGCGTCGCCGACCTGTCTTGCAAGACCGATGCTGATTGCAGCAGCGGCGCGCCGTTCTGCTCGGACCAGCAATGCGTGCAGTGCAAGGCTGACGACGATTGTGGCGATGGCAAGACCTGTGACGCGGGCGTCTGCCACGCACCGTGCAAGCACAACGAGGAGTGCAGCGCGTTCTACGAATGCAACGCGGACAGTGGCGAGTGTGAGTACGTGGGTTGCAAGAGTGACCGGGAGTGCATCCTGGCCGCGACCGCGAGCAGCCAGGCGGCGGGGGCCGTGTCTACGCCGTCGGGTGAAGATCCCCGGCTTTTGAAGTGCCTACCGTCGGAAGCCAACCCCCTCCAGAAAACGTGCAAGATCCCCTGCGAAAATGACGGGTCGTGCGGCGCGCAATCGGTTTGTGACGGTGGCTACTGCAAGTTCATCGGTTGTGAGACGAACGAGGATTGTCGTGCGTACTTGGGCTTGGTCGGTCAAGTTCCCACACCGGCTCGGCCGTTCGTGCCGACCGCCGTCTGTCGCTAGTCGCGGATGAACGAATCGAGGTGAGGCACGCGCCGCCGCTGAGTGTCGGATCAGCGGCAGCGTTCTTCGAGCTTTGGGCCGCGCGGCGCCGGTCGCGCCCGCTAACCAAACCCATTTCAGCTCGAGGTAGCGAGCCCTCTCAGAGCTTGAACTCCAATCCCGCCGAGCTTTGCACCTAGAGCTGGACGCTGTCTGCCGAGGCGACCTTGTAGGTTGTATCGGATCCGCCCCGAAACCATCGACCATGATGCGCTTCTGGAGTTTCTGCGATTCAGAGCCACGCGATTGGCTCTTCAGCGCGTCCTCCGGATTGAGATTCCTGCTTTCTTCGCGCGTTCGTGAAAATTTTTAGGCGGAGTCGGAACCGTCCATAGTCATTGTCGTTCGACTCTCACTGCTTCGAGCTTGTAGGATGGCGCGCGAAAGTCCTGCCCCGTGCCCAAGCCTCACAAGCCCAAGTTCAGTTTAGCGCCCGTCGAGTTTCGTGAGCGCAGCATCGCGGGGCGCGGTGTGTTCGCCAAACGCCGTTTCAAGCCGGGAGATGTGATCGTGCCGTACGCGCCCAAACAGCGGCGGCTCGACGTCGAAGATCCGGAGGCCACGCTCGCCGCGCAGAGCAAGCTGACTTTGCTTTCCGAACAGTGGACCGTGATCGTCCCCGACACCAGCGTGCCCGGCGGCTGGCTGTGCAATCACAGCTGTCAGCCGAACGCCGCCATCTACTCCGATCGCGAAGGCCGCATCCAGTGCACTCGCGCCATTGCGCCCGGTGAAGAGGTCACCATCTTCTACGGGTGGGTCACTCAGAACGAACCCGCTCGTGATCCGTGTCTGTGCGGCACGGCGCGCTGCCGCGGCTTCATCAATTTCGACCTGAGTGATCGCGACGCCGCGCTATTCGAGGACGATTCCGAGGCGGGGCAGGCGATTCGCGAGCGGATCGCGGATTACGTCGGTTTCTTGGCTTCGATCGGGCAAGAACAGGTGGAAGAAACCATCCTGCGCACCCTTTCGACGCTGCGCGCCCGGCTCCGCTGAGCGCGCTCGCTCGCTCGGCAACTCGGCGCCGATTCAGGGCTCAGGGCCTGCGGCACTCGAAGACCAAGCCTTCGTCGTCTGGATCGGGAGCTCGCTGCTCGAACGCCTTCAAGACTTTCACGTCCACGAAGCCGGCGCGCTCCAGTAGCACTTGGAACTCTTGCGCCTCGTACGCACGCAGGTTGAACTCTTCCATTTCGGTCTCGACGATGCGGCCGTCGATCACCAACTCGTAGCGGTGCAAACTGTAGCTGATGCGCTGCGAGGCCGCGTATTGGCCCAGCCAGCTGAGGACGATCAGCGCGCCATCCGCTCGCTTCAACCAGCGACCGCCCCAAGGCCAGGATGTGGACGTCTCGAACGCCGGACGGTCGACTTCGAGCACCAGCTTGCCGTTGGGCAGGAGCGCTGCGTAAAGCCGGCCGAGCGCTTCGAGCGCCCGCGCTTCATTGCTGATCAGGCCAAAAGAACCGGCGGGAATGAAGGCCAGCGCATAGCGTCGCGAGAGCTCGAGCGCCTCTAGCTTTTGCTCGAGCAACCTGGCTGTCAGCTGGCGCTCTGCCGCGCGCGCGCGGCAGGCCGCCAGCATGGACGGCGAAGCGTCGACGCCGTCTACGTCGAAGCCGCGAGCCAACAGCGGCAGCAAGAAGCGCCCAGACCCGCACATGGGCTCGAGGATGGGCCCGCGCGCGGCCTGGGCGTATTCCAGATAGAAGTGGAAGGCATCGGCGGGCTCGTCGGGTTTGTCGAGGTCGTAGAACTCGCTGGAGAGCCGATTGTATTGCTGCATGCTCCGCCTGTTCTACTCGAGGCGCGCTGGTCGCGACAGAGAGCGCGCTCGGCTCAGCCGAGGGCCGCGCGCTGCGCGCTCAAAAACTCTTTTACCGAACTCGCGGCGCGGCCGCCGAGATCTTGCACCGAGCTGGATTCCACCGCCAATTGCCCGGCCGATGCCGAGCGCTCGAAGGAGACCAAGAGCTCCGCGATCGGAGCCGGCAGCCCCGCGGCCACGTTGTTGGCAACCGCCGTCGCTGCGTCCACCGGCACGTATGCGATCGTTTTGCCGACGATCTCGCTCACGATCGCGGCCAGCTCTTCTTGGTTGATGGCTTGTGGTCCGGTGATGTCGAGCACGGCGCGCTCGCGGAAGCGGCCCGAGAGCGCGAACGCTGCCGCGCGCGCGCAGTCTTCGCGCGTGACGTAGCTGACCCGACCCGCGCCGTACGAGTTGACGATTTTTCCGCTCTTGACCGCGTGCGACAAGCCCATCAAGAGATAGTCGGTGTACATGTTGTTGCGCAGCACGGTGTACGACAGCTCGGACTCGCGGAGGCTGCTCTCGGTGCCCCAGTGATCCGGCGCGAGCGTCACCAGTGAGCTCGGTTCGCAATGCGTGAGCGAGGTGTAGACCAGGTGCTGCACTCCGCCCGCCTTGGCCGCGTGCACCGCGTTCTGGTGCTGTTCGAGGCGTCGCCCGGGGCGGTCTAGTGCGTCGGTGCTGATGATGAGCGCGCGTTCGGCGCCACGAAATGCGTTGGCGAGCGAGCTTGCATCGTCGAAACTGGCGGCGCGAAGCTCTACACCCTTCGCCGCCAATGCCGAGAGCTTGTCCGGCGTGCGCGTGAGCGCGATCAGCTTGCGCCCCGCATTCTGCGGATCGGCGAGCAATAGTTCGAGTACGCGCTGGCCGAGGTGACCCGATGCGCCGGTGACGAGGAGGGGACTGTGATTTGAATTTGCCATCGACGAGAGCTTGCGCCCCTGGCGCGCCGTTCACAGCTAGTGATTTTGGTCCAATATCGTTCCATAATCGGAACAATGCCCAAACAGTTGGATGATCTGGCCATTTTCGTGGCGATCGCGCGGGCGGGGAGCGTCTCCGGCGCGGCCCGCAAGCTGCGCTTACCCAAGTCGAGCGTGAGCCGCGGGCTGTCGCGATTGGAGCAGTCGTTGCGCGCGCAGCTGATCCATCGCAGCACGCGGCAGCTCAATCTGAGTCCAGCGGGGGTGGCCTTGCTCGCGCGCGCCGAGCCGCTCGTCGACGCGCTCAGCGCAACGCTCGAGCCGCTCGCGGAAGCGCAGCTACCGAGCGGCTTGTTGCGCGTGACCTGCACGGTGGACTTCGGTGCGGCAGTGCTGGCCGAGCTCGTGGCCCGCTTCGTAGCGCGCTACCCGCAAGTCGAAGTCGAAGTTCATTCCAGCAACGCACTGGTCGATCTGATCGGCGGCGGCTTCGATCTCGCCGTGCGTTTCTCGGTCAAATCAGGCCTGCGTGATTCGTCGCTGGTCGCGCGCCGCGTCGGTGCGCTGCACGCGCGCTTGGTCGCGGCCCCGGCTTACCTCGCTCGCCGTGGCACGCCGCGCACCCTGCCTGAACTGCACGAGCACGAATGGGTGATGTACAAAGGTCTGCCATCGATCCTGTCCGAATTGCCCCGCGGCTCCAAGCGCCTGCCCACGAAAGGCCGCGTCCGCGGCGATGACATGTCGTTCGTGCACGCGGCCGCGCGCGCTGGCGTGGGCATCGCGCTATTGCCCGCATTCCTGGCCGATCCGGAGATCAACAGCGGCCTGCTGGTGCCCGTGTTGCCGAAATGGAGAGTGTCCAGCGGCAGCGTCTGGGTCGTTCATCCACCCGCGCGGCCGTTGCCCGCGCGGGTGAGCGCGTTTCGGGATTTCGTCGTGGAAACCCTGACCGGCATGTGACCTCGTAGAGCTGGAAGCGTCGTAGACCTGGATCGCCAGCGCGTTGGGTTGGGACGCTGAACGTCGGTGGGATGATGCGCTGCAAACGCCGATCGTGAAATTCTTGAAACAAACTGGCAACCGAAGCGCGGGCTCTGTGGCGGTTTGCGCCAGATCGTGCCTCTGCGAGTAGCATTCGTACACTCGTATCGAAAGCAAGTCGCACTCAACGGCATACGCATCACGAATTCACACTTCTGGCCTGCACTGACGTAATATCGTGACAACAGCTCAAGCCGAGGAGGCGACTCTCATGGCGACTCCGGAGACGCACAGTGTCGAGCTCGACCCATTCCCCCCGTCGTGCGACGGACGTGTAGAAGTCGTGGAAAGCGAATTGAATCAAATCGTGGAAGCGGAAACTCGGGAACTGCCCGCTTACAGCTCCGACGGCGACGACAAGACGTTGGTCGGCATCGGCTCATCGGGCAAAGTGAATTCGAATTCAGCGAACTCGAGTGCGGTTCAACGTTTCGAGAGCAGTGATCGGACACTCGTGGGCATTGGGCCCGCCGAGCGCGCCAAACAGGCAAAGCTGGCCGAATTGGCGAGTCGGTCGCAGCAGGCTGCGGCGCCGGCCCAGAGTGCCGTGCCGCACTCCGAGCCGCCCGGGAGCGTCGCCATGGCGCATTCCGAGCCGCCCGAGAGCGTTGCCATGCCGCACTCCGAGCCCGGCCCGTTCGTCGCCTCTAACCACGACGACGAAACGCCGGAACGCCTGCCCATGAAGAAGGGCGATTCGTGGTTGCTCGCGCTATCGGCACTGCTGGTAGCTGCCGCGGCGTTTGCGCTCTTGCGTGGAGTCGCGCCGTACAATACTTCGCCGCGCTTGCGCTCGGCCGGCACCGTCGTGTCGCCGCCCGCGCTCAACGAGGCGCGCACGCGGCTAGCGCAATTCGAGCCAGCGTTTGCGAGCCCAGCAGATACTTCAGTCCAACACGCTTCCGCCGGCCTCCGCAGCACTCAGGCCGCCGACGGCACGCAAGCCGCCGCAGCTGCCCCAGCTGCGATGCCGTCCGCAACCGCGCAGCGCGAGTCGCAATCGGAGGTGGCCCCGCGTCACGTCAATACCACGTCAGCGAGTCCGGCACCGCTGGGAGCACTGGCCATCACCTCGAATTCTCCTTCGGGCCTAGTGCTCGATGGGCGACCGCTCGGCAAAGCGCCGCGCCTGATACAGGTCCCCTCGGGCCCGCACACGGTGCTGTTCATCCATCCCCAGCGCGGCCGAATGTCCGTCACCGTGAACGTGAGACCCGGACGAACGACCACCGCCTCGGCTGATTTCTGACGCATGAGTGACCCCTCGAGGCGACCCCAATCGGATCAGGCGTAGCTGATGATGTTGACGCCGGCCATCAGGGTCGCGAGCCCGGCGATCACCCAGAGCGCGATGCGCCCGGCACGCGCGCGCGCGCTCAATGACACGCGGTTCAGGCCTGTCAGGCGGCGGCCCAGCGCGTACGCGCTGGCCGAGAAGGACCACAGCAAGAGCGCTGCCAGTTCGGCATTCTTACGCCCTCCCGTGCTGAACACGGCGCTGCACATGAGCAGCGCGACCAACCACGAGCCGAAGGCAACGATACCAGGCAGGAGAATGCGCCAGTGAGGCGCGCGTGGCATCTGACTGGTGCCGTGGTGCCAAGCGACCGCGAACGCGCCCATCACGGCAAGCACGCCCAAAGCTTCTGGCACGGCGGTCCAAATCACGATTTCGCCGACGACCAGGTAGGACCAGAAAAGCGCACCGAAACACCACAGTGAAATACCGAGAAGAGGTCGTGGGGCGCGCCGCGGTCTGACCCAAGGGTCCGGCGGTGAGCCTTGGAACGGGGGCTCGACAAGCAGCGGTGGAGTGGGCTCGGCTGCCGTGGGCAGGGGTTCGCGGCGCTCCTGGTCGGTCATAGAAACGCTTCTCCATCGAACACCAGCTCCACGGGCTTGCCATCGGCCGCCACATCGACCTGCTTGGTGACGAGCCGCGGTTTGTTGCTCTCGCGGTCCAGGATCAGCGCCGCGAGCTGGGCCTTGGTCGAGCGCGAGGGACCAAGCTCCAGCGCGCGTTTCAGCGAGATGCGCGCGGTGCCGTCGCCACGCTCGATGCGGATCGCGGCGACGCCGAGCTCGCGCGCGTCGAGATCCGCCGACTGTGGGGATTTTTCACCATTTTTGCGCACGATGCTGACTTCGATCGGGTCATCGGAAGGTGGGGATTGAATCATCACGACGCTCTGCACGTCCGGCAGCGCAGTGCGTAGCAGGCGCCTCTCGAGCTCCGCTTCGATCTCCGGATCGGCGCCGCCGCGCGCGCCGGCAAGCAGCACCGCTTGCGTGATCGAAGCCAGCTCGCCGAGCCGGCCGTCGTCGCCACGCCCGCCCGTCTGGGCCACGCGGTCCAAAAGGCGTGTCGCGACGTCGAGCCGGCCTGCGCCCGCGTGTGACAGCGCGAGCCTCAAGGCGACGCCCGCGTCGTTCGGCAGGGCCCGCGCCAAGCTGTCGTAGGCGGCTCCGGCCTCGTCGAACATGCCCTCGGCGCGCAAACGATCGCCGACGTAGGCGAGCGTCCACGGATCTTGTGGCGCGCGCTCGATCAGCTCACCGAAAGCACGCCGGCCTTCGGCGTCGAGTCCGATGCGACGCAGTGCGGAAGCGCCCTGCGCCAAGAGACCCGCGTCGGCGAAGGGCTCGGCGCGCAGCTTCTCGATCTCGGCGACGAGCGCCTCTTTCTGGCCGAGCGCCTCGAGCAGCGCCAGCAGCCGGCGGCGCGCCAGCCCATTGTGCGGAGCGAGCTGCAAGAAGCGGCGCACCACAGCCAGCCGATCGGAGTCGCGGCCGGCCTGCTTGTAAGATTTGTCGAGCTCGTCGTCGATCTTCGGCTCGTCACGGGTGAGCAATTCGCTCACCTGTCGCAGCTCCTGGAAGGTCGTGACGCGGCGTAGGGTTTCCCGCCTCAAGAACGAGGCCGCGTCGGCTTCGCCCGCGACCTCCAACGCCCCCGCCATCTGCAACCAAGCTTCGAAGCCTGAGTTGGTTTCCTCTAGGTACATCAGCAGCAGGGCGCGTCGGTCTGACCACGTGGGCAGCTCACAAGCGCGCGCGGCCGTGAGGTACGTATCCGAGAAGCGCTCGCCGTTCCCGGCGCGCCGTGCGCGCCAGATGCTCTTGCGCAGCGGCAGCGAGACCTTCGACGCCGCCGAGCATTGCGTGCGCCGCAGCGAGCGACTCTCGGGCACAGTGAGCTGGTGGGTCACGTTCACGATCGCGCCCGTCGCGAAGAACGGCAAGCTCTTGACCACGCCCTCGATGCAGCGCTCGAGCACGCGATCGAAGCCGCGCTCGTCCACGAGTTCCACGCGCACGCGCGTCGCGCGGCCATCGCCGTTGATTGACAGATCCAGGCTGAACTCGCGGCCGACTTCGGGCCGCGTGGCGGCTCGGGCGTCGCGACAAGCGCGTATCGCTCCGGCCGCGCTCATCAGTACTCGCCGTACGGCAGCCTGGGCGGCCTCGCGCAACGAGACACCGCCGCCGAAAGTACGCGGCGGCTCGAGCAAGGTGGAGCCGGTCACGATCGTGTCGTCGGCTTGCGTGGCAAAGGGCGTGTCGTACGACGGCGAGAGATCCAGCAGCCGGTGCGCGAGGGACTCGGAGCCGGTTTCGCCCGGGAAGAACCAGCTCGTCCACGGTGTGAGCAGCCGGTTTTCGGCCGCCAGCACGATCGCCGGCTCGACGCCTTCACCACGCAGCGCGATATCCTCGATGCGAGCCGTCACCCAACGCTTGATGATGTCCTGGTCAGGCGGTACGGCCGTGCGGTAGATCGGTCGCGACTCTTGCACGAGTCGGTTCCCGTCGCGAAAACGGAAACCGACGTGCGTCGGCAACTTGCCGCGCAGCCGCCCCAGCACCGTGACCGTCGAGCCAGCCAGCACGGCGCGACCCTCACGCGGGTAGATGCGATCGACGTTCGAGCCTAGATCCAAGTCCACGTCACGCAGCGTCGGTTGTAGCGCGTCGGCCAGCAGCTTGGCGCCGGCGCGTGCGGCATCGGCACGGTCACCCACTTCATAAACGGCACCGACCCCCGCGACCAACTTTGCCAGCAGCCAGCGATCGGCGCTGGGCCCGACCGCCACCGCACCGAGCCGGGGCAAGCCGCCGACGCGCCGCCCGATCAGGCGCCGGATGTGCGCGGCGTCGGGCTCGCCAACCGACGGCCGGCCGTCGCCGATGTACACGACCATGCCCGAGCCCGCGAGCGCTCCACGGCTGGGCGAATCGAGGACATCGGCGGCTTGCTGCAGCGCAGAGCCCAGGTTCGAAGCCCCGCCAACGCGCAGCGAGCCGAGCGCGGACCGCACTTGCTCGCGCACGGCAGGTGAAACGCTGGTTGGTACGATCGGCCCGATCGGCCGCAGGGTCTGGTCGGCCGCCAGAACCACCAGTGAATCACGCGGCCCGAGGCCCTCCAAGATGGCGTCGACGACGGCCCGTTCGGTTTCGAGCGCGGCGCTGCCCACGCTCATGGAAGAATCGACGACGACCGCTAGTGTGACGCCCGCTTCGCTGCGTTCCGGCACCTCGGTACGGATCATCACGAACGGATCGTCGCTCGCGCGCGGAGCCTTCACGACGTACGCGCGCGCGGTGCTGGGTCGCACGACGTTGGGCGAAAGCTCGACTACCAGATCGCCCGTGGGTCGAACGTCGGCTTGCCGGTAATGAATCGCACCGTCTTTCACGGTCGAGCCAGCGCTCGCGGTCAAGAATGGAGTCTTCGTGCGGGTCGCATCCACGTCGACTGACAGCTCTCCGACAATGCTCGTTTGCTCGTTGGCCGCCATCGGAAAGCGGTAGGCGGCGCGACCGGCTCGGGTCGGCAGCCACTCGGCGTACTCGAGCTCGAAATCGAGCGTTTGTCCCGCCGGGACGCCGCCCAGATCACCGCTCAGCCAGCCGCCGCCCGCGAACTCTAGGCCCGCGCCGAGCCCGCCGCCTTCGTGAGCGGCCTGCACCTCGGCGGTGCTCGTGTTTGCACCGATGGAGCGCCGGACGCCCCGCACGATCGCGTTGCTCGGCAGTGAGAGCTGCAGCTTGGCGTGCTGGGCGGCGCTGCCGCCATTGAAGTACGTGGTGCGCGTCTTGGTGACGGCCAGCTCTCCGTCGATGTCGACCACCACCTTCTGAGAGCGGATCACCAAATCCGTGCCGGGATCTGCGCGATCGATCGTGGCGCGGGCGTTCGGGATCGCACTGCGCTCGCCGAGCGGGCTCGTCCAGGGCACGGCCAAGCCGCCAGTCCAATCTTCGAAGGCTTTTTCGGGAGCCACACTGCTGCTTTTGCCATCGAGCGAGGCGGTCTCGCCGCTGCCGACGCGCAGCTGGCCGCCGGAAGCGTTCAGCATCAGCTCGCCCTGTGCGCAATATACCGTTGCCGTTCGGCCGTTGTTGTCGAACGCAGCGGCGCTCGAAGCCACGGTGGTCGACGCGCCGCGCAGGGTCACTTCGGTGCGGGCTGCGACGCCACCTTGGACGAACAGGCGGCCGGTCTCGAGCTCGAGCTTGCTACCGTGGAGTGTGAAGCGGGTAGCGGCGTCGACAGCGACGATGGTGCCGTCGTCCAAACGCAGGCGCGCGCGCCCGTCAGGACCAGTCGTGACGCTATCGCCGTCCGACAGGCGCTGCTCTCCCTGCACCGCACGCTGGCTGACTGTCACGTCTGCGTGAACGGCTCGGATATCGCCGATGGTGAAGACCAGCGCGGCTTGCGAGTGCTCCTTGCACGAGGCGAGCGTTGAACCCAAAGCCAAGAGTGCCAGGCAACTGAGCAACGCCGTTGGCCACGTCCTGAATGGTTTCATGGCAGCTCCTCGAGCGTGCCGTCTTCGAAGCGCAGTCTGACTCGGTCGAGCGGTTTGCCCTCTCGGTCCTTGAATGTGACGTCCAAGCGCGCCAGGCGCTCCTGGGCGGTGCCTTCGCCGAGCAAGACAGTGAGCGTCGCCTTCAGCTCCAGCCGAGCCGCGCGCGCGGCGTCCTCGGGATCCAGCCGCAGCTCGATTTCCGGCGTGGGCGTGCTGGGCACGAACACCTGGGCCACGCCGAGCAGTGGTAAATTGTCCGGCGCTGGCATCATCGACCCGAGCGCGTTGCTCCACAGGGCGGGCCGGAGCTCCGGGTGGGCCCAGCTGAGGATCACGCGTACGCCCTGGCCCTGCTCCGAAGCGGCGAGTCGTGCGGCGCGGACGCGCAGGTGCTCGACCTCGACGGTCTTGCCCGCCTGGGCCGAGTCTTGCCGAGCCCAGCACAGGAATGCGCTGGCCCACGCGCGCGCTGCCAAGGCCAGCTGACTTTCGCCATCGGGCGAGCCGCTGGCGGCAGCCTTTTCCGCCCAGCGCACGGCTTCTTCCACCCGGCCGGTGCCTTGACTCGCGGCCGCGAGCAGCAGCGGCACGCTCGGATCGTCGGGCGCGAGCGCGGCCAGCGTCTCGTACTGCCTCCGCGCCTCTTCGTACCAGCCGTGAGCGCGCAGCAGATCACCCAGACGGCGACGAGACAACGGATCTTCCGGCGCAAACTCGACTAGCTCACCGAACGTGCGGCGCGCTTCCTCCGCGTCGCGCTCGGCTTGTGGGCCCTTGGCGCGGGCAGAGAGGCGCAGGTAATACTCTCCGACGTTGGTGCGCACATGGCTAGAAGCGTCGACGCGGCGCCGCAGTTTCCTGGCCCAAGCGCGGCCCCCCGCTTCGTCACCGGCGTCTTCGTAGGCGTCGAGCACGAGCAGCGAAAGCTCGCTGTCGTTGGCGAATTTTTCGGCGGCGCCGCGAAGCAAGGCCAAGCGCTCGGCGGCGTTGTTGGCCTTTTTCAGCAGCGCGTCGAGCAACTGCGGCTCGATCTGCGATAGACCGAGGGCCTCGTGCAACTCTTTCAGATCTTGCGACGTTTGTACGCGTAGCAACATGAAGCGATACACCGCGTCTGCGGCGGTCGGGCTGATCGCGAGCAGCGCGCGCCAGAGTGCGACGCGATCACGGATCGAACCCAAATGGTCCACGATCTGCACCAGGAGCGCCGAGCGCTCGCGCCAGTCGCTGGCTTCGCAGTCGGCGAGCGCAGTACGATAGACGCGGAGCGCGATCTCGACCCCCACGCCGCCGCCGAGCCGTTCGCGCCACAGCACGAGCCGCTCGCTGAGCGGCAAATCGGCGCCTCTCCCGCAGGGCGCGCGCTCGTGGTGGATGCTGCCGATGCTGCTTGTCACCGCCACCTTCACCGTCGTCGAGACGGTGCTCACGGAATCGGGCGGCTGGGGGTTGTCCTCCGCGCTGAATGTGACCGGGACGTTGATGATGGCACTACCGCCCTCCGGCGGATCGAACTGGGCGGCCCGAACGCGCGCCACCACGCACGCAATGACAGAAGCGGGCAGGCCGCCCGGTGAGGTCGGAATGACCCCTTCGACTTCGCCACCCGCGGCAACGCGGACGGCCAGGGTGATCCTGCCGCCGGCGTCAGGATTTTCGCCCAGACTGCGCTGGTAGCAATTCCGAAAGCCGGCGCGCATGCCTGCCACGACCCGAGCCGCGTTGGCGATGCGCCCGCCCGTGACGTTTGCACCGTCGACGGCGGCACTGCCCTTCACCGCTTTGACCTTGGCGGCACCGGCGAGATCGGCGCTCGGGTTGCGGCTGCTCGCCGCAATGCCGGCCAGGCCACTACCAGACATGGGGCGGAGCGCTCGACCACCGCTCCCGGTTCCCGAGAGGCCCAGGCCCGAGGCGGCCCGTGGTGCCGACGCGGGTGCAGCCATCGCCACCTCACCGCCGCGGAGGACACCACTGGTCGGTCCGCCCGAACTGAGGCCCGACATGCCAAACTCTTCGGCTTCCTTCCGGGCGGGCTTGTCCGCGCGCTCCCGCTCCAGGTTGTCTTTCGGTTTCTGCAGCGCGTAGCGCTGATCGTCGGACTTGCTGACGGAGCTGCCCAGCGAGCCTTCTTCGCCCTTGGCGCGAGTGCCAGTGCCGCCTTCTTTGTTCTCGCTCGCGACGCTCATGGCTGGGGCAGCTGACGCCTCCTCGCTGCGGTTCCACCACGGTCTCCAGCGCCGAGCGCGTTCCTCTCTCCGCGCTTCGTCGGCGGCGAGGTCCGGCTTGCCTTCAGGCTCTTGCTCGCGCTCATGGCGCGTGGGCACGTACAGCGACGTGAAGGGGGTCACGAGGCCAAAACGCCGGCCGATGTCGACCAACGAGGCTCGCCCCGCACCGCTCTCGCGCAGCTCGTCGAAGCGCTGCTCGGCCCAGCGACGGCGCAGATCGCCGAAGTCTCTCAGGGAGCGCACGGACAGCCGCTGCTTCAGGGTGCCTTCGCTACTCGACAGCTCGAGCGCGCTGGGTAGGGTAGCGCCGTTCACGCGTCCCACGATCATGATCGTTTCGTCGGCGGTGATGGGCGGCAGCACGCGCGGCAAGATGCGCTCCACGCCCGGGCCCAAATCGACCTTTGCTCCGAGCCACGACGAACGCCCAGCGGCTTCCAACAAGCGCAGCGCCGAGCGCGCCGCGCCGTAGGCGTCGAACACCTGCTCGACCGGCGCACCCCGCACGATGCTGCCGAGTAGCGGCAGGTTGGGTTGGCTGCCGACCGCGGCCGCCAACAGACGGGTTCCGGCCGGCAAACGCGCCAGCCGCTCGCTCAGGGCTTTGGGAGCGAGCTCGCCGACGGAGGGAGCGCCGTCGCCCACGTAAAGTACGGCGCCGTGCCGTTTGGGATCGAGCTTGCTGGCCGCCTGCGTCAAGAGCGCGCCAATATCCGTGGCTCCGCCGCGTTCGACGGCCGAAAGTCCCCCCAGCCACCGCTTGCGCTTGTCGGCGTCGAGCGTCGTCAACGAGCCCGAGCCGTCGGCGACGGGGCGCAGCGTCGCGTCACCGGCCCACAGCGCCGCGCGATCGTTCGGGCCCAAGTGTGCCAAGAGTGAGGAGGCGATGCTGCGCGCGATCGCCAGTGCGGAAGGCTCGGTGGCCGCGGAGGTGTCGATGACCAGGGCCAGATCGAGCCCAGAACTTTCGCCGGCGGGGGGAGCCGGAGCGCGCAGCGGAATGGCGATGTAGTCGGCTTCTTCGCGCGATACGCTGCGTGCAAACTCTCGACCGCCGCTTTCGGGCGCTTCTTCGGGCGGCAAGTCGTGTGGCGCGCGGTAAGCGACCGCCCCTTGCTGACCGTTGTCGAACAGCTCGACCGACAGATCGGCGCGCGGCACGAAATCGAACGCCTTGACCACCAGCTGATTGCCATCGCGCTTGCCGCCCATGCCCGAACGCACGGAGGTGGCGGCGGCTTGGCTCAGGTCGAGCGTGATCGTGAGCTCTTCGATGCGCGGCAGTGAGCCCTTCGCGCCCTCCGCCGCCATGGGATACACGTACAAGCGTCGTTCGCCTTGCGATCCCTGGCGCGAGAGCCATTCGGCATAGCGGGTGACCACCCGGCGCGTCGTGCCGCCTTTGATCGGGTACAGCCGCGCGTCGTAGACGCCCGGCGACTGCCACTGCAAGAGCGCCGGATCCTCTTGTGAGCCTTGGTACACGTTACTCTGGTACTGCCGAGCCGCCTCTTCGCTTTCTTTGACGCGACCCCAGACCAGCTGGCCATCGCGGTCCACGCCAAAGCGCTGCAAGGTACCGCCCAGCGGAGTGCGAAAGCTGAAGATGCCTTCCACCGTGTCGACGCTCGGATTGACGAAGGTTTGGTCCACCTCCGTCACGGCGAAATCGTGATCGATCGTCACTTTGACGTCCAGGCGCTGAATCACCAACGAAAATCTTGGCTGCCCCTGATCGCCGGGCTTGCGCGCGCCGACGGTGCCGATGCCGAACGGCGCAGGGTCCGCCGATGAGTCCGCCGTGCCCAAGCCACCGGTCCAGTCTTGCCATGATAGCATCGCGCTGCGCGTGACCTTGCCATCACCCAGAAGGGTGAGAAGCTCGCCAGCGCTGGCACGCTCTGCGTCGCCCGAGCGGGCGCTACCGCGTAGCACGTACGCCGTCACTTGCTTGCCCACCTCGACGCTGGCGCGCGCGTCAGAGAGCTCGAGCCTGCCTTGCGGCGTGACGACACTGACCGGCTCTCCCTGTTCGCCGTCGACGAAAGCGCGGCCCGCTCGTAGCTCTACGGCGTCGCTCTTGACCACCAGCCTTGCGGGGCCGGAGATGAGCCAGGTGGCGCCGCCATCGCGCCGCATCCACGCAAGCCCTCCTTCGGGCACGTCGATCGCTTCGCCCTCCACGATCCGCTCGCGTGGATACGGCTTTCTGCCCGGCTCACCGGGAGCAGAAACGCGCAGCGCGCCCTTCACGGTGCGCAGCTCGGCGAAGGTTTGGTTCGGCGACAGGCCGACCGAGCTGCCGCGCTGCTGGCAGCTCGCATCAAGAAGCGAAACCCCTAGACCCAACGCAACGATGGTTCGCTTCATTTGTCGTTGGACAACGGAACCGCGGCACGGTTCCCTGCCCCCGAACATCGACTACACTGCCTAGCCGGGCGTATCAAGGATGCCCGCACCGCAGTGCGTGCTGGTGGCAGCGGTCAGCAACCGTGTACGAATTTAGCTCCGTTGTCGTCCGAGCACCCACCAAAGCCTGTTGCGCGGCCATTGCGTGCGCGGGTGAGCGCACTTCGCCATGGAGGCGGAGATTCGTTCCCGGGCGCGTGAAAGCGACGCGCGACGGTGGTCGAGCGGTCGCCTGCGGTTCCCCCGCCGCCTATTTCTGACGTAGGCATTGAAACATCGCGCCAGCGGGCGCAGGCGACGTAGCCAGCGCGGTCAACGGGGCTTCGCTCGCGCCGACGGAGAGTACATCGCCAGCCGCGCCATACTGAAGCGTCGCGGGCGTGCCATCGAGCATGAAAGCGATACTCGTCGTGCTGGGGATCGAGAGTCCCCGCGTCACCGATACCATGCCTGATTGCTCGGCGAGCGCAGCGAGCGGGCCATAGAAGACGCGGAAGCCGTCGAAGTTGCTGGCGTGATCGGGCGCGATCACCACGATGTACTGGCCGCCTGCGTCGGTGGCCGAGAATTCGACGTGAAACGTCTGCCTGCTCGCTGCGGGCATCAGCGCGGCGGAAGCGGAGTCGATGGCGTCGAGGACATCGCCCGTCGAGCCCACATCGAAGCCCTTACCCAACAATGCTCCCTTGACGACGCCCATGCGTTCCCCACTGGCATCTTCCTGCACTTCCACGGTGATGGGCATCGCTTGCTGATCCTCGTACGCAAAGGTCCAGAAGCGACCCGAGTCGGTAGACCCCTGCCCCGTGCCGGATTCGAACACCTCCATCAGCGTATCGCCCCCTGTCACGAAAAGACGCAGCGGTGACGTCCGCCCAACCAGGACATATACGCTTTGATCCGAGGGGTCGCGCCCGGCCGCGATGATGTCGCTCGACGTGAGCATCACCGCGCTCGTCTGTGCGCTCAGCGGATCACATGCCGCGGTTTCCGGCGTGCCGGTCTGCGCCCCGCCCGCTCCGGCCTGGGCCGAGCCCGCGGCGCATGCACACGTGTTGGAGTCGAAACCCGGAGCAGGGCAGGGCAGAGGGGTGCACGGGTCACCCGAGCAAGACAGAGCGCCAACGCTCAGCACCGCCACGGAAAGCAGCCTGCGAAGCCACGATTTGGTCCGGCTGGGCTCTGATACGACGCGAATCACGGGGTTCGGCATGGCTGCGAGCACGCAACGGGCGTGCCAATGTTCGAGGTCCACGATTCCGGCGGATCGAACACCGAGCCCGGCCAGGCTTGGCACAAGTGTGGCCCAGCCACTGGCAAATCGATCCGGCTTTTGGCGTCGAGGAGGTCACCGCCGACGTCGAAGCCAATCGGCGTCATTGCGCGTCCGGTCCCCTCAGCGCCCCCGGAAAGCTCGATGCCGTAACCACCAACAATGAGGAGGTGACCGCGGAAGCCGAGCAAGACTCGAAGCACGCGGATTGGCATGGCCTGCCTGACAATACTCGACTCACCAGCTTGCAGCGTACGGTTCCGACGCGCAAAGAACCGCTGATGAAGCCGACGAAGAATCGAACCTTTTGCATCTGACGCGCATTGTCGTGATGGCGGACCCGCGATCGCATCGATCTGCACCGGTCATCGTCAGGAGCAGGGAACATGGACTATTTCAAAGGCTTCGATCTATCGAGCTACGTAGCGGCCTTGGCGATCGCGATTGGGGCAACGGCGTGTAGTGCCGGCGCGCCGGACTTGGAGGGGAACGAATCGGTCCAAGAGGACCTCACGACCTCGCAGGCGATAGCGCGCGCCCAGCAATGGGTCGACGCAAGTCTCGATTATTGCCAGGCCGCCTACGGCCAAGTGGACTCCGACGACTCGTGTTGGAGCAAACCCTGGGAGAGCGATCACCGCTGTTATCGGCGCGGGGAAAGCTCGCAATGGGACTCGTATCGCTCGGATTGCTCGGGCCTCGTGGCCTGGGCCTGGGGGCTCAGCACGGGCCTGAGCACGCGGAGCTTTGCGCCGAAGAGCGACGCCGTGAGCCACGTGATCAACGCGGCGGATCTCGCCCCCGGTGATGCGATCAACATCCCCGGAGACCACATCATGCTGTTTACGGGCTGGGTCACCAACGGCAAGCGCGCAACGTTCATCGAAGAACCCGGCTGCAATCTCAACAAGGTCACGGTCACGCACGCCCGGAAGATCACGACCGACGTATCGATTAGCGGGAGCAACATCACCCCCTCCGGTCGCTCGACCTTCAAAGCCATCCGCATCGACCGGACCGGTGGAGGTGGCGGCAGCAGCGGCAGCAGCGGCGATGATTGCGTCGTTGGCGGCTACTACTGCGGCGGCGACAAGGTCAGCGGCGATCCCGATACTTTGTATCAGTGCACCGGAGGGACGTCAGGTCGCGCCGTGCAAAGCTGCGCCAATGGCTGCTCGGTCAATCCCGGTAGCGACGACACCTGCAAGAGTGGGGGCACGAGCAGCGGCGGCTGCGTCGTTGGCGGCTATTACTGCGGCGGCGACAAGGTCAGCGGAGACGCCAATACGCTCTACCAATGCACCGGCGGCAGCTCGGGCAGGGTCGTGCAGCGTTGTGCCAGCGGTTGTTCAGTCAACTCCGGCCAAGACGACTGGTGCAAACCTGCGGGCAGCGGCAATTGCGTCGTGGGCGGCTACTACTGCGGCGGCGACAAGGTCAATGGTGATCCGAATACACTCTACAAATGCACGGGCGGTAGCTCCGGTACCGTCGTCGAACGATGCGGCAGCGGTTGTTCGGTGAACGCCGGCAAGGACGATTCGTGCAAGTCGGGCGGTGGTTGCGTGGTCGGCGGCTACTACTGCGGCGGGGATAAGGTGAGCGGCGATTCGAGCACCCTGTACAAGTGCACCGGCGGCAGCTCGGGCACGGTCGCACAGCGCTGCGCGAGCGGTTGCTCGGTCAATTCCGGCCAGGACGACTCGTGCAAAGGCGGCGGCAGCTGCGTTGTCGGCGGTTCCTATTGCGGCGGTGACAAGGTGAGTGGCGACCCGAACACGCTCTACAAATGCACCGGCGGCAGCTCCGGCTCGGTGATCCGTAAGTGCGCCAGCGGATGCTCGGTGAACTCGGGACGCGACGACACGTGCAAGTAACCAGGTCGTTTTAGCGACCGAGGGACTCGGGAGCGGCGCAGTAGCGCCGCTCTCAACCCCTCTCGATCGACGAGCTCTCGCCGTGCCAGCCCAGTCGACCCCGCAGCTTTTTGCCTTTAGCTCGCCCGGGGCGCTGCGCGTCCGGGTGCGCTCTCTCGACTCGCCCAATGCGACTGCAGTGCGGCAGCGGCGTGGATGAGCGCGCCAGCGTGAGGCAGCCCCGTCCCGTCTCGGAGCGTCGTGCAAAGCCATTCCGCCGCGCTGTCCGCGCTCGCATGCAGACGAAACGGGAAGGGTACACGGGCCAAGACCACGAGCGCGCTCATGATCGGAAACACGAAAGGATTGGCATGTTGTACGGTCGCGTAAGCCGCCAGGTCGTTGCGGAAGAACCGCAATAACTCGAGAATTTTCGCGCGTTCGGGGATTCCCGGGGGACGGCACGAGCGTTCTACAATCGCGAGATAGCCAAATTTGCCCTTGCCGGCGTCATGGATACCGCGGGTCTCGCGGAGCAGCAGATCGAGCGTCGCCGCGGTCACTTCACCGTACCAGTGAGTGATCACGACCCGGCCCGCGATACCGATGGCGATGCACTCATCGAAGGCGCGCAAATCGAGGTGTTCGGAGATGCGAAACGTGCCGGAGGCGCTTCCGGCAAGAGACTGCGCGGCCCAAGGGGTTGCCTCCGAAACGCCGGGCGGGTGCTCGCCATCGCGGGTGAGCGCGCGGGCCCGCCGTAGCGCCGCCAGGAAACGCTTGCGCGCAGTCTTGGGGTCGCAATCGCAGATCGCTCCGAGGTGCCGAAATGACAGCTCTCCAACTAGATGCAGCGCGAGGAGCTCGGAGTCATCGGCGTTCAACCCCGACAGCATCACGTCCAGTAGCTCGGCAGTCTCCGGAGTGCCGGCGCCCTCGACGTTCGGCACGGGAGCGCCGAGCGCGCCAGGCTCCTCGACTCCGACCTCGAGCCGCCGAAACGAGCGGCGGCGATACCCAGCTGCGCGGTAGCAACCGATCTGCCGCAGCCAGAAGCGCTCGTGCTCGGCGTCGAGCGCTCCCTCCGGCGGCTTCTGAAGCGCGACCAGAAAAACTTCGTGACCAACATCGTCGAGGTCTCGCGCAGCCACCCCGAGCCCACTCAGCAGCGCGCGCACGTAGTGCCAATTGCGATGATAAAACGCCTCGAATTCGACGGCGACCCACATGAAATTCGAGCCTGAGTGGACCACAGTACCTCCGAGCGATAGATACGAGCGGTCGGAACCTGAATCCGTGTAAACCGGTTGAACGCGAGTCGTCAACCTGCCACGTCGTCACGTTGTCTCGATGGCCAGGTCAGCAGGCGGCTCTTCCGACGCGCGTCGAGCTGACGCTGTCGATGAGCAGACGGTCGGATCGCGAGCCGGGCGGCTGGTCAGTCTTGAATTTTGCGTGGCACGGTCGATTTTTTGGTCCAAGGCCGCGCGTCACGGCATTGGGTGGGGGCGAGGGTTTGCGGTGCCTCATTGGGGCGACCGCACGGGGAGCTGTTTGTGTTCTCGACGAGCCGGAGATGCCCGCCGGGGATTCAGGGAGAAACGGACCACGATGATAGCGAGGACGAATTCGGGGCTGCGAGCAGGAGCAAGCGCGTCGTCGCGTTCCTAACGCGGAGCTCCGCAGCGGGTAGTCACCCACTGCGGTACTGGGGACAAGGGGAAAGGCACCATATCAACTGATCAACCGTCGACTGAGCCAGTGATGCGCCGCACTCGAGTGCTGTCGCGCTCGAGGCGTAGATCCATCAAACACTCGAGTGCAGCTGTTTGGCTCAATGACTCAATGAGATGATGGATATGTGCGTACTGGCTATATTTCGTTGCTGACTTAGTTTGGAGTGTGATAGCGTTTTTGAATTACCACTGAGGCAGTGGGGAAAAGGGCGGAACCAATGAGAATTTGCAGAGTTGCGGGTGCGGTGGCCTGTCTTCTATTGGCCGTGGGGTGTGGCAGTGCAGACGGTACTCCGGATGTTATCGCGGAAAACTCGGCAGAAGAGCATTTGGACGTGGCGCCCGCGACGTTGGAAAAAGGCGCCAGCGAGCTGGCTCGCGCCAATGAGTTAATTGCCAAGGGCGCGGACAAAACGCGAATCATGGCCGAAGTGGCGCAACTCAGCCAGCACTTGGACAAGCTCAATGGTTTGGTCGACAGCGTTGAAGTCGGCCCCAATCACACTGTCAGCTTCTACTCGAGCGCAGGCGGTACGGTTTTGGGTGAGCGAGCACCAAAAGGAACCCCTTCGGCGTTCACGGGGTTAGATCTCACGACCATGAGCGCGGTGGAACTCCATCTGAAGCTTGCGCCGCAGCAGGAAGTTCCCTCCGCGCTGCTCAAGAGCGAGACCGCGACGAACCAGCCAATTTTGCAGAAAGGGGACGCGCCCTCTACCCCCCTCGCCGGCTATGACGCGCCCGCGGCCGCCGGCGGGACGCCGCAAACGGCCGTCGCCCAGTCCGATATTCACACGAGTGAGATCTCTGCCAAGCAAGAAGAGCTCACGAGCGCTGATGGGCCGTTTTTCGTGAACAACTTTTGTCACAACTTCGGTGTTTTTCACACCTGCGCTCCCAACTACAATGGGCATTACTGGGCGTACAGCAATGCCACGCATAGCGACGTCGTGGTTGCGCCTTATGGCTCCGGTGTGACAAGCACGTCGTGGACGTTGAACAACGTCTTGATGGGAACTTGGGCCAACTTCGCGGGAGATATCTTGACGCTGCAGGCGATTAGCGGCCGTCATAGCGTCTCCGACGGTTGTTGTTTCATCTGCGCTTGCGGCACGCACTTGGAGACTTACTGGCTGCAACATCGCTGGGACACGACCGGTACCGGCTTCCATTTCAGCGCTTGGTTCTACAACAATCCGAAGAACATCAACTACATGTGAGAGTCCTCGCGAGCCTGGTGGCCTGAGCGCCACCAAGCCCGTGCCCGTAGTGCCCCGTGTGAGCGGGGCACTACGGCAGATACTCGTGCTGCTCGCGGGGGCTCACCGGAGAGCGCCGCAGCACGGCCCATTTGCGCGCTGGTGCGGGTTTGCCTCGAGTGCGCTGCCGCGTTCTATGCGCTTTGCGCATTTGCTAGTGCCGCAATCTCTGGCTCCGACAGCTGGCGCGTCTCTACGAGGTTCATCTGCGCCTGGACGGGCGCTGCCGCGTTCTCCGAGAGCATGAAAAATTGACCGACCTTCTGCTTCGGCAACACTGCCGCGGCGTCGAGCTTCGATTCGGAGAGTAGCGGTTTCAGTTTCTCGAGCGCCCGCGGTTCTTTGACGAGGCCCACGAACCAGTTCCGCACGTTCTCGCGGCACTTGTAATCGAGATCCCCCGGACTCTGCGTAGCGAGCATCAGCGAGATCCCCGCGGAGCGCGCCCGCTTGAGCAGACTTTCGAGTGGCGTCTTGGTCGGAGGCTTGGAGGTTGCCGGCAAGTAGATATCGGCCTCGTCGAGCATGACCGCGGCCTGAAGCGTGGGCGACGGGGTGCGGCTCGCGAAGCGGTTGAGCTCCAACAGCAATTGCGAAACCCAGAAGAGGATGGCTGCGTCGTCGCCGAGGAATTTGGTGGAGATGATGGTGAGGCGAGTCTTGCCGGGGGTGGCGTGGGGGCCGAGGCCGAAGAGGAGTTCGGCGCTGAGGGTGTCTTTGGCTTTGGCCAGGACCTCCCCACGCATGTGGACGGTGGTCTGCAAGTGCTCGGCCAGTTTTTTGAAGTGCTTGGGATCGACGTGGCTGAGCGGCTCGAGCAGGGCCGGATCTTCGGAGGCGATGAATTCGACGAGGCTGTTGACGCTGACGTTGGCCGCGTTGCCGCTTTCGGCGAGGACGCGGAGCGCTTGCATGATGATGGCCTGCTTGGCCTGGTCCGCTTGCGTGTCCTTGAGGCGGAGCATGGCCCCGAGGCCCGCGGCGGCGTCGCGGTACGCATCGTTGCGCTCGGACTCGTCGAGCTGCTCCAGGCCCGGCGGGAGGAGAGCAATGGCTAGGCCGCGACCGCGTGATTGGCCCGGGGTGAAGACGGCGACGTCGATCGTATCGAGCAGCTGCGTGAGGGGCTCGCCTGGGGAAAGGCCTTTGCGCAGCTCGGGATCGGCGTAGCGGCAGAGATCGCCTTTGCGATCGATCAGCAGCACGGGCGTCCCTCGAAGCAGGAGTTGCTCGAGGATCGACAGCGCAAGAGTGGTTTTGCCGCTGCCGCTGCCACCGAGGACGGCGACGTGGCGCTTGAGGTGCTCGGTGTCGAGCTCGACGGAAAGGGGATTGAGCGCGCGGGTAGTGCCGATGTGGATCTTGGTCGGCGGCGGATCCGCGGCCCTTGCCGATTTTGTGGGCCTTTTTTCCGTCACGGGCGGTGGTTTCGGAGTGGCACCTTTGCTCGACTTCTGTTTCGCTGCACTGGCAGGCGCTCGGGGCGGTGGAATCGACTGGGGAGCCTTTGGTGGAGGAACGCGCGGCGCCGTGGAGAACAAGAATTCCACCACGTCCTGAAAGAGTTCGAGATTCGAGACCGGTCGCGCCGTGCGGAGCCAAGCGGTAGTTTGGGCCGACAGGCGGTCGCGACGTCCGAGGAGGTCGTGCAAGGCGGCGAGCACCTTGAGCTCCGACTCCTTCGGCACCATCATCGTGCCCCCGCGTTGCTCGAGTTCGCTCATCAGTGTGACGCTGAGGGCGCCCGTCGGGCGCGGAGCGGCACGTAGGATCTTGAGGCGGCGGAATTCGAGGTCTTGGTCGATGCCAGCCGAGGTCATGGCTGCTTTGAGCCGGCTCTGAAACGCAATGTGGTGGGTCTTTTCCAGGAACCGGAAGGCGTAGTGGCGCTCCCGATCACCTGCGCTGTGATCGATGACGCGAAGGCGCGCGTGGAGAGGCTCGAAGCTACCCGTACCCGCGAAGTCTTTGTCGATCAGAGCGTCCAGGTGCGGGGGGAGTGGGTTCTCTTCGACCAGCGCGTCGCACGCGACTTCGATCAACTTGTCGAGGGCCTCCTCGTCTTGGCGGTCGAGCATGCCGGAGACGTTGGTGCGCGCCACCAAGCCGTCGAACTGGTGCTGCACCTCGTCGGTGATGATCTCCGTCGGACCTTTGTCTGTGTCTGAGACTTGGCCGGCAGCCATGCAAGCGAGTTGATGTTCGCGGCAAGCCTTCAAGACTTCGCGAGGAAGCAATCCGATGCGGTCTTCGAAGAACGATTTGCCGAACGGATAGGCGGGGTAGGGTGGCTTGACTCCGTTCTCCGCGTACGAGCGAGCGAGGCGCCGTTCGATCAGATTTCGGATCGATGCTGCGTCCTGGGCGGGCTGCAGGATGATCGGCCCCTCGAAGCGGCCCAGGATAGTAGCGTTCGTATGCTTTTTTAGTACCTCCCAGGTGGCTTCCAAGCAGGAGAGCACGGTGAGGGTGCTGCGCGTTTGGTCCCGGAGTGCGGACAATCCGCCCGCGAGGCCTTGAATGATTCCGAGTGAAGCTTGCTGGCGCGCGGTCGGTTCCGTGCCCGCTTCGATAGAGCTGGCGAGGTTGTGCTCTGCGACGATAGCATCCAGTTGGTCGAGAGCGAGGACGGTGGGTGCGACGAGGCTCATCAACCAGGAGAGCCCTCGAACGATCAGGTCTTGCCGTCGCTGGCTCTGCATGAAGCCGTGACGGAAGGTCTCGTCTTCGCTCAGTGGCAGCCCTTGCAGCCATTGCTGTCCGCGATCCTGAATGTCGAAGTCGTTGGATGCGAGTAACACCAGCGCGCGCAGGACATCCTGATGCTCGCGCATCTCCCCGCGATGTTCGACGCCCAGGCCTTGGATCAGCAGATTGCAGCGGTTGATGAGCCCCGGTGGCCGCGCCGCTGCGAGCTCCTCGACAGAGGGCGCACCTTTGACCCGCTCGGTCAGCTTGGACAACAAGCGGGTGGCCTGGGTGACGGTGCCGACTTTTTGGTCCAGCGATCGAATGTAGCTTGAGCAAATGGTTTCCCAGAACTCACGAATGTCGGTCATATCAGCAAGCACGAAGAAGTGGCCGTGCGCGAGCGATTCCTTGCGGGCCATGCTCAGGAGGTGTGTCTTGCCCGATCCTCCTTCACCGAGGATGGGTAAGCCGAGTGGTGACCCGGTTGATTGCAGACGTCGGAGGGCGGACAAGCGGATCTCCAACTGCCGACGGCTCTCGCGTTGTAGTTCGGGAATGTCGGAGTGAGTGTCACGCCAGATGCTATCAACGTGGGCGGTCCATTCGAAATCGGCGTTGCTCAGGGCAGTGAGGGTCGCGTCCATCGGAACTATCCTTGAAAGTAGACGAGGTAACGCGGGAGGCCCGCGATGTGGAGGGCGGCCGCCTCGACTTCGGGCGTGCGCTCCTCCGGATTATCGAGGCCCATGAGCACGACCTTTCCTTGCTGTTGCATCACGAGCAGGGCTTGGTCGAAGTCGTCACTCTGAACGCCGACTTTCGGTCGCAGGTCTTTCAAGAGCACTCGCTCTTTCACCGCTCCGTGGGTTTGCCCCAGGTAGGCCTCGCGGATTTGTTTTTCGATTGAGTGGAGCGTGAGTGGCTCGGGCAAGCTGTCTGTCGGACGGGCTTTCCTGCGGCCAGTCTTGGGCTCCCGCGATGTGAGCTTCGCGGCTGCTTTTGCGGCCTTGTCAGCGGCGGCCTTGGCTTTCTTCTCTTCGGCCGCCTTTGCCTTCGCGGCCTTGTCAGCGGCGGCCTTGGCTTTCTTCTCTTCGGCCGCCTTTACCTTCGCGACCCGGTCAGCGGCGGCCTTGGCTTTCTTCTCTTCGGCCGCCTTTGCCTTCGCGGCCCGGTCGGCGGCGGCTTTGGCTTTCTTCTCTTCGGCCGCCTTTGCCTTGACGGCCTGGTCAGCGGCGACCTTGGCTGCCTTGTCAGCGGCGGCCTTTTTTCTTTTCTGTTCGGCCGCCTTTGCTTTTGCTGCCTTGTCGGCGGCGGCTTTGGCTCTCTTTTCTTCGGCGGCTCTGGCTTTCTTTTCTTTTGCGGCTTTGGCCCTGTCGGCGGCCGCTTGCGCTTTCGCGGCCGCCTTCTCCTTGTCGGATTTCTCCTTCGCGGCCTTTTTCTGTTGGGCCTCCTTTGCCTTGGCGGCCGCCTTGGCGGCCCTCGCCTGAGCTGCGCTCGGATTGGTCCCTTTGGGATTGGCGGGCTTGCGCTTCGAAGGCGGCCGCGGTTTCTTGGCGACACTCATGCTTGTTTCTCCGGCTTTCCGAGATACCGGACGGCATCCCGGAGATCGTTCAGAACTTGGTCGGGGCTTTCGAGGACTTTGAAGCGCGTGAAGCGGATGACTCGGTAGCCGCTCATGAGGAGCTCGAAATCACGGCGGCGATCACGGATGTACTGCCCGAGAACGCAGTGTTCCTTGCCATCGATCTCGACTACCAGGTGCCCCGCTTCCCACAGTAGGTCGACGATCGGGCTCGTGTGATAATCAGTCTTGACCTGCCAATTGAAGCGGAACAACGGCGCAAGCTCCGCATCGCCGCAAATCTGATCGTAGAGGATTTGCTCGGCCTCGCTGCCGGGATGAGGTCTGCCGAGCACGGGCGAAACGGACACCACCGCCTCGGTTGCCGTGCTGTTCTTCGACTTCGCTGGAACTTCCGGCGTTAGCGGCAGAGACCCCGCTGTTTCGGGCTCAACGGGGGCGCTGCACATGCACGCGGTGTACGTCACGTGGTCGAGCTCGTTTTTTTTGCTGAGCGCTGTCGGTAGCACCAACACCACGCGCGATCGAGTGTTGGTTGCTAGCCATTCGGCGCCTTGAGCGAGGGCGCGAAGGCTCGCCTTACTCGCCTCCGCGTCGTGGACGGCGATCAGCAGGATGAGCCGATCGGGCTGGATCGCCAACGCCAACTGACGGACTTGATCGCTGTTCGAGAGCTTCTTGATGTTCGGTACCTGGCCCTGGCGACACGCGGCGAGAATCTGTCGGCATCCGGTCCCGAGGACCGAGGGAATTCGGCGCGTGATCTCGTGCGCTGCCACTTCGAGGTCGCTTTCTGGCCAGCGCGCGTGCGTCGTTTGCGTGAGCCCATAGAGCGAGGGGTAGAGCTCGAGCGTAGCCTTTGCTAGCGCGGTGACCAGCAGGCCGAGCTCATTGCCCAGCGCTGGAACGCGCTGCCAGCTGAGGGTCACGACGCGCGCCAGCTGGGCTTGGGACTCGATGACCTGCTGTAGCGCGTGCTGTGTGTCCGCGACGTCGTCCGTAAAGACGCTCGCGGGTCTACCCGGTTCCACCTTGTCTAGCCACTGCTCTAGATCATCTGCGCGTAACACGAGCCGCTCCGAACCTAGAACCATAAGCAGTCCTGCGCGTTTTCGGTACTGAAAATTCCCGAAGGGGGAACAAGTCTCGTTCTCTCTTTCAAACGGTTTCGCTTTTCGCGAGCCGCTTCGGCCCGCTTGAACTTTTTTGCGCTCGTTCGCCACTGACTAGGATCCATCGATAGGCGGGGTGATGGCCTCGCGCCCGCGCGGGGTGGTAGGCGGAACCGTAGAATTGACTATGGACAACGGCGAGATCGCCAATCGCTATTTCTCATCGTGCCAAACAACTTGCGCGGGTTTGGCGAGGGGCCGAGTAACGAGGGACGTGCGTGGCTGAGTTGGGCGGCCGCTCCGCGACGCCGAAGGCTGCGACGCGATCGGTCAGCTGCGCGTGACCATCAATCAATATCAGGTCCCGTTGCTCCTGATCACCGAGGCGAGAGCGTGCGGGGTCTGGTCGCCGAACATCAGCGCTCTGTTGTCGATCGATGCCTAGGCGGGTCGCGCGCCGCGCGCGAGCTTCGCTCTACGTTGACGCGCGTGACACGCGCGACTTGCAGGCTCAGTTGCTCGAAGGATTGGTGTGTCGACCTACCGGCGGCGAAGCCAGGGCCGAGCTGGCCCCGCGACCTCGCGCACGTCGTGGAAACGTTGCTCGCCGTGCAGCTGCGCTATCCGGAAAACGTCATCATCCGGAAAGCGTCGTTCATCATCCGGCGGCAACCTCGCACAGTTTAGATCGATGTATTTACAGTGCGGGGCGCGTGTCGTGGTTTGTATGCAGAGCGCCGGCACGCGGTTTGGTCCACAAAAAAAACTCAACCCGACAGTTACTTGGGTGCGTCTCTCACGCGGCCCCGCGAACCGTCTCGCAGAGAGACCAATGCCGAAGGAGCGCGAACGTCAGCGCGTTGTGGACGCAAAAGTCGGCCACGGTTTCGGCCATTAAAAATCCAATGAAAAAGGCTCGTATGACCGCAAGCTGCTTCCTGAGAATCACGATCGTCGTGCTCGCCATCGCGGGTACCGCGTGTTCGTCGGGTACATCGGAAGGGTCCGCGGGAACCGGTGGATCTCTCGCTTCGGGTGGTGCGAAAAGTTCGAGCGGCGCACCCGGCACTAGCGGCGCGCCTGGCACCAGCGGCGCGCCTGGCACCAGCGGCGCACCTGGCACCAGCGGCGCACCTGGCACCAGCGGCGCACCTGGCACCAGCGGCGCACCTGGCACCAGCGGCGCACCTGGCACCAGCGGCGCACCTGGCACCAGCGGCGCACCTGGCACCAGCGGCGCGCCTGGCTCGGGGGGTGGCGGCGCCTCGGGTCACGGCGGAGCGCTCGGAACTGCGGGTACCGGGGGCAGTGTCATTAACCCCACGGCCTGCAGTACCGGTACCGCTCAAACCAGCGACGTGACGGTGAGCTTATCCAGCCTACAGCAGAAAATCTCGGGTTTTGGCATCTCCTCTGCCTGGTCCGGCAACTTCGCCAACGCGTCCGATCCCGATTATCTGTGGTCCACCACGAAGGGGGCCGGCTTGACGTTACTCCGCATTCGTTACGGAGACGGTCTCGCGATTGCCAAGTCGGCCGCTCAGAACGGTGTGACGGTGTGGATGACCGTGTGGGGCACAGGGACCAACGGTACTCCCGGCGGCGCCAACACCACCAGCCAGAATAACCCCAACGGGTGTACCAATGGGGCCTCGCCCGTGCTCACTAACCTGCAGGCCGAGGCGGATACGATCTCGGCCTGGATCACGAACGCGAAATCGCAAGGGGTCCCGATCTACGCATTGTCTCCCGCGAACGAGCCTGACAGCTGCGGCATCAACCAGACCGCCTCTTACTCGCCCGCGCAATTGGCCACGTGGATAGACACCCTGGCCCCCGCCATGGCCAAAATCGGCGTCAAGATCATGGCGCCCGAAACTCAGAATGGATACGGCTTCCCCAATTACTTCACGGCCATTCAGAAGGACACGACCGCTTGGGACGCCGTCAGCATCTTTGCGAGCCACGAATATGGCTTGGCGCCGCCGGTGCAGCCGGCCATCGCCGCGGCCGGTAAAGAGTACTGGCAAACCGAGGTGGACGTTGGAACCGCGAAGGACGACCCGTCCGGAGACGGTATCTCGAGCGCGCTGCTCATGGCGAAAGCGATCCACACGGACCTGACCAAGGACAACCTCAACGCTTGGCTCCTCTGGTGGCTGTACAATAGTGGCAAGAACGGCGGCAGCCTCTACGACACGGCCTCGAAGGTGTGGACCAAACGCCTGTGGGTCTTGGGCAACTACTCACGCTTCGTGCGGCCCGGCTACGTGCGCGTGGCCACCTCCGGAACCGTGCCGTCGGGCGTCCTACTCACTGCCTACAAGAACCCCACGGATGGCACCGTGGCCGTGGTGGCCGTCAACAACAACACCACCGCCACGCCGCTCTCGCTTTACCTCTCGGGCGTCGTCCCCTGCAGCATTACGCCGTGGGTGACTTCAGCGACCGACAGTCTCGCTTCCAAGAGCCCCATCACCGTCAGCGGTGCTCGTTTCAGCGCAACCCTCGACGCCCAGAGCGTCACCACCTTCGTCGGCAAGCCATGACACAGATGCGTGGCCCTGATCGACTTCGCGCTCATGACTGACCGACTGGCTCAAGATGCGACGCAAGAGCCGGCGCATTTCCGAGGTTTGATAGGAGGCTTTCCCAAGTGGCTCAGGTAAGTCTCAAACCCGGCCCCAACTACACCGAGAACTGTCGACCGCTGAGACGCCGTTCATCCTGCGGATGAAAGCATCGACGAGACCAGGGCCAAGCTCACGGCAAGATGGACGCCGCGAACGCGTCGAACGCGTTTCGGTTCGTTAATCGCCGAAATAGTCGACCTGCTTTCAGCGTCGTTCACCGTCGCCGACGTTCGACTCGTTTGCACGGAACGACGCACGCGACGCAGATTCCTGCAGCGCTCCACGCCTTGCTGTCTTCGGCGAGGTGAGCACTGAGGTGAGTCGAACAGGGTGCATGAGATCCGCGCAGCCACAATTTCGCGGCTGAGCCGGAAACTCGTTGCCCCATAAAGCTACAAAGTTGGCGACTGTACGTTTAAGTGACGGAAGCGACGGGCAACGGATATTGCGGGTTAGGTTACAGAACGTGCAGCCGAGCGCTGCTTAGCCATCGCAGTGCTGTGAGTCACGGTCAGCTCGTGTGCGCACGCGTGAGAAGAGCGCAATGCCTACTTTGATAATGAGGAGCTCCCGATGACAGTTCGATTGCAGAACCTGAGCGTGCTCGTGCTCATTGGCACAATCGCCGGCTGCGTGACGGGGTCCGTCGACCCGATGAGTGGTTCGGGTGCACCGACCGCGGGGAACGGCGCGGGAGGCGGCGCTGGGGCTCCTGGTGATGGTTCGAGCACCCCCAACACGACGCCCGCAAAGCTGAACCTGACCGGAGCGCCCAAGTATTACCGGGTCATTCGCATCTCGAACCAGCAATGGGCCAACAGCGTCCAGACGGTGCTCGGCCTCGCCACGCCGACGGACCTGGCGCAAAATTTTCGCGCGTCCGTTTCGGGAAATTCAGACTTCGATAACAACGAATTGTTCCTCGACATCGACAATTCGTCCTGGCAGGACTTTCAAGCCGCCGCGGAGGCTTTGGCCGATCAGGTCACTGCGTCAGACGCAACCCTCGCCAAAGCGTACGCAGGCAAGGACGCAGCGGGCCTGATCTCGACCTTGGGAAGGCGTGCTTATCGCCGCCCGCTCACCAGCGCCGAACAGGCGAAGTACATGACGTTGTACAACTCCGGTTCGACCTTGAGTGGCTCCCGGAGTGCCCTCGCTAAGGGCGCATCATTGGTGATTCGCGCGCTGCTGCAGTCGCCCAACTTCCTGTTTAGGACCGAGCTCGGGGCGACGGGCCAACCGTTGAGCAGCTTCGAGATGGCCGCAAAGCTCTCCTTGTGGCTAAAGAACACCACTCCCGACGACACGTTGCTCGATGCCGCAGCCGGCTCGATGGCGCTGAACACACCGGACGGAGCGGTCGCCGCGGCCAAGACCATGCTCGAAGACCCGGCCGCCGCCAAGGTCATGCGCAGTTTCCACGGGCAGTTCCTGCACCTGGATTTGTTCTCCAGTATTACCAAGGAGATGGTTCAGGACTTCAATCTAGCCATCGGCCCCGAGCTCACGGAGAGCTCTTACCTGTTCTTCGACAAGATTTTCTCGAAGGGCCTCGGCGTTAAAGACATCTTCCTCTCGACGAGCGGCTTCGTCGGGCCGAACATGGCCGCCGTCTACGGCGGCGGCGTGACTGCGCCGCCCAGCGGCTACACCGAGCAGCCCCTCGGGGCGAACCGCGTCGGGTTTTTTACACAGCTCCCGTACCTCATGTATTGGGCACGTAACGGAGATCCCGACTCGATCCATCGCGGCGTGACGCTGAATATCGATGTGCTGTGCGCCACCTTGGGGCCGCCCGCGATCGTGCTGCCGACGCTCCCTGCCAGGCAGCCAGGCCAAACCAATCGCGACGTAGTGGACCTAACGACTTCTGGCTGCGGCAAGGCTTGTCACAACGCCATGATCAATCCGATTGGCTTCGCGTTCGAGCACTACGATGGGATGGGCCGCTACCGCACCACCGAAAAGGACATCACGGGAGCGGAGCTGCCGATTGACAGCAGCGGTACCTACACCTTCACCGACGGTACCAAGACGTACCAGGACGCGGCTGAATTGATGCAGGACATGGCCAACGGGCAGCAGGCACACGCCTGCTACGCCAAGAAAATTGCCAGCTACGGCCTGCAGCGTGACGTCGTCGACGCAGACATGCCGCTTTTGACGACTCTCGCGTCGCCCAGCATGTCGAACGGTAGCTCGGTCAAGCAGATGATCCTGGATCTAGTGAAACAAGATGCGTTTAGAACCCGGTCTGGAGGTGCACAGTGAGGTCCAAGGCTGAAGCAGGGATGGAGCGCCCAACGAGCCGTTCGCGGTTGAACAGGCGCAACTTCTTGAAGGGAGCCGGATCGATCGCCATCGCTCTTCCGTTCTTGGAAGGTTTGCCCGAGCGGTCGGCATGGGCGGCCGGAGCTGCGCCCGTGTTCACGTTCTTCATCGTCGCCGAGAACGGCGTGGTGTTCAACAAATTCTTCCCATCGGCCACGGGTGCGATCACCTCCGCCGGTCTGTCCGCTTTGGGGGATGGCGTCTCGACCAGTGTGCTGTCTGCGCATGCCGCCAACCTGCTGTTCATCAAGGGCATCAATTATCAGCAGCCCGGACCGCAAGCATGCGGGCACGCCGAAGGCCTGACTCAAACCCTAACTGGCATCAAGCCGGGCGCGACCGGCAATAAGGGGTACTCCGGCGGCCCCTCGGCGGACACGGTGATCTCCAAAGCCGTCAATGGTGGCGCCGAGCCGCTTGCTTTGTACTCGGGAGCGAAGGGCTTCATCGCCGAACGCATCTCGTTCAAGGGCTCGGGCTCGGGTCAGGTGCGCGCCGCCGACGTCAACCCGTACTTGCTCTATTCGAGGGTCGTGGGGCTAGCCAACGCGGGCTCGACGAGCGGTGGCGGAACCACGCCGACCACCGATCCGGTCGCGGCAGAGCTCGCTTCGACGCGCAAGAGCGTGAATGATTTCGTGCGCGAAGAGCTCAACAGCCTGATGTCCATGTCCGCGCTGAGCGCGGACGACAAGGGGCGTTTGCAACAGCACTTCGACGCCATCCGTGACGTCGAGGTCAAGATGACGCAGATGGCCGGCGCATCCTGCTCGGCGGCCGGCATCACCGCCTCTGAATACGAGGCAATGAAGACCGGCTTCGCGTTCAAGTCCGGCAGCATGGAGGACTATGTCCGCTTGCACCTCCAGATTGTCGCCATCGCGTTTGGCTGCGGCTACAACCGCACGGGCACCCTGCAATGGGGTGACGGCACGGACGGCACCAAGTACAACGTACCGACGAATGTCACGCTCGGCATGTGGCCGTTCCACCAGATCAGCCATCGCATCCAGTCGGATTCGGCCTCGGGCTCCAACCCGACCGCCGAGCAAGCGCACCACGAGATCGACACGCTGCGCATGAAGACGCTCGCTGCTGGTTTGGACGTGTTTGCGGCGCATGGTCTGCAGGACAAGTCCGCGATTGTCTGGACGAATTCGATTGCGGACGGTCCGTCCCACGCCACGAGGAACGTGCCCATGATCATCTGGGGTAATGCTGGCGGCGCCCTGAGGCAGGGCGCTTACATCGATGCGGCCGGCTCCCAGAACGACGCGGTTCTGAACACGATCATCACGGCGGCCACGGCTGACGCGGCTTCGCCTGCAACCCTACTGGGTAGCGGCAAAACGCTGGCGGCAATGAAGGCCTAGTTGCGGTCAGGCGGAAAACCTCGCCCTACCAGCGAGGTGCCTCTCTGGTGTGACTGCGCTCAACGCCACGTCGGTCGCCGCCTCACCGCCATCGCAATCCCAAAATGGAGAGACCGTGCCCAACGACCTCTCGTATCATGACCCGCTTTGGCCGGACCTTTTTCGTATTGGCAATCTCACTCCTGCCGAGCGCGGGCTGCCGGACGAAGTTCGAGCCGATCGCCTCTGATCTCAGCGAAACGTTCGAGCGCGCTGACATTGGACCTGCTTGGCGAGACACCGGCGGCAAGTACCGCATAGTCAAGGGAGAACTAACGGCCCAAGCGGCGCACCATCACCCGATCTGGCTGCAGCGGCAGCTGCCGACAGATATCTCGCTCGAATTCGACGTGCGGACCACCAGCCAAAACGGCGATATTCGAGTGATTCTGTTCGGCGACGGACATTCGACGAACCCTGACACGGAAGGGTGCCAGTCGACCGGGTACGAACTCGTCTTCGGGGGCTGGAAGAATCAGCTCTCGGTGATCTGCCGCGCCGGCCAAACCGACGGAGGCCATCAGCGCGCGCGGAGCGACTGGCCCGTGGTACCCGAGCGAACCTATCACTTTTACATCACCCGCAAAGACGGCGTGCTCTCTTGGTACATCGACGGCCACGAGATGATGTCGTGGAGCGATCCGGATCCGCTAGCGGGCACCGGACACGAGGCATTCGCGTTCGACGGAGGGCAATCGGAAGTCTTCTTCGACAACCTGGTCGTCGGCCCGTACCACTTATGACCCGTGTCAGCCTCGAGCATGGGCTTCGCGCACGCGCAGCATTTTCTTCGCCGGGCAGGCGTGAGCCGCTTTCCGGGCACGGTCGCCTTCCGCGCGTTTCGATCTGGGTCGCTCCGTTGTTCGCTTTGTGCCTGCCCGGGCGTGCCTTTGCACACGCGGCCGGCATGGCGACCGAGAGCTGCAGCTGTCATTCGGGCGGTAAAGCCCCCACCGTGCTGCTCACTCCAGATTTGACCAACGTCAGCACGGGGCAGCTGGTAAATCTGACGGTCAGTGTTTCGACGACGAATGGCAATACCGCTGGCTTCTTTCTAGAAGCGAGCGCCGGGAAGCTGAGCATCGTCGATTCGGGAACCAAGCTGCTGGGCAATGGAGTCACCCAAAATGCTTCGCGTACCGGCTCGGGTACCGCGATCACCTTCAAAGTGGGATGGACCGCGCCCGTCACCCCGGGCGGAGTCGACTTTCACGTGTGGGCCAACTCCGCCAATGGCAATCAAGCGCAGAGCGGCGACGGAGAGGGCACCGGCTTTTACAGTATGGCGTTCGGTTGCGCGGGCAGTGAGTTCTACCTCGACGGCGATGCCGACGGCGTGGGCTCGGCCTCGTCCGGGTACACGGTCGCTTGCAGCCTGCCCGCGAACTACTCTGTCAAGGACGGCGACTGTGCTGACAACGATCCCAGGATTTTTCCTGGAAACCCCGAGATCTGCGACGGCCGCGACAACGACTGCGACGGCCAGGTAGACGAAGGCCTCGAGCTAACGACCTTGTGCGCTGACGCCGACGGTGACGGTCACGGCGTGTTGGGCAGGGCCACGGTGATCGGCTGCAAGGACGCAACCGGCTTCGGCCTATGTGACAACGATTGCAATGACTCCGACCCGTTGGTGTTTCCCGGCGCGAAAGAGCGCTGCAATGACAAGGACGACAACTGCAACAACCAAGTCGACGAAAACGCGCGTCCGACGTGCGGCGTCGGCTGGTGCGCTCGCATCGCGCCGGATTGCACCAGCGCGTGCAGCCCGGGCCCGCCGATGGCCGAGCTGTGCAACAACTACGATGACGACTGTGACGGCGTGAATGACAATGGGACGGATGTGGAGCTCTGCGGCCGCACAGGCCTATTTTGCAGAGGAGGCACCTGCGTTGCCGGCGGTGGAGGCTCTGCGGGCGGCGCAAGCTCGACGGGCAACGCTGGCTTCACGAGCAACCCCGGCGGTGTGGCGCAGGCGCACGATGAACCCGAGTCGCGGGGCGCTTGTCGTTTCGCTCGCCGAGGCGCGTCGATGCCATTGTCTGCAGCCGCCCTTCTCGCGCTGGCCGCGTTGCTGAACCGGCGACGTGGGCGGGCAAAAGACGGTGACGCTGCATGACCCAACTCGGGATATGAATTCGGCAGCAATTTTTTTATCGCCCAATGCCTGACAATGGGCGAGTTGAGTTACATTCCTTTATACGGCGTGATGTTTTTTATCGAAGAAGAGGACTATGCTGCGAATACACACTCTGCTCAGTGTTCTGCTCCTAGCAACGGTGCCCGCCTGTTCGTCGAGCGAGTCGACGCCTGACGGCGCCGGTGGCGCGCGCAGTTCGGGAGCGGGCGCACCAGGCGCAGCGGGCGCACCCGCAGGCGGCGCTCCCGCAACGAGCGCGGCCGGTACCAATACTGGGGGGCCTGCGGGCGCGCCTAGCACGGCAGGCAGCGCGAGCGGCGGAAGTGGGCCGGCTGTTGGCAGCGGCGGAAGCTCGGCCGGCGCATCCGCTGGCGGCCCCAGTGGCGGGCGCGGCGGCGTTGGTAACACGGGCGGCATGGGCGCGGCTGGAGCGAGCGGCGGCGGTTCCACCAATGCCAAGCCCAGCGCGGGCTGCGGTAAATCGGGTCGACCCGCCAACGGCAAAGTCACCGTGGCCAATGAAGAAATCATCGATTTCCCTGCTTCTTACGATGGCACAAAGCCCATGCCGTTGCTGATTGCGCTGCATGCTTGCGGCAACCCGAACACGCAGTGGGAAGGTCTCACGAAGGGCTCCGCGCTCGAGACCGAATACGTGCGCTTGATGCCGAATACGAGCGACACGGGGCAGTGCTGGTCCAACTACGCCAACAACAGCGCGCGCATCCTCAAACAATACGACGACGTCTTGGCGAACTATTGCGTCGACACGAGCCGCATATTCGGTGTCGGTCATAGCTCGGGCGCGCAGATGCTCGTCAATGTGCTGTCGCACAAGGCGGACGCGCAGCACCTCAATTTCAAGGCCGTAGCACCCGTTGCGGCTGACCCGTACAACGTCGCGGTGACGATTCCAGTGCTCTATATCGATGGCAAAATGGACAACCAGCGGAGTGCGGATTCCGCCAAGAATGCGGTCGCCAAGTTTCGTACGGCCAACATGTGCGCCGATACGTCGAAGCCGTACACCGCAATCATGGGCTGCCAGAGCAGCGGAATGACGGTCGACCCCGGTTGCATCATCTACGACAATTGCGCGGTGCCGACGATTTGGTGCGCTCACAACGATCCGAACTACAGCGGTACGCAACACGGTGTGCCGTGCTTCGGCATCAAAGCGATCTACGACTTCTTCAAGTCACTCTGAGCGCCCGTCGCTCTTGCTATCGAAACGCAAGTTGGCGGTGAGGTGAGCTCACGTGACCGCCCTCGCTCTTCACACCTGTTCTTGGAGGATTCTTCCATGCTGAAACGTTCCGATCTGTTTTGCGGGCGCGTGCGATGCGCACCAATGTCGACTGTCTTGCTGTTGGGAGCGATCGCGTGTTCGAGCACCGATCCGGCGACCAACCCTGGGAGCGCCGGCGCTCCCGGTAGTGCCGCTGGCGCGCCCAGTACCGTTGCAGGCGCGCCCAATAGCGTAGCTGGGGCGGGCACCGGCGGCAGTGGCGTCGCGGGCGCGAGCACGGGCGTCGCTGGCACCAGCACGACAGGTGGTGCTCCCGGAGCTGGCGGGGCGAGTTCAGTAGCAGGCGGTACCGGTGCTAGCGGAGGCAGTTTTGGCAACGGGGGCGCGAGCAGCTCAGCAGGCAACGGTAGCGGCGGCGGGCCAACCGGCGCGGCGGGCGGCTCGGCGAGTTGTTCGACCTTCCAACTCTGTGACGGCTTCGAGGGCGACGCGCCCGGCAAAGGCACGAGTCCGTGGACGGTGACGGGTGGCACTAACATCACCGTTGTCACCGACCAAAAGCATGGCGGGGCTCAGTCGCTCCACATCGCTGCGCCCAATACCTCCAATTTCGCCGCCACGATTCAGGAAAAGAAGACCTTTCCCGCCGCGGATTTTTGGGGTCGCGCGTTTCTGCGCTTCAAGGGAGATGGCGGCGGACATCAAATGTACATTGCCGTCAATTTGTCGGGCGATCAGCTGCGCTTGTTGAATCGACTCGGAAGCGACAACGCACAGGTCAATTTCCAAAAGTCGGACAAGTTCTACAATACGAATTTCAAGATTCCGATGGAGACTTGGTTTTGTTACGAGTGGCACGTAACGACGAGCGCCGTGAACATCTACATCGACGGCAAGGCGCAAACGACGAACCCCGCCATCCCCGGCATCACGGGCGGCACGTCCTTGAGCCTAGGATACAATCGTTTCGCGACGGGCACCGCGGCCGGCGAGTTGTGGATCGACGACGTAGCAGTGAACGATAAGCAGATCGGGTGTCAGTAACGCGACGTGCTCGACGTGCGCCACTCGGGAGGTCGTGTGGCGCGCACACTGATCGTGCGGAATCGAATGTCCAGCTATTGCCGTTGCTGATTAATAACGTTCGAGCGACTTAGTCGGTCAAGATTCCGCGCGTTTTTGCGATATTGACGTTCCGCCGAACGACAAATCTCGTTCGCCACGGACTCGGTCTGTCCCTGAATTCAGGTCCTCCCGTAAGCGTGCCCGTGCCCGTGCCCGTGCCCGTGCCCGGAAGGTGGAAAAATTTGCTTTCGATTGGATGGCGCGTGTGCTCCATGGGGGAGTCGATGGTTCGACTCCCATTAGACGATCGGAAGTGGGCGAAGAGCGCTGCGGTC
>Ga0247778_1000081_pt1 | contig 158558 bp, 148 predicted proteins | sample UWRJL049202B5_FD_179939 | JGI IMG/M metagenome (GOLD analysis project Ga0247778, IMG submission 179939) | Plant litter microbial communities from Arlington Agricultural Research Station in Wisconsin, United States - UWRJ-L049-202B-5 | ecosystem: Environmental > Terrestrial > Plant litter >... | reverse complement strand
CAGACTCCCATTACACTGTGTTTCCTTTTGTATGTCAACAATCTCGTATGGATCAAATGCTCTACCCCTCATTTAGCAATCTCCGTAGAGCGACGAGCAGCCTTGTCGAATATGTGGCCCTGGTAGGTATTTCAGAAAGTTGTATCGCTATCTTGTCCCCTCCCTCGGCCTGGCAGCAATGAAGTCCTCAATAGATCGGGTAGTGATTGGCTCGAGGTATTTGTGGTGATGCCCCCAAAAATATGGGTGTTCATCGTATTCAGTTGTGGCGAAGAAGGATCCTCTTGTTGCAATCTCAACTACAAGTTCTCCTCGATGACGAATTAGTTCTAGCCATTCGTCCCGGTCGTGATAGACGCCGTAGCATATGTTTTCGTTCAGAGGACCTTCGCATAAAACGAAGTCTCTGAAGTATTACCTCAGCTTTGATTCTGTTGTAGTATTGTCGAACATCAATGCGTAATCCTTGGCTCGAAGCGTCTCTGCCTTGCATTTGTCGAAAAGCATATGCATCGCTTCGTTGGAGAATTGTGGACTGCGTAGCCCATCTTCCAAAAGCCACAGCTCGAAAAGCGGAATTTTTGAACTGAGGAGTTGTCCGGAGTAGAGCCAGAATACATATACCTCGATCGCTTTGTGATTTTCTTCTTGTACCTCGATCTCATCAGAATTCGTAGGCGCAAATCCTTCATAATAGATTGCATCAAAATATTTAGATTTAAGCCCAAGTAGTGCTTTGTGGCATTTGACCTTTGACTTTTTCGGGTCCCACGACCAGAGTGACCACCTCGGGGCGGGCCATGATTCTATTAACTCGGTTCAGCCAGAAATATAAAACGGGGCAGCAGGTCACTTTACATAGTGGCCACCTCATGACAATGTTTCTGTATCCTCGATACTCTGACGCATTGTAATTCATTCGTGGAATGTCCATCGGTGCACATTCTAACTTCATCGCAGAAATTACAAGTGCAATTATCGTTGAACTCGTCAATGACCGAGTTTTCTGACATTTCCACAGCATCTTGATCCAGATCCAACCTACAGCAAAACAGGAATTAGCGAAACCTCGCGCTTTTTAAAAAGAAGCAGAAAGATGATTTAGGAGTCGCAGGATATTCTCAGCTTACAGTAGAACTTACCGATTATCTTCTACGAACCCTAATTCCAAAGTGTCGAATTTCAGATCTGCTCTGAAGCAAACCTGTGGAGTTGTCCGCTGGAACGCTGTGGCGTTGGGAAGGGCTGATGAGAACGCACTTCGAAGTGTAGCCTTAATTGTTGAAGTTTGGGCTTTGGAAGCGTGAGCTACGATACGGAGATGCTGCACATTGGTTCCACTGTAGAAAATAACGTTCATCCCGTGGAATTCACTTTCTGGGGTCCGATTTCGCATTGCCGAGGGCCTGTTGTAGATAGCACTTAAAAGGACTCATAAGAAGTGATCGGGTCATAAGACAGAGACGGTTTGGTGCAAGGAGAAGGAGACACAATTGCAATAGATTTCAGTCAAGAGCTAGACTTAAAGGAGCCATATTAAAGAGGAGGAAGAACTTTAATACTCGATCGTTAAATTCAAGTTCCGCCACTCCTAAGAAAACCTTCGTCGTTCTGCAACTCCGGGCACTGAACTTTGAGTGACTCGACAACTTTTTTGAAAATATTTACTTCTTAACAAATCATTGAGCTAATTATGTATCTCTGTACTTTTCGGGTGTCGTGGGACATTCCAAGCAGCCAATCTAGAAATGAACCCCCCTCGACGCATGTTAAAGTGACCGACCTTCCCTTGAACCTTGAGCGAACGCAATAAACACCAAGCAAGAATTTAGCAATCTGGCCATCACAAAAGACGTTTTCCCATCATAAGAACCCAACAAGCCAACTCCCCCGAGCGGAAGCAGAATTGATTTTCTCCAGACCCCATCACCAGAAGAGCATTCAGACGCATCACAAATTTCTCTCTTCCCCCGCCAAGACCTCTCCTTCCATCTCTTCAAAAGTTTTCAACACCTTCCCATACCTACCCCAAACATCCTTCCTATACCCATCATCCACCTTAACAACGGCCTCGCTCTCCCTCCACCTATCTCCAATCAATTCCTCGAAACTCTCTTTTCCTTTCCTCTCCATGGCCCAGACAGCTTTATACGCTCCCCCGAGCGCACAAGCATTACCGCCAACATCAAGCTTCCACACGCCCTCAGCACCGCCCAATACATCACCGATGATGCGAGCAATAGCAGGATTGAGCGAGCCGCCACCAACGAGGTAAATGCGGCGGGGTTGAGGCGGAACGTCGGGTGTTGGGCTGTGGACTAAATTATGGGAACGGAGACGTAGAGATAAGATCTGAGATTCCACGATAGCGCGCGCATCAGCTTCAGCACTCCATTTCTTTTCTGATTGCTGCAGGTTGGTGCCATTAGAGGAGCAGGTGTAACGCCAGGTGCCGGCTCGGACGTTGGGTACGATTTCGGGGAGGGGAAAGAAGAGGCCGAGTTTTGCTGGATCGGAGGTGGATTTCTGGCCCAGGGGAGGGGTTGAGAGTGCGATATCGTTGAAAGTGGCCCAGGAATCAGAGGATGTGGATTTTGGGAGTGCATCCCGGATCTTTTCGCGGGCAAGACCGCCGTTTTTGTAGCAGAGCATGAACATGTAGAGGCCGGCCGTGGTGGGGTGATTGAAGAAGTGATAGGCGGGATCGGGCACGTATTTTGGCGTGGACATCAGGAACGTTGTCGAGGTTCCCAGTGATACGATTGCGTCAAGGGGACGGAGGGGCAGTGCGAGGATAGTGGAGGGGTTGTCACCCGTGAAAGGGGCAATGCCACAGTCAGGGGCGAAATCGTAGCGGGACACAAAGTAGGAGGAGATGTTGCCTAGACGGCCGCCACCATCCTCTCGTACTTCACCCAGTTTCTGCTTCAATGAGTCAAGGCCGTCGTCGCCGGCCGCGAGAGTGAGGAGTGGTTCGCACCAAGCCCCAGCATTAATATCCCACAGGTTCATGCCACAGACATCACTAATGTCAAAAACAGCTATCTTGCCAAGAAATACAGACGCGAGAAATGATGAAACAAGAGTAATACGGGATGTTGAGCGGTAGATCTGAGGATATTTCTTGCGGAAACGCATGATTTGAGGTCCAGTGAAACGCTAGTAGGTGAGACCCATGGTTAGCTTGCATCCTTAAAATTTGTTGAGAGAGAGTAGACTTACATGATGAGCTTTGCTTCCAGTCACCTGGGCGAGCTTCTCTGGGGAACCTAGAGCAGCATCAAAGGCGTCACACTCCTTCTGAGTGCTTGCGTCCTGCCAGTTCGGACTGTTCGGATGAGCAAATGCGCGTGTGGCGAGCTGGTCGACCAAAGTATCCTTGGGAGATAAATTTCCAAGGACTTTCTCGCCGGTTCTGCTCCAGTAAACACTTCCGTGCTGCTGGCCAGCTCCGGAAATACCTTTAATTCTGTGGAATGGGGTTCCTTTCTCTTTCAGTCGCTGTAGGACTAAATCCACGGCCTCCAGCCACATGGCAACTGGGGCGTAGACTTCCCGCTCTGCCTCATTGACCAAGACGCCTTTTTTAATGCCATATTTGAATAAATCTGCATCGAAATCGGCTTTTGCCTCGTACAGGACTTTGAGGCTGGAGGTGATGACAATTGCTGCAAAACGTCAGCTGTTGTTGGCGGTGAGCACGTGCGGATCCCAACACCTTTTAGTTGCTGGGTAGAGAGATCAAAGCCCAGATAGAGAGGTCCGTCGTCGAGTTGGGAGGGCATGGTACATATAATATGTACCGTCTGTATGGTTTTCTTGAGTTTATCCTTGATGTATCCTTGAATATCCAAAGCACAATTGCTTCCCGGCTGACCCTTTTATGCAGGAGTGTCCGGAAGTGCAGTCTGATGAGCTGCGATTTTTGGTGGTGGGGTTCAAACAGAGATATCATCGGCAGGGGGGAGCTCCAACCAATTTAGCCTAAATTATTCACTGTGGCGTTCATGGCATCGCCAAAAGCAAACATCGTGACAATCGGTAGTACTTCCGCACCAATTGGAAAGACGAGGCAATGTCCAAGATCTGTACAGTATGAATTTGTGGTACACAGCATTTGATAAATGCATTGGTTTCCCCCCTAACGCCATCTTTCTTGGGCCAGACGACCTTTTAGCCAAAGTCTTTCTTCCCTCACATGTGTAACGCCAGTCCTTAGAATGCTCAAGTAAACCCCGCTCGCAAGCTTCCCGTATATGCACAAATTGCCGTCTATTGGCTCTTTTTATCGCCTTTTCCGTTTGTCCTAGCATGATCATGATCATGTCCATCGTGATCGTGGTCGTGGTGCTCATGTTCTTCAGGCTCCGGACTTTCCCGTGGACTGACATCCCCACTGATAAACTCATCAAAGAGTGACACCGTGGGTTCATCCTTTGGCACAAAACGGATCTTCACCCGGCGGACGCCTCGAACCTTCGCTCCCAGCGTTTCTCTAACAGTTTCCTCGACCTCGCGAACATCTTCGACGGTCCAGGATTTTGGCACGGCCAATTGCAGATCAACAAGAAAGTTTTGTCCAGATTTTACGCCCTCAACTTCTCGCAGCTCTATCTGTGAACTATCCCTCAGGCTTGCGATGTTCTTCTTTGTAGCTCTTGTGATGGATGATTTGGTCTCGCTGTCGATTCCCTTGTCTGCCAATTCGTACAGCGCCGAGATAGTGTTACCCCAGCCTGCCTTGATGACCAAAAGTGATATTAAGAGACCTCCAACAGGGTCTAACCATGAAGCTTCGTGTAGAAAGTTTGCGCCGAGGATTGCGAAGAGTGTAACAATGCCAGTAAGAGAGTCTACTCGGTGATGAATCGCGTTAGAGGCAAGGACAGAGGATTTTCGTTCTTTTGCTACTTTCATTGCTGGAAGAAGAATTAGTATATGCGCTGTGGAAAGGGATTGAAAAGGTATCGTACTTGCATGGTAAAGCCACTCTTTCAAAACCACTGTTCCTGTCGCCAACCAAGCCGCATGAATACTCGGACCAGCAGCTGCGTGGCTATGGCTATGCCCGTGTGCATGCATGGCCATTTCTGCAGCCGCATGCGCATCTAAGAAAAAGTGTGCGTAGAGGATTTCGCAGCTGTTCAGGCACATGAAGCAACCTCCGAATAGCAGCATGCCGCTGACCCCTAGAGAACCCAAACTCTCCACTTTCCCGAACCCGGTGGGAAACATTGGCGTTGGAGGTTTTATGCTCCACGACACTGTTGCAAGTGTCAAAATGTCTGATGCAAGATCTGTCAAGCTATGCCAGGCGTCCGCGATCATCGATTGAGAATTGAACGCATATCCTCCTACTCCCTTTGCAATTGCCATGCCCAGGTTGGAGTAGAGACCAATTCGTGTTATCCGCACGCCGGCATCATTTTTATTCTTCGAGGTGAGATAGGTGTTGTCATGGTGGTGATGATGCGAGTGGCCATGGGAGCGCGTCTGCGTCGTTGAAAGGGCAGCCATTGGGCGAGATCGAGGACTGAGGGTATTCGTAGACAAGTGAAATTTCGGAAATGACCGCAGATGCGTGTAGTCCTTGGTCCAGGAGCGCAAGACGGATGGATCAAGAGAGGTGGTTTGGAGGACTCGGGATTGCTGTGATTTAGGTGGCCTTATGGTGATGAGGCTGAATGTGCTGGTAGTTCTAGGCGAACGTGCCCCGTTCAAAATAGGAGTACGATACATAAATAATATATGGCGGCTGGGGAAGATCCTCGAGCAGAAGGACAGGGGGGATACCTCTCAGCCAGGTTAAACCTGCAACCCAGGACGCAAGTCTATGGAAAAGGGCATGGAAATTTTGAACAGAGAGGCCGATGGGGGTCGGCCCGCAGCATTAGAGAGATGATGATGCAGTTGCGAGTTGCGATTGCGAGTCTATGTGAGGACGGCGAAGAAGACGGACCAGTCAATCGCTCTCTATTGCGAAGCACATACGCGGTCCAAGGGAGGAACGACGGGAAGCTCACTTATGGTTATGCTTTGTACGCAAGGAACCAACGCCAGGAGGGTAAAAATACTTTGACTTGAGTACAGCCCTGGAACCCTCGGCCTCGGCCCACTTCAGTACAGAATTGCGACACCGCGACCGCGGCCCTGGACGAATACAGTTGCGCGGCCAAAGGCCGAACCTGGAAGACTCAGCCACTCGAAGGCACTCCCACTGCCGGCAAGTGGGGTGGAACTCGCGTGCATACGATTTATGACGCGAATATCTTCACTGCCCAGCCCAGTCAAAATTGCTGAGCTTTGTTCAACGCCGGCTCAGCCAGCTCAATGCCTCCCTCTCAATGCGAAAACCCCTTATGAGAATTCCCTACACGGGCCCCTTACCAGCGCCGAATATCATTCCTCGTAATGCCAACACGGTCACAGGGGCCATTGCGGCTCTGTCGAAGTTTCTGACGGCCCCACCTCCACCAACCTTACAAGATGCGGCTGGCGATCCCCAGTCAACGGTGATTTTATCAGGCGCAGGCATATCAGTGGCATCAGGCCTTGCAGATTATAGAGGCACAAATGGGACATATCGGCAGAATAAGACCTATCGGCCCATCTATTACCATGAGTTCTTGGAAAACCACGAGGCACGGAAGAGATACTGGGCTCGAAGTTTTCTAGGATGGACGAATCTACACAAGGCCAAGCCCAACCCGGCCCACTATGCCATCAAACATCTGGGGGATATGGGAATTATACGCAGTGTTGTGACGCAGAATGTTGATTCCTTCCACTCCATAGCCCACCCAGATCTACCAACACTGGAGCTTCACGGATACCTTCGGTCTTTGACGTGTGTGACCTGCCACAATGATCTTCCTAGAGAGGCATTCCAAGAATCGCTTGCGAGACTAAACCCTGCGTGGGCAGCATTTCTGGCTGAAGCAATTGCATCAGGGGCATTGGACACGGAGAATCCGGATGAGAGGCGTGCGAAGGGCATGAAAACAAATCCCGATGGGGATGTTGATCTTCCTGGGGCTCCCTACTCAACCTTTCGATATCCGGCATGTCCTCATTGCCTGGCAAATCCGCCAATTGCTGGAGACGGAACTCAGACGAAGGTTGAAGTAGATGGAGAAGGGGCTTGGAAAGCCACGAGTACAGCTGGGATATTGAAACCTTCTGTGGTTATGTTTGGCGAGAGTATAGCTTCCAAAATAAAGGAAGCAGCTGAACAGGCCATTGACGGATCTGGCAAACTTCTAGTCGTAGGGACATCTCTTGCCACATATTCTGCTTGGAGACTTGCAAGACGGGCAGGAGAGAGAGGTATGCCAATTGGAATTCTGAATCTCGGTGGTGTCAGAGGAGAAGAGGCATTCTTCAAGAATTTGCTTATGGGTCAACAAGGAGAAGCTGGTGTACGAGTTGAATTGGGAACTGACAAAGTCTTGCCGGGACTAGTTGACCAGTTGAGACGGACAGGATCTATCCATGCCAAAAATGATGCTGGGGATCAAGACGGAGAACACAAAAACAGTAGAGTGTTCAAAGATATGCTGTCATAGAATGGCAGTGTATTGTACATTAGATACCAATGCTCTAATAGAACCCAGCTGGAGCATTGCTTTTCGCTGGTTTCGAGGATGGCCCTCGTGTTTCGTCTGGTATGACCGTAGCTTGAGTAGTGGAGGTTTCTTGTTTTTTTGCTTTCTTCCTTCGTGACTCTTCCCATTGCGCATCTTCCTCCTCTATTTCTTGTAGGACTAGAGACGTGTTAGAGAGCTGATTCTTGAATTACAAAGTAAGGATCCCATACCTGCTTCCCATTCCTTCTCCCTCTGCGGATCCCCAGTACCCAGTAAACCCTCCACATCGACCTCCTCACCATTCTTGATCCTTTCAATAATCTCCTTCAGCAACCCAATCTTCGCATCCGCCCTGCGCGTGAAAGTCGCAAACTCGTTTCGTAGCGCGATCATTTGAATAGACATCGATCCAATGAACAAGAATATAACTATAAAGAATGTCGCAGGGTTCCATTCTTTCGACCTGGCCTTCTTCTTTATGGCATCGGTCGGAGACTTCTTTCGGAGGGGCTTGGGTATCAGATTGAGCCAAAACGAGGTGTTGGTGACACCAGGGGAGGTTGCGTATGGTCGAGGTAATGCGGTTTGGAATGGCCGTGGGAAGGGGACGAGAGAGCTGCGTAAGGTGGGTGGCGCAAGAAGCACCCGTCGGAGTATCGTTGACCTGTTCATTGATGCTTGATTGGAGGTAGCGATTGAGGAATTTCCCTTCTTCGTCTCAGACTCGACTTTTTCGTCTGAATTCTTGAAGATGTCGGCTTTTTTGACGCCGACTGGATGATGATGACTCGTCCAGAATAATAAAGCGGCACTGAGAAGTCGGAAATATTTAGTGACTAAGTGACTGCCGCTTTTACCAGAGCATGGTTGCCCGTTGCCAAGGGCAACTGAAGTAAACTCCACGATGGAAATTCACAGTCTCTAGAACGTGTTTTGATAGACAGAAGCATCATTGTCTTTGCTTGCGGCACAATTTGAATAATGTCTAATCTACAATAACACTGCTCATTGTCTTTCTGTGCTCTGTATCATCATGGCATCACTCCAGGCCACGGTCGACTCGATACGCGCTGCTGTGAGCTCGACATCCACCTGCACACCCGCGACGGTAACAATACTCAGCGAGCTCCTATTACCAAAACCCACTGCGGTATTGAAAGCTCCATTGGGAAATTCCAAGAAACCGACAAAGTCTGCACTGTCAACCAAAGCGAAACCTACCGGGGCGAAAACGAGGGGCAGGAAGGTTTCATTTGCGGAGCAAGAGAATAAGAAGGAACATAAGGATGAAAACCAATTGTCGCTGAAGGAAAGATCTATATTGGCTACGGAAGTCATCAATGCTACACTCAAGTCCCTCAGCGAAGCCATCAAAGCCCCCGCGCGCGGTCCGGCGCGACGGCAAGCATCTTCTAGAGATCTCATAAAAGCTACAACACGAAAACCACTTCATCGATCAAATTCGGTTCCACAATCCCCGTTACAACCAAGATCACTAAACCGCGTATCAACTTCTCCCAGCGTATCTTCCAGGCCAAGCAGATCCTCATCCTCAGCTTCTATTACAACTTCTAAGCACAGGTCAGCTGCTGAATGTGCACGAGTTGCTTTCGCTTGCCTTCGAGCACTACAGACTGCCAGAATACCAGGAATCGATTTACCGCCCCTTCAACTCGAAAATGGCATGTCAGTACTGGTTGGGAAACTCATAACATTAGGCCTGGATGATTTGGCCACAAAAGAGTTGAGAATATTGAAGAAACGATTACATACCGAAGATGGGCCAAATAAGGTCTTGACTTCGAAGACGAATGTAAACTCACCACCACAAACTCTGGCGGAACTTTTGGATTTTGGAACAACAAATTTGCCAGGACCAAAACTTGGATTGGTAATTTCATCTCAGCTGCATATCTTAAGACTCATGACCTCGTCCCGGAAGCAGAAGAGTGTTGAAGCTGCTCTTCCTATTTTGGATCCTTCAAATCCTTCCTCACCTACAAATCTATTGTTACTGGCTGCTAAAGAATCTAAATCAAACGATAAAATCACTCGCCAGTTGCAATCACTCTCCGATCTTTTACTCTCACTATGTCCAAGTGTATCAAGTGCAGACGATGCACTTGCTCTTGAACCAAGACTCAGTATTAGTCCAGAGGCCTCGTTCAGACTGCAAAATTTGGCTTTCCACAACCGAATGATCTGGTGGAAACTCGCAGGACACCAGGTAAACCATGCCAAGGAATTCTATGAACCCTTTCTCCGATGCCTTTCTGCATTTGCTCGTCGAAATCAATGCGGGGCCCTCGAAACCTATCGAAATTCTTCGGCCGCATTTGTCCACCTCACGCAGTTACTCTCAGATTGTATGGATATCAATGAGGGTGCCAACAAGTCTGTTATGGCTGGACTTTCCAGGTGTTTTAGTTCTCTTGCTCAGGAGGCCAATTTGATTGAAGATGCAATCCACTGGACTTTGGAGCTGAAAGCCCAATTCGACGACAAGCTGGATTCGGATGCTAAGCAAAGCTTTATTGTTGCCAGATTAGCAGCTCTAACTCTGAGGAGATCGTCACGGAATGACGATGAAGATGTCCTTCTCACTCTTTTAGACGTCCTCGAATGCCCGTTCAAAGGGGAGTCTACGGAAATCGAGGATCTTATGACAGAGGTGTCCTTCGTTCGAAGAGCTGCGATTTCACTTTTAACTCGGTCAGCTCCTGCTGGCAAGTCGGAAGCTAAGTTAACGGATGGCCTTCGTCAAATGTGCGAGTCACTGGTGTTTATGTGTCCAAGATTGTGCATGCGGTACCTTGGAAAAGCTCTGGACGTCAATTCGACGACAAAAGATATTGTTCGTTATGAGCAAAGACGATCTTTTATCGCCAAATCGGGACTTCACTCCATAGATTCAGCTCTTTTTCTCGTAAAAATACTCCTTGGAGAAGGGCGCCTGACATGGGAACTCATGGATTCAAAGCTCCAGGATTGCTTATTTCTACTCGACCAGCTCGACATGAAACCTGACGAAGGTCAACTTGACGGAAAATCGACCACCTCTTACTATGTTAGGATATCCAACCTTTATTACACGCATTTTCTGAACGAACGGCGGAATTCAGAAAGGCCTAAGGAAAATCAACAACTGCGAGTTCTACGACGATCGGTCGACTGTATTCGAAACAGGTCACAGCTTGAAAAGAACGGAGCGTTGCTTTCTACTAAGTTCGAACGAATGGCTGAAATTTGCAAAAGTATTGGTCGTTATGATGAGCTGTTCAAGATCTTAGGCGATCTCCGTGATGAGATGGTCAAAAACGGCGTTCTAGCTTCAGTTGCAGCAGCAGCAGCTTCTCAGCCTCTCCGAAAGGTGTGGAATAAAGACGAGGAGACATCGATGCTCGCGCGCACGTTACAAACTCTCCTCAAGGTTCAATTAAAATATCTCGATCCTGCGGCTCATACCACACTTGTTGACGACTCCTGGACAGAGGACGAGAAGGGGATGCTTCTAGAGCACCAAATACGACTATTGTCTAATCAGTCCTGTAATACACCTGCCGCTTGGAATCTTCAGGCCAAACTATTTCAAGCAGCTCTTACCGTGTACAATAAAGCAGAATATCCTCTACGCCGACTTCGAGTGCTCGTCCAACTCCAATCTCATGACTTGGAATTTCCGGAAGAAGTTTTGCAAATCATGCGAGAAGAGCTCCGCATTGAGGAGGTTCAGTCTTGTAAAGTGCAAGGAACCAAGGACGAGGACTTGCAGGGTTTTCTGCTGCATTTACAAACTCTCGCAATTTCAACAATCGAACTTACACAAGGTCATCCTCAAGCCGATGGCTTGAAACGTCACCTGGTTGTTTGGTCTAATATGAAAAGTACCTGCGACGATTTGAATGCGTTGGAGCGTCGAATTGAGGATATTCCGGATCTTCTGGACCACCTGCAGTCTATCGCAGATTATCTACAGGTCAAAGGTTCAGAATCTCTACGACTCGCAGTATTGCGGTTGATTGCGGAATTTATCGAGCTCCGGGGTACCCAATCGAGTCCTGACGACCTTATTCTTAGTTACTCAAGCTTGGGATTGCAATGGCTCAAACTTGGCTATTCTGGAAAGGCCGGTTTAGCTCTTGATAGAGCACAGAACTACAGTCACCAAAACGGTGTGGCTCAGGCTACGATGGTACAATTACACCTGACTCACTCCGAATACTTGCTTACTATTGGCAACTTTGACAAATGGTATGTCTCACTTCTCGTCTCAAACTGCTGGCGTCTAACAGAAAATAGTGAGGAGCATCTTGCTCGCGCACAAGCAATACACTCCCAAGAAAACGAATCTAAGTCCGGACAAAAGACAGTGTTGACTTTGGAGGAGAGAACTAGTAGAAATCTTCTGATGTCGAATGCATATTCAGTATACTCTTCGTTGGCACTCGAGCGCGGCTCAATGCATACAGCTCTCAACCTTGCCAGGCAAAGTGTGAGGCTGCTGCGACGCGCGTGGGCGAACACGGAAGAACATCTTCGAAGGAGAAACACGTCAGAAACCGACAAGGCAGCCGAAGATCTTTCTCAGATGAATATGTCTACAACGACAATATTGACTGAGTCCGTAACTGAACCCGTCACCGGATCTAGCTTTTGGGCATTGATTACTCCGTTCTTTCGAAGCCTGAACCATTTGGCGGTAGTTTACGCGCACCATGGCATGTTCCAAGAGTCCCTCTACTACGTGGATCAGGGATACTATATAATGAAACAAGTCGGAGCGGGGGCGCATCAAGCTATGGGAGCGGCGCTCAAAGGAAACACGTTGTTTAAGGCTGGGGACCTAGCGAAAGGTGCGGAATTGCTTGCAGAGTCGAAACAAATTTCCTTGTCCGAGAGCGGTCGGGATACTGCTATGCTATCCTACCACTTGGGTAGCATGCACGGCCTTCTCGGCGATCGGGATGCGGAGATCGCTGCTTACGAAGCTGCAGAGGAAGTTTTGAATAGCCTAGTCACTCCAAGTCATATTGGAGCATTGGACAAAATTTCTGATCCAACGGATACCCTCGAAGCAAGAATGTCACAACTTACCCTCTCTAAAACAAAGGCACCCGCAAGACGGAAGGCTGCAGCTCGTCCGAAAGCTGCCACGAAAAGTAATACCATTGCTCGAGTCAAAGCTCCAGTGGAACCTGCTCCATCCATCTCTGAGGAGTGCAGCCAGCTCATGTCTCTTAGAGCAATGGTACTTCGTCAGAAGGCCCGAGCACTAATGGAAGTCAAGAACTTTGTTGGGTCGCTTTCACTTCTCAATGAAGTTGGCGCCACCTCCAATTCTCAGTTAGAGGCTGTGGATCATGGGCTTGCAATGGCTAAGCAGTTGCTGCTTCAGAGCATGGAACAAATGACCGCGGATCCAGTCTATTCGGTCTTACAAGACTCAACCATATCTTTCCCTTCAGTTATGGGTCCATCCAAGAACGAAAAGATTGGAGAAAGATTGTCAGTAACTCGCGCCTCACCGCCAAGAAAGCTACAAGTTGCCAGGAATGGCCGGGATCAAAGCAGGTCAAAAAGTCCCGCCCCTGACAGCTTTTTCGACAAATTGCGCCAGGCGCAGGAGCATTTGATAGAAGCACATTCTATTGCCATTTCTGTTGCTCCACTTGCTGATATCCACCGGATAGCTGCTCTACTCAATAGTGTTTCGATTTTGCTGTCTGCTGCGGGTCACATGAAGGGGAAATCTCTCACCCACCCTGGTTTCGCCAGCTGTACGATTGGTACGTCGGGTTTAACAATTTCACGTCCTCTAACTAACATTATGTAGAAACGACGAGAAACCTTGCGCTTCGTCGTGAGCATAAAGCCATACATACGGATCCGTCTTCGGCCAAGATAGAGGATTCACGCTGGCCAAGCGTAACTTCAACCGATCCAAGAAGATCTAGTCTTGGGCCGCCGTGTGATTCATCCCGATTCCAGAGAGATTACGTAGATATCATGCCGCAATCGTGGACGGCAATTTCAATTTCTCTGAGTGACAGTCACAATGAACTCTCAATCACCAAGCTACAAGCCGGCCACAGCCCATTTATTCTTCGACTGCCACTAGGGCGACACAACTCTATGGATGCCGATGAGGAAGTTTTTGGCTTCGAACAAGGCCAAACTGAGCTCCGCGAAATTATTGAGCTCGCAAATAAAAGCGCGCATGATGCCCGGGATATGAATGGAAAAGAAGCGAAGGCAGCGTGGTGGGAGGAGCGAGAATCTTTGGATGCTCGACTGAGGGACCTCCTGGAGAACATTGAGAAAGTCTGGCTGGGAGGTTTCACCGGCATATTTTCTCAACATGCCAGACGACCAGAACTGCTGGCGCGTTTCCAAAAATCATTTCAGAGTATTCTTGACAAGCACTTGCCATCACGACAGAAGAGTAAGAAGCGGTATGCGAGCCCTAGAGTAACTCTGGACTCTCGAATTTTGGATCTGTTCATTGGCCTGGGAGACGCTTCGGTAGACGGCTGCGACTTCTCGGAACCATTGACTGATTTGCTGTACTTCGTCGTTGACGTTTTACAGTTCAACGGTGAGCTCAACGCGTACGCTGAAATCGACTTTGACCACATTGTCATCGAGACACATGATGCTTTGCGCTGTTATCACGAAGCTGTTCATGCTCTGGGTGATTCCGATGAAGGGAGACATACTATCTTGATATTGGATAAAGCGCTTCACTCATTCCCATGGGAGTCTCTTCCATGTATGGAGGGACAGGCTGTATCCCGTTTACCGTCCCTTGGTTGCTTGCGAGATCGTATCTTGTCCGCGAAACGGGATGAACACGATGACACCCCTAAGGGATGTTATGCAAAAAGGCAGCACGGTTCGTACATTCTCAACCCTGACGGCGACCTCAAGAACACACAAGCAACATTCGGGAAGGCTCTTCAGACCCTGGCTGGTTGGGATGGCATCGTCAAGCGGGATCCAACGGAAGAAGAGATCAGTACGATCCTGGGGACCAAAGATATCTTCTTGTATTTCGGTCACGGAAGCGGAGCACAATACATCCGGGCTCGAGAGATACGTAAACTCGAAACATGCGCCGTTACATTCCTCATGGGCTGTAGCAGTGGTGCTCTTACTGAAGCCGGCGAGTTTGAGCCCTATGGTACACCGATCAACTACATGCACGCTGGCAGTCCCGCTCTAGTAGCTACACTGTGGGACGTCACCGACAAAGATATCGATCGATTTGCCAAAGTGACTTTTGAGCACTGGGGGCTTTTTGAGGGGGCCTTTGCAAAAGCGAAGGGAAAGAGAAAGGCCGGGCCAGTGGTGGTGGGGCAGCTTTCGTTGGTGGAGGCTGTTGCTAAGGGGAGGGAGGTGTGTAACTTGAAGTACTTGAATGCTGCAGCTGTTTGTGTGTATGGTGTTCCGGTGTACTTGGAATGAGGGTTGGATTGTTTTGATGGGCATTTCCTGGCGTTGGGATAGATCATCGGCAACGTCATTGTTTACGAGGTAAAGGGGCTCAGGGGTTGCTGTGTTGCTGTGTTGATCTACACGATGTGAAACCTGCCTTATCTCGAATTAAAAGCATCGAAATTATTAAATCTTGTGTGTTCAGACATTCTTGCTGTCGGACACCCGATGAAGGATCCGCACTGGGATAAATACTGTAATCTGGTAATATTCTCGTTCTGGAAGTCAATTTTTCCAATTGTGGCTTTCCCAGTGGAAGATGTACTGACAGCTCATTGCTTGCGGAATTGTCTCATTGTAGAGATTACATGCACGGCTTTCGAATCTAAACATATTAATCATCTCTGAATGGCGCGATTGAATTCGTTGGACGAGAAGCCCCAAATTCTGCCCATTGATGTCTTCACGATCAACCAGGGTGAATGATAGGCGCTTCCGCCCATCGCGAATAAACATGACAACGCTTCCACTCCACGACTGGGAATTCGACCTTTGTTTATCATTCAAACTTGGAACCTTCGACTTCGACTTCGACTGATGTCTTGAACGAACATACACGCCCTTCTGAATAAGTAATAATTTCTCTCTTCATTTCGTGTCGGACGATCAATCAGGCTGCTGCTCACTCTCACTCTCACTCACTCACGCCGATTCGCCGTTTCGCCGTTTTCGCATGGAAGGTTCGAGAAGCGACACAATTCCAGTGCCAAAAAAAAAAATTGTTGAAAGCAGCACATCGGCTGGCTGGCTGAGCCTGAGCCCTGAAATATTGACATTGACGCGCGCATTCAGACGCTCTTCCAAGGCTCCAGCAACCGTTTGACGGGATTGTGCTTCTTCCTCCGGCACTTTGTTCTTGTACAATACAATACTCTACTACTTGCATACGCGCGCACCTTCTGGTATTTACTTTTCAAGAGCCATAACCCTTTTAGAGAGATCCAGTCCCCACTGCATGGATTGACAGTCCAGCCAACCACCGTCACATTCCTCCACTAAAGAGCGGGAACCGGTCTTTCTGCAATTCACACACGACCGTCCAGCCGGAAACTTAGACGACGCCATTTCTCAGTCGCCTTCTCAATGCAGAAACTCTTCTCCAAATCCCCTAAAAAATCAAAGAAGACGCCCGGGTCCACCAGCGACGACGATTCATCCTCCCATTCACATTCGCATTCCCATCGCGATCGCGATCGCTCGCCGCTGAAGAAATCATCCTCGGGCAGGTCCAAATCCAGCAAGGCCAGAGACGAGACTCACAAGGCAGAGCAAGGATCCCCTCGAAGCAGCCGGAGCTCTCAAAAATCGGGTTCCAGCAAAGTCCCACGACACCCCTTTGATCCCTCCACTACCCATCCCCTCAATCTCCCTCCTGACCAGCTGCGCCGGTTCTCAGCGCTGTCCGCCATGTCAGACGCAGACCGTATGGATGTGGATAGCGAGGGCCCCAACGGTGCACCCTCCTCACCCCCACCACAGGCAAAAATGCCAGGCGGATTCGATACCCCAAAAACCAACGGTACGAATGGCAGTGCGAGTGCAGAAGGCCCCGTTCCTCCTCCTCACAAATCCAACCCCACCAGTCCTGTACCTGCCGCTGCCCCTACACCAGAGGAGGCTGAGGCCTTCAAAAAGGTGGGCAATGGATTTTATACAAAAGGAGACTATAAGAAGGCTATTGAGGAATATACCAAAGGTATTCAGATCCCCGATCATAGAATTTGATTTATTGCTAATACATTACTAGCTGTCGAAGCCCAACCCTCGTCAGCGACATATCTCAACAATCGTGCCGCAGCATATATAGGATTATTTCAATACGCAAATGCCCTAGAAGACGCCAAACGCGCAGAAGAACTCGAACCTCAGAACTCCAAGATTCTCCTCCGATTAGCACGCATATATACCAGCTTAGGGGACCCGGAAAGAGCCCTCGAAACATACAACAAAATCCAACCCCCGCCTTCTGCAAAAGATACCCAAGTTGCCAAATCAATGCTTCAGTATATCACGGTGGCAGAGGATGCATTGAAGAATGGCACAACTGGCTCTATGGCGTTACATGCTCTTGGAGAGGCTGACAAATTACTTGCAAAGGGTGCATCCAAGCCCCGGAAATGGCAACTTTTGAGAGGAGAGGCTTATCTGAAGATGGGAAATGTCAATGCGTTGGGCGATGCACAGAATATTGCCATGTCTTTACTACGGAATAACAATGCGGATCCAGAAGCTTTAGTATTACGGGGCCGGGCACTTTATGCTCAAGGGGAAAACGACAAGGCTATCCAACATTTCCGACAAGCTCTGAATTGCGACCCCGACTACAAAGATGCTGTGAAATATTTGAGAATGGTACAGAAATTGGACCGGATGAAGGCTGATGGTAACGCGGATTACAAGGCTGGGCGTTGGTCTTCAGCAGTTGACAAATACACCGAAGCATTGGAAGTTGACCCTCAGAACAAGGGCACAAACTCCAAGCTCCTGCAAAACCGAGCTTTATGCCGCATTCAATTGAAGGATTACAAGGGCGCCATTGCAGACTGCGAACAGGCCCTTAAAATGGAGCCTTCCTACACAAAAGCCAAGAAGACGAAAGCCAATGCACTAGGACAATCTGGTGATTGGGAGTCAGCAGTTCGGGAACTCAAAGAGTTAGCAGAGCAAGACCCTCAAGACGCGGGCATAGCCAAGGAAGTGCGAAAGGCGGAGCTCGAGCTGAAGAAGAGCAAGCGGAAGGACTACTACAAGATCATTGGTGTAGAGAAGGATGCCGATGAGAATCAAATCAAGAAGGCGTATAGGAAGGCGGCTATAATACATCACCCGGACAAGAATCCCGATGATGAAGATGCAGCGGAGAGATTTAAGGATATTGGGGAGGCTTACGAGACGTTGAGTGATCCTGAGTACGTTCATTTGCTTCGCGCTTCATGGCTAGGCAAAATACTAACAACCAAATAGGAAGCGAGCACGATACGACTCAGGTGAAGACCTAATGGACCCAATGGACGGCTTTGGAGGTGGCGGCATGGGCGGCCAAGGCATGTCCATCGACCCCGAAATCCTAATGCAAATGTTCGGCGCTCAAATGGGCGGAGGGGGACGCGGAGGCGGTGGTGGCTTTCACAGTTTCGGCGGCGGAGGAATGCCTGGCGGTGGGCGAAGAGGTGCTCCACAGGGTTTTCCCGGCGGATTCCAATTCCAATGACAAGAATCGGACTCGCAGTCTGAAGACCCCGATCATCTACCCTCAGAGCAGGAAGATGACACCATCGGGCTCTCAGACGCAATGCTCTCCCAGATCCGCAAAGCAGGCCTGTACTTCCTGGGTGCAGCCGTGCTCCTCCCGTTCGATATCCTGCTGCTGGGAAGCGCGCTCTTTGTTTGTGTAAGGCTTGTTTTGTATTTGCGGAGTGGGCATCGCAAATGATGTGATGCTTGGATGGGCGCTTTAGATGGGCTATGCAGATAGATCGCACGTTTTTACACACCGTCATTGCGGGCGTTGAGATGGGATCAAGCTAATATATTTTTCTCTTCTGAATGGTGCGTGCTACTGATAGGGCGGTGCGCCACAAGTGGATATCATATGCAGAAAATGAATAAATGGATGGATGTTTCTGATGTGTTTGGTGTGAGTGCTTGTCATGTTTCGTGAGGAGTGGAAGTTCGTATCTTATTCAAGTGGATTGCTGGAAAGAAGATGTCGATATGGGACGAATACTCCCCCTTTTCATCGCTCGCTTAACAGAAAATGGGAACGCTGAAGTGGGTTCGGCGCTGTTGGAGTGGGAAAATAGAGCCACTGACTGAAGCAGCCAAGTGGCTAAGTGGTGCACGTAGTCACTCAGAAAAGGCGTATGTTAGAAGTCTCCTACCCCTTTCGCCTTATTTGTCAAGACTTGATTGCGGGACGCTACATTGGATGCATACCCGGTGTAGAGCAGAAAGAAGTCGGACACATTGTCTCTGACGCATTTTCAAAGGATACTTGAAGCATCGAAACCCTCTAGAAAGAGATCAAAATGACTGTTTCCAAGCATATTCATCTCTTTATGCACTAGAATACATGAAGACAATACTAGTGGTTGAAGGAAGGAGCATTGTAGAAAATGAAAAGCCGGGGAAGCGGCCAAGGACGCCGGGGGACACGGAATCTGCAGGAACTCCGCAAGGTGTAACATCATTTTCTATCACAAGCCTTCAACTGACATCTCCAGTCCTGCAACCTTCACACAAGCCTCACACAAGCCTCACACAAGCCCCACACAATTATGTGCTTCTATGCGGCAGCCCGCTCCGAGAATGTTTTACCTCAATGTTCCGCCTTCTTTGCCTTCCCAGTCCATAGGAGACAAGCATCCTCCCCACTGTCCTTACTGCATTCGAGTCACACAGTTGCCGTGTATGAATGCTGTCCATACGTTCTCATGTTTGTACCTTTCTGTTATCGAAGTATGAGAAGGCTGTCAATGGCTGATATTGGCTCCTCGGATGACCTTTCTTCGGCTGCTCAAGCTCGGGTCTCGTTTCCCTGCCTTAAATTTGTATGGCTTTCTGTAGTTCATTTCTCGCTGTGTCTTCGGGGGGTTGTATCTTCCAGCTTGTATCGATCATTTGCTCAATGAGAGAAGCACGGTGTAGCAGTGGGCACCGAACAAAAGCAAAATTCCGTATCGAAAAAAAGTGGTCTGATTTTCGAGTTCTCCGCAATCAATGTACCATATCGGAACTATACCATGCCTAGCCTTCCTGGATGCCATCCAAGGTGATGCCAATCCATCCATGCAGTAGTGATTGCCATCATTACTCTTGTTGCTGTTCAGCCTCTATAATCCCTGCAATCCATCCAGTTCATCGGTGTGTCATTGGCAAATTCAAGTGATAGAGATGGCCAATACCTGTTATCTTAGCAAAAAATCCCTTACCGTTGGATCCGACTTTTTGTAGTATTTGGTAGTTTGGAGCCTCCAGATCGCCGATTGTGTTACACGAGCCTCGGGGATTTCCCGATAAAAGGCAACAAGAGCCGGACCACCAATTTACTTTTTCTAGCGCCGCAGCGCAGGTTGCCTCGCGAGCTAGAGTATCAACGGCTAAGATTGTGTGTTGACAATTTTCGTACCACTTGCTTTCCAGCTTTAAACTCTGTAGCCGTCCTCTACCTCCAGAGCCCTTTTCCGATGCGTCGATGGTTTCTTTGCGGCTACACCGTCTCGACGGACCACATACCTATATTCAGATGAACGAAACACTATCCGAGCTAAAGGTGGAAGCCACCACTCCAGTTTCCTTCATCGGCAAGGCAGTGAGTGGATACGGTTCTGATACCATTATCCGAAATACCATCAGTCGATCGAGCCAAGCCATCGAGGAACTATCATCATGACTCGTAAGAAAGTTGACCCCGATAAACGGAGGAGGGTGGCCCAAGCCTGTGTTTCTTGTAAGCGGAGCAAGTTGAAGGTGAGCTACTCATCCTTTCAATTATAGTTTACGTTTAGTGCTGCTCAGTTCTGAAGGCATATCCGACAGTCTGGATCTTTTCCTGGACGGCTATTCCGCCCGAAACTTCATTACCCACACTTTATCAATAACTTTCTCGTTGGGAATTAAATCCTTTGCTTTTTGACCAGATGATATCGGGTGCTTCAATTCTGAAATCGTTTGAAACAGGACTGGTAACCTTGGGGATGAGAGTTATGAGTTATGGCGAATAGATCGGAATATTTCCCTTTGCATTCTCATTCAAATCACTACCAGCTCCAATGACCAATGTTCAGGCGCTAATCTCAAGCTGAAAGTGTGATGGATTAGCCCCTTGCAAAACTTGTTCGAACCGAAACAAGCCTTGTACATACGACAGTACTGAAAATGGTCTGATCGAAGAAACAAAAACAAAAAGACGGAAATTGCATTCCGCATATAATGCTGGGTCCGGACCTGTTAAGAAGGAGTCGGAGATTCCCAACACATCCCAAGAGCATCCCCAGTCGACTTCTGGTATCAAAATTCATACCCAGCAACCCAATGGAACGCACTTCACCAGTAATGACGGTGGAGTAACGACCTCGGGCGACGAAGAGGGTGAGGGGGAGCAAAACGGCGGGCCATATTTCAGTCACTCGGACAGTGTTCTCTCAAGAGGCTCGACAGTCAGCGGGAAAGACGAAGAAGCTGTAGTGTTCATTTCAACAAGGATGCTCCAAGACCCCTCAGGGAGATTATGTGAGCTTCCTCAAGTCTGGTCCCAAAACAAACCCTTTTATTTCCTATTTATAATCAATGATATTCGTACTGATAAGCATTCTTGCAGTGTATATTGGTGATTCCGGAACATTATCGTTCTTATCAATTCTCAGGATGATTGTCGAGAATGTTGCTGGCGCCTCACCTTTCACTGTAGACCCTCAGAGACTGCGAATCGTGGAGAACCCCATAAGTTTACCTCCTAAGATTCGACTGACACGCTTACTCCCTGACAAGAGAACTGCGGACATTCTCCTGGAAGCCTACTTCGTCAATGTAAGTACTCTAAACTTTTGGGTCCTGGTGGTCTGAATATCTTATTCAACATCAAGTAGACCAATGGACTTGTGGAAGTCTTCAATCGTAAAGTTTTCGTGGAAACATACGAGAAATGTTACGTTGATCCTTTAAGTGTTGAGCCGTCCTGGCTCTGTCTACTCTACCTCGCATTTGCCATTGGATTTGTTATGGCGGCCCCAGTTCCGAAAAGTCCCGAAGACGAGGTAATACAAAAGCTGAGGGCAGATCCCATAGATCAGGGAGAGGTGTTTTACTCAAATGCTAAACAACTCGCTGATCCATCGAGGGGCTTCGAAGACGAAGATTTCTGGAGCATTCAGGCTCTTACTTTGATGACACTCTACACGCTGTCTATTTCCAAACGGAATGCTGCGTATGCTTATTTCGGTGAGGAATCTCGTTCAAATCTATCTCGTTTTCTTTTCTAACGAAGTCGCAGGTATGGCTGTCCGTTCGGCCTTTGCTCTCGGACTCCATCGAGGGGAGACAATGTGTATCTTTCCTCAGCCAGTACAGTTGTTGAGGCGGAACCTGTGGAGAAGTCTCTTTGTCCTAGACAGATTTCTTGCTTCCTGTTTGGGTAGGCCAACGGCAATACGGGAAGGCGATTGTTCGGGGTACACTTTTTCGACGCCCGAGATGGAAAACCCAGACATTTTTGCAAGTGTTTTAGATGAGGAAACAGCCAGCTCGATTGGACTTGAGGCATCAGTCCGCAGTTGCCACGTCATTGGCGTGGTGCTGGAGACAGTTTACTCTCAACGAAAGGTATCGACAAAGCTTGCGCAAGAGATTGTCGACGAATGTGGTACACAGAAAAACTTGCATCCCAGCTTGGACTTTCGCCAAGTAGCTTCGCCGAACACACGCCAGGGAGTTGCGATCCTGCACGTCAACTTGATCTTCTATCACTCGATCTTGCTCCTCACGAGACCATTCTTTCTGTTCCTGATGCATAGGAAACACAACGGGAAGAAGAACGAGAAGGGCAACTCGCAACAATCTTTCACAAGAATGGAGCATTTTGGCCGATACTGTGTCATTGTAAGCTGCCAGAGTATAGCAATAATACAAAGTGCGTTGGCGAGCCGATTTCTGCCCCATCGAAACCCATTTGTCATGTGAGTATCGCCCCGAATTTCGAAGATTTCTTACTGATATTGTAAAGCTACTTCCTTCTCGCATCTGCCCTCATAGTTCTAGCGAACGAATTCTCCTCCCTCTACCATAATCCACATGCCAAAATCTATATCAGAAATGCTATCGATATCATGCAGTACTGCTCAGAGACTGACCCTCAAGCACGCCGCTTATTGTTTATTCTCACCGAGTTTCGAGAAGTTGTCGATAAGCAAGAAGCTGCTACGTCTAACATCACTATGCAACCATTTAGGCATCACGCAAGCAACAATCAGCGAACAAATCCCTCGGCGCCTATTACACCCTCTATTGTGGAGGCCCATACGGCGACCTCAACAATCCATACCATTTTAAATCCGAATCAAGCTGATCTCATCAACCCACCCCGCTCACAAGCCGTTATATCACCTAGTGCGCAAGCTCCGCCACCGCTACTCCAACGAGTTGCATCGAATCCAAATATTAACCCCCTTGTGAGCCTCACTCAAACCTCGGACCCTAGCATACTTCCGCAGCCCAACCCTCTAGAGGCGATGAACTCTTCGTACTTCGCAAACTATCACTCACCACCGAGCTCCGATCCTCACAATCAAGAACCCATGATCCTTCCCCTGAATTCTCGCCAAAACTCTCTAGACTTGTATTTGGATATGTCACTCCTCTCTGGGAATGCGGCACATATGGGAAACGACATGGAGGCGGATCCCGAGGTTGACTTTGAAAAATTATGGAGTTGGCGGAGTACTTGTTCAGGGCTCACGCTTGGGGGTGCACTTGGAGGAGCCATTGACGGAGAACATGCCCTCCATGGCACTGCTTCTACTCAAGGAGGCAGTGATGGGCAAAGGCCGATATACGGGACGACGAATGGGAACTTCAACACGAATCCGAATTTCCAAGGATTTGGTTAGTGTTTTCGTGACATACTACGTCTCAATGGCACAGGAAACGCGAGATGCCAGATAGATCGACGATGGATTGAGACTTCGTTTGCTTCTGATCTTCATCTGGGGAGACCGAACCTTGATGAAGCTATGCATGATTTTGAGTTTTAGGAAAATGTACTGCCAATAAATCTATCTTCTAGGATAAGTCTACCAATTCCTGCTACACCAACCCCATTTGATGCTCCACTGAAAGCGTTTGTACACCCAGAGGAGCCACATAGCCGCGGACTTTTTGCGGGAGTTACACAACTACTACCCGAATTTGATCCAAAATGCTCCTAAGGTGCTACAAGCTCAGTGACAGCGGCGCAAGTGTGACGTGGGACAAAAGGTTGATGCATTATCTAGTTATGGTCTAGGCGCAGAAGTGAATGCCACATGGTCCCGCTTCGAGACTTTTGATCTCGATTGTATGCAATTGTAGGTACTATTCGGACCGTCTGTGATTTGAAATTGAGGCGGAGTTTATTTGGATCTCCATTCATTGTCTCCAAGGGGAAGCTCCAATATTGCATATGAAGGCCGACAGTCCCGGAAGAAACTCGGAGATAGGCCTGACTATCTCCACATTACGCGAGACATGTTGACTTACTTACTGTGATACGGAAGAAAGCATTGTGGTTGTACTGACAAGGAAAGCCTTTCCGTCTTTTCCAAAGACTTGTGGTGTTGGCCCAGTCGTAGGGAGAGCAATTGATCTACGATGAAAAGCGGACTCAGTGAACGATTGATGCTCCTTTGGAGGTACTTACAGCAGACAACTTCCTTTTTCAGATGCGACTTGCACTTTATTCCCCATTTACTGCTCAATGTGGCATGCTGGTACCTCCTGCTACAAAATCAAACGTGAGGGCGTGAGAAAGGAGTCGGATTTTATCAGGACTTCTTAACCCATCCTTTCAGTCGGACCCCACAGCAAGTACTGTAGATCTTGGTAGAATTTCTGATCCTTTGGAGAAGAAAAGGGCAGGAATGCAGTCATGATGGTGGAGGGGTATGGGTGTGGGTGTGGGAGCTAAATCGAGCAACTGAACCCACTTCTCCAACACTTCTCCAGTTGCTAATAAACGAATTTCATTTCTTAACAATGAAAGCTATAGATCAATTTGCTTTCACGGATGAAAGAATGCGCTCATAGAGCGAATTACCTTTACGTCGTTTTGGGTAAAATTGACACTAAAGCCAAGCCATACCAAAAAATGCAGAGACATGCTAGTTATCTGTTGTATGATACTGCAATGTTGCAAATACAATACGAATGCCCCTCGAACACAGATGTCAGAGCTCATTCTTATGCCTTCTCATCTAAAGTCTCTCAGACTTATCCCCACGATAGGCCTTCTTTTGAGACCATTCCATTGCAGTCACCTTGCCCTCGACCTGTAAGAAGTCCAGACTGTGAGGAAACTCCTCTAGAAAGACGTCTTTAAAATCCGTAGAATCGCGAAATCCTCCTGCCAAAAAGACATCCGTCACAAGATCACCACCTTTCGCCAAGAGAGCCAACCAATCTTGACGAACGTCTTCGGAATCGGATGAAATGTCACGAAGTGTCCCGCGGCCCTGGATAAATTTAACTGCGAACATTCTGAGCTTCGAACCTGGTGGCGATTCTTCAAAGATCGATTGTGCCGCCGCGGGTGGTAATGTGGAGCATGAGTATTTCATCAGAACAAAGTGCATAACATCGTTTGCAAATTTTGGCGCGAGAATCTTGTCTGCAAAGATCCAAAGCTTTTCCAAAGCAACATGTGTTTCGTCAAATATACCGCCTGGGGACCAGACCTCATGAGTTTGAGGGAACGACTCAGAAACATCACCCGTATAGGTCCACCGAACGAATGCACGCACATGCTGCTCTTCATCATCCGGCAAGTCCATGGTGACTGCATCCGGTCTACCTTCTGCGAACTCTCCATATAGAGCCTTATCGAAGAAGGCGGAAAAGTATCCAAGCAACGCCCGGTGGCATTTGATTTTCGCTTTCAGAGGGCCGACAACGAGCGTGACGTGATCTTCGTGATTGGAAAGCCTAAAGGGAAATGTAAGTAAACCAATGAGGATAACGCGAGAACAACTAAGGAGGCTCAGCACTTACAAGACGCCCACTTCGCGCGTATGGCCTTTAGCCTGAAAAGGGGTTTCAGGGTCCTTTCTTCATCACTCCTCTGCCTGATGAACTCGACATCTCCTTTCTCTTGCCGGTCTCTGAGAGTGCCACAAGTCAGGCAAAGGAGGAAGCCATAGTCACAATTTCTTGCCCCCCCCCCCCTCCCCCGCCCCACAAACCCGGCAAATGGTGCGTTGGACACAGTTTGGGGCGACTCCAGGGGTTTCTAGCTGACCCTCACAGTCCCAAATACATCTGATAATTGCCATGGTGAGGTAGATTTTCGTCGGTGGAGTTCCGATGTCGAGTTTGCGGGTACTGAGTTTCTGTTGGGGCTATTGGTTTATTATATGCTTGACATTGTTTCCAAGAAGCTGAGACGTCAGCACTCTCTCCAGTTCTAACCCTAGAATGTTCTATCGCCAAGCTGCAAACTTGCACTAGTCTTCAGTTTGAAAGCTGCACAACCTGCATTTAATGCCGAGACTCAGGGACACTTGCATGTTTTCAAACCTTTTAACGACAAGGAGGATGCTAAGCCACACGGGAGCTGACAGTATGAGTTCCTAACAAAAACTCGAGATACAATTCAATTCCGGAAAGATCATTGGACAAATATCGCTACATCTTTGCAATGTCCGGAGAATACGACCCACCATGTCAATCTGCCGAGTACCATCGCGCCAGCCCTTTTGATTATCGCTTAAACATGCACATTAAATTTTGACTCATTCTCAGCCTCTCCAACTAAACACAAAGAATTTTGAAAGAACTAGAGAATAAGTAGAAGAATCTGCAGTCTGCTTTAAGCCGCTAAATTTAGCAAAGCCACCTCTAGCATGACAATGGAGCAGCTTAAAGAGATTGAAAGCACGGCAATGTCTCGCAGCTCATGAAACCACTGCAAGTCTAAGAGTACTAGACCTACAGGCAATAGAAATATCTCAACTATTCCGAGACTTTCTGAAGCTCTGGGCTTGCTACTCAAAGATTCTCAACTGTCGATTTATAGCTAACATTTCTGACTCTCTTCACCGACGCTTTGATTTTTACCAACGTGAAAAGGACCAAGAAGTCAGCCTGGATCATCTTAATACTGGAAAAGACTTAGAAAGGCTGCTTTGACAGGAAGAGCCGTCTCATCTCCACACTTTGTGGTGCGGTGACAGTCTATGGTTAGAGCATCATTTTTTAGACATACTGAAAGTAATAATTTATAGCATGCCGAGGAATAGCCCGAATCACAAGCTTGGGCGTGTCCTTACAGCAATTTATACGATAGTGTATAAGGCCCACAGAAATATCGTCAATGAAGCATCCGGCAGGTCAAATCCCACTTGAGGAAGAAGTCAAAACAAAGCATATAATCAAGTATGTCAAAAAGGCAGCGCGCCAAATTAGAAGAAAGTACTATTTTTTCTCTACCGTTACAAGCAACTTGATCGAGCATAGCCAAGTCATTCATCACAACGATCAAATCAACCCTCCGCCCATGTTTCTCTTTTATGTAGGCCAAATGAAAAACATAGACAGCAACGTAGTATGATTTTTGGTGTGATTTTTGATACGACTAAAGAGAACTTGCTGGAGGGACAAGTCCAGCATCCATTTCGATAAAACCAGGTTTCGTTTCGGTTCAGAGTTTTCGTGACAAACCCATTTCCATTCACATTCGCAATTCAAAAGAATTTCCACCAAAGCCCGCTCAACCCATTGCACAAAATTTTCGCTCGTTCGATATCATTTCTCGGGGAAAAGGAGGACAGGAGACGTGTTTTAAAGTATTCGGACGCACCACCATGAAAATCGGAAAGAGGGTTTTGTGGGAGTTGAGATCTATGATCCGAGGCTGGGGAAGGCGCTCTTATCCTCAGTGTTGATGGTAGCACCAGGGCCGGCGTTGTTTCGTGGGCCGCCACGGGGAGCGCCTCTGAAAGAGCCATCACCACGGCCGCCACGTCCGCCTCGGTCGCCACGTCCTCCACGGAAGTTGCCTCTATCTCCTCGGTCACCTCGGGGTGGTCCATCGCCACGGCCTCGGCCACCGCGGAATCCACCTCGTCCACCACGTTGCTCGGGTGCCTCGACGAAGCGTTGATCAATGTCAATGACTTGCTTCTGCTTGCGCTCACGTTCGCGCTTGGCCTTGCCACCAGATCCAGCGACAAAGTCCTCTTCCTCGTCCTTGGCGATTGCCTTGGCGTTAGCCCATTTCTTGTCCTGCTTGCTGCCTTCGTTGGGCTTGCGGGCTTCTGGGATACCGGTACCAAGAGCGGCCTTCTTCTGCTCAAGCTCCTCCAAATATTCAGCATAAGACTTGCTGTTGTCCTCTGGCTCGGCCTCAGCGGCTGCCCCGTCGGTGGGAGCAGGATCGCCATCACCGGTCAATGCCTCCTTTTGGTCGGCCTTGGCGAGAGCTTCACCAGCTTCCTCATCCTTGAGTTCGGCTTCGCCCTCGGTGGCACCCCATCCGTGAGCGGCTTGCTTCTCAGATTCGCTGTACACATGTTAGAAAGAGCATTTTTAGTATAAGAATTTGCGTGCTCACCCTCCAACGCCACGAGAATGTCGGTCAAAGTTGCGGGCTGCGCCACGGTTGCCTCGTCCTCCATAGGTGCCTTGAGCACGCTCGTTTCTTGGGGGTCGGTCCTGTTGGGCGCCTTCACCAGCGGGCTTCGAACGGTTGTTGGCACTTCCGGCCTGACGATCGCGGAATGCTGTTTACAGGGTGTCGTGTCAGTGGACAATGTAATGGGGGAGAATTGATTAAAGATATTGGCAAAGCCGAGTGCGCCTCTGAATGGTGGACTGACCTCCTTCGTTGCCATTGAATCCTCCACGACGAGCACCTCGGCTGTCAGATGCTGAGGGAGCTTTCGCAGCTGGTGCCTCTGCGGGAGCGTTGCGCTTGGTTGTCCGAGCCGGAGTCTTGTCAATGACCTTCACAGGTGGCTCGGGTTCCTTGTCGGAGTCTTCATCGTGGTCATTGCCTATTTGTCATGTCAGTCAGTCAGTCGCGTGGCCAGATCAAAATTGTCAATTGGCATAAGTTTGGTCATACCGAGAAGCTCGTAAAGGTTCTAGATTGCACAGTCAGCTTCTGTGTCTCGAAAATGAAATCAATGCTGTCCCGAGACAGTTGTACATGATTTCTGATGGCTTTCGCAGAGGGGAGAGACGAACCTTCGAAGCAATTTGCGTGGTCATTTTGTCCACCTGCTCAAGCGCCTCCGAAGAAGGCCTTGCTATCGAGAGAACAATTCGAGGAAGGGTGATGGAATGATCGAGACGGACAGGTTCCTACGAACTAGGAAGCTGTCTCTCGAGGTGTTGCGATGTTAGATCTTGGGGATCTCGAGGATGGTTTGATCGCGATCGCGGTCTGCCGTTGTCGAGACAAAAAATTGGAACTTGGCTTGGACCAATTAGCGTCGAATTCCGTAGGCGAAAAATTCCAGCCCTAATTTCTAGGGTTTAACTTTTGGAACAATTATATAAATTCACTTTTGGCAAGAATTATGTACTAGTCTGCTCTACCATCGCATATCTGAAGACAAGCCACTGGTTTTGGTTGGCATATTTGGGATTTTGAGATGCTCCAACGACTTTTTCAAAGAACTTTACTTAGGTAGCAACAATTCTGTGCGCGTTCGGGTGAATGATCGCGTGCGGCTAGTGATTATGTAAAGTTCTGTAAAGGGGTAATACAAAGTCTCCTGAAGTGTCTATCTACCTGAAACGAAGGGAAATATCATGAACCCAAGCAGGGAACTCCTTACCTACCTAGCTGCAACAAACATTCCTCCGTTTGCCTAAGTCCATTAAAGTCAATAGCAGATATAGGAGGTATCAACTTCCTGATGTCCCAGACCAACCCGCTTTAATATCGAGGTGTAAATTCGCGTATTTCAATCAGTCCGTAGCGTAAGCACACAGCTTGCTTGTTTTGATTATATTCTCTGTCAAGCGTATCGATGCTTGCCTATACACAAATTGAGAACCTGTTTTCCAGGTGACTATGTGACATGACCAAACTGCCCACGAGCTGCAATTCATCGCAATGCTCTACAATTCTGATGAAAGTGCTAGAGCAACATCCCTAAAGATCCAGGGCGTGTCATGGCACTTGCTCGAAGAGACACTCTTTTCAAAGTCTCGGGACAAACCCCCTGAAACTCAACCCTGGAATTCAGCATAGGTTCCTCCACCCTGCAAGGGAATAGAAAAGGAAGTACCAGAGTGCATACCAGTTGATCCAGATACTCATATAACTCCACCCAGAACGCCGGGCTTCTCGAAACAATGTGTCGTAGCCGATGGGTATCAATGGCTTTTCATCTCATTGAGCTCGTGTCGAAGGAAAATGAGGAGGGGAATTGCATCGAAGCAGAAAGTCCGAAGGGATCCATATCCAGCATTGGGTCGTAAGGATCGAGTAGTTGTGTCATGGAACCAAAGCCTTGAGCCTGGCCTTGCTGGCCGAGTTGCTGGTTTTGGCCGAGGGCTTGTTGGTTCATATGGTGTTGGGTCGGTGGGAGGGGTTCGGGATATGGGCCTGGCCCAGATTCGGCGGGGTCTTGGTCATCGACCATATCGGCTTGCGCATCGTACTCCTGTTCTGTACTCACGGAATCAATCTAGGACGAACATAGCTCTATTAAAGAAAAGGACAAGAGGGGAGGGGTCAGCTTGCCGAGTTGCTCCTGTAAAGTAAGTTAGCATAGGTTCTTGAGCGATTACATAGGTAAAGAGAAGTTGAGTAGAGTTCCACATTTATAAAACGCTACGGGGAAAGATCCCCACAACGGAAGCACCTTCAATCATCACCACCATTTTTTTTATAAATAAAAAAAAGGAACAACATACAATGTGATTCTGGAAGGGGGACGGATAGTACGTGGCAGCTGCCGGAGTGCCTCCCGTACCACTCGTCCCACTACTTCCCGGTCCTTTTGGTGCCAAGGAAGCACCAACTCCAGCATTCGAGGCCATGCCGACGTTTTCTGGTAATCCGTGGGCGGGTTGCGGTTTGACAGCTTGAAATCGTTGCTGCTGCTGAAATTGCATTTGCGGCTCTGAAGCAGGCGGTGTCATGGCTCCTAGATTGTGGAACCCTGGGGAGTTAGAAGTTGGTGATGATGCGTGAGAAGATGGTGTTGGCCGAGCCTGTGGTGACTGAAGAGGCGCGCCTGGCTCTATCTTCGGTGCAATACTAGAGTTGGATCGCCTCGCTTGATGGTGCCTGTTCATGATAGCACGCTGAACAGTTGGCGCTTGTGCCATGTTTTGCGGCATATGCGTGGGCCCGAGATGGGGACTTCCAGTCTTTGCTCGTAGCTCAGCTTGAACGTCAATGCCTAGAAGACTGTGTCAGTGAATCTTCAAATGTTTTTCAGAACATCTCAAAGTCTTACCTTTCTCCAGTAGGATCCTCTCCAAAAGAGAATTCTTGTACCTCAGCATGAGACATTCATCGGCAGCACTTCTATGTGCGGTTTGCAAGTTATGAAGGTTGGTCTCATGAACACGAATTGTTTCCTCTAGTTGCTTGATATACTCTGTCCGACGCTCCCTAAAGGCAGCTTGCGCCTGCCGATTGCGCTGTTTTCTTTCCTCTGAAGTGGCATCTAACATCCATCAGCAAATATGGAGGTTTCCTGGGTTTCATATAGTAATCATACATATAGGCTTTCGCCCTCCCTTTCTTTTTTGAGACTGCCCAGCGCCAGCAGCTTCGGGAGGCTGAGCCTCAGCCTCAGCCTCCGGTGTTGGAGTCGAAGAATTCAGGTCCATCGAGTCCTCTGAGCCCTGTCTATTTGATTCCTTTTTGTCAATCGACATATTGTCGGCCATTGCTATTCGGGACAAGGAATTTCTGTATCCAAGTTCTGCCCCACCCCAGCAAGGCGCCGCGGCAGTGAAGAAGACCACTTGCCACTATCAACAAGCTGCAGGAGCGAGGACGACAGTAAGTCCGAAATGTGGCTGTGCGATTACATCCGTTATCTGATCTGTCTGGAGTGACCCGATGATACTAGGTCGAGGCTGATGAAAGGCAAAGATACGTCAAGAAGTTTGATTGTAAATTGATGGAGTAAAAATTGGTCATGAAAACTCGAGAAGGTGTGACTGAGTATTTGAATCGGCAAACCTTTGCTGCGAACCACGGCCAAGTTGTACACTGAGCTAGCTTTGTTTGACGAAGCTGAAATCCACTGTAACAGCCTCTACATCATACTACTTGGCCGAAAACGGCAAAGTAGTCCAGCGTCGGCAAAAATGAGGAGGCTTCGGAGAGGGAAACCTGGCTGACGGCTCTCATTTCTTCCCTGTCGTTTATTGTTTCTCCGCAAATGCTTGTAGAAATGGAAGCGCTTTAGAATCTTCTAAAGAAGCTGATGCCCCACCATTAGCAGGAAAACGGCAGGTCGCCAGATGACCGAGCCAGGGTGAAAATTTTCTTACGGCACCGCAACTCCTTCACCTTTCTTTTCTTTTCACTAATGTATAAATGGCCAAGGCGAACGAGCGCATAAGATGAGGGCTCTAGGCGAAGGAGGGTTACACTGACTATGAGTGAGCCATTCCAAGGGCTTGGATGTTGGGATTTGTTGTCATTGGAGTTGACTTGCTTCTTGCCCTCATCTCCTTCAAGCAAGCCACCTGGTCAAACAACCATAACCACAATGCAAAGGCCAACCAGTGTGACCGCGGCCATTTCCGCTTCACTGAGGCAGGTAGCAGGCATGTCATTGGCGTCTCAGTCTGAGAAGTGTGCCATGGCGGCATTGGCGGCCCCAGGAGCTGCTGCATCCGGGAAGATGGATTTTCAAAAATCCATTGTGATTGGCTGACCCCGGTTTTCATGGGAAAGAAAACTTTTCTCACAAGGCTCGAGCTTTTCCTGCCTGCCACCAACCTGCAGCCGTACTCTAGTGCAACCAATTGTGCGGCGCGACGGTTCGGTACAGGACGTAGATCGATGGAACATCTCCGAGGAGCGCTGAGGAGCGCTCACTTGGAACCGGGACATGCCCTCTTCCAGGAAGTCCTTCCACAGATGGCCCTCGCTTGAAGACCATCTCGTTACCGTAAGGCTGCAGAGTACTTTCGTAGATCTCGATGAATTGCCTTCTTCGGAAATCTATTCAACATGCTACTTGTACTCGCGGATTTTACGGTATCATTATGAATACCTGAGAGATCGCCTGTCTCCAGGTTTGCAACTTCTCCTGGTCTTCAACTTGGGCAGAGCCAGCCCAAGATGCGCCTCTGAAGCGTCTGCATCTAGACAACCCCGCATGAGGAGGTCACATCACCACTTGTCGAAATTGATCAGAGCCTGAGAGGAGAGTGCTGCCGACCCATGACCACAAATAATGCATTCCGCACCTGTTTCGAATTGCGAATGGATGATCTGGAGGCTGGGTGTGTTTTCGTTGAGCAGATATATCAGTCATATTGCTATGAATCTTCGCTCGCCCTGGCTCCCGTGAGATGACATGCGAGATACCTATTCGTGCTTCTGCACATGGGACAATGATGCACTTTCGCTGCGGAAAGAAAGTCTGAAGTTGCACTTGGCGACGAGACTTGTTGTCTTCTCGTCGTGACTCGAGATCAGCTGAGATGCGACGAAACGTACGAGAATTCCGACCACGAAACCGGCCCGTCCTGATGGTCGGCCTAACCAAAAGGCTGGAGCTTGAGCTTGAGGGTACCAGAAGGCGGCACTAGTTTTAAGTGCGGTGCGCCCAGCCTGCCGCTTTAAGCGTCGGCTCGGCGGAGGGTTTTCCCGGACTTCTTGGAAATTGACGCGGTTGTCACTAAGTTATTCCGAGTACTCAAACTCAAACTCAAACGAGTTGAAAATGTCTGCCACGTGATTATCGTATAATCTGTTTCTCCGCTTGCCGTCGCGTTTTGTTGATTTTTGCCGATTGCTGCCAACCGACCAATCAAAGTCAAAGGGTTAGCCCACCCACCAAGCAGATATCCCTCCCCTCCCAAATGAGATTATCTCCATTTTCTAACTAAAAAGCATCCACACACATCTCCACCACAATTGAGATTCGATTTCTAGCCTTACAAGACGTTTAGCAGTCCTACGAGCTCAGGATGGCTCGCCGTTCCTCCAGGCTTCGTGGTTCTACTCCGGCAAAGGTATGTTGATTCGATTTGTTTATTGTTTACTTTGCACTGGCACGACATCGTGAGATGCATATTATTTCCCCCGACAGCCAACTGATGACACTGACACTAACACTGACACTGACACTGACACTGACACTGTCCTAGCAATCTACCAAATACGCCCCGAATCAGCTTGACTCTCTTGCTGAGCACGATGACACTCCTCAAAATGATCCCTCCCAAAGTCTGGATGCCATTGTGTCCTCTCCTGCTCCTCGAACCCCCACTACAGCACCCCGCCCGACCCGCGAAGAGATGCACCCAAGCAAATTTCACCACAGCACTACCCAAGAGCCTGATTCTGGTCTAAGACTTGGCTTTACAGACATTAAAACTGCTAGAGATGGTCAGCCATCGGGCCTTGCGCAACAATCACCCTCAAAAACTGGAATTTCAACTCCGTCATTTGATTTCCGATTTGCTCGTCCTGGTCCCACCCTTGGCCCGGAAGCTCAGCGAATGATGGATGAATTGCGTGAGGAAGCTCTACGGATAAAAGCAAAGCTAGCCGCCGAAAAAGAGGAGAAACAACACCGCGGCGAGGATGAGGCTACTATCCAGGGCCGCAAGATTGCTAAGCCAAAGGGCAAAGTTGGACGTTACAGTGATGTTCATATGGAGCAGTTCAAGAAGATGGACTCGATTGCTGGACATGCGTCGTCGTTCAGAGCCCAACCTGGTCGATTTACGCCCACCTCAACAGGTCTCAAGCGGAAACAATCGAAAGCAAGATTAGATGAAAAGGAGGATCTCCCTACCAAGATTGCAACTCCGAGGAAACTCGTCGATACTGAGCGGTTGGAGAATACTGCACCGGCTAAGCGGGCTCGAAGAAACATTACTGATGATTCTTCAACGGCCAGACCTGTTTCTAGAGACACTGCAGTGAACCCAATGACCCCAAGCATTCCTCGCTCGCAGTCGAACTTCCTTGCAGCTATTTCAACACCTACACAATCTTCTCTAGCTCGAGCAGCAACCGCTAAAAAGCCAGCCACTCAGATTCCCACCTTGTTAAGGTCTCCCTCGAAACCAAGCTTGATTGGAACTCCTCGAGGTCTCACAAAGTCGGCAACTACTAATCATGTTCACGTTTTGCCCAAATCCGAGTCGAAGGGTTTCTTCCGGAGTCCAGGCAAATTCGAGCGTGTCAAGTCGATTCTTCGGCAGGCGAGCTCCAGCATGAAAAAGCCAATTGTCAAGCAATCCTCTATTCCATCCCTGAGTCGAAGCCCTAGCAAGCCGAACCTTGATAAGGCACTACCGTCGGCCCCAGCAACTCCTCATGAGCCTCCGAGCGTGAAAGCGGGAAAGCATGTCAATTTCACACCCGACACTGTCAATAATAATGCTGCGACTCTCCAAAATTCGCCATCTCCCGTTAAATCAGACATTCCTCGCTCGACTTCGAGAATCAACCTTAGCGCAAAAGCAACTCCCTTGAAATCAAAGAGTAAAGAAGTGCATTATCCTTCCGTCTTTGGTCATCCAAACGTTTCTAGTCGGCCACAGGAGGTTCAGTATCCTTCTTTGGCTGGGGTTCGACCACTTCCTGTCCCTCCGAAGTCCGCATCGCCACCACACCCCCCGCCATCAGTCCCCGGCACATTTACTTTCCGTTCCGATCATACTATCAACTTCGGTGCTTCACCGAAAGGCTTTGGATCATCTCCTGGCCAAGCGAGTGTCCGCCAAGTTCGTCAGAGCATCCTTCCCAACATGCCGGGCACATTCCCTGGTAGCAACAAGGAAAATACGCAGCCTCTTCCATCCGTTCCCCATGGAATGTCGAATAAGAAGCGCCGCCGCGCGGATTCTGATGATGAGACAGAAGAAGAAGCTGATCATTCTCCCAAAAAGCGCAAGGCTGAGGCAGCCGAAGGACCAATGCTCTTGGCTCCCAGACTTCAGGCCACCCCAAAATCTCGACTCAACAGTCCGGCTAAGAAAGGCGGTGTCCTGAGTATGGCCCGACTCAATATGCTTGCCCGACCAAAGAACCGCAATTGAGAGAGAGCAGTTATGATATGCCAGCCGGGGTTACGTTGCCTGCACTATTCACTCATTCTTGTCCTTGGTTCTGGTGGCAATTTGTTTTTCTGTATGATTGCATTTGGCTCGGGGCGTTGAATGGGGCGTTGACTGTCTGGGACTTACTGAACCATGGCTATTAAGGGCCGCGGGTGAATTCAAATCAGGTCTCTTACAGGTTCATGATGATCTACATAATTCTCATCATGACACTCTTACTATGACAGTTCTTTTCTTTTCTTGTATGAATACCTGCTTTGGAGGCAACTTTTGTAGTTACGAGATTCGCTCCTTCCTGGAGATATGACGAAAAGAAACATACTTTATAAATTAAGTTTCCGGCGTCCTATTTAAAGCTCTTCCCTCGTAAGTGTCTTCAATTTCAACAAAAATTCCTACTCCACATTTATCGATTCGAGCGAGCAGCTCATCGCGGGCTGCGGCCACCTTTCCTCACACATTCGTTCGACATATTATTTGAACTGTTACATTTATTCACGATCAACTCTTCATTTTCCAACCCCAGACTGCAGCATCAACCCCATGCCTCCCACATTCCCACCCGCCAGCTACTCCCGCCCCCATCTCTCCCTCTTCGATCCCAAGCATCCTGCACTACTCCACAATGCCATCCCCTTCAAGAAAGGTTCCCGTGCGCATACCCTCCATCATCCAACCCTACGCCTCCACCGCGAAACTAGACCCAGTTTTCATCTGCACCATCTGCTGGCAGCCGCAACACGCGCCATCCCGACCCAAGCTTCTTGGTACATCGGCCCGTATTGTGTGCCAGGCCTGCTGGCGCGCTGTTCTGGATTTGAGTATTTGCTGGGTATGTGGCGAGTGCATAGTGCGCGGTGATGAGGTTGTCAGTTTGGGGTGGTGTTTTTGGCATTGGGGATGTTTTGGGTGTTTGATTTGTGGTGGGAAGATGGATGTACCTGCCCCTGGTCCGTTGAAACAGGGAGAGGGGCCGAGATGGGGATCTTGGGATGTGGGTGTTGATACGGGAAAACAACGTAGATGTGTTGGGGTCGAGTTGAATGATATTCCGCTTTGTGGCGTTTGTGGAATTGAAGCTGCGGGGGAGGGTCAGGGGCATATTTTAGAGAGGGGACTAGAGACTGTTGATCGGTTTGATGGGGGTTTGAGCCGAGACAGGTTGGAGATGTTGAGTGATGAGGGTGCTACGGATTCCAGAGTTTCTAAAAGGCGAAGGTTACAATCACCGAGACGGAGAGAAAGAGCCAGTTTGCAGAAAGCGGAGAGAACTGATGATCATCATGTAAGTTTGAGAATCTTCTGCAGGGAAGGATATTGATGCGTGTGCAGTCCGGCGAATCTCTGTTACCTTTGGTTCACCATGCAGCATATATGGGAATCTCGGAAGATGGCAGTAATGACGAGCCTCCCTGTCACAGTGATACTGAATTGTCAGAATTTGGTCCATCTGACCCAGAAACGAGACCGGAGATTTACGTGTCAATTTTTGATCCCGTGGGAGAGCCTGCGTTCCAACCGAGCAAAACCAAACCTCTACCAAAGTGGATGCGTCTTCTTCCAAACAATGTCCAGAAGCAGCGAGAGATGCGAAGAAAACGTACCCAATCGGAAAGCTTAACTCAGTCCCATGAGATGGTCTCACTAGAAGGGAATATACAAATTTATGGCGATTGCCATGACGAATTGTGTGATGCAGAAGAACAGCGTTCAGCAGATTCCGCCGCACTCTGCAGATTCCCTGCATCTCAATCACCGTCAGCCTCAATCCCAATTGAAGCTCGAGGACAGCAAAAGCGGCAACGAGCAACTATATCTTTCGATCCAGGAGCCAAACGAGATACCAAGTCCGATCATATTGGAACATACAGGCGATCTCAAACTACTGGATCGGGATACATGACCCCTCCCGAATATCCTCAGCCAGCCCTACCAATCCCACCAAGGCAAAGAACTCCATTCCCTCGACTCTCGAGGCCTAGCCTGGAGCGCAACGAAACGTCATCTTATTTCTCACGCAGCATCAACACCAGTGCCGCTCAAGACGCATCCGAAAATTCCAGTTGCGTGTGCACAACTACGCCCGAGTACTCACCTTCAACCTCTCCAGCATTGAAGAAAACAGTATCAGAGCCTCTCAAAGATCCTGTAATTACAGCACCTCGTTCACCCGAATTCATTGACAAATACCATCCCATAACCCCGGAAGCTAAGATCGAGAAGTATGTTGCCAAAGACCCTGTGCATATATTGGAGAAGATCCGGAGGCAGAAAATGGCCGAGGCTGTAGAGGGAAAACCACTTAATGTGAAGGTCCCAAAGCCTAGACTTGAAGAGCATGAAGTTGATCCTATGAAAGAGGACCTGAAGAATGAATTAAGGAATTTGTTTCGTGAGCAGTAGATTGTTTAAAACGAGGAAGATTCAATACAGAATGGAAGAGACTTATGCTTGACATTCCCGTGCTGTAAATCTGATCGTCGCTCAATTCGAGAAAATTCTGATGAATGACTCATGAAGACGAGAAGATAGTTCTCAGCTTGCAGAGAGTTGTAATCTCGCTCATGATCAAAGTCAACACTGCTTCAAAACATCGGTGTCCCTGGGCATTCTTCGAGAAGAAGCTTACGGGACGTATTAGAGCTAATAGTTGTCTCGAGATGGTGAAATATGCTTTCCCCCCTTTTGTAATAGGCAGCTGCAGTGGATTTCCACCAAATATACTCCTTGGTTGTGGAAAGCGGCATTAACTTTGAAATCTGGCGGGACCTCAGTTGAAAATTGGAAAAGGGGCACTTAACCGAGGGGTACAAGGCTGAACTTGCATAAGAGTGCTCAATGGCCACCGTATTCTATACAACCTCAAGGCTGGATTCCATCCCCTCCTACTTGACCGTGTTAGAACTCAATCATGGCGCCCGTGGGACAATCAGATCACGATGTGGTCGAAAGTAAGCCTCTCTCAATCTTGGAAGAAATCGTGTGGCTAACAATTACCCCCAGAACAAATGAAAAACGTCATCCAAGACCTTTACGACCTCATGGTACAAGTAAACACCTACAACAACTCCTCCACGCGCCCCACAAATGCCGTCCTCGAGAAAACAATGTACATTCCCTCCAATCTCCCTGGTTCTTTTCTTTAGCTAATACTCCTTAGAACCGACTTCGCCGCCGACCTCCGCACCGTTCAAGCCTCGTCGTCCCGCACCCTCCCCTCCATCCCCCAAGAACTCATCCACTACGTCGATAACGGCCGCAATCCAGATATCTACACAAGAGAGTTCGTAGAGGTGGCAAGGAAGGGTAATCAGACGATGAAGGGGAAGATGGGCGCGTTTAATAGTTTTAGGGATGTGTTGGCGGGGGAGATGGCGAAGGGGATGCCGGAGTTGAGGGCGGATATTAGACATGTTCTTGAGGAGACGGGTGGGAGGAAGGAGGTTGTTGATGAGGCTATTGCGGACGGGGTATAATATATGGGTATTGGGATGAGGGGGTGCACTTGCATTGCGGGGTGCTTGGGCGTTTGGGGAAACTAGGAACCACGGGCGACAGGATTTGGGATTCATGGGAGTTCAGAAGGCAACTGGGTGTATCATGGGTTTTAAATTGGAAATCTGCATAGATACAGGGTATTTGATGCTGCAGAATATACTGAACTGTTCTGAAGTCCAAAGCCCTGTCAAGTGAAGGGTGCGGTTCATCTGTTCACATTACCTGTTTGCCTGTGTTCTTCTCATCTTATTTGATCCGCTTCGCATTGATGCCTGCCCTTCTTCCAGTAAAATTACGCTCTGTTGCACTCGGAAATTCTGCTCTCAATAAACGCAAGCCCGAAGCAGAATTTACAAAGTAGCTTGAGGTTAAGCAAGCAATACATGGAACAGCCGGCAAAAGAATTTGAGACTACTTTTTGATGTTTCGAAACGGCCTTTCTCATGTGCCGTTCTCCGGATTAGAATGAATAGTGAGCCGTGCCGTCCTGAGTGAAGCACGTACTCGCCATGCCCATACAAGCTAAATTTGTAGACGGACCGTGCGGAAATGCTGTGGCTGGTAGCAATTTTATATGTGGGCTGTCCAATCACAAAATGCTTTAGCAGAGGTTTCAGCACGGTCCGTCTAAAGACTTATGGGCATGGCAGGTACTTAGATCGCTTTCAAACAAGATCAACACCTCCATTCAGTGCCAGCTTTTTGAAACCCATCAAATAGGGGACTGTTGTTCATAGCTTCGCCAGCTCGTTAGATAAGACTCTCTACCTGCGTCATTGTCTGGATGCCTATCATGTCATATTGTTGGCAGCCTCATGCATAAAACTGGCAAAGCTCTCGTGAGATTCGGTGTAGTGGTTGCCAACCGAAGCCACATCTCACTCATGTCCTCCAAAACTCGCAGTCTTCCCTATTCCGTAGATTTAGCGCCTGTTGGAAGTAACACTCATGACCTTTCCATGTGGCATGGCAGCTGAAATTCACCTACAATCATCGTATAGCGTGGTGTTGGGTTCCCCGACAGGAGGGGCAAAGCTAGCGGCGAAGCGCTTTGTGATCAAAGTGAATTATCAAATTGACTTCCTCGCGCTTGGCATCTTTTCCTGAAAAGCACAAATGACAATATTTTTTCTGCTTTGGATCTTGCGCATTTCTTCGAAGTCGTAACAATGATCGGACTCGTACATATAGCCATCGCTGCCTCTCTCGGATGCTGCTATTGCCTCGTACTCATCATCTATCGCCTGTTCTTCAGCCCCCTGTCAAAATTCCCCGGTCCAAAGCTTGCTGCTGCAACTCTAGTACGTACATTACCTGGAAATTTCATTTTCGTATCCGCACACGTCGAAATTTCGATTCTCTTTGGATCGCTCTAGAATCCCCCAGACATTCAAAATGTGAAACTCTCGGGGCGTCTGGCATCTCCTTGTTAATAAATATTAACCTCTGGGGAATTGCAGTATGCAAATTCCCCGAGCATTTAATTTCTTGAATTGTACACTTCGCAAGTCTTGATACCCCTTTTGGTTGTCTCAAAGCTCCTAAGACATTCAAAAAGGGTATCGAAACTCGCGAATCGCGCGGAAACTGCTTGATCAAGTCATACTGACTCAGGGAACTTGCAGTGGTATGAATTCTACTACGAGGCCATCAAGGAAGGTCAATTTACGTTCAAGATCCGAGACTTACACAAGCAATATGGTATGCCAAGTCCTCTGGTGCATTGCAATCTCTAAAGAGTGCCAGGCCCTATCGTCAGAATAAACCCCTTCGAGGTGCATGTAAATGACCCGGACGGTGAATTTTATCATGTGGTCTTCTCTGGAACAGCTGTACGCGACAAGAGCCCGTATGACACTGCGCAATTTGGTACCGGTGATACGGGATTTGGCACCGTTGATCATAATCTACACCGCAAACGCCGACATGCTTTGAATCCCTTCTTCTCGATTGCCTCCATTTATCGACTTGAGCCTATCATGAAGTCGTTGATTGAGAAGCTGTGCGCAAGAATTGACGAGGCCAAGAAAGCTTGCACCCCGCTCAATATGCGTCTGGTCTACATGTGTTTCACAACAGATGTCATTACAAGCTACGCTCTAAACGAGTGTTGGAATCATTTGGAAAGTTCTGATTTCTCACCGTTATGGTGCCAAACAATCAAGGAAACTGGCGGAATGACTAAATGGACGAAACAATTCCCGTTCCTATATCATTTGTTCACTGCTCTGCCTCAGTGGCTCGTTGGAAGTTTGAACCCGGGCATGATTCTAGTCTTGGATATGCAGCGTGTAAGTTTCCATAAAATAATGGACAGTAATTTACTGAACATTCTTAGAAAATCAAAAGCATGGTTCAAGATATCAAAGATGGCAAGGCACCCGAAGCTGGCTCATCGGATGATGAAGCCCCGCGGACTATATTCCAATCGTAAGTTATCTCGAGTTATCAAATTTCTTTGAACTTGATGTTCCTTACCTTCACTTTCATGGTCCTTCCTCGAATAGTACCGCAAAGCGAGGTGCTAACTTCATGATTACTCAGAATGCTAAATAGCGACCTGCCAGCGAGCGAGAAGAGCGTTAACAACGTCTGGCAAGAAGCGCAGAATGTCGTCGGTGCCGGTTCGGATACGACAGCAGGTGTACTTTCAGTGACAACTTTCCACCTTTTAAATAATCCGGACAAGCTCGAGAAGTTGCGAGAAGAGTTGAAAACAGCTGCTGCTTTACTTCTAAACGGTCAGGGCTGGGATTTGGTAACCACTCGACAATTGCCTTATTTGGTAGGTGCTCCCTGCTCCCGGTCGACAGAAAAAGTGGCGTCGAAGTTGAATGTCCAACGCCGAGTAGAACGTCCGAAATCCGTAATCATTCGCACGCTCCCCCTTTTCTACGTACCGGGTGCCTTCTTATTGCGGGTCGAACACATTGGCTAACACATCCTATCAGACCGGCGTAGTCCTGGAAGGCTTGCGATTATCCTACGGAACATCTGCTCGCCTCACTCGCGTTGCTCCACATGAAGATTTGAAATTTCAAGATTGGGTCATACCTGCTGGTGTAAAGTCCTCATTCCGTTTAAAATAGAACATCACTAAGAATCTGTGAACAGACACCTATATCAATGACTGCTGTCATCATGCACCATAACGAAAAGCTCTTTCCCGACTCAGAAAAATTCATTCCAGAACGCTGGGTTGAGCGAGATGGTGGAACGCCGTCTTTGGAGCGCTACTTGGTTTCGTTTGGTAAAGGTTCCAGACAATGTATTGGTATCAAGTATGTGTTCCCTTTTAATCCTTCGAGATACAGCACTTTCGTTTCATATATTGACAATTGCGAAAGCCTCGCGAAAGCCGAAATTTATCTCACCCTGGCGACTCTCTTCCACCGTTACCAGAACATGACATTGTTCGATACAAATTTCGAGCGAGACGTCAAGCTGACACATGACATGTTGCTTCCCCAGCCAAGCAAGGCGAGCAGAGGAATGCGTGTCATCTTCAAGTGAGATTTCCCGACTGAAACATCGGCGAAATTTGGGGTGTAGTTACATTTGTGCAGTGTTTTGGTAGATACCCCTTTGTATGATGATTGCGGATCGAGTCTGGGGGATTACTCAGATATGTCTGAGCGCTTCATACGCTTTGGACGATAAATGGCAGGTTCGAGTTAAAGGGTACTGCTTAGATACCAAGGATGAAAATAGCAGTCGCAACCACCACTTTTCATCTTAGATTATTAGATGAGACATAGTTTCTAAGAATACAAACGTGTATGTAATGGAGTGCATAATACAAATCGCATAATGCGTGACTCGATTTTGATAGGTCCTTCTTTCCCGCTCTTTTACACCGTCAAATTAATAGAATATCTCGCGCCGTCGTAAGTATCGTGGACTTCACGGGGCTGTTGAGAATGGGGAGGCTTGGTTCGGGACGTTCCGAGCCCCTGCATGGTCCCCATTTTCAACGTTCTCCCACCTTTCACGACCTTTAAGAGTGGACATCAGCACTGATACCTCAATGTTAGACCTAAACCTCAGCTTCTCCCATTTTGCACCTGGGCCTTTATGGTTGTAAGCCTGAATTAATTTTTCAACTCGCGATCTCTTTTTCCCGCGGAAGCTCAGCATGCCTCCCGAGCCTGCTGACGAGCGCACATCACTCCTGCACCAAAACACGCCCATCAAACCTTCCCTGACTGATTCTATCACGCCTGGAAGTAGAGTTAATGAAAACGGCAATGGATCTTGCTCTAAAGACGGTGACCAAGATGTGGAGGAAGGAGATGCCGAGGAAGATGCAAATCCTCTGTTTGAAGGAAATCCCGAGATGGCCCGAAAGATGCATGTCTTCTTTCCGGCTGTGGTTATTGGTGTAAGAGCTCCATCTTTCTTCCCTTGAGGCATTTTACGAATGGAAATGGGATGCTGACGAGACGTGTAGATTTTCTTGAGCGCAGCTGACCAGACCCTGGTTGTGAGCTGCTACGCTCGGATGGGTAGCGAGTTGAATGCATTGCAAAACACGAGTTGGATTGCTACGGCGTAAGTATCGTGTGTATCAATCGTTACAATAGGACTAGAGCTGACAAGAGACCTCAGATATTTCCTCACTCTTACCAGCTTCCAGCCACTCTATGGTAAACTGAGTGATATATTTGGGCGCAAGGCAGCTCTTCTGTTTGCATATACCATTTTTGGTATCGGTTGCTTATTTTGTGGTCTTGCTAGAACCTTGGAAGAACTCGTCGCTGCTAGAGCCTTTGCTGGTGAGTCTAGAAAACCAACCTGCTTCTGCGAAGGAAAATGGTTGACCACAGAACAGGAATTGGCGGTGGGGGCATGACAACCGTAGTCAGTATTCTACTGAGTGATATTGTGCCACTCAGACAACGTGGCTCTTGGCAAGGATATATGTAAGTGTGAGCTTCTTGGGGGGGGGGTTGCTTGTTCTAGTATATTTGAGAGTTGAGATATGTCGGCTCCCTAAATCTGCCTCATATTTACTTTCTTTCTACTCCTGATTTACTCCTGTTATTTTTGAAGAAATAATACTGACCCTATGATCTTGACGAACAGGAATATCGTCTACGCCATAGGTGCCTCTAGCGGTGCCCCATTAGGTGGTATCCTTGCAGATACAATCGGGTGGAGATGGGCCTTTCTCGGACAATTCCCTCTATGCATCCTCGCAGCTCTAGCCGTCTACTTTATCCTCGACCTCCCCAAAACTGACCACTCGCATTGGGTAGAGAAACTCAAGCGTATAGACTTCCTCGGAGCTTTCAGTCTTGTGATCGCTGTCTTCTCCCTTCTTTTAGGATTCGATCGGGGCAGCAATATTGCATGGTCCGACACCATTACTATCGTTTGCTGCTGTGTTTCGATACCCTTGTTTGCAATTTTCGTCTTCATCGAGATGAAAATAGCTTCACATCCATTCGCACCAGGTCACATCATCTTCGACCGCTCGCTCACACCCTCATATCTGTCCAATTTCTTCGCGCTCAGCGCGAATATGGGCATGATATTCTACATCCCGCTCTACTTCCAGGCCGTAGAAGGTATGTCTGCTACCGCAGCCGGTTTGCGCCTGGTTCCGGTCATGATATGCTCCGTCAGTGGCTCGCTGTTTGGTGGGCTTTACATGCAAAAGACGGGAAAATACTATTGGCTCACTGTGTGCTGCTTCGTGGTAAGTATGGTAGGCAGCATAATAATCTTCCTTTTCTCCGGAATCGTGTTTGATGTCAGTTGGGTACTTATTGTTGGAATGGGTTTCGTTGCCTTTGGGGGCGGCGCAGCCATCACGACTACTTTGCTCAGTGTTCTTGCAAATGCCGATCCCAGTGACCAAGCCATTGCCACGGCTTGCACGTATCTGTTCCGTTCGCTGGGCAGTGTTACAGGTGTCAGCTTGTCTGCTACTGTTGTACAACAGAGCTTGAGACTAAGGTTGAAAGATGGGTTGAAGAGTGGAAAGGAAGCAGACGAGATCGTTGAACATGTCAGGCAGAGTTTGGATTATATCAAGGAGCTGGATCCTGCAGTTCGTATTGTTGTCAGAAGATGTTACCAGATGGCTACAAATTCTGCGTTTGGAATGTCAATTGCCATCATTGCTTTTGCCTTGGCTTCCTCAGTATTTATCAGGGAAAAGAAGTTGAGTAGATAGTAGGGAAGGAAGCTAGGTGGAGAATATAGACAGTCCGGGAGACTGGGATTTTGAGGATATTCTGTAAAAAGTATGGATTTTGTAGATTACACAACCTATAAAGACTCTAGAATTCAAAACTGTCGCATTCATTCGTTAAGCCGGATTCTGGGCATATATGGTAATCTTACAATTCAAGGCGTATGCTACCGTCTCATACGCCGGTTCTGGATAAATCATTCCAACGCCGAGATTCAACCCCAACAAAGCAATCCATCTCACCGTTCAATGTGTGCCATATATGCATTTAGGTTTGGCGATTGGTGCTCTCATTACATTGACATCGACACTCGGGCACTGGACATTCAACATGACGATTGAACCAAGCAACTGAATGGTCCATGTGCATCACATGCTTGCACTTCAGACAGAAAGTTGGAAAATTGGCCATACGGCGAACCGCGGGGTCATTTGACAGCTCAGGTCGATCAGATCGAGCAACACCGACAACTTCCATGCAGACAGCGCACCGAGAGAGATGGGAGCCACATCTGGGACAGCAAAGACCGGCATTAATGCCCGAGGCCGTAAGTGGATTCCGCGTGTCGACGGTTGTTATCGAAGGGCCTGGTGCTGAAGTCGGTGCTGCCCCCGAGTTCGATAGGTCATGCGCCGACTGGGCATCGCAGTTGAGGCAGCGGATAGTAACTTGTCGTGGTGGTGGTTTAATGATAGGAGTACCATCGCGGAGGCGACTCTTGATTGTCGACTGTTGCTCGAATTTGACCCTCAGTATGAACTTCTTATTGCGTTGCAAAAGATCTTGATAGTTCTGGCGCCACGCTGCACAGCGAACGTCACTGATGTAGCGGGGATAGGAGAATGACATGATAAGAATCGGAGTCTGGTAGTCCATGAACTTTTCGATGTACTTCGCCAAGATGTCGACTAGGCTGTCTGTGATGCCTGCTAGGACAATGCCTTCTATATCTCCCATGGCAACTGCTTCTTCCATTTGTTTGGTGAGCCACATTGTTAGTTTGGTATCGTCAAACTTCCGAAGTGCAACTCCCACCCGATCACGCAATGGCAAAGATGCCTCGTCTGCAATTGCCGACCAATCTCCCGTAGTAATATAACCATATATTGCTCGGAGATATGGATCATCGGCCATTTGAGGGTGGTGTTCCAGAGCCGTACTCCATTCTGTGGCTCCTAAATCCAACGCCGTGTTGCTCTTGAGCTTAATGTCAAGCGCCATCGCAACGAAAAGTAGATCGGTACCACCGCTCTTAAGAATTTCTACTGCACGATTTGGGTTGCCTTCGAAGAGCGCTGAAGCAGCTGCGGTGGTATACTTCTTCTCATCCACCAATGCGCTAAGTTCTTCCTCTAGTTCACTATTGGATCTGATCAGGCCACAAATCGACAGACACAGTTGTCGGTGGTGTGACTTTTCAGTCTTCACGCCTTCGAAGTCTAGACGTCCGGCGTGCTTGTTGATACTGGCGATAAGTCGCTCCCATTGAGATCCATCAGGGACAACTGTGCTGTCGATGAGACGCGATCTAGCTTTCTCTCCTGTCAAGTATGAGCATGGAGTCCTTTAGTCATTCAAAGACTGGAGACGTACCTAAGGAATTAGTCCACACAGTATAGACACCCATATAGCTCAAGTCGAGCGGGCCTGAAACCATTCCATTGTCTTTTGCAGCATCTTCAGCATCTAGATAGCAAGTCAGAAATTTCAAATACACTGCTCGTGTAGCCTACCTGAGACCCATTCCCACACTTCTTGCAACCATTGATCGCCTGCGACTAGCTTCCAATTCTTCTTGCAGTCAAATAGGTATCCATCAAGAGCACGGCGGAGCATGACACTGTCGATTAGATCACTTTTGGACTTTATTGCTGGCGTAAGAGCCCTTGCAGAATAGTGGCTTTTATCATGTAACTCTCTGCTGCTATAAAATCTCTTACCATCAGCATTTCCAGGAGGCTCTACATCATTGAATCGGTCTTTAGTGGTTTTAGACGGATGAATGCCGAGCCTCGACAAGTTTTCGCTCGAAGATTTAGATGTCAAATCGAGAGCGTCTGATGATTGAGAAAGTGCTGGATTGGCTGGTATTAGTAGATCCACCACTGGATCCTCTTTTGAGTGTACTGCTTTCTTTATTGCCCCGGTTATTTTTCGGGTTGCCTCGGTGGACGTGAAGTCTACAGGCCCAAAAACAGGAGCATCGGCTTTTGCTGCAGTTGCAAACAAGGGCCCCACGGTTGCTTCCTGCTCTTTTGGGTCCTTAAACGTCAACAGAGTCATTGAAGGCAAGCCATCTAGACTATATTAGCAAAATCTATATTTGTGGGATAGAATCAGATAAAAGGAAGCCTACCACGGTGGGTATTCCAGGGCATAAACTGCGAGAGCTGATCCTTCGTAGCTGCTGGTGTCTGCAAAATCTCGAACTTTCCATTTGCCCTCAATGCGATAACACGAGGATCAAGGTCGGGAGTGCCAACGTTCAACCAGTCAAAAGAAATGATACGGTTCTCAGGCCTTTGTCTGTGCTCGGGGTCGAAGTACGGATACTCTAGACCAAAAGATTTTTGAACCTCGAGTAATCTGGGAGTACCACGAACATCGTCTTCAGAACCAGGCTCGATGTATTCCTTGTTTGTTTTGAACACTTGAAGTTGACCAGCTGATGATAGAACGCCCAGGGTTCCACGATGTTCTCTGCAGTATCTCAGCTGCTTGATGTGAACATTCTTCTCGTTTTTCTCAACTTCGATTGCGCGATCAAGTTTGAGAGCCGCCCCCCATGGTATTTCATCGGCATCAAAAGATGCTATATACATTGGAGATACTGCAGAGCGGTTGGAAACTCGGCGATCCCAAACTACCAATCCGGGCTGGTCCAGAGATGAGGACGCAAAGTAGTTGCAATCATCGTAATCAATTGCAAGATTATTGTTACATCTCGTCTGAAAGTTGATGACTGCTGAATTTGGATCTGCTTAGGTCAATATTGGAGCTCAGCGCAAAGGTGACTAGAATACGGACCTCGTAGATCATGTATCCGAACGCTTTGATTCTTGACGCCAGCAACAAGAGTTTGAGGCGAGTCTTCAAAGAACCTCACACTCGTGATAGACACACTAGCTTCCAACTTTTGGCGAGGTTCTATAGTCATAGCTGGAACATTCCAGCCTGGCTTCTTGACATCCCAGCCCGCTAGTCGTTCGTTTACGTCCCAAATTTGCAGACAAGAATCATTGCGGATTCTATCTAGTCCCACAGCCAGAAGTCCCGTAGTATTGAACGCCACTGATTGGCAAGACCTTTGGAGTTTCAGGGGAAGTGTTATGGCATCGTTTGAATCATCGTCAACCCGCAGAAGATGAACTTCTCCATGAGTTGTTCCTAAAGCCACGAGTCCACGATTTGCGGGTGACCAGTCATATGTATTGATTGGTGGAAACTCGTTGTGCTTAGACAGTCGTTGGTAGTCGAAGCTTCCAGATCGGGCATTCCCTCTGGCCTCATACACCTGGATAATTCGATGATTCAGGTTCAGAACCATAAACTCGTCTCGTGAGACATTGGGCGACCATCTCACGATACCTTCGTTCCGCTCCATCATGCCACCGCGTTAAACACTCTGGACAAATGCTGTAGCAACGATTTGTGGAGTGTCGAAACTCTCTCCTTACATCCCACATAAGACTAGGATGTCCACGCACTCAGGACTTGAGATGTCAAAAACGACAAATCTGAGATGTTGAAGTGGCGCGTCGCATGGACTGAAAGTTGCAACTATATCTGGTCGCTTGCACAAAAGACATAGCTCCAGAGATTTTGGGCCATGTGTGGTCAATAAACCTGGTGGAAGATAAAACTACAGAGGCACTGTATCAAACAGTAGACATCTCCAGCCACCGCGCTCGAGCTGTAGCGGGACATCCTTGTTCGGCTTCACTTCGGGATGGAGACCCTCTAGCGCCGCCCGTCCAATATCATGGAAAAAGTTGTCGAGGAATCAAACACAACTCTGCCCACACAATCTGCACTCGATAGCGAAGGGCAAAGTCATGGCCGGCAAGAGAAAACACGACGATTCAGATGCTCGTGAAGCCGTCCACGAGTCGCGACAATTCCAAGTCTACGGCAACGAACCAAAACCTGCAAAGAAGCCCCGCCGTCAAGAACCGAAGGTGCACAAGAAACAGGCCCACGCATCCAGTGTCAATGATATCAAGAAACGTATCCGCGATGTGACGAGAAGATTGGAGCATGTGGAGGATCTCCCTGCAAATGTCCGGATCGAAGACGAACGTGCTCTCGCTGCCTACCAGCAAGAATTGGCTGACGCAGAGGCGGAGAAGACGAGGCAGAAGATGATCAAGAGATATCATATGGTTCGATTCTTTGGTACGCTGTTATTACTTCAATTGCTGGATTCTTGTAGTCTTAACATTTCTACAGAGCGCCAAAAAGCTACGAGAACACTCAAGAGGCTTCGAAAACAACTACTGGCAAGTGAGTCACCGGAGGAAGTCGAGGAATTGAAGGCACAGATGCATATCGCAGAAGTCGATTTGAACTACACACAATACTCGCCTCTCAGCGAAATCTATATCAGTCTCTACCCTCAGCAAAAGAGCTCACTAGATTCCGAGGACGGATCTCCCAAGGCGGAAGATTCACAGTCGAAACCCCCAATGTGGTTGGAGGTGGAGAAGTGTATGGAAGATGGAACTCTCCACAAACTGAGGAACAGGGTTGGAAAAGCTCCAGTGCAGAAAACGAAACCGCTGGAGATAAGACCTGGGAAGACGAAACAAAAGCCTACACCTTTGCCGGATACTTCAGGGCTGAATCGCAGGGAGAGAAGGAGCCAACAGCGGGTGCAAGAAGGGAACAGAAAGGGCAAGAACAAGTCCATGGGCTTCGAGAAGAATGCAATCTTTGGTGCATCTCAGAATGTCCAAAAGACTGAGGCTGTGGAGGATGATGACAGCGACGGTGGCTTTTTTGAAGCATAAGATTGTGTTATTCGGATGAGGAAGGGCATGGAAATTTGTTGGAGTTAATCGGTTGTGATACCCTTTGCAAAGTATGGCGTGTATTGAAATTCGACTCTTCAATGGATAAAACCTTCATAGGTGTCACGGTGTCAGACTGTGAGACTGTGAGACTGCATACAGTAATTGTAAATCCGCCAATGAAACCTCGTGATCAAGAAGCCTCAGTAGTATCTTCATACAGAATTCGCAAGCTGCCCCCTGTAAATTATCAGAATCGGCAGTCGCTACTGATATCATTCATATACAGTCGTCCTTTCAACTCAATTTGCCAATCTTCTTCCAACGTTTGCTTTGCACGTGAGCACCCTTGCAGCTTCCCGCATGTTTCCGACAAACACCCATCAAGTGCACATTTCACACATCCACAGTTACCAAAAATCACCCCAAGCTTGGCCTTCCGTTAAGCTGCTGTCTTCAAGTAAGACCCTGCCTTGGGGCACGAGGCTCCGTTTTCTACGATGATGCAGCAAAATGAAATCATGAGACCCGCGATCTCAGGGCAGTTCCAATCTATGGAAGATTTCGACAAGGAGTGTCAGGAAAATGAGGATGCAGCAAAGAAAGAGATGGGCAAGAAGATAAAAGGGCCGCCGCCAGCCAAGAAACAGAAGAAAAAGAAGATCATCGATGAGGATGCCCTGGCTAGGGAGAAGAATGCGCTGGAGGAGATTGGAGATGCCAATTGGGTCGGTAAACTCAATGGTAATTGATATCCTACGTAGGCTACGTTATCAAGTTCATTGTGACTAACAAAGGGACAGAGTATCGAAGTGTCAATCCTGTGAAGGTGGCGGGTGGATTGACGTTCGCTGAAAGCCCTTCAGCTCAAGACCCCGTGCGCCATACTTGCACGCTCACAATTGCTGAGAGCTCTAAGAAATTCGGAGGAGATGAAATGTCTTTTTCAAATAAGAAGAGTGCAAAGCAATACGCCGCCAAGCAAGCCATTGATTGGTTGATTTACAGCAATTACATGCCCGCCGATGGCACGGTGAAATTCCCCAAGGTGAAGGTGCAGACACAACTTCCTCCAAAACCCGGCTCTGTAGCGGTAGCAGCGTCTTGTCCATCACCATCGCCATCTGCAACAAAATCAACCTCATCAGACGCTCCAGCTACAAAATCCTGGGCCAGCCAAGTACCAGAGCTCTGTCTCCGGCTCGGTTTCGACAACCCGAGCTATGTGATCACTAAAGAATCCGACACGGCTCCGTTTTACCATGGATACGCTCATTTTGGAAGCGATCCGAGGATTGATGGGCAGATTGGAGTGGTGAAAGATGTGTATGGGCAAAAGAGGGCGAAGGAACTAATTGCAGAAGAGCTGGTCAAGTTTTTGAAAGATATTGAGAGACAGCGATTGGAGGATCATGAAGCAGAAGAGAGGAAAAGGAAGAGAGATTCTGGAAGCTCTCAACATGAGGATCTTATTGACTTTGCTGAGAAGACTGTAGAGTGATGAGTTACTGGTACATGTGTTTGGGATTATGACTGTATTCGCAGCATTTATTGGCTTTGGAGATTGAGCATAAATGGAGTTGTCATAGCGTTGAAGAGCTCACGCTTGGGAGAGTCGAGAATATTTTAGACTTTGGAGATCATCAAGTACAAGACTTTGATAAGGCGTTAAGTTGATGGGAGGTTATTGTGATGGGCATTACATTTCGGAGCTGAGTACCTAGCAGCTAGACCTCGATACAACAGTTTCGGCCCCGTATCTCCACGTTTTGTTTCTGCTACACCAAATCTACCTCACTTCTTCCATTTCTGGCTGTTGCCTGCACCAGAATGGCCTTTCCCTTGAGGCGGTCTCATCTTCCTTGCACTCTCAGGCAGCTTCGCAATCTCCTCTCCGTCCTCCCACAAAGTACCCACGTCCAACTTCCTTCCAACTACTTTCTTGAAGTACTTCGTGCTCAAAACCCCATTCTCATCCCCTTCTGTCAACACCACTCCATTCTCACTAAGCCACCACAGAAGGCCACCATCCTTCAAGCTTTGCTGGATATCCACATATATCAGCACCTCCGCATCTTTTCTCATTCCACTAATAACACCTTGCTTATCCTCCGGTAGTCCAGTGCTCATATGTATATGATTCCGTCCCATCTTCTTCAATCCACCAGATTCGACGATAGCTTGATAAAAAGCAAAATATGTTCCATGAACAACAATCTCGGGAACGTTGCCAGCTTCGATATTGATAGGTTTCAGAAGGCTTGCTGAGTCTATAGCGATGCTGTGTCCTTGGTTTGCGCGTATTACCCAGTCTGCTGGATCTTCAGATTTGGGATCTGGTGGGGGATTTAGCGCGGGGTTGGCCTTCATAGAGAAGCGTTGCTTTTCGTTGTCAGAGACGGCAGTTTGGATGTCGGCAAAGGTAACGTGGAGGGACTTTAATCGATTCCATCTCATCTATTTCAATATTAGTAAAGAGAAACGCAGATTGGGGTGCTAAGAAGAAAGAGCTGGTCATGTGAATATCACGAGGTGGAAGTAAATGTTGCGCTGAGAGCACATTTTCCTCGACTTCTTTATATAAAAATATTGGCCTACTTACCACCTCATCTAATCTTGCATAGCCTTCGCTGTCTAGCTTTACTCCGGCGTCTGCGGCTGCATGTCTCAATAGCTTCGACAGAGCCTTCGATACTTGGACTGCCTTGTTCTGGGGGTTGCCTCCTCCGCCGCCGGCTTTGCCTCCTCGTCCACCTTTGCCTCTGCCTCTGTCGGCCCCTCCTTGGTTTCCTCTCCCTTGGTATTTTTCTTCAAGATCTATGTCGGCGCCAAGATCGCCGAGACCTTCAGTCAGCCTAGGGTTATCCATGCTTCGTTGTATCTCTAGGGCTTTTATTTGCATGTGTTTCTTCGTGACTGAGGATTTTGAATAAATCCGATTAAAGAGTCTTTGGAAAGTAGATAATCTCTTCAGCATAGCATGGTCTGCGAAAGAAAGGAAGGTGCAAGGCAACTTTAAAGGGAGGTCTCGCTTGTGTTTGTGTGAAATCGCGCTTGCCCAGAAGGAGTCACGCCGACGTCGACTGTCTTCTTCAATTCACCTGCCTCGGATTTTACAGCCTTACGTCGTAAATTGAAGGCAAACAGGCGACATCTATCAAAGTTGTATTTGTATCCATAATGTCGGGTCCTTGGGCGTCCATGACCGAAGACATTCTCCCCTACGAGGTCAAGAGACTGATATTTGATTATGTCGACCTGGAAACTTTGAAGCAGTTACGTCTGACTTCTCATTCATGGGCTGCAGTGGGAACAGAGCTCCTGCTACTTCCCACGTTGTTTATCAAGTCATACTCGGTCGACATCCCTCGTCTTACCAGTATTGGCAACAGCCCCACCGTCTCACAACACGCAGCTACGACCGTCAAATCCGTCGTATTCCAAAGCCTCGATTGGGATCCTGTTATACTCCGGAAAATACTTACGAGCCGTCATGAAGCAAGAGTAATTTGGGAAACCGCCGACTTCGTGCCCACTCTGGAGGAGCAAGCAGCACTCAGTGAACTCGATGCCATGATCAAACAACGAGGCGAGGACCAAATTCTACGTAGATATTCAGAGGACTCTTTGGCCCGTGCTCTAGAACTACTACCTCGAGTCAACAAGATCAAAGTAGTTTGTGAGAACTTGTTCAAGAGCCGTCTCTTGCGGAAAGTCTTCGAGGAATTCTCACTAGAGACACATCGGCGATCGGAGGCTCAGCCTCTAGAAGTGCTGAGTGCTGCGCAGGACGCTGGTTTGAAGATTGAGCATTTCAGTCACGATCAACTTCTACCCGAGTTTTTTGAATGGCATGCTAGTACCTTGAGTGGAATGGCAGCATCGATGCAACACCTGGAGTCGCTACATCTCACGATTACCAATATCTCCGGGGTGTTTGAACCCGACGAAAACAATATGATATCGTCACTCCCACAACTACATGACCTATCCATCAAATTCGAAACTCTCCGTACCATCCCTCTCGATTTTCTCCCGCAATCGCCAATGCCCAACCTCCACACACTCTCACTTTACAGCATTTTGTTAGAACCGGACAAGTTTTTCCCTTTCTTGAAAAGACAAGCCGAGACTCTGAAACGGCTAAGTATAAGTTCTGCTGAAATCCCCCCAGGCCAAGGGTCGTGGAGCAGTTGCCTTGTGCGGATCAAAGAGAACGTCGGCCCTAGGCTCGACAAGTTCCAGGTTTCACGATGTAAGGATCACTCCTTTGAAGTCACTTTATACTTTCCTCTGAAGCCTCCTGATATCCCGCCACATGATTTTGGTAGATATGTATATCTAGTTCCAGACCACCAAAACTATGTATATTTTTTTAGTCATTTTCAACGTCTGAAATAGTATGCTGACTTTGGGTAACCCAGTGCTGAAAAGCTACGATGGCGATGAGACATGGTTCTTCGGACCGATTTACACAGAGGACTGGGATGTTGCCAAGCATGAAACTTTCTTCGTCCCTAATCGTTGGAGGAAGGATGTCGAAGATTATGTCTTGCGGGATGGGCCTTGGCCCATTGTGGCAGCCGATAATGTCTCGCATATGTTTAGCTAGGCGAGTTGAGGATTCTTCTTATCACATCGGAGTAGATTTAAGCCAGCTTGTGAGGTTATCTGGAGAATTTTGAATATTTAGTATCCCTAAGTTCCCCTCGGGGGTTTTGGCATTCGGATTTTGGAGGCGGAAAATATTTCTCGAAACAAAACAGATAATTTACTTTTCATCTAGACTATGGAGTTTGCAAGGACATAAATGGTAGTGCAGTGTGTTTGGCCCCGGATTTCCACCCATCTCGGCACGTTTCTTATTGTAGTCCCGTCGTTTCTTCTCATTACTCCGCTCGGCGCGGCGCTTCTCCCTACTCTGCAACTTCCGGGCCCGTTCTCGCTGCTTCTCATAGCGCGCTATCTCGTCCAAGTCTTGTTTACTTACGGACTCTTCACTCTGATGGTTCTGGGCTTTAGTATCCCCAGATTTGCTGTTCGCCACTGCTTCCACCGGACTGACTCCACGGGAGACTGCATTAGCAGCACCATTGCCATCAAAGACATCAGGAGATATGCCACTAAACTCTCTAGCCGTCGAATGAACGTCCTGTCCCAGTATTACATCCACCGTCAATCCCTCCAAAACAAGAAAATCTACCAAAATAGAAACATTGCATCCAACATTGGGTAGCCCAAAATGGTAATCCACCGTTCTCCGCACCCGTGGAACAAGGCTCAAAGACGAGCCAACAAGCGTCAACAGGCGGGAAGGAGGTGCACCAATGCCAAAAGAAACAGGAAGAGAAACAACGCTATTAACACTCTGCACGGAGCCATTCAAAAAACGTATGTGGCCATCAGCCTCTGCTGGGGTGATGGCATCCATGTCGAATCCATTCCTCGTAGCGAAGTCAAGCGACATGAGATTGACCTCTGAACCCGTATCGGCCGTCGCTGCTATCTCCTGATCACCTATCAGACATTTTACTTTCTGGGATCCTTGCCCTAGGACGGCACAAATGGGAAGATCGCCAACGCGAGATGGCCGTTCAACCAGATGCTTTCCTATGTCGTCCAAATTATGGAGGAGCGGGCCACCTATAACGGCCTGATGCACGAAATTCTCGATAACGATGAACTCCATCATTCTTCCCTTGCCGTGTTCCTGCGGGAACTTAATTGAGATGCTTGCCACGCCAACAGGTCGTATGCAGTCATTGCGTGTAGGGAGTTTGAGAGGCCTGCAAAAGGCGCCGAAATTTATGGTGGCTCCGATTGTTTTCGCGAAGTCGGCATTTATGATGCTTGAGCTGATCCAGGAATCGGCGTGTACCCGAATATACCGTCCATTGAGAAGGACTGGCATGTCTTTCTTAGCGGGCGGAACGTATGGGACGAGGGGAAGATCGGCCCATGTTGCGGTTTGGGGGGCAAATTGTTCTAGTTGGGGAGATGGTGGCGCTACTGTCGTGGTGTTTTGGATAACCGTTGTATCTTGATCGTCTAAGGAAGTTGGGTCGGCCCCTTGATTGTGAACGTATGCATGTTGCTTGGTAGATGACAACGTATAGCTATGATCTCGCTCAGGTAACCATAGAGCCCTAGGTGGAGGCGGAATGAGTGCTGCACCCTCTTTTTGGGTTTCGCGAAACGTATGGGTAGAAGACATTGTTTGTGTAAGATTCACGTTCATTGATTTGTCTTGAGAATATTTGCCGCATGGTGAAGCTGGAAACTCGCAGGAGACTGGAGAGAGCGAGTGAGGTGACGGGGTGGCTTCGTAAAAGCCCGTCGTCGAAGTTTCTATTGACGGGACTGGATTGTTGGTATTCAAAGTTTCTATGTATCGGTCGTCGAAGAGTAGTTCCGCCAATGGTTGACAGAAGGGCTGTTGCCTGGGGTATATACTTCGTGAGATGTGTTTTCCAGAGGGATCAATGGTCTTGGGGATGTCACAACACTCTAGATTGCACCCCATCGCATTTGGATGAGCGGACATGGGCAAGGTAGATCCTGCGCCTAACCGGTTAGCTATGAAACTTGCTTTGAATGAAGAGTATACCTGGATGTGCCAGAGGGCTTGGATTGGGCACTGAGTGGTATTGCCTATCACCTGATATTGGAGCAAGATCCTCGTAGGAATCACTCGAGGGAAAGGGTCTCCTCGGCTCATAGGCTGTGTTTTCACACGACCTAGGAGAAGTAGTGCATGGTTCGTTGTAAGAGATGTTGTGCGTATTCCATGGAATACATTCAGGAGCAGTGATGGGAGGCTCGAACTCTAGATAAGTTAGTTGTGTACCACATTGCTGCCGACATTCTGAGGGTGTGATACCTGGCATGGCAGTCATGCTGGTTGCAAATTTGTAGTTCTCTTCGGATTGGGCTTCGTGGGAGTCTTCACTCGTCCGGGGTATACTATATTCATCGAGCTGGGTGCAATGTGCTTCGTATATATCTCTCGGTACGTGCCATTCGGAGGTGGTAGAAACTGTGGTAGGGTAACATGCAGGAGAAGGATCTGTGCTGTAATAGTCGCTTTCCGAGCAATGCTTGCCAAAGTAATAATCGGCGACTGCAATGCATTAGGTCATGTACTACTGGTATGGTAGTAAATAAACGCGTTACCATGTGTTGGATGTAGTCTTTCAGCTTCCCAAATCTCACTATCCGTTTTGAGATCCTCAAGCATCGCCTTCTTTTGTTAGCAATACATTCGCCAAGAATCATTGGCATACTTACTTGTGTTAGATTCCTATAAGCATCTATGTAATAACCCTTCTGAATCTGATTCGTTTGTGGGTTCTAGAAATCAAGTCAGATCAAGGCAATGCAATTCGCCACAGACTTCCGACCTCCTGGATTCCAACCTGGACTGTTGCATCATTGCCCAAATACCTGGTGATATCCTCCTCGATAACTTCTCTCGCAATACCATCTTCAGGAATGAAATACTCATTCTTGCGCGTGAGTGCTAGAGGTGCGCAATCGGTACTCATCTTTTACGTATCACGAGCGAAACTTGAGTTGGACCGAGCACGATGTCCAACAGGAAGAAAACCTCATGAATTCCACGGACATCCTTATATCAACGACAGTGAGGCTGCACACCGCTGCGAATCGATGTCGCAGTCCAGGGTTCGTGCAGCTCTCCCGCCCGCTTCGATGCCTCATCACCAATGAAAATGCGCCACTGGCCGCCTCGTTTGCCTCACGCTTTGCTTACCGAACTCCGAAAGGGGAGAGAGTCAGAGGTTTCTACACAACAGGACATCGTGGTCTTGCATTACTCGACTATGATAATGCCGATGAGTGGTTTCGGAGATGAGGCCGTTGCGGCGTGACGGGACTGGCGTTTTATGAGGCTGAAATTAATTTAGGGGCTGTCAGGTGGGTACTTTTGATGGACCACACCCTTTCACTCCTATCGAGCTGTTCGAACAGAGGGCGGCTGGGTCGTATTTGCATATCCTCCTGTGCTGAGCGGATTTCAACTCCCCTTCAACTTCTTCGACATGCCGGGCACAATGTCTGACTTGCAGAATACTTCCGTAAGCCTTTCATCCAGGAACGGGTCTGACAACCTCTACTTCGGTAGTAATTCGCCCGAAAGGGCTCTCACACTGATGCCTTTCACCCATAACGGTTTCCGACGTCTTCACTGTCAAGGGTGCCCGACCTTGAAGGTCCACTTCAATTGCCCTTTCCATTCTCGGGAGTAGTAGTCCTGCCGATTTCGGCCAAGGAAGTTCATCTCGACCGAGCGTTGATAGGGATAACTGCCTCATCTCATTGCGCAAGATGAATCCTTGTTGGCTCCTGTGCAGACAAGTTCCATGAATCCCACGAGATGTGAGCTTTCGAAGTCAAAGTCAAGTCAAACGGCCTTTCTAGGGTGCATGAATAAGGAGACCGTATTCCGTCCAGACATTAAAGACAGAAGAAATGAGGCAACTCCTCTCGATTCCTAGAGCCATGTGCCCACCCTTTCCTTACATATTGACCACGTTGCAGAATGAATTCGTGGGATAATCAAAACCAAGAACAAACACTGAAGGGGTAATATACTACGCCTTTCGTTGCGAGATTGTGGAAAGAATTTTGGAATGGTCAAGCAGGAACCAACAAGAAGAGAATGCAAGTATACCCTCGCAATTGAGCACTAGTGAGCACTAGCTCTTAAAGTCTGGATTAGCAAGATAGACATGAGATGTCCCGCGAGCATGGCATATATATAAACCGCCAAAATTGTTATACATTCGTTACCCGACGCCGCTCTGCTTTTAAGAAAGGATCTACCCAGAAGTTCTCTTGCCAGCAACACCACCCATCAACCCATGATTATATTACAAAGAAGATGTGCTTGCCAGCCCATCAGACGCAGGTCAAACCGAAGATGCAAAGCCAAGCAAGCAAAAGTCGCAATAAGTATCAGGAATAGGGAGGCGTAGTGTTTTTCTTCACTACCGCCGGTCGTAACTGCTCCTGGGCGATATAGCAATGCATCTCATAAGGTCCGTATATTCATATCCATGTCGATCGTTTGTACCACGTCTCTCTTTTTGGGTATCTCGAAAATGCTCCTTTCCGATGTATGTGATAAAAAGACACAGCTGCAGCAAATGCTAATGAGAAAGAATACGCGCATGATTCTGTTCCCTTCGGGCCAGCCTGTTCCTCCCATATGACCCTAAACTCCGGAAAATGTTTTGTTGGTACAAAGTGTTTGATATTCGAATATTTACTGGTAGCCGCCCTTCTGCCCTGCAGGAGACGAATTCACATTATTAGATTGTCGAGGTCTTCTGTTGAGACTGGTAGTCCGTCCTGGATCGAACCCTTGGCCGATTGACGATTTCCTTTGACTTCGCTCCTCCATCAGTCTGCTTGGTACGCTTGTGGTATCTCTCTCTGGCGTTGATCGGTCATTGCGGTCTAAGTACCTTCTGCCACCAAGATTTGAAGGAGGGGGTACTGGTGCTGCTCCGGCATTTGGAAGACTCGATGTCGCGTAATGTCTCCTCACAGGCAACGCGGATTGTATAGAAAGAGGTCTGTCTGGCATGGGCTCGTGCGAGATGTATTCCCTTGGAGAATTTCTCATCCGGCCAACCTCAGTTGTGGCTCTTGAGGGAGCACGAAATCGAGAGTCGTCATCCTCTTCTGGTTCTTCGGTTCCGCCACGTCGACTACGAAGTAACAAAGAAGTTCGGCGACCAGCCATTGAAGATTGTGTAGGGGTTCCCGCGTCTGAGGGGGCATAGCGAGGGCTTGGTAGCGTGCTTGTTGCAAGCAGGCTGCTCCTCCGTTGTTCAAGCCGACTGAGAGCTCTGGGGCTTGCCTTGACTCTTACAAGATCTGTGCTCGTAGCTTGTTGTTGCGTGCTGTCCTGTTCAACGCTAGTTCGCACTTCCAATTCGCGATTCGAAGGTCTAGCATAGTTTTGATTATTCGCCGATGGAGCATTGTCCACTTTCGAATCAGATAAAGCCAGACATAGTTCAGTCAAACTCCGACACAAACTATCCGCCTTTCGACGTACCTGCCGATCCGAGACTGTCGAGGAGCCTCCCCCAACTATTGATTGTGAACTTGAGATGGGTCCAGGTTGGCCAGATGAACCCATCATTGAAGCGATTGTAAGTGCGTCTGAAGTGGTGGCCTCTAACGCTTTGTACACCTCAGAGCTGAGTACAGGCTTAGATTTTGCTAGCGCCGCATGCAGAAGAGGATGAACTTCATGTGGTTGGGTGTCTGCGCTGGTGGCTTCAATGGGAGATATGCTATTGCCACGCCCACGCTTTGGGGAAGTCGACATTGTAGTCACGGTAGTGGTAGCTGTTGGAGGGCGCTCATTTGAGGCTCGGGAGATTGCAGCACCTGAAGTGGCTGGTAGTTTTCCGGTCAATTCTAGTCGATGTATTCGTGATTTTAAATCCTCCAATTCGTCCCAAACAGTCGATGGTGCTGTTGTTGACACCGTTGATTCGGTACCTTCCGCTGCACGAGGTGTCTCGGACTCATGCATCTCTGTCATGCGCGAGACAAGAGGCGACGAGTTGTAAGTGCGTGGAGTCGAATATGATAGGTTTGACTGCCGGTAGGACGCCCGCGGTGGTAATACAGAAGTGGGGTCTGGGAGTGACGGTCTTCGACCATATGACGCTGATTCGGGTGAAATTTCCCGGCTCCCAAGTGCTCTTGGGGTGGTAGGAGTTGAACGAGAATTCGCTCCGTAGAATCTACTTCTGTTGATGTCGTCGAGGGCTGTTGGACCACGCTCTCTCTCCGAGGGACGATAAGTTAGTGCCTGGCCGATGTTCTCATGGTCCTCCATCTGGCGTGATGCATGGGAAGCTTCTTGCTCGGATTCCCGGCGTCGAGAATTTGAGGTTTGGAATGAAAGATTCGAGGGAGGGAGGGATGAATGTTGTCCCATTTGAGACTAGGTATAACATGTCAATTATGATTCAACAAGCCACAGATCTCACAGGATCTTCCATGGCTTCGATGCTTGAACTACGGGCATGAAACTTGAAGAAGAAAAGTGTAGTGGGGAGGGAGGCTATGGAATATGAAACTGTGATGTCTTACCCTTCTGCTATCTGTGCGGCTTACGGAGTCGTTGCCCGGATGTCGCGCCAACTCCTCTTCCTTCGCCGCCCTTAAAAATAGATCGCTGTCGTCACTATTGTGCTCATCTTGTTCTGTCTGATTTGAAGCTCTTTTCGAAAGATCGTACCCTTCCAAAGCCCTGACCGTGGTGTCCTGATCTGAAGATCTGCGGCGTGCAGCCATCTCTGCGCTCTTGCGCGAAGACGTCTTGAAGCCGCGGATGGGTTTAATCAAGGGTCGCGATCCACTGCTATCGGTCGCAGACCTCGCAGAAAGTGGTTGCGCTGGACTGGGAGGTGGCAGTCCGTCACCAGCGGTTGGAGAAATGTCGAGAGACTGCTGTTGCTGCGATGCAACCCAGTCTTTGGTCGATGATGTGTCTATCTTGTAGGAACCCTGGGTAATCATCGCCGGAGGAGGCCCTTTCCAAAAATCCTCTAGAAGGCCATTGCGAGAGTTTGACGCGGGAACTTTGGCTGGGGCAATGCGCGGTCGCGGTTTTGGTGGATTGTCGGGAGCGAGAGGAAATGTCAGAGAGCCCGGCAATTGTGAGTTCCGCGAGATGGTAGAAGGGGAAGTCGCGATGGTGTTTGTAGAGAAGTTGCGAATATCCTTATGATTGTGCGTAGGAATAATGTGTGCTGTCTGCCCGTGCATTGGTGTTGGCGAGACTTGAGGGCTGCCGGTAGGAGCTTTTATTCGAGGACCTGGCTGCAGGTCGACATGGCGGTCCCTCCTCAATTCCTCAGCAGGCGAACGAAGCTCCATGGCGATGTTTGCTGTTTGCTGGGGAAATTCTACCTGCACCTGCCAGAGCAGAATGGCTCGCACCAGACAAGATTAAGAGATCCAGTGCGGCGGGGAAAGGATCCAATATGAGGAATGAGATTATAACCCGTGCCCGTCTCTACCAAAGCGTTCCCTGCATGTCCGATTGTGATTCCCAAGAAGAAGTGCATGCGCCAGTGTTATGGCCATGTATATTTACAGTACAAGTCGCCCTCCAGATAGTCTGATGATCTTGGGCCTTCATGCAGCAGCGTATTTCACATTCTGCCCGCATTTCCTCACAACCGTCGAAAGTTACCAGCCACGTTCTGGCCATGGTTTAACTTCTAAGAGGCACATCGACCTTCTACAATACTCGTATCTGGACAACGGTATCTATTGGGCCATTATGCTCCGAATTCCCCGTAGACCATTCTCGCGCCAGCGAGGTCTAGGAACAATGGAAATTCTACCCCCGCCTGCTAAAATCTACCTAATTTTTCAACGGACCTGCAATAGCAGGCCTGCCAGGCGAAACCTTTTCCAACGAAGACAGCTGAAGATCTGCTCCTTTACCCCTTTTTCTAGGCCATTGAGGCTTTGACAGAAGTTTAACTGCCTACTGCAACTTGTCACCAGCCTCCTGCAATAGTAGAAAGAGGGGAAACCTATGGGGATGGCGAGACTACCACCGGCCTCTCAATACGACGGGTTTGAAGAAAGATAATCGGTTTCAGACGTTCCGTGATCTGTTCACCGACTTCCGTTTCCCCAACTTGCATATCCAGATAATGAAAAATGTCAAAGAGTCTTCGGGGCATGGGCATCCATGGAGAGAAAGGTCTGCAGTAATTGGGCCAAGGTTTTACCCCCGCTGCGGCGCCGTGCCTCCTGCAGCCTCGTGGCGTCCGAGCGTCCACCAATAAACGGTTGTGGATAAATCTTCAACTGAGGTTTCGGACCGTGTTGAAGGACGAGTGACATATTGTTGAGATCAGATGTAGAGGAAGAGGTTTCAAGCTTTGATGTGATGAGGCTGAGTTCGATGAGGTAAGTTTCAAGACCTGAGAATGTCTTAATTCTAGTGAGTGATTGCCAAAGCATTTACCTTCAGTATTTATTTTTGATGCAAGTCATTCTCGTCTTCAAGAACCGAACGGAGACTTCTGAGTGCCTGTTATAAAGAAGCGTTTAAATTCGGAAACGGTGTGCTCTCCTACAGGAGTAGGACCTATAAAGTGCTTCTTGTCTGGGCATTTGAGAAATCGAGTAGCCCATAAGTTTCAAATTCTACGTCTCAACTCTCGAGACATCCGGCAGAACGAAAAGGGGGTTCTCTCCAGATCATCCCCCAAAGTGGAAATTCAAAGAAGTTGATTTGTCCTGAGATATACGACGGCATTGGAGAGATTGCCGAAGTCAGGAACAGCCACATGAGGCTTGTATATGGAAACGTCCAAGTATCTTCATTTTGGCGTGCCCAAGAAAGTATTCGGAGCAACGGTTAATGCTGAAAGAGCCATTTGATCAGTGAGCTGAAATCTGACATTTTGTTGATGTATTTTCGTCATCGAAGCCACCCAGCATTGGAATTCCTTGCCGACGACGGCTGGGCTTCGCAGTCCACCATATCAATACGGTAATAGAACTATACGAAGGGCATCGGACCACTATTTGGCCATCTCTTTCAATGAACCCCAGCCCCCGACTTTTTCTGGTAACTAGCTTCACGTGAACATGGAGCAATGCAGTTCCTCGAAATAGAAGTACGGTAGCCTCCTTCAGGCATCAGGCCTCAACGGTTCAGCCTCTTGCTCTCGAGGGATCATTATGGATAGAGCTTCGGCAGCAGCGGTAAGGATTTGGTAAGGGTTTTCTGAACCGACGTCGTGGGTTCATCGGTTGGCATCACCATGTTGGTACGGGCCAGGGCATGAATTGGCCAGTATTTATGCAGAGTGTGGGTGGATAGTGGAGTGAGTGAAGCCTTCATCGGCCGGCCTCACTCTGGCCAAAGCGTTCTCGTGTGCCATGAGATGACCCGAGGCTCACAAGAACACAAGAAAACAAGCACGCAAAATGAGAGAGTCATGCCATGCCGTGCTTGTGCAAGCATCTGCACCTGTATTCTGTGCACACACTGCAGATTAGGAATAGCATCACGTTTAAAAAAAAGACTAATTCAGGGGTACCGTACGCCACGTGAATTAGATTCTAGTCATTTTGGATGATACTTCGAAGTAGATTGATGCTCGCCGGAGGCTCGCAAGAAGGGTCATCTACTCCGGACTCGTAGCTCTATCGCTATCGTAGTATTGTCCCGTCCTGCTCATCCCAATCTCCGTGAAATGCACCAAGAGCTTTCAGGGAATAATCAGGGTCCTTGGATTTATGAAGTTACCGAAGTATCTCTCTCTCTCTCTCTCTCTCTCTAGTCACCTCGGCTTGACGTCCACATTTTTCCGTGCAAACAGACCCGCGTCAAGCTAATGTTTCAGGACAGACAAGGGCCGGAGGGCCGCCAGCACAGCCAATCAATACGAGTCGAGCCCTTTCTCTCCGCGACGGCGTTAGACAGGCCCAGAAGCTCAAAAGCTCAGAAGCTCAAGCAGCGGGTTCAGGCGACTGCGATTTCTCAACGAGCGAAGTAAACACCAGCACCAGCACCAGCACCAGCCTTCTCACCGTATCTGCATCTGCATCTGCATCTGCTATTGCTGGCTGATCCGCCGGCGTCTATCCAAACGCCATGAAAGCATAATCGTCTCTCCAAACTTTTCCCTTGGTCCCTTGGATCCCCTCGCGCGGTCGCAAACACTTACAGGCGGCCTCTTTGTCCTCGACACAATCCGACAATCCTTCGACGGATTTGCTGTTGACCAATTTTGACCTGGACGAAACCGTGGGATGAGCAAAGCCTCGCAAACTTTTACTTCTACTGTTTCCAATTGCCTAGCATTTTCACCTAATATACTTCCATACTTCCAAGTGCCAACAAAAGGCCTGTTTCGACCGTGGATACTCGCTCGTCTCTGTGGTCCTCCACAACAAGTACAAAAGTACCCTCCGACCGCATTCGCATACGACTTCGCATCAGCCAGCTCTTCTTTAATAATCGATAATTACAATTGCCAGCCTTCTTTCATGCTCTTATAGCGAGTTCTTTGTCTCTGGGCGTGCCAGACCCGCACACCCTCATTCTTCTGGCTGCGAACTCCACACCACCACACCGAAATCGTCCACTCCCCGCCGGCTCTTGTTTCTTTGTTGCAAACTTGCAGCTGCAGCGGGAGGCGTGAGCTGTTTCCCGGAATAAAGTCGTCGCTGCTGATTCGATTATTGCCACTGCCCAGCGCCCCTCAGTAGTCATTCTGTCCCCTGAAGGCGTCTCTCTTATTGGCCCTTGTCACGTCCAGCGCCTAGGGGGCTATTTTTGGATCGCGGTCTTGTCCTCACTGGCTTAGGTTTAGAGCCAACAATCACCCCTGTCCTGCGCCTGCCTCTCAACCACCGTCGAGACGTCTTCGTTTCCTAAACCTAAACCTCGAAAGACTGTCTCATTATACTCGGCGTACCGTGTGCTGAGCGTTGCGACCATCAACCTCTTCAGCCAGGCGTTGCGCAGCGTCAGCGGCGAGGCCGGACAATCGCTCAACTTATCGCTCTATCGCTCTGCTTCGACAGCGGCCTGCGGAATCTCTCGCCTTGCCCCGTGCTTTTAGGTTCATTATTTGTCGAGGTTGTGCCGGGCGTTGGTACTTGCCTTGCCTGGGCATCCTTCGTGGCAGTGATTGCCCACTCAAACCCATCCGTTTCCAATTGCAGACGTCAAAAGTTCTATCCCTGGGCCGCATCATCCCTGATCTGGTTATCGAAATATCGAGGCGCGTCCCAGCGTTCGTACGGCGCTAAGCCATCAAATCAGCCCTGGTAAATACTTCCTTCTCTTTTGTGTTTGTTTCCTCCATACCCTTTTCTCGTGTGGAATCTCTGCTGTCACCAACAAAGAATTTGCGAGCAAACAGTCGGTGTCAGGATACACGACGTTTGCGCCTGTTCCAATCCCCCCGCAGATTCTGAGCAGTGCCATGCATTCAAAGCCCCCTCTTCTCTCTTTCTGATTTCTGCGTTCCTGAATAATGGCACCTCTTGCAAGCCTTCAGCATGCTAATAATCGAACCTTGAAAAGGTCATTCACCGCCGTCGCCGTCTCATCTTCTCCCTCTCCAGAACAAACGGCGGTATCGAGCACAGTCGACGCGCAAACAAGGAAGTCGAGGCATCGCGTTGACGGTGCATTGGTGCAGGGTCAGGGTGTAAGAGGACCAGGGCTTCGGTATTCCGTCAAGATGCCATCAGCGGCGGGCCCCAGATTGTATGAGAATCATATACCATCATTCATGTCTGTCTACGACATGGAGACTGTGATCGAAAGTCCGGGTCTGGCTCCAGCCCCAAAATTTTCTGGAGCAAAGTACGAACCCAAACCTCAAACAATGCCACAACAGCCTCGTACAAACGAAACAGAAGAACAACAGCAGCAAACACAATCACAAATACATTCACACCAACACCGAGAAAGCACTTCTACACAAACCTCGGATTCCACGGATTCGTCACCAACTACAACGATATCGACGGTTGATTCGTCCTCACTATCGGATCCTTCTCCTTCGTCTTCTCCCGAATCCCCCATCACCTTGGTACCATTATCTTCATTCTCCGGATCGACGTTCGGGCTAGAAGCCTTCCAAGGTTTAAAAATGGTCGACACCACGCTTCACTTACCGCTCAACGATAACCGACCCATGACTTCGCCGTCGCCGCGAAAGCCAAAAAATCCAAAAGCTCTCGCCCTTAACCTTAACTCTAACAGCGGTGCGTTCCAGGCGTCGGAACCATCTTCACCCTCATTTATTAAACCCCCAGCAAATCCTCCCCGGAAAAAACCAAGCTTACTCAGTCTAAACACGGGAGCTGCTAACAGCGTGCCATTATTAGGGGAACCATTAGCGTCCCCTAGGTTACCATCAATGTTACAAAGGAGAAGTTTAAAGCACTCTGTCTCATCACCCCAAATGTTATCAACACCGGGGTTTGGCCCGAGTGGAGGCATGACATTAGGCGGAGGAAAGCCTCTTGGACCGTCGCGGTTCAAAGAATCAAATATAACATCGAACACGTTCACCATCAGCGAAGATGCGGATCAAGAAGCTCCCGCTGGCGTTCAAATGGCTACTAGGGTTCCAGGGGTTACAGTTGGTGGTGACAGTTTTGATAGACCACATTCTGGAGAAGACGCAAAATCTCCATCGTACCCAGAAGGCCCAATTTTGATGCACGAGCCAAGTGTTCATCTTTACCTGGAACCGAAACTCGAGGAGGCTATGAAGTTTGACGTAATTATCAACGTTGCCCGCGAAGTCAAAAACCCATTCAAGGCGTTAGAAGAGGAGAAGGTCAAGGCAGAGGAACTTGCTCCCTCGAGTAATCATTTTCGCGCCAATTCGACGTCCGAATTGAGTGATATTGCACCGGATACTGCCGCCACAACAATGTCCTTTATGACTGCTTTCGAAGTCCAGCCTCCCAGTTCCACAGAGTCATCGCCAACTACACCAAGACCCTCAACAGAGACCAAACTCCCTGAATACATTCACGTGCCCTGGGACCACAATACGGATGTCAAGGACGAACTGTGGGATTTGTGTCAAACTATTGAGTCGAAAACGAAGGAGGGGAAGCGAGTATTGGTACATTGCCAACAAGGAGCGAGTCGATCAGCAACCTTGATAATCGCATACGGAATGTACAGCAACCCGAATTTAACAGCAACGGAGGCATATGCGCTTGCGCAGGCGAAATCCCGCTGGGTGAATCCGAACATGTCTCTCCTGTTCTCGTTGAACGACTTCAAGAAGGTTATTGATGAAAAGAAGACCATCAAGGAGACTACCCTTCCAAAGCCTCAAATAAAGCACCGACCTACGCTGTCAGCCGATGCTATCCAGGCACCCTCAACACCATCGCGAGCCCGAGGGAACTCTACTCCAAGCATTGCAGCTAGGGATGAAGTAGTGGCCAAATGCGAGGAGAAGAAGGAACCTGCCAACGAACCGCAACCTTCACGATTCGCTGATTTCGATTTTGGATTCGGCAAAATGCCCACGAAGCAAGAGGCTCCTGTCCCACAGAGGCAAGAGGAAAGTGATTGGGAAGCACTAATGTCACCTCGCGTGGAGGAGATGACAGCAAACCCACTGCAGAACTTCTCTCGCAGTTTTGGCTCCACAGTCGACTCGGAAGTACCACCAACACCGAACCTCTTCTCTCCTCGCACTTTCGAGTTCCCCAGGACGTCTTTCTTCCCTTCTCCCGGTCAGCGAATGTCCTTAGCAGTCGACGAAGACCCGCGTAGCCCTCCCACAAAGGGAGAAGCTCCCATCACACGCTCAATCGACGATTTTCTCTGAGCCCCCCAGACACCATTGGCTCATCTCCACCTGGCACATAGAAATCATCAATCGTCACGAAATGAATGATATGATAATATTTGATTCTGTCGATCCGATTCTTGTAGGTATCTATCTAGCACTTTAGCATCACATCATCTGTTGGAAACGGTAACTCTGAATGGGTATATGAAACGAAGGCGTTTGTCGTGTTCAAACATTGAGTCCAGAAGGCTTGATTCGGTTTGATTTGAAATAATACGCGGTCATGAAGGAAGGACGGCGTGGCGTCTTGCATTGAAGGCGTTAATTGTTTTTGTGACTCGGCTGGGTTTGGGTCTTTGATATCCGATGAGGGATGGATGAGAGGAACCCGAAAGCCGATGTGTAAAATGTAATGAGTATTCTGAATGGGAAAGGATGGTCTGGTTGGATGGTTGGATGAGGGGTATGGGAGTGGAGGCTGAAGAATACAAATGATATACCCCAAATATGCTGCTGTGCTTGATAATTTGTGACGTGGAATCTTGACTGGTAAATTCGAATGAAGGATATAATAAAGAGTAAGAAGACATACGTCTTCTTATAAAGGTGTTTTCCAACTCAAGTAGTGCATCGGTGCCTAGCTAGCTGTCACCAAAGTAGCGCTGAAAATCAGGACTCTCCATCTACAAGTCCTGTATCAACTCACCTTCCCACGGAAATTTTTTTATTCACCACTCATATTCCAGCTATACCATTAGTTGACTTAGTGCAGACTTTTTGATGTTTTTTCCGGGTCGCGGAGAATAGACAAGTAAGAATTCTCATCTCAAACATTTGTAGAAAAAACCAAAAAATTCAAAAAGCTGACGCGGCCAAAAGCCATTGCCAACACATCGCAAGCGAAAAGACGCTTATATTCACGCACGTGCTACCTCTCTCTTTCTAAACGCCATGAATGCAAACCCCAGTACAATCAGGTATTCCATAAACGCCTTTCTATAAAATGCCCAAATTCAAAAGTCTCCTTTCTTTAAATAAACCCGCCCTTCTTTCTACAGTTCTTTCTTGCCATTTTGAACAGCCTTAGCTTTCTCCTTAGCCGCCTTTTCTCTCCTAGCAATGATGGCTTCAGCTCCCACCCCGCCGAACACGAGACCGACGCCCATCCATTGTCTAGAGGCGAGGGTGTGCCCAAACCAGACGACGGAAAGGATCATGGTGAGCATTTTGCGGGTCACGGTTATGGTTACTAGGAGGAGGGAGGAGAATGTTGAGAGGGTGTAGACTGTGTTTTTGTTAGTAAGTTTAGATCAAGTGAGTTGAAAATTGGGATAGGTGGAAAGGAGGAAGAAAAGGGGGAGAAAAGAGCACATACAGATAAACACCTGCCCTACAGCACCACAAACCGCAAAGCCAACAACATCCCACCAGACTCCCGGATGCCTCCCCATGAACGCCAACGCAGCAGCGAATTCTCCACCGCCTCCGTTTGCCAAATCCATACCCAGATACTCGCCAATTCCGGTATGAACCAGGTATGGACTCAGCGCCAAATAGGACAGCGTGAGAGCCGTAGACATCATGTTATTAGCGCACATCATCTGCGGTCCTTTATACGGCTGAAAGCTCTGGAATATATAATCCTGCGTCGTGTTCGTCAAGCCATCAAATAGCAAATTGATACCAAGCAACAACAATCCCCATGCATTGTTGCGATCCGGATTCATGTTCTTCTTACTGCCCTTCCCTTGCGCTCCCGCATGTAGCGTAAACACAGCTACCCCAGATGTAACGGCTAGAACTACCATGTATTTATAAAGCGGGTAACGTTTCTGGAACAGCGTGATGTGCAAGAACATTACAGGGAGTAGCTTGCAAGATTTCGCTAGGATAAAAGTTATGTAGTCGATGTGAGCGAGTGAGGCGTAGCCGAAAGGGGAGGCGAGGGAGGATGTTATTGCAACGAGAAGCAATGGGACGAAGATACGGCGATTGGGAAAGATGGGTGCGCTGGCGCCAGACTTGGTGTCGAAACGTAGGTAAATGTAGCCTGTGAGCGCAGCGAAGAGCGATTGGACTGTGTTGAGGAAGACGGGGAATTTGAAAAGCTCGGGTTTGGAGGAATCGCCATATGGTGTAGTTGTTAATCGTTCTTGGAGGAGCGCCCAGGTGAGGCTGTTGCGGTGTTAGAATTGGTATTTGATGTGAGTGAGGATATAACACTTACAAAGATCCATAGATGCCTCCAGCTGCGAATAGCAATTGCAGAACTCCTGCTTCTTTCGTGACCGGCACAATGCTCTTCAAAACTTGTCCATTTCCATGTCCATTCGCAACATCCTTATCCAAATTCCTGGCACTTCGACTCGGCGTCCCACTAACACCCTGCACGTATTCCGAAGACGGGTCTCTGCGCAACGGCGTAGCTTGCTTCGTTCTCGCCATTATGTTCCAAAAAAAGACTGAATTTGCAATGAACGACTTAAAAACGAAAAACTGTAGACAAGAAAAGGAAATGCCTCTTTTTTATGTGGTGATGGGAAAGCGCGAGATGGTACAGACATGCCACCTTGCCTTTAGGACTTAATCTCGAGCTGCCGAATTCCTAATCCGGATGCTGATCGGCGGTGAAAAGCGGCAGAATTGACTCGGTCTCGGTCTTGACTTGAGACGGGTTTCGGGACGAACCTAAATGCATCCTGCTTCTGACAGGAAGGAAACTTATTTCAATTCACTTGCTTAACAACAGCCTGTCTTTCCAGGTTCATCGCCGACTTCTAAAAACCCCCAGACCCTTTTTTGAACCACAATTCCCCATTTTGTACAACATCAACTCCCCCACCATCACCATGTCCGGCGCAAACTCCCCCGAAATCCTGGCTGCCTACGACGCCGTACGCTCCGACAAAGACCCCACAAACTGGCTTTTGATATCCTACGCCTCCGCTGTAGGTGACAAGTTGGTTCTTTCCTCGACTGGTTCAGGTGGGGTTTCCGAATTAGCAGAGAAACTTGATGAGACCCAAGCTCAATACGCCTATGTGCGAGTGGAGTATGCGAATGATACGGAGAGCAAGCGAGTTAAATTTGCGTTGATTATTTGGATTGGGGAGGGCACGAAGGTTATGCGGAAGGCGAGGGTTAGTATTGAGAGTGGGGAGGTAAAGAGGGTGCTGGGGCATCATAGTATACAGGTTTGTTCTTCTTTGCCTTTTGGTAAATTGGTGTTATACTAATTATAATACAGGTCGATGCGCGGGATAAGGGGGACCTTGACGAGAAAGATATTGTTGTGCGGTTGAGAAAGGCGGGTGGTGCTGATTATAACGGTGGAAGAGGATAGGTGTGGGGGGTTTGGTAAAGAGGGTTGGATTAGACTAGAAGGGAGACAGAAGGCTATCCAAAGCATTAGCTGGCCCTGATGCTTCTACATGACGATTTGATGATTGCTCGGGATATATGGAGTGGCCAGATCTTTTAGAGCAGATAGAAGAATAAAGCACTTATATGACAGGAGATTCTTGTCAATAAAGAGTCTCCTAATGTGCTAAACTTTTTCAGATTCTACTTTCATTCTAGTTTCATCATGTACAAATATCTGCTGTCTTAGTTGAAGATCTGTCCAGCTTGGGGACGAACGAGCCCTGCTTTTAGTTCTGATTTCACATTCAAGAAGATGAAAACTGTTCTCGGTGCTCATATTGCCTAGTCTACGACTAAATCTACCTACATCTCCTCGAGATTGTTTTGCAGACATAGTGTGCGGAGACAAAGGCAAAGCGAGCTGAATATGGCTATTTCGTTGTGGTTCTGAGGGAGTGAGTGCGAAGACGAGTCGACGGTCTGATGAGTTGTGAGGTGTTGTATTGTGTTGAGTGGAAAGGAGCATGTATGGTGATTCGTGACTTTTCAAGTATCGGGTCATAGCCGCATGAATGACGAGATTAGGGCGATTCTCGTACGTTCGAGGGTGGACGTCGGGTTGGCAGAGATATCAAGGCAGGGTGTCGGTGTCTTGAGTTATTGAGTGTCAAGGCGAATCGTCTGTATCGAGTATCAAGGGGGTGTGACACTTGCTAGCAGCTACAAGAAGCCGCCTAGCTAGTGCTGATGACCGTAAATTCGTAAAGTCCGTGTCGTAAAGAAAGTGAAATTCGTAAAAAGAGAAGCCATGAATTGCTTTTGGTGAAAGGAGAATATCGGTCAATTAAAGGGGGAATCAGTCGGCTTCCGAGATCCATCGCATCAATATCAGCCTTGCGGCAAGTCAGATCTGGATGAACCTGGACAATGCTTGCCAGCATGAAAGGAAATGTGATGAGGTCAATGAGATATCCACCCTAATCTTATTCCTGAGGTGCGTTTCGGCGCATCTTCTCTGCCTCCAAGTTCTCATAGAGAAGGTAAAGTGCGGTCTCGTTGGCCTTGGCACTGCCCATGATTGTGAACATTCGCTCTCCAGTCTCGTCGTGTGGCGATTTAGCGATGCTAATGCGCGCACCAGAAGTCTTGCGAATCTCGCTGATTTTGCTACCGGCTCGGCCGATGATACATCCCACCATGTCAGACGGAATGCTAATATTTTGGGTTTGGAGCTCCTCTCCATTCTCATCATGTGTTGGCGGGCCACGTTGAGCGGCATCCGAATCAGATCGGCGGTTGTTGTAGCGGGGTGCACCTTCGCTGAAATCGGCTCCATTGCCAGTTCGCATAACGCGTGGGCTATTGTACTCGCGGGGTCCATTACCTCCTCCCATGCCTCCTTGGCCCATTCCTCCTACCGCACCAGGTTGTGTGCGAACAACAGGATTATAGAGGACGGTGCCAGTACCGCGTTGCCAATCATCAACCAAACACTTGCAAATCTCCCAGACGGCCTTCTGGATGCCTTCGGGGCTGCCTTGAACCTCAACAATACGCTCAGTGGACTGGGGAAGCATCTCCTTTTGCGCGACCATGCGAACACCAGAGACATCCTGGATATGCTTGATCTTGAGACCTTGTCGGCCAATGATCGTGCCCATCTGGTTGTGAGAGATCAATAATTTGATAGCTATCTTTTTGTCAGTAAATGTTTGATCTCGTAGATTTGGGGTTTTGTAACGCACGGTGAGTGCCGTTGTTTGACACAACTCCTCCCATGCCCATTTGTGGGGCGCCTTCAAGTAATGCCTTTGCGACAATAGCATAAGCCTTCGAGATCGCATCGCAGCCACCAGCAATAGTGAGAACCCGATCATGTACACCTTGTACCACTTTGCTGACACCGGCCTTGCATCCAGTTTCATCTCTCAAATCAGCAACGTTCTTTCCGCCCTTGCCAATAATCACGCCGGCCTCCTTGGACGACACAATTGCGCGCAGAGTCAGTTGTGATTCAGCGTACTCCTCGTCGGTCTTGGGAAGAGGTTCGCCATCGGGTCCGAGACGGGGCTCGTCGCCACCGACGCTCAACGAGTTAATGCCGTCGACGAGCTCTTCGCCATTGGGGGCGTTGTCTTGGGGAGCAGACATTATGGAGATTCTGGGAAGTTTTTCGGAGATAATATTCTCAGGTATTATCGTGCGGAGCAGTGACCAATTGGAGGATCACTTAGAGGAGAGAATCTGTGGTGAACTATGATCAGTCACTTTATTCGGCGAAACAAGCATAACAGTAGGAGCGCAGAGGCAAAAAGTCGCGGAATAGAAGAGAAGGCGGAAAAAAATGGCGATAAAGAGCAGACAGTTTGCAAAGCAAGAAATAGAGTGCCACATACCTCGAGTAGTATTTGTCGTAGATGGTCGAAGGGGCGTGGGAGATGGTGGTGTTGAGTGGGGTGGGGAAGAGTCGGAGGGGAAAAGGGACGCGGCGTTTTACTGTCGCGAAGGTGATGCGAGGGAGAAGAGGGGTAGAGGAGAAGACGATATTGGGGGAATATCGTCAACGCAAGAGAAAGAAGAATCTGGGATTTCGGATTGTTTGTGAAAGGGGAGGAGGGGAGAGGAGGGAGAAGGAGAAAGCTTGTGTGGATTCGTGAAGGAAAGAGCAGAGGTGCAGAGGTGCAGAGATGGGAGATCAGAGAGCAGAGCTTTCGAAAAAGTGCTCTTCCGCTGCTTGCTGCTTGCTGCTAGCGTCCAAGCACCCCGCGATGTTTTTTTTTTATGGGTGAATGTTTGTGTTGATTCGCCAGCCTAGCGAGGTTGAATGCCTGCCTGTCTCGCCTGTCTCGCCTGTCTGCACCTGCACCTGCCACTGCCACTGCCACTTCTCCACTGTCTCATATTATCTGAGAGGACTTGCTGGACCCTGACTTTCTCCTCTACGGAGGTACAGCACAAGTACGAAGGTACGGTTGGGATTCTCGGACTCTCGGACTCTCCTCCCTGCAGCTGTCTACTGTCTACTGTCTACTGTCTACACTGGTTTCCTGCCTCCTCTGTTTTCACTTCCACTTCCACCTCTTCCCGTCTTTCCCATCCGCACGACGGCGCTGCAGCTCTGCATATCGGCTCTGCTTGCCTGAGCGTGCGTGCGCATTCCAGCATCAAATCCGTCAATCACTCCAATTTCCTGCCCCCCGCCGCTCCCATTGGCTCAATTATCGTAAATGTTCGCCCACACCCAGCAAATCAGCGCCCCGCAAGCTCGCGGCCTCAACCGGATTGATCCGGATGAGGCCTGAGGAGGGGTAAAAGGCCTTTGCCTTTTTCAATTTTCACGCCTGTGTAGTTGTAGTTGGAACATCCGAGAGCCCGTGGTGAGATCCACTACGGCATGCAATGAATCCAGTGGAGAAACTGTTGAGACATTTCAGCTACCGTCACCATCAGCATGTGAGACAAGATGCGAAATCTTGGGATATCCGCTGGATATCAACGGTGTGCGAAGATTTAAGTCGGTTTTACAAGGCATGCCCCAGTGGACTGCCGTTCCAATGCAGAAGGGTGCATTCGCTTGCGTGGGATACATCACTGCATGAAGTCTGCAGTAGCCTCACGTCTCGAGAAGGTCAGGCTCACACCATTTAATATTTCCTCTCCACATGCTGCAGATCAGAGTCGGCTATAATTGAGGGCATAAGGCCACACCAATAGCGCCACCAGCGCCCATTCTCTTTCTTGACCAATGCTCCTTTCAAGAGGAAGTCATGTACGTAGTATTCTAGAAGCTATCCAGCCTCCCTTTTTCTAGAACTTCATTTCACCTTACCGCTCCCCATGCTCCCCAGGTTGTAACCCTCATCTGCGTCAGTCAAAGAAGGTAGTCTTGAGCTTGCCATATTAGACTCTGCCCCGTCCTCACCAAAGAGAAATGCTGCCTTTTCTCGGTTTGGGCCCGACGTTGGTTTTCTGCCAGATTTGAGGAATGGGGACGAAGGTTTCGGAGGTGATGATTTGGCAGGAGTGCTTGAACCAGACTCTGATTCCAACATCCAACTGAAAGACCTACATCCGTAAATTATTAGTGCTGCGAGATGTGGACCAAAAGTGAAACTTGATGATACTTACGACTGTGCTATAGTTGAACGCGTCGGCATGGGTTTTGGCCTTGCCAACATCCCCAGAACCGGCTCATTCGTTGTGTTCAATGTCGGCACGTCTTGAATGCGATTCGTAGCTGCAGGAGCTGATATGGTCAAGTTTTCTGAACTGGTAAAAACGCTTTGTGGTGAATTTGGCGAATCGGGCAGCTCTGGTGATGCCTTGAGCTTTTTTGGAATTAGAGTTGAGGTATTGGATAATGTCGGCGCGGCTGGTACCGTTGGAATTGTTGACGCGGCTGGCGCTCCGATCTGCAAAGGGTCTTGGGGCGGTGGTGGAGGTATATCGGCGGATGGACTCGCTGGATCCAGTTGTGGAGATTCAGGCGGGAGAGGCATCGTTGAATCCTCAAGATAGACTTTCACAAAGTCCACCTTGGCGATTGCCAAGTCCATGGCTTGGGTATACTTTTCTTTATCGCTATCCTTCGACAAGGACACAGCCCGCAGATCAGCCATTGCTTGATCAAGCATGCGGGCTAGCTGTTGATTTCGGGCATTCATGACAGCTACCGTGGCTTTGGAGGAAGAGGGCACCGTTCTTCCCTCATCGAGCGACCATCTTACGGGATCTGAATTCCCACTTCTAGTAGAATTGGTCCTTGATGCCTGTAACCCCTGCATATTCTTCCGTACCTCACCGACGGCGTCTCTGACGGCTTGATTGATACCAAGCCGCTCCCCGCGATCCAAAACACCTCTAGCAGCTCCTTGGAACAAAGCTTCAACTCCTCCCTGTTGCTGCAAGAAACTAGCAGGCGATGGAAGTGGCGATCTTGTTCTCGGTAGCTTCTGCTTTGGACTAAGACCCTGACCTAGAGGTGTTGAGGGCCGCAAGTCTGAGGGTTGTAGAACTGGAGCTTTTGCGCCGTATTTGCTGATAATCTTGGCACCGCCAGCAGCACTAAAATTATCTCGCAGATATATGGCATCATCTACGAAAGATTGAGGCCCATATGGTGGTTCTGGAGCTGGATACTTTAGTAAAAGCATAAGCGCAACCGAATAGTTGGCTTCTATCACTGGTATCTAGTCAGTACGTAGTCTCAATTTTGGCAAAAAGTACTTACACTGCCATCGTATCCTTAATAACATGGCCACACAAACCATATCAACGAGATCTAATCCCGGGTCTTCTGCAAACACGGTATCCCATAAGCCTAGTAACTCCTGAAATGGAAATTCTCGCCCAAATAAGAGTCTAATCCAACGTCTGATGTGATCGTCAGTGGTGATTTCTGGTGGGAAATGAGAATCTTACATTAAGAATATCTGCGGCAGGATCTCTATGTCTGTCAAGTGCTTCGCAAGCTCCGGGTCTAGTCGTGCCAGGTAGACTTCGTGTATTCGTTTGCTTCTTTCCACGATAGGTGAAGCCCCTTGTTGCGGGGTTCCGGGTGTCGTAGAAGGAGTACTTGATCTTTTGTCCGGTTCACCAAGCTCGTAAAATGACTTCGCTGATCTCATTATCAAAGAAAGAAGCGTGAAGGCATCATGTTCAATGTAGGTCCGGTCCAAGACCTCCTTCATAACTAAATCTGACTCGGGTCCTGGCGACAGCTCCTGGGGTAGAAATTCGATGGCATCTTGCTCTACAACCCACAGGATGGGAGCCAAAACTTCATGCATGCCTTGCCGGTATCCGACATCTTGGTTTATCTTGCAAAAGACGAACAATATGTCTAGCAGTATCTTTTGTGTTCCAGGTCGACGGAAATATTCTTCTTCTGGCATACATCGCTCGACGTCTTGATAAATTTCTGCGCGGATGTCCTCATCCTGCCGCATAGTATTCCAAGGGGACTGAAAGTCTTAGTAAATTGAGGAACGATGTATTCACGTGAACGTGGGAACTGAAAAGCTTACATTCTTATCATCGTCCAAGGGATCTAACGCAGACCCAACCTCATTTGGGTTGTCTATGTATCTTAAAAGGTGCTCTCGTAGAGAGGTATATGCGCTTCGGGAGTCGACTAAGACCCTCGACCATCCCGTGACCTCGGTGCTTTGAAAGAGTAGGAATGTCTAACGAGGTCAGCTAGTCTCCGATTACTATGTACTTGCATTCTCAAACATGCCTTCCAACAAACAGAACGAAGGCCCGAAACACAAGGGCTGTCATGACCATTTCGCCTCACAGACTTCTTGAGCGCCTCGAGGCTGGGGGCGTGCCTTGTTGTAACCTCCCATCGTTTCCTAGCATAACGTTAGTGATAGGTACATATTGCCGGGTTTGAGCTCGCCACCTTGACTCGTCCAACGACCGCATTACTACCGTCGTCCAAGTCTTCCTGACCTCGAGAGCCTTGTGATATCCTTGACGTTGCGGCTTCGTCCAAATCCCCTTGCTGCCTTGTTTGATGCATAGTTTTAGCGTCGGCATGAGCGGGCCAATCCTGTTGAAGCTCAGCCTTCTCCCTAAAGCGCAACGTCAACCAAGATATTTATGTATTTATCCTTCTCTCCCACCGCATCCGGTGAAATCCATCCTCGCGACTCGAGTCGGGACGACCTAAGAACTTCCGAGACGGCAATCATTGGTAGCATTATCACTGCGATGCTGTCCTGAGACCGACGCAAACGGCACTCCCATTCAGCTAAGAAAGCCTTGGGAGGAAAAGGAAAGAATTCAGCGATGCAGCTCCGACGCTGAGATACGCTTTATACATGCGAATACTAGATTCAATACCGTGTCACCCGTCTTTAATCTCCCATCATGTCGTCCGACCTTCTAGCCGAATTCGATAGCTTCTACAACCCTTCCTCCGCGAATCCTCCCGCGAATCCCACTCCAGCTTCTCATGATCTGTCGTTCTTTGGAACTACAGCTTCACAGGGCCAAAATGGTCAGGGAGGGGTCCTTGGAGGAGGAACACAATGGCAAAGCCAGCTTACGAAGTCGAACGATGATAGATGGGGAGGAATGAATAGCTTCCGGCCGGTTACAAACTCAGCACAAGCAAGTACTGCGCAGGATGATATCTGGGGGTCTTTTGAAGAAGCAGAACCAGTCAAGCCGGCTCCCCAAAATTTTGCCCCCGCAAAACCAAATTATGGAGACTTCACTGCGAATAATCAAAGCCGGCAAGAAGCAGGAGTTGTTCGGAGGTCAACCTTGGATTTATTCTCCAGTAATGCTTACAATGACTCTTCTCCCAGGGGACCGAGCCAAAACACCGAACGTTTGCCTCCAATACGAGCCGCTCCGACTGTGACCTCCCCTGGAGATGTCCTTTTCGATGCTGCTGAGGAGCTTTCAGCTGAGCCCGAGGATGACGATGATTTTGGAGATTTTGAGACTTTCACGTCTCCGGAGCCTCCACCTCCACCGAAACCTCAAGTGCCAGTACAGGCCCAGTCATCTCAATCTTTGGATCTAATGTTTGGTGCAACATCGCTAGAATCGAAGCCGAAGACATCCAAGCGGCCTAAGGATCTATTGTCAAGCAGCATGAACGCTAGCAATTTGCCATACCCACAAGCTCCAAAGTCACCTTCGTTCCAAGAAAGGAATCCATTTGGAAGCCTAGGATTGTCTATGAATCAAGTAGCGGCTGTAAAGAAAGAAGAGAAACCTAAATCGGCATCTCCTGTAACAGCCTGGCCATCCTTCCAACCTCCAGCCCCAGACCTATACCGAGACTCTCCTGTTGTAGAAACCCAAGCAGACGACGACTGGGGAGATTTCGCCGACCTCCCACCAGAAACTCCTGCAGAGCCAGCCACGAAATCAACCGCAAAACCAACTTCAGGAATCGAAGCAGATGCATGGGCCTGGGACGCCGCCGACCAAGTAGTGACCAGCCCACCGCCTGCATACTCCTCACAACCACCACCCTCTAACATCCCACCTCCCTCCGTCCTTCTAACCCTCTTCCCCCCGCTCTTCGACCTCCCCCGCACCGCACTCTTCAATCCCACGTCCACACAACCCTTTCCCCTCAAAAACCGCATCCTCTCCGACCCTTCCACACTCACCTTCCTACGCTCCTACCTGCTCATCGCCGTCGTCGCAGCACACATCCTAGCCGGTCGAAAACAGCGCTGGAAACGAGATGCTTTGCTGTCTCAAGCTATGCGCATCGGACCAGCCGGCGGAAAGGGCGGAATGAAGCTTACCGGCGTTGATAAAGCCGAAGTGACGCGTGAGGATAGGGAAGCGAATGATGTGGTGAGGGTGTGGAAAGAGCAGCTCGGACGGTTAAGAAGTGCTGTTGCTGTAGCGAACGGTAGTCTGAAAGACAGCGGTGCTCACTTGACGATTCCCGATATAGGGGAGAACATGCAAGTCAAGACCGAACAAGGCGGTTTGACGGCACCGAAACAGTGTGTTGTTTGTGGGCTTAAGAGGGAGGAAAGGGTGGCGAGGGTTGATGTGGGCGTGGAGGATAGTTTCGGGGAGTGGTGGGTGGAGCATTGGGGCCACAGGAGTTGTAGGAATTTCTGGCTGGAGTATGAGGGGAAGTTGAAGCATCGTTGAAAGGACGAGGTTGAGGGATGAAATCTCTGCGCAGAATAAAAAATCTGATGGGCGCGAATCAGGCTGAACATGTGGTTGGTCTCAACAAGAAAGGCAGAGTGCGATATCTCGGTCCAAAACAAAAAGCCCCCGCGTCGTTTCGACATGGAGATTCTCGAACATGTTCAGGGTCTACCTAATCCATCCCGTTACTAAACGTGATTTAAAGTGCGCAGCATCTCCGTATCAAATCAGCAGCCGGATTATTTTGGTACCGCTGGTGGGCTTGGGGAGGGACAGAGGCAATATACGCAGAGAAGCTAGGTTTATCAAGTGATTTATTTGCGTGTCATCTTTGGGCTGGTGATTCTTTTCCTATTGCGTGAGACATCAATTGTGGATCCCATGATTTTAAACTCAAAAGGCATTCCTGTAATGCGGCATTGATGGCGAGTATCGTGTGCTCATTAAGCTTTCTATAATCTCAATTAAAAATGCAAATTATATTCTTCAGATGGATGCTAGTGCTACAGACCCCAAGTTTGTTTTAGAATTCATGACCTCGAAAGCAATTTTACCCGTGTCCCTATCTCCTCAAATCATAGTCCAGCACTTCCTAGTGCATTTATCGCAAACCATAAGTCTTCATGTATGTTTGTCCCAAGAAGCAAAATAAGCCATCGAATACTTCTTACTATTGTCTCCCACAGTTACTTGCCAGCCACCTTTCCCTTCCCCTTTGCCTTGCGAGCAGGCTTATCGTTTCCCACAAGCATTTTGAACTTGACTTCCGGGAGATCCCGTTCCTTGTCGCCAAAGCAATCGAAGAGTTGATCATAGATGACCTCCTCCATTTCGCAAGGCCAAACGAAGCCCTCGTCATCGTCATCATCGGGCAAATCAGGGTCGAAGAACTCAACCATGGTATGATCGTCCTCCTTCGGCTTAGCGAAGATAACGTTTTTATGCGACGAAGCCTTCGCTCTCTCCATCACCATCGTAATGCGTTTCAAAGAACGAAAGTCCATGAGGACGTGGCCATTGCAAAAGGGCTTACAGTTCCAGAGAATCTGAGACATTGCGAGATATCGGATCTTCGAAATCTCTCTTTCCGGCATGTCCCGAATGATGGAAGAGAGTGTGAGGTGCCTGTTCATGTTGCCCTCCCCGAAGTAGATGGTATCTCTGGCAAAGTCGACGTATATACGAGGCCCTGATAGGTGGCTGCTCATTCCGAGCTCGTAGTGGAGCAAGGCAACAGCGCGAGACTCGTGACATATGTGGAGCATTGCTGGAACGGGAGTCGAGGAGTCGAAGTGCATACCACGGATGTGAGAGGAATACTTGGACAGAACAATCTTGGCTTTGACTTGGATGACACGAGGACCTGGGATAGCGTACTTCCAAATCTTGGTGCGTAATCTAATATGAAGATGCTAAGGTTAGTGAGACATCAAAGACAACGGCGAGCATCCTAGGACTAGATCTATGGTAGGAAATCGCTAGACTCATGGGATCGTCTGGCGATGTATGAAGATTTGGAGGGGGCGCACAACGGCGAATAGAGCATGCAGAATCGGAAACAAGGGCCCCTGCGGCAACACCGAAAAGATTGGGAGTCTTGAGGGATGGTGCATGTTCAGCAGCCATGCTGCCAGCTGGTCTGCCATGATGGAAAAAAGCGGAGAGGAATGCACTTACTCGGGAGGTAGCTTTCCAAATGAATGGAAAGTGGTTGGCTTGCCCAAGAATGGGACGCCAGCGACCTTCTTCGCTCCCGACAAACGCGACATCATTCTGGGACGCGTGACGAATGGAATCGAAGGTGGGGATCTGCTGAGGACCGACGATGCACCTTCTGCTTCTGGCTCAGGCTTCATCGCCTTGTTCTTCGTGTCGCTGCGAAGCACTCTCTTGCTACCAACTGCAACAGCGGAATGGTCACTGATGTCGCTATGACCGGATGCTTCACTCTTGACTGCGGTATTGCCCATCTCTTCGGAAGTCTTCTCTACCTTCGGGGAGTCAGCAATATGTGGATGTGTAGGTGGGATTTCATGCCTTAGCTTTACTGCCGCTGCAAGAGTTCAGAGCTGGCATAGCTGTCGGTGAACTACTCGTCTCGTCAAAGGGCGAGGTCTTGATCTACCAGCGCTAGCTGATCGTGACGTTGTCGATGTCGACAGCGTTCGACTTTGGAGTTGAAGACTTGTAGTGGAAGGCGGGGAAGTTGCTCGTGGTGAATCTTGTATGGAAGCTAGTCGCGAGGCAAATGGAAAGGGGAAGCGCGATTCACGAAGCGACCATGCTTCTTTGGGTATCCCACTATGAGCTGTGACTTCCCCAATTGACACGAGGAGACTGCTTACTGCTTCTTCTAAGTATGTGCTTCAAATGGGTTTAGTCGCGGATCACGAGAGCTAGGTAGGGTTTGATCAGGGAGTTGCTTTATTAAGTACTAAATGATTTCAAAGATCAGTTGGGGGCGATTACTTCTTGTTTGCCAGCTTTCCGAGAACGCACAACAGCTGCTTGAACTTTTCCTTCAGGGCTATACGAGAGAAAGCTCATAAATGTTTTAAACCATACCAAAATAGGGAGAAGTTCTAAGAACCGAATCCAAGCTCTTCTAAACAACGAAATGGCGATCACTCTTGATCGCTACTCAAAGGCATCCCAAGACACATAATAATGGCTGTTTCTTAATATTGCAGATGCACAAAGATACGCTGTCTCCAAATAATGCATTGGCCCGCTCTTCCCGTGTTACAAAGCGTCGTTCTTGGGTTGAAGTTGTTTGATGAGACAAACAACTAGCTATTGCCATGAAACGAGGTTTTGAATCTGAATCTGTACTCACGACAAGTGTAGGAATGACATTACAGGTCGATGCATGTTAGGACCATAGACCATTGTGCAGGCAGACGAGCCTTGTCGCGGGACAAAGAAGTAGCTAAGTTTGGTGACGCAAGAGCCCTTCTTGGAAGTGTTTGTAATTTCTGCATACCTAGATACATATTTCAGGACGGTAAAAGCCATCTAAATCCCCTCAAGTAAGGAGTGGTGTGCTTTAGCACAAAGCTTCTATCTAAGCGTGTCGTATCCCACCCATAAACCCAAGACTTCATACCCAGGACCTGGCTCCGAAAACTCCCTTAACATGAGCCAATAATAGGAATATAAACAAAAAAAAATTGAAAATTGAAAAGAATGACCCCGTCATGGTCATAATCACATAACCGTGCATCCATTGCCATTGCTTCTGGCTCTCCTCCTGCGTCCAATACCACCCATTCCTATGCCACCTTCCTCTTCATCTGCATGTAACATCTGGGCCTCCCTCGCTCTCCTTCTCCTCCGTCTTAAACCAGCGCCGCCCGCACCGGCCTCTTCATTAGCCATCATATATTCAGCCCACCTTCGCTCCAATCTGCTAGCAGCAGGTAAGTCGCCCTTTAGTACACGCTTCATGTGCTCATTGACAGTCATCTGCCACCCATAAAAGCACTTTAGACCTATAATCTCCGTTGGGTATGTGGCCTCCCTCTGCGTAGCTGTCGGTTTCTTGACTTCTGAATTGCGGGACAGGACTTCACGGATGCCAGTCCAAGTCACGTTTGCGCAGTCGAAGACGACCATACGGAGTCCAACTCGTGGGCGTGCACGCGTAGAGGTTGTACGGGAAGAGCGAGATCGAATCATAGATGCCGCTTCGACTAATACCAGATCAGAAATCTTAGTGTTATCAACGTCAACACTTCGAAGACTACTGCAAGCTCGGATGACTGGGAGCATGCCCGTATCCCCAAGGTTCTCACAGTAGCTTATCGAGAGATGCTCAAGGTGAGGAGCACAAGGCGCTTTGGCAAGATGTTCAGATAGAAGTGAATTGGTCAACTCGGCGAGCTCTTCGAGGTCAAGGTGCGTGAGGCGTGGTGTAGTAGCAAGTAGGTCAGCGAGGGCGTTATCAGTGAGGGCGACGCAGCCACTGAGCTGGAGACCTTCGAGATCAGGTACCAGATGTGCAAGAGTCTTCACACCGGTGCTGGTGAGCCGGTTGCAGCGGCTCAAATCGAGATGGCGAAGTCTGCGCACAGGAACCATGGGCAAATCGCTGAGGATGTCGATTTCTGGGTCCTCCCCTCTGAGCATGATCTGGAGTGCTTCGTCCGTGATATCTATGCAGCCACTCAAAACTAGCTTTTCAAGTCTGTTGGTCTCGAATATCTCTTTAGCAAGTTCAATGTTGTTGAAACCCCTAACTTCGCCTGCACGAAGATCTCTCAGCTTCGGACATCCCTTGATAATAGTCCTTATTCCCTTGGCATCCATATGAGTACACCAAGAGACATTGAACACTTCCAAAGATGGGCAAGACTGAGCTATAATCTTGCAGGTTCCATTGGTCACAGCTGTAAGTCCCGTAAGATTCAGATTGGCCAATCTCTGGTTGCTCTTGAGAAGGTTGTGAAGTGTCGAACGTTGAAAATTCCGGCATCCCTCAAGAGTTGCATTGATCAGATTCCTGCAAGCCTTCACCACTACCTCTGCCCGCTTATAGTGTTCGACTTGAACGCAGCCTCGCAGATTTAAATCTTTCACAAACGGTCCAGCCGCCACAATAATTTTCGCAAGAGATTCGGCTGGGATATCTTTATAAAATTCCGATGCATCAAAGCAAGTCCATAGCTGTCCATCAAAGCACATCTTGTGGAAGTCCTTGCTCACAATAGAGGCCCGCACCAATTGCTTCGGTCCTAAGTAAGAGAAGATGGATAATTTGATCTCATGCGGCATGTCTACCCAGAAATTGAAATTCGTTCGCGGAGTTCGTTTTGGGGTAGCAACGGGTAGGGCAAAATAGTCTTCCAAGATCTCGGGGATTGCTGATTGTGGTTGGAATGGGGTAAGACACCCTTTGGAGTGAGGTCTCATATCTGGGGACGTTGGGGTCGATGTCCCTGGGGAGAATTGACCCTGTTCTCTCCGTCGAATTGCAATACGACCGAATGCACCATCGAACATTGGTGAATCGATACCCGGCGTGCTGGGTCCAGATGTTGGAGCCGTCGAATAGCCGGCTCCTGATGATTGGGAGGAGTATGAATTGTCATAGTTGCGCGGAGAGCTGGCAGAAGCCAAACTCACGCAGGACAATGTGCTTCTGCCACCATATGGATTGCTCGATGCTCTCTTCCGACCTAATTGTGCTAGAGAAGGGGATGAGGAGATTCGTTGGAGACCCTGTATAAGCTTAGCCCGCCCCTTGAGCTTTGGTAGTGGTTCGATTGCTATAGCTTCCGAACGCTCGATGGGTATTCCCGTAGGAGCCTCAGCTTCGAGACTCATGTCGGGCACAGCGCTTGCCATGACTGGCGGCTGGGTAGAATTGTTGCACGCAGCGGGCTGTTGCGATAGCGATTGCGTTCGCTGGCAGAGTGCTGAGGTGATTGCCAGCGAGCACGAGGCTTTTTTTGGAGGCGGGGTGCGGGGCGGACACTTCACTGCTTCTCAAACTCGGCAGGAAACTTGATTCTAACCTGTGCAAAGCATGTATATGAGGAAGGCGGCAACTGTTATACCCACAAACGGGAGGATCGCTTCAAATGCAGTTGAATTTCGAGAGGAAGTTCGTGGTGTGACGTTCAGTTGCTTCCCCGGCTTTAGAGTTTGTCGTTGCACTGGACCGCGCGATTTATTGGTACAGTAGAATCCTTAATACCGCTCAACGTCAGTAATCATTGGCCTTGAGCAAAAATATGGGGAGTAAATATACACAAGTCTCAGCTCGTGGGTGAATACAAGAAAAAAGGGTTCATACTTGAGTGATCACTTGCCCACCTCAGTCAAGGGAGACGGTGGGAGAAAATGAAGGGTTCAAGGCTTATCGGTGCTTTCTCCGGGTCTGGGGTCGTTGCAGTATCGATAAGAGTGGAGTCAAGAGGGAGGCTCACGAGGACAAATATCCGTCACAACGCAATGCTGATGGATGTTTGGCAAGACAAAATATGCAGAATTTGAGGATATTCAGATGGAGCATGAGAGATAGAAGAGGGAGATCAACATGGGCATGAGCGAGGGCAAGTCTTTAGTTTCGTTGAATTTGGCTTCTTTTTCGAGGCCCTGCAGACGGGCTGCAGCCACAGCGCACTATTTACCTCTCCAAGAAGCTCGAGAAGCTCGAGACACGAGCCCACCTCTCCTCTTGCAGCTGTGCCTGCCCAAACAAGTAAGAATGCGTGCTTATTGTCGACAACAGCGCCGCCCTCAACTACTGGTCCTTCAGAGCACTTGAACCAAGACCGGCCAAATGGCAACGCCCAGAGAATGGCGGGGTGTCCGACTTGTGGGGTTCTCTGAATCTGTCCCACCGCGGAAGTTAGCAGCCTCTCGGCCCTCTGGTCAAGACCGGAACAGACCGTTCTTGTCCTCGTAAGCTCAGCTAAGTTAGAGCAACCGTCGCGTGGCTGAGCCGTACGGAAAAACTCAATTGTCGTGGATGTATCCAAGTCAAGTACGAGTAGTACAGTTTCCCCGACGAGCAGCGTGAGCGTGCTAGGCGGCGCTACGTCGGTCTACATCTTCTAGAACATCGCCTCCTCTCATGCTGGACACCAGAAGCGGCGCTGAATATTGGGGGGTCAAGATTGTCATAGGCCAGATGAGACATCCCGAAGTATATAATAAAGCTCGAATAATATCGTATCCTCTCTGATTGTCTCGCACCGGATGGGATCTTCGAAAGGAGATAAAATTTTGAAGATTTTTGGCTATCCTATGCGAGACATTCAAAACTGGTGCCGCTTTCGACAGTCCACCAGCCGCGATGCCTGAGCTGATCATCCGTTGGTAAGGTTTGGCAAGGTTTGTCCCACCTGTGCACGACGATAAGGAAAGGACCCTGAGTGCATCAAAGACATTTGTGCTGGAAAAAGATCATGCGCAAGAATCATGTCAATAGTCATCAACCCACCCCCCCAGGTATTGCACAATATCTGGACGTGTCGTGACCTTGAAGTGTCCCTCCACCTCCACCTGGCACGGTGTTCTGGACGGAGTCTGCGTACCACACATTTAGCCTACGTACCCGCTCTGTTAGCAGATACCAGAAAAATACATCAGTGGATGTTGACTTTTGCCATTTCGTATGGTATCAGTTGGAGGTTCAGAAAGAAAGTGACCCACTGGTGACCTTCTGCAACTATTACTCGCTACACACCGAGAATAGGTTTGAACTCGCGAGAGTAATGAGAGTTCTGAGTGCTTCATCATCTGAGTTTCTTACATCTGGTCACAAGCTTCATGAAACGAAGAGACCTCAAGAAAAGGTCTCACATGCTTCCCGGATTGGCAAGACTGTGATAAGGATGGCTCTCTAATTTCATTTTGAATTAAAGAGAGGATAGGGCTGCAGCTCGTGCTCGCGCGCCAGTAACGATAGAAAGGACGGACTGTGTATCACAAGACCGAAAAGCCATAAACATGTGGTAACGGCAAGATCAGGATCAGCCCTCCGTATCTCAGAGCAGACATCCCTCCTCCCTGAGCAAAAAAACCGGCACTGATTTTGAATGCTCTCAAAATCCGCAATATTCAGTGCCACGGTACCGCTTTTTCTATCCACCGCGAGGCCTCGACTATAATTGAGAACCTATAAAAATAATAGACTCTCAGAAATACCTATACCTATATAGCTCGACGGAGGAGTATTAGTAGGAGGAAACATAAATTTTGGGCCCCGAAAAAGTCTAATGACTCGCTGCCCAGGGAAACGCGAGTAAGGTTGCGGGTAAAGCCTCGCCGATGCAGGACGCAGGTCGAACTTTTGTACGAAGTAGGTAGATGTCTTTCATGCCGTCTGATTCATCACATCAACACCTGACTCAACCTCGCAAATGTGGAGAGCGACTCTGAACTCGGAATCTAAGAAGCAACACGGTGCAATTTTACTGTTGTATTATACTTGTCTCCATTATTATTGCTGGACTACTTCCCAGGTTTACGGTCAAGCCCGCATATCGCGGGGTATTGCTAGGCCTGCGGACGGACTCCATCTCCAAGCCCTGTCAACTCAACACGACACAACACGTTGTTAGAAATACAGCTTCAAATTGTGACGCTGGTTGGACTGCTTCACGTGCAAGAAGAGAAGGAGGACAGGACGAGGACCTCAACCGTTTTCCCTCCGTAAGCCTCGTCTCCAGGAATCCTACCAATGTTTTGCCAATAATATTCACCCTTCGCCCCTCGTACGCCTGTGGCGCCAACAATCCACCGTTGCCGTTGCCCCACCTCCAAGTACATCCCTCAAGGAAATCTCGGACTGCAACAACCATCGGATACCAAGCGACGCGTTCACCGTTGAGGGAACGCAGCTACTGTAGAATTGACGGAGGGACACACAACGGATACACGCAGCAATCGAGATCAACTGCCCATCGCGCTGGAACTTTGCAGCAAATCGCGGACCGTCTTGTCTCCGGAGGTCCTTACGCCTCGATCATCCCCGAGATTTCCCAAGTCAACCGAGTCATCTGCCAACGGGCTACAAATACCTATCTGCTGCTGCGGACAGAGGACCCAAATTGTGTTCAAGTATGCTGGAGCCAGATGGCCCAACCCATAATGGTGAGCCCTTTCTCCATATTTGACATCTGCCAAACATGCCCGCCGTACATTCTAAAATCGGCGCGCGACGTTCATGTACCGAACAAGCGTGAAACTACTCTTGTCAAGTCAATCAGACACCCCTCTTCTGAAATTAGACTCTCTTTCTTGGCTACAACACCTCTGGACAATGACTGATCCGGTTTCTATACGCAGGCAAAAAGCAAGGAGACACGGCCAGAGGCCGAAAAATTGACAGCCCCAGCGAGCTTCTTATTCCCAAGAACCGGAGCACTGGTAACCTTCTCGCGCAAGCCCCGAAAGGAACGGAGAAGGCTCGAATACGTTTCTCTTTCGACGCAGGACTCGCCGCGGCAGAATATGATACAATGTCGAAGTCAGTAGTTGATGTCTCTTCTATGGTCTAAGAGACAAGGCATTCTATGAGGGCCTCGCGTTGTCTCTGTTGCCTTAAATTGATTGCATATAGCAAGAGTCGCGCATAGCTGACTGTGTTTTCTCAGGTCCCCCATCATGACGGAGCACGAGCATGGTCTCGGTGCTTCCGGGCTTAGACGTATTCGACAGCAGCCCCCATCCCGAGTACCGACCATCCCTTCATCTGAGTCGTCTTCCAGAAATCCGTCGATAGGACCACGATCAGGGTCCATGACTCTTTCCTTTCCAAACTCTCGCTCGGCATCCATGGCTCTTGCTTCAGGACCATCATCCCCGACTCTCAACTTCACGGAAGACTTAAGTCGATTCCCATCAGAGTCTCTACATTCATTCTCCTTCGCTCATCAGTCGGAGGAGTTCATACATAACCGCCAAAATGTCCTGAAGAGGTCTGTTGAGTTCATGTCACAGAAGCTAGGATGGGGGAATTCAAATGCTGGCATAGCAAGCGCTCAAGCGCGGGTCAGTGGAGATCAGGATATGCAAAATATGCTGGATCTGTTGGCGAGGGCTAAATTAGTAGGAGCAAACAATATTCCAGGCGGTGGGCAAACTTTCTTTGCTGGACCCCTTACTGGACCAGCCACTGCTGAAGATACTGGAAATGTGTTTGATGCCAGCTTTGTTCCTCATTCAGATGGCCTTGATCTTTTCGAAAGTCCCCATTCTTCGCCGACGACCCTTCGGAAGCCGGCTCTTGAAATCCAGGCAGTACCAGAAGACATACCAACTGAGCCAAGCCATGAAATAGCTATAACTTCTGCGCAAGATTCTGAACCTTCTTCAAGAACACCTACTAATGAGAGTGGAACAACTGCAAAGACTTCTCCTCCCGTGACTCGCCGGCAGAGTCTCAAGAGAACGTTCACGGACACAGCACCTTTGACACTACAAAATAAGCTGATGGATGCATTGGCACAACCATTCATTGCTGGTGACGCATTCAATGATCAGCTTCTTTCCCCCTCAATGCCCCAGTCAGCTGGACCTGGCTCTTCGGCATTTGGAATGTCCGGCCCCCATCCTGTAGGTCCCGCCGTACATGGCCATTCCAGCCGATGGGCCCCAGCAGCACAAGCTATATTCACCACAGAAAGCACTGCGCCATATACGATATTGGCAGCAAATGACCTTGCTTGTCTCGTTTTTGGAGTTACGAAAGCCGAAGTACGCAAGATGGGAATTTTGGAAGTTGTCCGAGAGGAGAGGAGATCGTGGCTGGAAGAAAAGTTGCGCTCGCCTGGTACGATTTCCGGAACAGCTTCTGGTAGACAAACTCCTCGATCTCCTGACCAAAGCCAAAGTCAGCAAACAAGTCCAACTCCGTCAACCTCGTTTCTTCTCGGGCGATCAGGAGTCACAGCTAGCCTCCTCAGCAGACCAAATTCTCGCCAAAATCCGAAGACGCCACGTAGGGCACAGACGGATGATGGAGCAGGCTCTAGTATTGCAGCAAGGACAAAGGCTGTCAAGGGGGGGCTTTACCATCCTAGCAACAAATCTCGGGGCGTTCTACTCTGTGGCGACGTGGTACCGATACAAAAGCGAAATGGCGCGACTGGTTCTGCAAGTTTGTGGGTCAAGGAGAAAAGGGGTGGGTTGATATGGGTTCTCGAGGAGATTCATGAAGATGTGTCTGTCTTGAGTCTCAATGATGATGCCCAAATCACCAAGATTACTGGATCAACTGGTCCAATATGGGGCGAGAACATCACTCGTGTTGGCATGGACATTGGCAAACTCCTTCCCAGAATACCTCGACAAGGGATCGACTCCAGGACCGGCGAAATTGACTACGCTGAAGTCGCAAAGCGAAAATATTTCACTGCTCGGAACTCGGGACGGGTCAATATACCCTGTGCAGTTGAGAGGGTTCCAGGTGGTACCGACCTACGAGTTTCTAGTTTCCCACATATTGCCGGTATCATGGTCCTTTCGGCAAAAACTCTAGAAATTACAAGTTCCAACTCTGTTTTTTCTGCTGCACTTTTTGGACAGGAAAAGCCAGATGGACGGCCAATCACCGACCTCATTCCGGATTTTGATCGAATTCTGAAAATTTTAACGGATGAAGATGGCGTGCGTTTGATCGATGGCATTGTTATTCCAGAGCACAGTTTCCGCCGCGCCCGAGCATTTCTAGCATTGAGAGATGGCAAAGCCGATGCCGCCTCATATTTCCTACGACCCGACGGCCTCCCTGCCAAGCATAGAGATGGCTCGGAAATCAAGATTGATGCTCAATTGCGAGTTGTAAAATCAGACACTAACATGCCTGCATTTGACGAGAATGTCATTGAAGAACGAAGCGACGAGGAGGAAGATCTGAGCACATCCAAATCAGAAAGCTCAACCGAGCTTGTCTACGCGCTCTGGATCACCTATTCTCGGCATATTCACGCAAATAGGCAGAATTTAGGAGCAGCGTCACCCTTGCTCTCTGGTGTTCAGACGCCATTACACCAGCCCTCTCCTGGACAAACTGAAATCGCCAGTCCAATCGACATGGATTCAGACAGTGAACCAAGAAAAGAACCATCTCATGCCTCCCTGCTCACGGCCCAATTGAAGGCGGCTGCTAAGAAGACCGCTGCAAAGATCACTGGGCGGGAGCCTCAAGTTGCTCAAGAAGAAAAGGAAAAAGAAGAGCCACCGAAGTCAGTCGAACCAGTTCCCAAGAAAACCATTGATGACTTCGTCATTCTTGAAGATATGGGCCAAGGTGCCTACGGTCAAGTCAAACTGGCAAGGTACAAAAAGAACGGGAATCGGAAGATGGTTCTCAAGTACGTCACGAAGCGACGCATCCTCGTTGATACGTGGACTCGTGATCGAAAATTGGGAACTGTTCCTTTAGAGATTCATGTTCTCAACTATTTGAGACGGGATGGGCTCAAACATCCCAATATTGTCGAGATGAACGATTTCTTCGAAGACGATGTGAATTACTACATCGAAATGATACCCCACGGCTTACCGGGAATGGATCTTTTCGATTATATCGAACTTCGGGTCAACATGGAGGAGGCTGAGTGCCGAAGCATCTTTGTTCAAGTTGCTCAGGCTATCCATCATCTGCATACCAAAGCTCTCGTAGTACACCGAGACATCAAAGATGAGAATGTAGTCTTGGATGGCGAAGGAAATATCAAGTTGATTGACTTTGGAAGCGCTGCATATATCAAGAATGGACCTTTTGATGTATTTGTGGGTACAATAGGTATGTCTCTCACGTCTCCCTGTACTAAACTCCGCTAATTTTCTCAAGATTATGCAGCACCTGAAGTCCTAGCGGGAAAACCTTACAGAGGTAAAGAGCAAGATGTGTGGGCATTAGGTATCCTTCTTTACACCATTGTCTACAAGGAGAATCCTTTCTACAGCATCGACGAAATTATGGACCGAGACTTGCGAATTCCTTATGTGATGAGCGAGGATAGCATCGACTTGATTAAACTCATGCTCGATCGAGATGTCGATTCCAGAATTACGATTGAGAACGTATTAGAACATCCATGGTGTTTAGCGAATGACCACGACTGAAGGCACGGGGGAGAGAACTCTGATCGAAGTGCAGCGAGGAAATGAAGAAACGAACACTATCGAACGCAAGTGATCGAATTTGAGCACATGAGCGAGCTTCAGCGAGTCAGCGAGCCGCGAAGGAAAGCGAAGATGAAAGAAATAGATTTCATATGTCACGTTAAGACGTTTTTGGATGATACCCGGAGAAGGACAGACTGCATGAAGGCATGCATGCACACATGAAGGGGGGATATTGGCATTTTGACGTGCACATGATTGATGCTTAGAAGGGAATACATGGCGACTGGAGTTCTTGTTTTGGGAGACAGTCAGCGCTTTTTGACAGAAGGCGAAGGAATCGGCTTTGCTTCAGAATTGTTATCAATAGCGCCCAAATCAGAGCATAAATTTCTGATGCCATCGGATTCCTCCATATGAAAAGTAAAGTGACTTTTACTTCGCGCCCAGTACAATTTTACCTCACACGAAGGCTTCGTGAATTAGGAAAGTACTTAGAGCATGCTAGCTTCTTTCTGGAAATGTGATTTAGATTACAGTAAGACAGTATTTTGGTTCGATCAGAATGTAAAGCCTACTTGTGGGTATTCATCAGTCGCTGGTCCGGAAGCCTAAAATAGGGGGGGGAGAAAGTGCAAGAACAACCAATCAGGATGCCGAATTCTAGTATGCCCCGTAGTCACGTGCTAGCATCGTCATCAGCTGTGCTTCCATCGTGCTTGCCAGCTCTCAGCTCATTTCCACTTCCATGAGATCAATCCTCTTTCGTATCAGTCTCCTTCAATCTCCTCACTCCTGAGCAACGGGTACAGAAGTTTTCCAAAATGGCAATTCAACAGCAAGCCTCCGGTATCTTCGCCTACGCGCAATCCCTCCTCGACCGCGTCGTAAGCCCCTCCACGCGCCAGAACTTCTACAACAATACCAGCGCCTTTGCAAAAGAACAGCCTCTTCTCGCCGTATGTCTTTCCCATTTCCCATCAAAACCACGATAAGCTAATTCTTCCCTTTAAATACAGTCATTCCTAGCAATCCAGCTCTCCCTCTCCCTCACACCCCTCCTCCTCTTCGCCTCCTTTGCCCTCGGCGTCCTCTCCCTCTCCCTGATCGCCGCACTCGTCTTCTCGCTCTTCTGGATCGGCGTTGCGCTGCTGCTGCTCCTTCCCACGCTGTTTGTGACTGTGAGTTTGGGGTTGGTAGCGTGGATCTGGGCTGTGACGACGTTTGTGGTTGTTAGGTGGGTTTATAATTTTGTGCCGGTGAGGGGGAGTGCGAAGGCCGAGTTGGTCAATGGGAAGGTTGTTAAGGTGGAGAAGAGGGAGGGGGAGGTGCCGAGAGGGGAGGTGAGGGATGGTTGAAGGGTTGAGGTCAAGGAGGGGAATGCTGGGAGATTGAATGAGTGTTTTGGTCTTTGATGATGGCTACATTTGAAGAACGAAGGATGGGAAAACAACGGTGGTTTAGTATGAAAAGCCTACCTGTATCCATGATGCAGAAGAACCTTTAGCTTCGAGGTTTCTAATAAGTACAAATGAGGGACTGCTGCACATAAAAAAGGTAGCTCAGGGCAAGCCCACTTAATGTATAGAAATAGTGTAATCATTCTCACTCGATGTTTTAACTTGAATTCCAGCAATACAAATATTTCTTCGAGGCTGAATAAAACGGGGTAAAAGTGTCTGAGCATTTTTGTCTTATCGTTATCAGATCATATCGGATCGGATCGATCAGCCGTGGCGAACTCGCTCCCCTTTCCTTAGCCTGTTTTAATGCTTGTAAGTTTCCAGAAGGAGTTACCTCCGGTCATATACAACTCAGCATGGCAATCATTACTTCAATGAAACCTGATTGGCAGCTCTTTTTGAGACGATTTCGAGGTGTGAGGCTCGGCAAATCCAAATATAAAATAATTTTGAGTGATGTAAGAAAAGGCTTGACGTCAGGGTCGAGGGGCACACGACAGACTTGTTGATTACTGTTGTATATATTTGTTTAACTTCTTCTCTAAGTTTCTCCAAATTTCTTGATAAGTTTGAAATCATTTCAAGTCAAAAAATCCAAGTGAAGCGATTATACCAAAAGTCATCATGTCTGCCAATACGAACCCCGAATCTGTCAGCAATCAAGGGGAATTCCACTCCAGAGTCCCCCGTTCAGAGCCCATGACAACCAAAGGCGTAAGCTCTCCCCCTCCCCATAGCCTCCTCACATACTAACTTTTTCGAAGCATGCCCCGGGAGTAAAAGTAGGCAATGACGCCGCTCCTGAATTCTCAGCCCAGACTGTGCCTCCCGGAACAGCACCCGCAGACCGCACCTTCGCTCCCAACACCCAGTCCGAAGTCCCAGGCCAAGCCAACAATCCCAACATCTCCAAAGATACCTGGACATCAGCCCAAGACACCATCAGCGGCGCCACAAGCGCCGATGTGCATACCGGCCTTGGCCATCCTGGAAGTGGACAGACGAGCAATGAGTTGCATGGCGATGGTAATTATCAGGGGAAGAGGGAGAGACAGGGCCTTGCTGGTGTAGGAGCGGATCAGACGGATAGCTTTAGGGAAAGAGGGCTGGATATTGATCATCCTAAGGGGACGAAGGGGAAGAGTGGTGTGAATCGAGAGGATATACCTGGTGCTGAGGAGAGAGAGCCAGTTAGCTCTGAGTTCGTTGCTTCCGAGAGAGCTTGATCACGTAATGTCGAATTATCTTAGGTTGAACTCCCTCGTCTCATACTTGCCATCCTCCATCCGATCCATTGCTTGACCATCCATCACACCTTGAGTGTTATTGACGAAACACTCCCCAATAAATTCCTGACAGCCGTCTTTGTACTGCCGTAGAATGACCGGTACACTGCAACCGAAGAGTATGCATATTAAGTCACCCGCCTTTGCTTTGTTGTGAACAAGACCAACGGCTCCGGTCTCGGTTATCATAAGCGTTCGGTTCCATACAACAGACTGAATCCTCCGAAGGAAAGCCAACAAGGCTGATGAGGGTTCCCTTTGAACAGGACGTTCCATAAGCTCCTGTGTGTCCCAGTTCGTGTTTTTTCCACTGTAATTTTCATATATTAGATGTTCACAGGCACGGTGGTACCATACTGGAGGTGGGTTTCCGTCCGGGCCCCTGTCCGCAACAAGGGTTCTCCAAAGGAGGTCTGGTACTTCGCGGGACGGAGAGTCTTGACCTCCAGAAATCTGGCTTAACAATTCGATCCACTCAAAAGGGACGACTCCATCTAAGGCAGGCTTTTCAACGGATTTGATGACATCAAACTGAAAACCTACAACCGTCAATGTCAATCCTTGCCCATTATTACTGAAATTTCCGAGAGCCTGGGTAGCTCTTGCGGCATTGTAGACTCGCCGTCTTGGGTGGCCAACAAGACTGTCAGCGTTTATTCTTCGGTAGCGGCCCGTTTCATCCGGGCCAAATGCGTGATGAGATACTTGTGGAACCCAGCTAGGGAGTGCCGAGTCAACTGGAGCCCACGGTCGACAAATAATATCCAATGACCCACTAGTGATAAGGCTGTGGAATATCAGGTTTTTGCAGATTTGAGGCAGAGTCTTTCTGTAGTCGACTGGGTCATCGACCAGTAGGTAACTATCTTTCGCCAAGGTCATTACCGCATAAACACTGTCTCGAGGGTTTGAGACCTGAAAAGTGGCTGTGATGGACACAAGGGTTTCCATTGTACAGAGACGTTCCATAACTCTTCCATTGCTGGACTTCCGGATGACTGTGTTGAGAACTGTGACGAGCCCATGAGCCGAAACATCTCGACACACATGGCTGATGAGCTGCCTAGTTCCTTCTGGTCCCACAAGCATGCTGATATCGTCGAACTTGTCCCCGTATAGAGCAACAGCATCTGCGAAATTAGACCACCTGGTTCTCTTTGTGCCGCAAGCAACAAGCGCCTCACGAGCAAACGCAACTTCCTGAATGACCCAGCGTCTGGAAAACCAAGCTCGTCGCATCAACGTCGATAGAGCCAGCCAATCGTAGATTGCCTGCGGTTGTTTGATCAGACTGTCGATATTTCCAAGATGTGACATGCGGTCTACAAGTTCCATCGCCGCATCGCTGCAATTCGCGGCAGGGCCAAGCCAAATCAGAACTCGTTCCGCCTCACGGAATATGCTATCCATCCTCATTACCTGTTGGCTGGTCTCCTGTAAATTCCCCTGATTGATACAGATAGCGTCAATCCAATATAAAATCCCTTTCTCCTCGCTACGCATATGTCGCAGGGCAACCTCAAGGTTTTCCGTAACTGGTAACATCCTTGGCCTCTGGGTATGAGGAGCATGTACAAAAATAGTTTTTGTAGTCTGTAGGTTTCCCCAGGTATAAGACAACGCTTCATAAGCCGGCTGACGGCGCACCGTCGTGTTTAAGATACTGATGGTGATGGAATCACCAAAACTCCCGGGGTGAAGGACCACAAAGCGTATGCCATCAGGCACAAGAAGCGGCGAGTACTGGTATGGATTTTGGGCTACGAGAGGCATACTTAAATATATTTTTTCGTTGTCCACGAGACTTTGAAGTAGTTGGTGTAACTTATTTGTTGACATTTGAAGGTTTGAGGTCGACAAAATAAGGCTGAGACATTCGTTCTTGAGGCTGTGGGAGCCTGCTCTAATTCGCTCATCGGAAGTACAACACTGTACTCGTGTTACACGCCTGACAAAAGATCCTCTATCCAAAGTTTGACCTTTTCAGCGATACTTTCGCTATGCCCTAATACAATTAGCTTTATCACACGTAATTGTTTAGAGACCCACTGATGCAAAACCCATGGTCTACCCCGTTGTCGTCAATCAGCATGATCGGCTTGGATGACTTGCTGCCACCTCCTCGTGCAGATATCAGAGCGTCTCGAGTATGATCCGCAACCCAATGGTCCTATATATCGTCAGCAAGAGGGCAAAAACGGGAAATGTAAATATGATTAACGAACATTGTCTCCGAAGTAGAAAACGAGCTTGGGTATCTCCCTTTTGGTATTAGGTTCCTCGTGTTCAATTCCCCAGATGTCTTCATCCCAACGATCCTCGGTGATGGTTTCCATCTCATCCTTCGCCATGTGTCTTTCCCGTCGTTAGTATTTGTGGTTCCCGACACAGAAGAACCTACAAAGCTTGCCAAACGCCCATTCTGCTCTTGAGAAACCTCGCCGTCACTTCTGCAGCCCCGTGTGGCATTCGCGTAACGAGACCAACGAGCCATTTCAGAACTCCCTTTGGCGCCAACCAAACAAGACTCTTCGCCGCCATGCTTGCTTTCCTTGGAAAGTCTGGAATTCGAAACAGGGCACTGATTTTTACCCCGCTGGGACTTTGAGCAATATGGGTGACGGTCGGAAATAGAAGGATCCCGGATCGGATTTTCAAAGGCGAAGACTTTTTCCGGAGGCGCTGGATAATTTCAAGGACCATATAAGATCCCACTGAATGACCCATCAGGATAACACTGTCATAAATTTGTCCCTCGCGTGGCCCCGATGGAATCCGGAGTTCTTCGAGTGATTTTTGCGACCTTTGTATCTGGTATTCAAGGCTATAGGGCGATGTGGGAATAGGAAGAGAGGGGTCATCATCCCCGAATCCAGCGAGAGACTGGCCATAAACATGGAAAACATCAGTGGGTAAGGACGGCGTGCCGGAAAGTAGGTCGTGTAAAGTCGAAAGAAAAGTATCGTAGTAGCCTATGAGGCCGGGGTTTCCAGTAATGAAGTAGATCAGGTGATAAGAGGCGGACGAGTTCTCAGAGGATGGGGAGAACGATATCCGCGAGGCGGAAGTGGTATCTCGATTTGGAGGCATTGAGCACGGTGAAGGGCCTCGAGGTGCCTCGAGCGACTTGAACCAGACACTTTCTCTCTCATTGGTTTTGCATACACCTCTACTCGCGGTGAACAAACAAGAACACTGGTTTTCTGATTTTGAATGTCTCAAGTCAAGTGGGACATTGGCATTCGAAATATGTCGTAGTCGTAGCCAGAGGAATAACAAGCGGTCCGGTGGCCAGGAGAGGCAAATGTGCTGTTGGGAGGATAAATGGCAGGGACCGCCAGGACTTCTCTGCCTCCTTCTCATTCTCTTCTCCTCATGCATTTCAGAGCTTGGATAAGGAATATTTCAACCACGAGATTTCCATCCATATGCTGCCTCTATCTCTATCTACTAAGGGTGTCTTAAGTGAACATTCCTGCTGACTCTAGCACTTGCCTTCGGTCACGGGATTTGAGGTATATGCAAAATATGTCAAATTTTACCGCTTCAGATCAGGAAATCCTGCTATTTCTATTTCTCTTGCCTCATTCTCTGTCGTATTCTTTCAGTCAACATTTCTCACGGTTTCATTTTCATTTTCGCTTTCATGTTATTCACCAGATTGATGCGCTGGAACTGGAGCTTCTACACTTCTACCTAGTCAGTGTTGGCCTATGATTGGCTCGCTTCACTAGCGTGTAATCATCATCTTCAGTTCGAGCAGAACTGGCAGGAGCAGCAGGAGGAGCAGCACCAGAACCGCAACCGCAACGTTCGCGACGAAGAGCCCCCTTCACAGTAGCTCGTCTGCGGCCCTCTCGACGAACAACACCACCCACGTCTGGCTCTGACTCTGCGCATTTATTTGTCGCAACCCACCGCCCGCACCCATTGGATTTTGCCCATCCCGTCATCCAACCCATCAGGCAGCCGCCCTGCCGTTGGTCGTTGCATCTCCATCAACAAAGTCAAAATCATCCCCCACGGCCATCCACAGCGACGCGCCAAGTACCGCATCTCTCTCCAAACCAACGCGATCCATCCTCCCACCGCGCAACAACGCCAGTTCCTGCCACTGCTGGCCCCATTTGACACCCCCGCCGCCACTGTCGCCTGAACCCCTACATTCGTTGCTCTACCGCGCCTTGATTGTACACGCAAAACCTGATGCGCGAGGCTGGCTCCTGACATGCGCCGAAGCTCCTCTCAGTAACCACAAGACGGCTTATCCCATTGAATAGATAATACATCTTGCCACCATGGCTTCCGTTCAGCCTGCTCCGGCAGTCCAGCAGCCCGGGACGAACCCGACCAATCACCTGAATGTCAAAGATATGCTCATGGTATGTCTCCTACCTTGCAACACCCTCTACTCAATACCACCTTTAACTCCGAGCCCCTACTAACAGCCACAAGAAATACAGAGCGATGAAGGAATCGGGCGTGTCAGAAAAAGACCCCGAACTTCAAAAGCTTCACCAGGCGCTTTCGAGCCTCCAGCAGCAACGACTTTATCAACAACAGAGATCCCAATATGCCCAGCAGCAAATCATGAACCAGCAGCAAAATGCTACTAGTTCCACTTCGAATGGTGCAACCGGCACACGTACCGCCTCAACATCGAATATTTCAACACCCGCTACCACACAGGCCCCGTCCACGACATCTTTGGGTCCCTCTGCCATATCTGCTACGGCCCCTTCAGCTGCGCCTAGAACTACTGCGCAGCGATCAGCGCCGGCTGGAAGCGGTTATTTCTCAACAGAGCAGTTGGGCATGTTGAAAAATCAGATATATGCCTTCAAGTGTCTCTCCAAGAATATGGGCATTCCACAAGCCACACAGCAGCAACTTTTTGCCTCATTACATAAAAAGTCGTCTCCTGCTTTCGACCAAGCTATTGCAACTTCTGCATCAACCCTCGATGATGTTCACCCAACGGCGAATGGGGCCGAAGCCTCTGCGAATGAGAAAGGTGCCGCGCCAAAGCATCATGAATATACTGGGTTCAAATCGCCTTATACAGGATTGGTAAACAGGATCAGTTACTCGTCACACAAGAAGCGAGATGGCCGCCCCTTAGTCCCTAGCCTCATGCCTTCTGGCGTTGACGTCGAAAAACTCCGAGAAGAAAGGGAAATCATAATATTCAGTCGTATGAACGCCAGATTGGCAGAGCTCAAATCTCTTCCAGCAAATATGGCTCACTTGGACATCCGGCGTGATGATTTGACACCAGAGGATACTTTGAAGCGAAAGGCTTTAATAGAGATGAAAATGCTTGGTCTGGCGCAGAAGCAGCGGGAAATGCGACAGCGTATTGGCCGCCAGATCATCCAATATGACAACCTTGCAATGACCGCGAACCGTAGTCAATATCGTCGGATGAAGAAGCAGTCGCTGCGCGAGGCTCGCATCACTGAAAAGCTGGAGAAGCAACAGCGTGATGCTCGTGAGACTCGGGAGAAGAAGAAGCACTCGGACTATCTCCACACAGTCATTAATCACGCCCGAGAAGTCAACACGGCCGCTGCGAATCAAAGGCAGAAGATGATGAAGCTTGGTCGCATGATGCAAGCCCAACACCAGAATATTGAGAAGGAAGAGCAAAAGAGAATTGAGCGTACTGCCAAGCAGCGTCTGCAGGCTTTGAAGTCTAACGATGAAGAAGCCTATCTGAAACTCCTCGACCAGGCTAAAGATACTCGTATCACTCACTTGCTGAGACAGACAGACGGTTTCTTGTCACAACTCGCTGCCTCCGTCAAGGCTCAACAGCGAAAGGCCGCCGAGCGTTATGGTGATAACGCCGATGACTTCCACGATGACTCCGAAGAGGACGACGAGGAGGAAGAACAGGACACCAGAAAGATTGACTACTATGCTGTGGCACATCGCATCAAAGAAGAAGTCAATGTACAGCCTAACATTTTGGTCGGCGGTACACTAAAGGAGTACCAATTGAAGGGTCTGCAGTGGATGATATCGCTTTACAATAACAATCTCAATGGGATCCTTGCCGATGAGATGGGTCTTGGAAAAACTATTCAAACAATCAGTTTGCTTACTTATCTCATTGAGAAGAAGAAGCAGAATGGGCCGTTCCTGGTTATCGTACCCTTGAGTACGCTGACCAACTGGAACCTTGAATTTGAAAAATGGGCGCCGTCGATTGCACGAGTTGTCTACAAGGGTCCACCCACAGCACGCAAGCAGCAGCAACAACAACTTCGCTATGGCAATTTCCAGGTCCTTTTGACGACCTACGAATACATCATCAAGGACAGACCCGTTCTCAGCAAGATCAAATGGATTCATATGATCATCGACGAAGGTCATCGGATGAAGAATTCTTCTTCTAAGCTCAGTGCTACTTTGACTCAGTACTATGTCACGCGTTATCGCCTTATTCTTACCGGTACTCCGCTGCAAAACAATCTTCCCGAACTTTGGGCGTTGCTCAACTTCGTTCTCCCTACAATTTTCAAGTCTGTCAAGTCCTTTGATGAATGGTTCAACACACCGTTTGCAAACACCGGTGGCCAAGACAAGATGGAGCTCACAGAAGAAGAACAGATTCTTGTCATTCGTCGTCTTCACAAGGTCTTGCGGCCCTTCTTGCTACGTCGTCTCAAGAAAGATGTTGAGAAGGATTTGCCCGACAAAACGGAGAAAGTCATCAAGTGCAAGTTCTCCGCTCTCCAAGCTCGCCTATACAAGCAGATGGTCACCCATAACAAGCTTGTTGTCAGTGACGGCAAAGGTGGAAAGACCGGTGCTCGCGGTCTTAGCAACATGATCATGCAATTGCGAAAGCTCTGCAATCATCCCTTCGTCTTTGATGAGGTAGAGAACCAAATGAACCCCTTGAATACCAGCAACGATTTGTTGTGGCGAACCGCAGGGAAATTCGAACTGCTTGACCGCATCCTGCCAAAATACCAACAGACTGGCCATAGAGTTCTGATGTTCTTTCAAATGACGGCAATCATGGATATCATGGAGGACTTTCTGCGCTATCGAGGCATTCAGTTCTTGCGACTTGATGGTACAACAAAGTCTGATGACCGTTCCGATCTTCTTCGCGAGTTTAATGCTCCGGATTCGCCATACTTCATGTTCTTACTTTCTACTAGGGCTGGTGGTCTCGGTCTGAACTTACAGACTGCCGATACTGTCATCATTTACGATTCTGATTGGAACCCCCATCAGGATTTACAAGCTCAAGATCGTGCCCATCGGATCGGACAGAAGCACGAAGTCAGAATCTTACGTCTAATCAGCTCGAATTCAGTTGAGGAGAAGATTTTGGAGCGTGCCAAGTTCAAGCTTGATATGGATGGCAAAGTCATTCAGGCTGGTCGTTTCGATAACAAATCTTCTGAGACTGATCGTGACGCCATGCTAAGAGTTATGTTGGAAACCGCCGAAGCTGCCGAGACATTGGAACAGGAAGAAATGGAGGACCAGGAGCTCAATGAGATCTTGGCTCGTGGACCGGACGAACAAGAAATATTCGATCGGATGGATGCCGAGCGAAACAAGGATCCTACATATGGCACTTTGCCAGGAAGTAAGCATGTGCCGCGTCTCATGGTCGAGAGTGAGCTGCCCGAAATCTATATGTCTGATGGAAATCCTATTTCCGATGAACCGGAAGAAATCAAGGGCCGTGGTGCTCGTGAGCGAACTCGCGTTAAGTACGATGATGGTCTCACTGAAGAGCAGTGGCTCAACGCTGTTGACGACGACGAAGATAGCCCAGAAGCTGCTGCTGCTCGGAAACAAGCTCGCAAGGATCGTCGTGAACAAAACAGGCTCAAGAGGCTTGGGCAAATTCCTGGCTCAATTGAGGCGTCGCCTGCCGGGAGTCGGGAAAGTACCGAGGAGCCTGAGCCCACACCCAAGAAGGCAAGAGTCCGCAAGCCTGGAAAGGGCGACAAGCGGAAGGCTGAAGAAGCCGATGATGAACCACCAGCCAAGCGAAAGCGTCCCTCACAAGGTCGACCCAAAGGTACAGCATCAAATGGTGATGGTGTGGCCGCAAAATACCGAACTACTCTGCAAAATTGCCTCAAGAATGTGTATGATGCATTGATGAAATTAGAGTCTGACTCTGGATCTGACGATGACGACGACGATGAAGAGGGAGGACGCCTTATCATTGGGCCATTCGTTGCACTACCTTCTAAGAAAGAGTATCCCGATTATTACCAATTCATTAAGGACCCCATCTCGATGAAGATGATTGAGAAAAAGATCAAGAAAGAAGAGTACTCGAGCCTCAATGACATGAAGAGAGATATCCAGCTACTTTGCATGAACGCGAAGACATACAACGACGACGGCAGCTTAATCTACGTCGACGCCGTCGCGATCGAAGTAAGTAATCCCCACAGCGATAAAACTACACAAAACTAACAGTCCTTAGAATGCTTGTGAATCTCGGATCCGTGATGAAATAAATGATCATCCCGAGTTAGGAGATCTTGACGATTCTTCTTCGCGCAATGGTGGCTCTACGGCACCAACAACTAATGCCGGCACCCCACTGCCGCCCTCAGTTCCGAGTGGGAAGCTAAAGCTCACCTTCAACAATTCTCAGATAGCAAATGGTGGTAGCAGCGGGCTACAGAGCGATGATGATGATTGAACACCCTTGGAATGAACTTGTTACTTTATTGATCCGTCCACTATGGAGTATGTGGGTAGGTCTGCATCCGCTTAGGTTTTGATGGCGTGATTATGTACTTTTGGGCGTTCATACATGGTGGAGATCTGGCAAGAGAGAGTATGGATCTCGCCGCAGCATGGCTTTACTGGATTGCGGAACGGAATACGGGCTGTGTTAGATGTGTACTCTAATAGATAGCAATTCAAGATGTGATGCAATTGCACCTTGACTCTCAGTAACCTATTCGCGCTATATTAATGAAAATTGTGCAACAATCTGGAGCATTTAATACCCCGGTGCTATTTGTGCTGTTCCAGAACGTGCGAAACACGGTACTTTCGGTTTCCTTTCTTCGGTCTTACGGATCATTTGAATGTATCAAATACTAACTCTGCCAGCGTTCGATCATTTCAAATTCACATCTTCATAGTCTCCGACGATGTATATTTGCTTTGGCGTTGTGTCTGACAAGTTGGGGCTAGCTCGAAATTTAGCGCATCGCGATTTCCCCATCAAGTGGATCTTTGGGCGCAAGTAGCTGCAACGTTCACAGCCTCGAGGTCAATTTTTCTGGCAATTTTATGGTAAACCTACCATATCCGCAAACGCAAGCTGCCTGGTCGAATGTTGAGTATTCTCTAACGAATTCCCGAGCTCAGCAACGGTTTTGGGATTCAGCGCGTTGTCCACGTCGATTCGACAACCGCGTATGAACTCCAGAACGACATCTTCACCTCCGTCCACACCTTCGGGCTCGAATCGACTACAAGATGGCCGCCGTGAGCAACGGCCATGTTAATGGGGGGACGAATGGATATGGTGCGGTCATATCTCCAGATCACCAAATGGTCAGTATGCGGTTCTCCGACATTCCCTCCGCAATCGATATTCCTGTACAAGGCGAGGGCGACGATGAAGCCGTGGAAGTCGATCTTGAAGATCTGCTAGACGATCCCACGGAGTTGTGCACTCTACTAGAGAATGAGGGTGCTGCAAGAACATACTGGATGACAGTCTCCCTGGCATATGCGAAACAGAAGAAGGTCGATCATGCTATCGAGATGTTGATCAAAGGAGGCCAGGCTATGAGAGGTGGACCAAAGGAGAGACTCAGCATGCTGACGTGTCTATGCTGGATGTACCTGTGGAAAAGTAGAGAAGCCCCTCGAGTCGCTCCCGAAGGTGTGTTGGTCGCAGAGGCAAAGACGAAAGAATACTATTTGCAAATCTCTACATCGACGCTGAACGAGGCTCTCCGAATCAACCCTGCCTTCCCTCCTCTATATCTCGCGCGCGGAGTTCTCCAACTGCTCAAAGCTTCTCTTCAGCCTCCTTCGAAATCCGCTGCGCCCGGCGCAATTGACCCAGAAAAGGCAGACATTCTGCGAGCGTCGTTGAAGTCGTTTGAGGATGCAATCCGCGTCTCTGCTGGCAGAAATATGATGGCAGTGTTGGGCAAATCGAGAGCTCTCTACTCCTTAGGGAAATATGCAGACGCGTTGGAGGGGTATCAGGAGGCTTTACACAAGATGCCAGATCTGATTGATCCAGATCCACGGATAGGCATTGGGTGTTGTTTTTGGCAACTAGGGTTCAAAGAGGATGCGAAGACGGCTTGGGAGCGAGCATTGGAGATCAATCCTGACTCGAAGATCGCCAACATTCTTCTTGGCCTATTTTACCTCGATGCAAGCTCTCACGTTCCTACGAATGGGCCCGAATTCATTCGCCTCTACAAGAAGGCCATGACCGAATACACTCAAAAGGCATTTAAGGCCGATAAAGACCTTCCATTGACGTGTGCCACCTTTGCTGGCTACTTTCTGTCACGAAAATCGTTACCAAACGTGGAGACTTTGGCACACAAGGCGATTCAGTATACAGATGTCAATGCCATTGCCAGTGATGGTTGGTATTTGTTAGCCCGTAAGGAACATTACAATGACGATTATGAGCGAGCAACCGATTATTACCGACGTGCAGATGAGGCGAGAGGAGGTGCCGATCGTGGATATCTGCCTGCCAAGTTTGGCGCAGCGCAGCTTTCAGTACTTAAGAGTGATTTTGGCGAAGCGAAGTTAAGACTAGAGAAGATCATCCAGCAGTCGAAGAATGTCGAGGCTATGATTCTACTAGGAACGCTGTACGCTGAAGAGGTGTTTACAAGTCAGCAGAGCGGCGAGAAAGAGGATAAGTCAACAGAATTCAAGAAAGCCGTGGGCTACCTTGAGAACGTTCGAACGGCTTGGAAGGACCCAAAAAAGAATCTCATCCCGGATGCTTCGGTGTTGTTGAATCTCGCACGATTATACGAGACTGACCAACCGGAAAAAAGCTTACAGTGTCTTCAGCAAGTGGAGCAGATTGAGTTTGATCAAGTTCCAAGTGACCAGAAACCGGAAGACCCCGAGGAGGAAGCCGCTTTTAGAACGTCCATTCGAACAAGTCTCCCTCCACAACTGCTGAACAACATGGGATGTTTCTACTATCAAGCTGAAAAGTACGATCTCGCCCGGGAGATGTTCCAGGTAGCTTTGAATGCTTGCGTCAAAATCAAGGACAGGCAAGATGACTCGGATGGCGACGCCCTTGTTACCACTATCAGCTACAACCTTGGTCGAACATATGAAGCAAGTGGTCTGCTCGATGAAGCTAGCACTGTCTACAATGGACTTCTTGACCGCCACAGCGACTACACAGATGCGAGAACGAGACAAGCTTACATTGCTCTGCGCCAAAACCCGACAGAAGACGGACCTAAGGCCATTGCAAAACTCTACCAAGATTCATCTGCAGATCTGGAAGTACGCGCCTTGTATGGCTGGTATCTAGGGCGAGTCCATTCAAGGAATAGAAAGAGCAACATTGCGGAAGACCCTGAGCTACGCCATTACAAACACACTCTTCAGCACTACGAAAAACACGATCGATATGCGTTGATCGGAATGGGCAATTTATATCTTATGACAGCTCGTGAGATGCGCCGAGAGACCGATCAAGAAAAGCAAAAGCGGAGCAACATGTATATCAAGGCAGTTGAATTCTTTGACAAGGCTTTACAGCTTGATCCCAAGAATGCTTATGCAGCTCAAGGGATTGCTATCGCTCTTGTAGAAGACAAGAAAGACTTCAAGACCGCCTTATCGATTTTCATCAAGGTTCGTGACACAGTCAAGGATCCAAGTGTCTTTGTGAATCTGGGCCATATCTTCGCTGAGCTCCGGCAATTCAGCAAGGCCATTGAGCACTACGAAGCAGCATTATCGAAAGACAGGTCACACGATGCTCAGATATTAGCTTGTCTAGGACGAACATGGCTGGCAAAGGGCAAGACAGAAAAGAGTCTACAGGCATTCAAGAGTGCCCTCGACTACTCTCAGAAGGTGTGTGATGCAAGACGTCCTCTCGTAATATTAGCTAACCATTCGAAGGCTCTCCAGATCGCCCCGGAACAGGTACATTTCAAGTTTAACGTTGCTTTCGTACAGATACAATTAGCGGCCACAGTAAAGGACATGCCGGAAATGCAGCGTACACTTGCCGAAGTCCAAGCCGCCGCTGCAGGGCTCGAGGAAGCCATAGAATCTCTAGAAGCTATTGCGCAACATCCTCAAACACCATATCCCAAGCATGATATTGAGCAGCGTGCAAACATGGCACGAAATACCATGCGCAAGCAATTGGAACGGACACTACTAGCCCAAAAAGAGTACGAGGAGAAGAATGCAGAGAAACTCCAACTAGCCAAGCAGAAGCGTGATGAGGAGCTCAAGAAGCGGGAGGAGATGAAGAGAGCTGCAGAAGAAGCTGAGCGGGAGAGAAAGAGGAAGATTGCTGAAGAGCGGCAGGAGATCATTGAAAGAGACCGGAAAGATGCCGAAAGGAGGGCAGCAGAAGAGAGAGAGCGTGAGCTGGCAGATCTCACGACCGATTCGGAGACTGGTGAGAAAGTTGGGAGAAAGAAGGCGAAAAGGGGCAAGGGTACAGGGGGCAAGCGGAAGAAGAAGAATGAAGATGGCATCACGGATGATGAGGAGCGAGTCGAGCATACCGATGAGGAAAAGCCAAAGAAGAAAAGAAGGTTGCAGAAGAGGGCGCCAGAAAAGCCCAACAAGTACAAGAGCAGCGAGATCGTGGTTGAGAGTGACTCGGAAGGAGACGATGGCTCAGCTGATGCTGCAAAGGCAATGGACGACGATGTCTTTGGTGACGAGCCCGACGCAATGGACGTTGACGAAACTGCTGCCCCTGCCCCCGCTCGCAAAAACCGACGAGTGATCGACTCGGACGATGATGAGGATGAAGAGGAAGCTCCGGTTCCAAAAGAGGATTCTCCTGGCACGGCAAATGGCGACAGCGAATAATTTGGATGTCAAGATAGTAGTGTAATTAAAAAAAAGTATCTACGCCGGGAAGCTGCTTTTCTTCTTTTCTGGTACTCAAGTTGCTTTTTGAAGTCTGACTATTTTAGACTCTACCGAGTTTTGCTTTCGTTTCTAGCTTTGCATTTGCACATCTTTTGCTTTTTTGACCAAGTCAATTTGCTAAAGATTCAAAATATCCACGAATGATGGCGATACGTAAATTTCGAACCATGAATCACGAAAAGGCAGTATTACGGTCCTACCTTAGTCAGTCGATGATATTACGATTTAGGAACATCTTTAAATAGGAACTGCCGGCCGATATTGCGACGAGAAGTCGCTCGCTTTAGTCTGTCAATGCCATTCCCCGTACAACCTTCAGACACTTGTTAATTAAGATGCAGTACAGTCTCGCCATTGTTGTTACTTAAACTATTTTAGTTCTTCATCTTTGCTAAAGGTAGAATCCTCTTAGCACCCGACTTCAACGTAATAGACCACCCTATAATTCTCCGGCCTCGCTACGGAATATAGTCCTGTCAACAATAGATCGAAAATTCACGATATGATGGAAATAGAACAGAAGAAGTTTGTTTTCTTAACAGCCAAACAACGGTTACACATACCATCCATGACATGTCACTACGCCATAGTTTCACCCCCCATAGATTCAACAAACACGCCGAGAAATCGGGCTAGGGAATTGAGATGAGATCAAGATAGAAGGATTGCTTGATGCGTGGGGGTTCCAAATGGCTTGCAGAGGGCTTGCGGGCAGAAGGAATTCGTTGAGTATTTTCCGGGAATGTATCAGCAGGGAAGCTCGGGGATTCTATCAGGAAGGACTTTCTTTAGGGAACATTCATGCCATTAGCACAGATGTGCCGTACAGATGCAGGTACCAACCGCAATTTTTTGCTTTTTCATGTGATGGATGATGCAATGAGATGTGAATTGTTTGCTTTTTGCGGCTCCCGGGTTTTCGGAACGGTCTCAGCTGAGAGCCTGTGAAGCAAGCACATTTTTTTGAGCACAAACTGGCGGCATGTTTCCACCCGTCTTTGCCCTTGATCAAGTACTTTCACGTACAAGGTGACCCACCGCTGTTTCGGACTCGCACTTGTACGCAGGCACGCGCATGGCAGGCACGACGGCCTCACATGGGGCTTTGGCTCCCTCGGGCTTTTTTTGCCGAGCACAGGCTTTTCCACGATGGCTTCGCGCTATCCCCACGATGACGAGGGTTTTGTCGCTGGTGGCTCCTGAAATAAAGTGCTACTACTGCAAATGTTGTTTTGCTGCAGTGTGAACGAGAACGACGTTGCAGGAAAGCTATAGTAGTGCTAAAGCTAGAAAGAACTAGAGACGAAGTCCACCTAGGTACAGCTCGCGGCGTTGCCGCTAGCTGCGGAATTGTAAATGAGAGAGCTGATCGCGACCTAACTTCAGAATCTCAGGTGTATTATTGAAGCCCCACGTTAACAAAGAACTTAGAAAAGAGGTGTTGAGGTCTAGATTATGACGATCTATCAACAGCCCACTCCTTGAAGTTTGAAGGGGTTCCTGGAACTCTCTCGACTCTTTGAGATAGGGTGACGACGCTGAGCTGAGTCAGTCACGGGGAGAGATGCTGGATCCAAGGCGGCCAAGAGAAGTTCATGACCATTCTGAGCTTAGGAATCAGAATGTAAAGCTTCAAAAAGGAGAAAAATTGGAGCGAAAGCCGTTGCTGTGGGGTTGTCTGACTACTACTGCTGCAGCAGCGGCGAGAAAGGGCAACGGAAAATTGGCGCGCTAGAGCTGAGAGAGAGAAAAGTGGGAGTAGTTCCGGCGTCTGAGGCGTCAAAAGTAAACGGGACAGAAGTGAGACTGTCCAAACTGTTCTAGTCTCAAGATGGTGGATGATTGTGAATAAGGTTGCAGAAAATGGTACTAACAAGAAGAAGACAGGGACTCAGGGAGAAGAAAACTCGCGAATAACGAACGCTACTGTAGGGCAGTGGGGTACAGAGGTACAAAGAAGTATAGTGCCTTACGACGTACGTTCCTGTAGGAATGAATTTGTGGGAGTAAATCTCGTCACGGGACTGGTTCTGCATACATGTGTGTTCGTATGATGAATCGAATAGTTGAGAAAGTCTGAACTTAGATCTGTCGGTCTGAGAGCTGCATTTGGAGCACTAGCATTTGAACAAGTGCCGGCTGTTTGGATCATCACGGCTTCATCTCAGATGCTCAGATCCTGGCATGACGGCACAGGCGGGTGATAGTCAATCTGGGGCTGCAGATATATGCGATGCATATATCTTTTTTAGGCTTCTTTTCCATGGTGGACGGCTGTGAGGTCGCAGCGAGGTAGCAGTACCACAGATTGACCTGTTCTGGTTTCTGGAGAAGGTTTGCTGTTCCTCCTGCTGGCGGATAAGGGTGGTGCAGGAGAGTTTCACGCCAAGTTGCCGGCCGGTTGCAAGCCTGTACCATGCAAACCAGCCAGCGGAAGCCAACTACAGAGCGTCTCTTTCCGCGATGGCATCGTAAGGAGGGGGCGGGAGAGGATGCAGCAGGTACAAGACGACGCGGAGGACGTCCCAAGTGGGCTGCGGCCTTCTGCGTCTGCGTGTTTGAGGTAAAAGTTGCGGGCTCAAAACATTGATAATAGGCTTCAATATGGCTTCTTTCGGGGACAAAATTTCTGAGTTTTGCCTGCTGGCCGTTTTCTCGGCAGGGCCTAGGTATAGTAGTTGGGGTTTCCCTCCACGAGTCCACGACTCGACTGGCCATCGCGATCACGTCTGTGCCGTAGTGGTCGCCGAACATAAAGACTTCTGATATTGGCAGTATGCCAGCAGAAGGGCTCTCGAGTCTCGACCTTGACTTTCTCATGGATACCTTCGCAAGATCGTCAGTGGGGATGCAGTCACCGACTCTACTCCAGCTTGAGCAAGGACAAATGTCAGGGCCCCTTGCGAGCGATCTTCAGGTGGGACGCGACGAAGGAGAGCTTCCTTCAGACTTCTCTAGCATGAAGTCTCGTGGCTGGATTCTGAACTTCTGAAGCCACATTATCTTATCTCACTTTACAAATTCCCCGCCATCCAAGACGGTGGCCGTTGAGACACGCCTCATCCACGGCAAAGATTTCCATTGATTTCTATTGAAGGCTTTCGAAATTTCGAAATTTCGGAGCGGTCCGCAAAGATACCAGCCCGCGGCGTGAGAATCGCGTCAGTTTGGTGTTTACGGGCATTTACTGCAAGGTTTGGCGACCAGACAATCTGACAAGGACCTTTCGGATAGGATCTACACCACTGTCCCCTGTATCGGGGAAGACGAACAATGCATAACCTCTAGAATTGGGATTCCCGGGGGGGCTTGCTGGCTCAACTTCAGAATCCACACCAATTTCTTCTCCCGGAAGCCGACAAGGGATTCATTACGGAAGTCAACGTCTTCCATCTCGTGCAGGTTACTTCGTACGATCAGTCGATCATGTCAGTGCATGAGCCCTGTCCTGCTTCTCCAGCAGCCCAGATTCGCAGCGAACGAAGTAACCTTAACCTCAAGACTCCCCAATCTAAGCATCTTTTACTGTAGTCGTCGGTACTACGGTAGGTAGTGCCCTAAATTGGCAATGCATCCTTCCACTTCCAGTCCTGACCACGAGAGATAAATTTACAAGGAGTTGGGTCTATTATTACGTTCCTGCGCTTCTTATTGCAGTAACGCGGTGACCTGTGGATCGCAAGAGACAAAGCCCAAAAAGACCTGCAGCTGCAGGCCTGGAGGCAGGCCACCATATATGCAGGCGCCACCATTACGGGTCAAACGTTTTCTTCAGAAACGGCCAGTTCCACCATCTCGGATGGTCGCTCGCTTACTGATTGATCACATCTGGAAGAGAGCACTCCTGGATTGTCACGATGTATTTTTACATGTAGCAATTATTATCTTCTTTCCACAGTCCATCTCCTCGCTCGTAGTCTCGCACATCGTAAGGCGTAAGGAGGGAGGTAGGAATAATGCGCCGCCAGCACAAAGCACTGGTCATCATCGTGATGAGGGCCGATGTACGTTTGCTTGCAGAGCCAAGAACAAAAATAGTCGTCTGTAGACGCACTCGTGCAACCAACGTGGAGTATGCAGTGTTCACTTCAGATCAATCAATCCTCCTATTCAGCCTCTATCAGAGCACGTTGGTGGGACGGCTGCTTGCGTGTGCGAGAAGGGAAGCGACAGCGAAGCCGCTGTTGCCCCGAAGACAATAGAACACTTCTAGGATCGCCTCAGCCTGTCCTTATCAGAGAGTTGGAGTGACAGTACCTATGGCATCCTCGTCTTCTTCGCCGCATCTAATGGAGTCGTCTCCATCTAATGATCTGTTGCTGGACTGGTGAAGCCACTAGACGCGGGCAACCTCCTCAACGACGAATGTACCCTGTCCCGCGCCGCTGGCGAGGATCAAGGTACAGGGATTCATTTCGACTAGGACTCTAGAGCCCTTAGTGGGGGGCAGGCCCTAACCTCGTAAGGGGTTTTCTACGAATTGTCCAATGGCATGGACGCAATTTTGGTGTTTTTTATTTGCTCAACCCCAAGGATGCATCTCTTGCTCAAGCTGCGCACTGTGCAGGCTCCCCTGGAACTACTCCTCGATGATTGACCACCCAGGTTTTGGGATGCCAGGGGTGAGAGCACATCCATGGCCCATGCTTGGCTCTAGTATTGGGTGTACCTGGGTCCTCCTTCCAGAAGAGTCGCCCTGCTGCCGTCATTAACAAGTAGAGTGCTCGTCTGTAAACACATTCAACTCACACACCACCGGTAGCAAAGCAAAGCTCGCCCGTTGCCATCCTCGCTCACCATCAGCCTCTCTGCATGTGAGGCCCAGCGGGACGAAGACCTATTCGTGCTCAGTTCCTGCTTCCGTGAGTGCATGAACGGAGGCTTACTTTGTATGCATTGCCCAGGAGAGCTTGGTCTTTGTTGCAGCAGTATCTTTACTCTGCGAACCGGAGCTCAGGTCACTGTTATCACCAACCGCATATTCTCAGATTGGGTCAAATCAGCGCGCGTTTTTTGGGGAAGCATGTCAGTCTAAACCCAACAGCTTCAAAAAAACCACAGTACGTAAACTCTGTTGAGAAATTCTCACGTTTCTACCTATAGTGGAAGTCGCGTACGGCAGGAACGTTCGCTCGCGTCTCGATTCGAGACCTTGTTAATAGCTGACGGGGAAGCTCTCTTTGAATCCCAAACCCATGTTATAGTTTCAAAGATATAGCTGACAGAACCTCTTCCACCACAGATCCCTATAACGCCGTCCCGCCTTTGTCTCCTAGTACCGACGTTTTAGTGTCAAAAGACGCTGATACCAGACACCAAATACGTACTGTACCATTCTCGTGGATGGAGCATGCAAAATAGCCTATACCCGACAAGTATCAGCAATAATTTCCCGGGGTAATCCCTCGCGCAGAACCGCACTTATAGGAAAAGCACATCCCCACATCAGCGTCTCCGTCCAAATTTTAGGATAGGCCTTGCAATTTCAAAATGTTCGGTTTCAGCGCTGGGAAGGCTGCATATCCTACCCTTTACACCGTCACTGCTACCAAAAAGTCTTCGAAGAAAGATTCTCCGTCGATTGTTTCTCCCAATGAAGCTGGTCCCTCTACAGACTCCCTCGAGCCAGCGATCGATGGACCGCCCTCGCCCGAACGCATACGTGCCTATACCGAGCAGATGAAAAGGAGTTCGATTTTTGGTAACAATTCGAGGACAAACACTCTCTCCTCGGCAACTTCTTCTTTTCGTTCGCGCGATTCGACTTCGGCTTCCGCAGATAACTCAAGTCTGTCACGTAGATCATCGGGACGGTCCAACGCCAGCAGTATGCCGATTGAGGGCACACAGCTTTTTGGATCAATATTCTCAAGGAGTGGGCGAAAATCAAGGAGGGATAATTCTTTAAGCAACTTGAAGTCGTCAGTTACGAGCGCGGAAAGCCTCCCTGAAAGGGGTTCGGCAAGGGAACATTACCACGGGAAGGAAAACAGTCATCGGCGAGGGACACCACATCGTTCTCCGCCCATCAAGGATGGGCGACAACGGCCACCTATCTCAGGGCCGTTCAACTTCCAGCACGTTACGCACACTCGCCAAGATCATCTACCAGATTTAGCTCGATCCAGTCGGATGGAATTGGCTTCGGAGTTTTCAGCTATTCGAGCCGCCCAAGCCCCCACTAAGGGGGAGCTGAAAGACATCAGAACGCAGGACTTACATTTCGATAACTTTTCCTCTGAGGCTCTCAATACACTCTCGCCCGAGGAAACCCCAGACACTTCTCCTAAAGATCGACGCCAACGAGGTTTACTCAGAAAGTCAATGAGTCCACCTCAACGCCCAATGTCATTTGCCAAGTCCCACGACAATTTGAGAGTAGCTCCTCCCCGGCCACCTCGCTCTCCTTTGTCGCCTACCTGCCCCGTTGCTCTACCTTTGAGAACTTCTTCTCGAACGGCGTCAGTTTTATTCGAGACCTTTGACCCTCAAGCTCCGTCACGTATCGAGCGTCCACAGACCTCTGGAGGTTTTCAAAGGCCTTCTTTACCCTTCGATCATCCACAGCCATTGGTCTTAGAGCAGCAAGAGTATTTTGCAGACCGACCATCACATGCGCTGACTACTCCTGGAGATGAGGCATGGCCTTTAACAGCGTCGCCAAGTGGAAACTTTGGTGTCGAGCTTACCGACGTTCAGGAGGAGGAAGAGGAAATAGGATCAAGACGTTCCAGGATATCAAGAACCAGTTCAGAGCTGAGAGCATCTCAATCAGTCCCTTCTCTCCGACTGAGATCTTATGAGCAGGAAGAAGACGGCCAAGTCACTCGTACATCAACAATCCTTGTGCGGCCGCCCCTAAACGCTGCTGCTGCTCCGCGAAAGTCCCCATTGTCACCTGGCTTTCGATTTAATGATGACTCGTGGGAGCAGGATATCGATTATTGTTATGAGCATGAGATAGAGGCGGATTGTGATTATCAATGGGACCAAGGTTCGGTCGAGGAAGAAATCGTTGTGGCGGAAGCTTCAACCACGAGTTCCCAGCCACAATTAGAACTTCACCTGGAAGATGATGATCGGTCCGTGTATCATGGTCGTTTCCGCCCCTCTCTCCTCGTCCCTTCGGCTTACGACGTCCCTGAGTTGTCACCAATGTCAAATACCTCAGCGGTGTCCTCTGATCCGCATACGCCTTCGGGGTTCTTGCGTCCAAACCATGTGCGCAGCCCGTCTCACGCTTCGTCTTTCAAGGAGTCTCATGGCTTTAACCTGTCTCCGACATTGCTCATACCGAATGATTTCCAATCACAAATTGAGCAGGATACTCTTTACGATGACCATTTCAATAATCATCACTCGACATCGGCAATCATCTTTGCGCCGGAAACATATAACCATCCGACCTCTCCAGTCGATGAAACATCCTCGAGTATTTTGTCTTACCGTTCGTCAAACTTCTCTCGTGGTTCCGCGCGCAGCTCTTCGAGCACCCGCATTTCAACGGCGAATTCACGAGGCAGCCAAGATTCGATGATGTTTTTAGGTCGTGCGGCCAATATAAACCAAGCGCATCGCAGTATAGGTTCTGCATCTTCACTCCCTGATCTCGTTCCGTCTTCACTAAGCAAGCTTGAAATAAAACAAGAGAATGGGGACCGACTTCGAAAGGGTGCCAACCACCTTACTCCCCCAAGCCCTACACTTCCACAGGCTGGGGCTATTGACGGGAATTTGACTCTCAGCCCAGTCGCAGAGTCGTTCATTGATATGAGCAAGGATATTAAGGCCCAGGGGCAGGTCCATGGCAGAAAAAGTTCCGCACCAGTAGTCAGTCCGACGGTGCGAGAATTTAAGGGGAGGGCCAGATCTGCCACAACGACCTCAGCGAGTGGCGGGAAGAAAAAAGGCGGTTACATGTTATTTCCTCAGGTTTGAGGGCTTCCAAAAGTCAGCTATCGCGGGAACACGGTAGTATATTCAACAAATGACCTCTCATTTGTATTTTCAACGATTCGACATGATGCTATGCATTTCTTTTGTTTGTATATGGGTATGATTGGTATCGAGCAGCTGGCGGGCTTGCAGAAAAAGAAGAGCGCTGTGTACTATTCTCGCTCTCGATTGTATATCCTCTGGGCATATTTTGGTGTTGCATATATTGGGCAGGACCCGGGTTTTTTTGGTCTGGAAAAGGATTATTGGGTTATAGACTTGGCTTGGTGTTGTATTCGGAAGGTATGGATGAAGGTGGGCGGCATAAAGGAAAACGCGACAGGAGGTATGGGGATTGGGGATCAGATCAAAGTCGGCGGGAGCCAGACTTTAGGGTGTGGTACGGCGAGATTTGCACATCACAAACAGGAGGATTAATATTCGAGTAGAAATTCTTGAACATGCCAACAATATTCTTACCTTCCGCCTCCATCTTGCAACCAAAAGTAACACAGCGATCCCCTTTCCCAAGCTGACAGGTATTTCTTCACATAGCTGGGTAAGTCTATCACAGAGAGGGAGACATAACTTAATCTCTCACAGGCAGTGACCCCTAGATATATTTCAATTTGCAAGCTTTGTTTGGGATATTAGCCAGACGGCGGATTTAAGGGTTACACTCCTTAATGGCACGTGTTCAAATAGCCGTTTCACCTCTACAATGGTGTGGCACTTTGTTACTTTGTTAATCTACCTTTTACTTCCTGATTATATTATGGAATTCATGTCTCGTTATGACTATGACTATGAATGCAGCTGTCGGTCGGCGGGGCACAGGGCGTGAAAAGTGATTGGCTGTTTCGCGTGCAGCCCAGAACATCCCTCCTCGGAGCTCCAGCCTTACGTCCCTCTTACCTTGTTTCCTGCCAGACATAAAACAATCTCGCTGTTGTTAAATGTTGAGAAACTGCTCGCCTATTCTCTATCTTAAGCGTGCGACAACTCACAAGTTCTATTTACGCTCTTATTCGAACAACTCTGCTATCAAAATGGCGCCCAAGGACGTTTCCATATCCGTTGTCAAGGCACACGACTTCATTGACTTCCTCAATGCCTCCCCAACCCGTTCGTATTTTCTTGTGTCTGGCTTATATGAGCCCTGAGCTAACATGTCTACAGCTTACCATGCCGTCCACTCCGCCATCCACCGCCTTCACAAGGCAGGGTTCGAAGAAATTAAGGAGCGCGATAGCTGGTCTTCAACTCTTAAGCCCGGCGGCAAATACTACCTCACACGAAATGGTTCATCAATAGTCGCATTTGGTATTGGCAAGAAATGGAAGTCTGGAAACCCGATTGCAATGATTGGGGCGCACACGGATTCACCCTGCCTTCGCATTAAGCCTGTCAGCAAGAAGACCGCTGCGGGGTTCATACAAGTGGGAGTAGAGACTTACGGTGGAGGCATTTGGCACACATGGTTTGACCGGGACCTCAGCATTGCCGGCAGGGCTATGGTCAAGGATGGCAAGGGCAATTACATCCAGAAGCTTGTGAAAGTAGACAGGCCGATTCTTCGCATTCCAACGCTTGCTATCCATCTCGAGAGGTCCGCCAACTTTGACCCGAACAAGGAGACTGAGCTTTTCCCAATAGCGGGGCTCGTTGCAGCCGAGCTCAATCGTACTGGTAGTGGTGGAAAGACAGAAGATGAGAAGGCTTCGGCGCTCGAGAAAACCTCCGAGAGTGATCAAGAATTTCGACCGCTCAAAACCTTGTCCGATCGACACCATCCGTATGTGGTCGAGTTGATAGCAGAGCAGGCGGGCGTGGGCGTAGATGACGTTGTCGACTTTGAGATGGTTCTATATGATACACAAAAGTCGTGTATTGGGGGTATCAACAACGAGCTGATCTTCTCCGCTCGATTGGACAATCTAGGAATGACTTATTGTGCTGTCGAAGGGATTATCGAATCTCTGTCCTCGCCCACGGCTCTCGAGGACGAGTCTTCCATCCGTCTCATAACTTGCTTCGACCACGAAGAAATCGGCTCAACTTCAGCTCACGGCGCTGCTTCGAATTTACTTCCAGCAGTACTTCGAAGACTTGCAGTGCTTCCAGCGCATCATGACTCGGGATCTGATAAGTCTTACGAAAAGATTCCACGGGAAGCAGAACTCGATATCGCCACTGCTTACGAACAAAGTCTCGCTACCTCATTCCTCATCTCCGCCGATATGGCACACTCTGTCAACCCCAATTACACCCACAAATACGAATCAGATCATCGACCTGAGATGAACAAGGGTACTGTGATCAAAATCAATGCAAACCAACGTTATGCGACGAATTCTCCGGGGATTGTCCTACTTCAAGAAGTAGCCCGCAGAGCTAAGTCGAGCGAGGATTCGAAGACTTCCAACGGAGTGCCTCTTCAGTATGAAATTCCTCAGCAGCCCCATATTTTATTTTGTTCCATTTTATTCTTTGAATGGTTTGCAGGATTTATTTATCCATTTGGTCGTCTCAGGCTTCTGAGACATTTTCAAAGGGATAATGAATCCTGTAGATTTCCCAGATGGCTCATATCTCTTGATTGAGGAATACTGACGTGGAGGATTCACAGGCTATTCGTCGTTCGTAACGATTCATCATGCGGTAGCACAATTGGCCCCATGCTCTCGGCGGCTCTGGGCAGTAAGTGACAACATGGCCTTCGATTTTGGCTGCTCCTTACTTCCAATTTTTACTCTATGCATTTCAGCCTTTCGTTTACTCCTCGGACATTTAACGTACAATAACTGACTTTCCCTTTCTTAGCCCGTACCCTAGATCTTGGAAATCCTCAATTATCCATGCACAGCATTCGAGAATGTGGGGGCGTCTACGATGTTGAGCATGGCATTAGATTGTTCGAGTCTTTCTTTGAACATTTCTCGGAGCTAGAGGCTAAGATTCTAATCGACTAGAGGCATACTTTCGATGCTATTTCGATCTATATTCAGAACAGCCCCAAACAAAACACACTCTGTAAAGTCTGCCCCGAAAACTCTTGTTCCATAATACCAGACCCATTTTTTTACGGACTTCCCCTCAATCATTGGGAGCTTTAACAACAAAGGTTCCATCAAATGTGCCCATCTCCTAGCTAGGCACTGTTCGCAGAACTTTTTCATGTCCCACCCATAGAAAAAGCGAAAAAGCTGGGCCCATGACTTTTCTAGAACCCGAAAGTATGTTTCATCCACCGCTTCTCTGTGTACCCCTAGACCTCTGTCAATTATGTAGCCTGCAATAGCTTCAGCACCTTCGTCCAGATGCTTGACGATTCCGATCTTCTTGAATTCGTGTCCCAGACGTCGTCCTTCGTTCCTCTTTCGGAGAAGCTCGGTTATAAGCGATAAAAGTTTCTCGACAAACGAGGTGTTTTTCAGGACTTGGCCCCTCAGTTTGGCCAGTTCCTCTTTCACGTAGTCACAACAAGTACAAGTTCCTAGCACATTTGTGGCACTAGTGACGTTGCAGGGGCATCTTTTTTCCAGTTCAGAATAGGAGCAGAGATACTCCACTTCGTGAATGCATTCCTGTTTGAAAGCTTCAAAAGTTTGCAAGAAGGAGGTGCCAAGTTTCATGTCGACGTCGGAAGCAAGGGGCATGAGATAACTCATCGCGTAGAACCCAAAGTAGTATTGATAAATTTGGACATGAATTCCGGCCAGATCCTCGATATGTGCGATTGATTCTTTGATTCCCTCCCTCATGTATTCCTCCTCGAGTTGTGTCGAGTAAGCCTCAGTCGCTGTCTCGTCTTCGTATATGGTAAATTTCGCTTTTTGGGGCCACTTAGTCTGCGTGGGGAATGGAATGGCAGACTTTCCGTCCGTTACTGCCATTCTAGTCATTTTGAATGATATCGCAGACACTTTTTATAGGATTTTTCTTCGAGATCGAAGTCAGGTCCTAGGGGCTCTCGAGTCGTTGATCTTTATTCCTCGTCGAACTTGCTCCAGTATATGTTCCTGTTCTTTGTAGTCCTCGTATCCTGAGCGCCTGCCCCACCGTTCGACCCAAAGGGGTTCGGCTTTGGATCCGGCGTGTGCGAGAATCAGCAGGAGGGGCACGATACAGTTGGGTATCTAGAGGCAAGAGAATTTTTAGGAAGGTTATTCGGCGCAAACCGAGAAGCCTCGCGAGTTTTGGGATAGGTGAAAGCTTCGAAATTCAGAGTGATACAGCAGAGTCTTGAAAATTGTGTAGTAAAGGATTTCGTTTTTCACACATAATCGGATAGAAAAATGTTGTTTTATATTATACGCTTTTAGTGTATTTCGATTTCGACTGATTGAAACATGTTTGTATGATTCCATCGTACTTAGTTAGCGGTGCGGTTTTAGCGTCCCTAAAGGACGTAGTATTGAGCCGAATCTTTATTTCTACCCGTGCAACCTATCTAAACTTATGTGCCAAAGTATTTGGTACACCATAACATAGAATGTCTCACTCGCAGTGGTAGATTCGTCAAGGCAAGTGAATAAAGGATTACACGTTGGAGCACCCTCAAGATGTCTCATCTCCCCTGAGACATTGTCGTGATATTAAAACTCTATTCACCTTCATAATGAATTTTACTGGCAGTGAGCCATTGTAGCTCCCTTACATGCCCAAATTGAAGTTAGAGCTATTTAACCCCGGCTCCTGGGAATACCGGTTTTTCGAAGTCGGTGGCCAAATTTTCATCCTTAGTGGGTGACGGCTCGGGCCGTGGCCCCCCCCTCGACTGGTCCCAGGTTTGGACTTGTAAATTTCGTGAGGGGTTAGACTATGAGCTATGTTCTGACCAGTCACATACAACTTCCTCAGTATTTCGATCTCGACTGATGTTGTGCCCACAAAAGAGGGGAGTTTTTTTTTTTTTTTTTTTTTTGGACAGTGTCAGACTTCTACAACTCCTCACAGACCTCTTACGCTTGCTTTTAGTATCACTCGACGACACCGAAATTTTGGTTCGAATTCTGTTTGATTTCAATACCGAAGAAGCATAATTAATATATGAATATGGTCTCAATATTCGATATTGAAGGGGATCTCCCCAGGCTTAGGTCTCGGGCAAATGAGACGGGCTCCAAGGCATCAGATCAGAGAGGTATAAGAGACGCCCAAGCGAATAATCGAAACTCCAAAGAGCTAATAAAAAAAATCAGATCACCGACCCGTGCCTGATGATACTATCAAATACAGAGGCAGCATCAAAGGAAATGCACCCGAAGAACGACGGCCTTCGTCATTATCGTCCCAGTGCTCCCGGCAGGGGATTCGAGGCAAGATTAGGCCAGGATATCATGAAGATCTTGAAGTAAACAGCATGAGTCCAGTATCAAACACCCAATCTTCGAGTGGCTCTGCGAATAGGACTGGTCTCTCTCAGATGGGAAGTTCAGCAACCAGTCTCAGTCCAGAGAGCGCACCCACAGCCTCACAACCAAAATCGGACGGCCGAAGAAGGGATATTGATGGTGAGATAATCGAGTCGCCGGATCCGGATCTCTATGAGTATCTTGGAGAACATGCCACCAAGTGCATAGCTTGCAAGGCTCCCAAATATTGCAAGTTACATGCGAAGCAGGGAGTAGTAGTCTACCCAAAGAAGGTGGATGCAACTCTACCTCCTGTTCGAAGGAGGGCATGAAAGATGACATAATTCTCACAAGAAGTATTTCTGTACCCGTTGCCTCTGTCGTGGGAAATAGATATGGAGTTGAATGTTTTTGATTCATTTCATGTTGGCAGTAGCTACTTTCTTGTAACCCAATACTAGCACCTACCCTTTTAAGTCTGCATCATACTGTTATGGAAAGAACCTATTGCAATACTCAGCTTTAAAAAAATTACTTTTTCCGGAAAAGGCCTTAGTAAATCTCCGAACAAAGAAGACGCTGCTACTTTCATTCTGTGGGAAAGTGTCATTTCAGAATCTCAGTCCTCTCCACCACATAATACGGATTCGTTCTAAGAGGCTCTCACGCCATCGAGCACGCGACTAATTACGCACTCATTGCTTCACGCCGGGCTTGTTATCTATTTTGGCTATCCTCTAGTTGCCGCCTTCATTAAGAGAGTACCTGCTTTTCCACGATCTTCCGCGGGATCCGTCGATCTGCAACCTCCTAAGCAGAGATCCAACGCTCGCTCGGTAGGCGATATCCAACGATTCAGCGCTGAATTCCCGAAGTTGATAGGACTAACACTTGAAAGTCTACCTGGCGAAAAGGGACACCGTGGAGTCGTGGACGTATGAACTGAACAAGAACAAGAAACATAGGCCTTCGCCAAGTTTACTTTGCCAATACCCCACAATATTAGCATCGAAATTCTCAACACAACCGATAGTCACAGCAGAGTATTCCGTTTCATGGTCAATGCCTAGATCGTTGTGGCAGATTTGTCTGGTTTGGCAAGTGAAACTTGTCCAAGCAGGAGAGGAAGAAACCAAGTAAGACCTTCAAAAAAGTTGTTCGGACTCGACTCAACAACCGATTTATGGCTATGGGAAGTGCACCCGAATCCATGCCTCAGAGAAGATGGCGTATTCGGGGAAGGAGAGGGGAGGGGATGAATCTCATATCGAAGACCACTAGACAGGAACCACCAGAACCATCGTTGTCTTGGCATTGCAGAAAGGGGTTCGCTTGAAGAGAGGGCCCACTCTTCGTGTTCCTTATATTATCTTTTGTGTTTAAAGCCCTTGTATTCATCCAGAGAAAGCTCACAACACCTGCTCCAAAAATTGCAATGGTGGCATTTCACTTTCACTGAGTACCTTGACCAAAATCACCAACCCAGCACCATTGACAAACCTAGCCAGTTCCTGTTTTACAGCCTAGATTCCACCTTTGATCCAGCACTCCTCAATTCCTTAACAATGTTTTTAGAGATCCAATCACTGATCGCCATATTTGTAATCATGGGGTTGACACCACTGGCGCTCGGGAATACGCTGGCGTCGCTAACATACAAATTCTCAATGCCCCAGACCTTACCCTTGACATCCACAACCCCATCCTTTTCGTTGGCCGACATGCGATTGCTGCCCATTTGATGAGCCGATGGAAAAGTGCCGGTCGGAGGCTTATTGCCAATACGCTGAAGCTCCTCAAGCCAACCACGGAAACGAGAATCCGTAACGCCTGGATCTGGTTCATCTCCAGCAGGAGTTGACGAGATTTCCTCAACATCCCGTACAAATGGATTGACGCCTTGAATAAAGGGGTGGATTTCTGTAGCACCTTCGACGTAGCAGATTTTGCAAATGGCAATGAGACCTTCCATAATATGAGCCCTGTCGTATGCGCTAGGTGTGTACTGTATCCTCGGCTTGCCGTCGATGGGGTCAGGGTAGATGCGCCCAGTGTCGCGGTCGCGGGCTATGGATATGAAACCGTTCATGTGTCTGAACTTGAGAGCGTTCAATTTGTAATCGAGCCCAGAATTCCAATTCGCCAGGGTTAGAAAGAAGGAGGGAAGCATAATTGAAGTTTCGATCTTCACGCCATGGCCGTGGCCGTCAAGATTTTCGAAGCTGCTGCAGACTGAAGTCAAAATTCCACCTGAGAAATGTTAGTCGTGAAGCAGAAGGAGGAAACGGGGTTTACAAACCTTCCCAAGGCCGTACATCTTCCTTGAAAACGGCTCCTAGCATGTTCACAGGATGAAGATAGAGATTTCGCCCAATTTGTCGGTTCTGTGGCTGTTAGCTGTACGATTCCTGATGCGTTGAAAGATTACTCACTTTGAGACCACTATTCAACAGGATCACTGGGCTCCACAGTGTCCCACAAGAAACAATAACCTTTTTAGCCTTGACAATCACTTTTCGAACGGTTCTTTCTGACAGAGGCCCATCCACGCCGTCCCTGCTATTCCGAGAAATCCACTCGCCTTCAACGCCAACGGCCTTGGACTTATTGGACTCATCGAACAGAACACGACCAACCGTAAATCCTTCCATAAACTTGGCGCCTGCCTTCCCAGCATCTGGCAACCATGAAACTACCGGCCCTTGCTTCTGAGCTGCACCGCAGCCAACACCACAGTGGCCACAATAATGCTCAGCACCACCAGTATTCTGAGGGACTGCTTTGGCGTGATACCCAAGTTTCCTAGAGCCTTCTAGAAGCACCTGGTTGCCATGATTGTGTCTGATATGATCGGCTGAGACGCCCATTCGATGACAAACTCGGTCCAAACAAGATTGGAACTCAGCCGTCTCGAAGAATGTAAGGCCTCTGTCCTGTGCCCATTCTTTGCGCACATATCCTTGTGTTTGCAGGCTTGCAGACCAATTAATAGTCCCCCCTCCTCCCCAAGAGCCACCGGAAACCACAGACATTGAGCTGTCATCGGTAATGGCTGCTCCTCCACTATCATAAAGATGAATTCCCCCTTCCTCCTCGGACATTGGCAGCGCTGAAGGGGGATAATAGTACGCTTTGTCCGCGACCAAGACGCGATTCCCTGCCTCAGCTAGGTTTTTGGCACATACCCCACCACCGCATCCAGATCCCACAATTACAACATCTGTGTCGACAATCACAGGCTCCGTGCCTCCAGGAAATTGCAAAAACTCGTACTCATAATGCGGTCCCGGTTCGTAGTGGCTGGAAGATGTTAGCCATCTTCTCATAAAATGAGATGAGAACTGACTCTGGAACTTTTGGGAAACCAGAAAGCCGTCCATATGTCGGGCTGGTCTTCAACCAGCAGCTCTTCCCGATAGTTGCCATTGACTTATGGATTACGTTGAGGGCAGGAAGATATGATTGACGCCACCCGTCGATAATTGTCTGGCGGATATGAACTGGCTGTTTGTGTATAGGAAGTGCGTAGCCAGTGAGCATCAAAGAACCGACTCGAGTGCTGAGTAGCTGTCAGCTGTGGACAGTGTAACAACTCAAAATTGTCCAAGATGGCCTAAAAGTGGCTTGTTAAAATCGTGGTAAGATTACTTACTCTAAAGCTGACATGACAAACGCCAGGCCCTTTCTTGACTCTTCTGGAGTAAATTGGGCAAATGTACGCTTGAGCAGAGCTTCAAATCTTGGATTATCTGAAGCTCTCTCATCGAGATACTCATCCAATGATTCGCTGTCTGGCGCGTCAACCATTGTCTCCCGAAGATGGCTCGCTGCGGTGTTGTATTCTACATCCGTGATTGACAACTGGTTGGCGGGATCACTGGTTGTGGTCTCTCGACGAATTGATGGGATAATCGTGTCCATTATTGCCATTATCATAGTCCATTGCGGAGGTGTAAATGGCTCCTCATCGGGTCCGTCTGGCAATGGGCTGGCCAGAGGTGCGAACTTGGAGGCCATGTTGGTATTGATGATGGAGGGAGAGCTTCCAATTTGTTGGAAGGCGAGTTGGAAGAGCAGCAAAGATATCTAGGGACACTGGCGTCCACGCCAGTCACAGAATGAGATTGGAAATTATATTTAACACGCAACACATGAATGAAGATGGAAACAAACAGAATGGCGATGGCAATAATGGCAACAACTTCTTGCATATGATACAAGTACATGTGTATGTGTGGAGCTTTGAGCCTCGGTGCCCACAGTAGAGTTCTGTACGTGTGCGTGGCGGCTCACTGAAACCAAATTGCGGGGTTCATCAAGGCTGCAGGGGTCAATGCGCAACCTCGTCTTTTCTTTCTCTTTCTCTTCCTTTTCCTCTTCCTCTTCCTCATCATCACCTTTGCTCAGTTTCCGCATGGCAGTGTTTGCTCAGAATATTGACCATATTACCGTCAGCAATGACAAGACCTGTACGATCAGCGGTCGTGCAGGCAGTCGGTATCGCAACGGGTCTGGTCTTGCAAAACCCTGCCCGTTCCAAAGTCAATTGGACCTCGCGCGGGAACCAACGCCAACCTTCCTTCCAAGATGGACCTCAAGCGTCTGATGAATGACGACCGCACAACCAAGACACAGGGTCGTTTTGGCTGGAGGCAGACGAAACGCAATTTCTCCACCGAATCTTCAAACAATCAATCCCCTGCAGCCCTAGTAGTTACTGTTTTGACACAAACCTCCGTACGCCCGTTCACATGAGCTGAAATGGTCCACTTGCTCTCACAATTAGTGTTGTTTGCGAGTTCAACCATTCCGAGTATATATATTGAACAGCCCGTGTCCGAAGGGAGGATATGTGTTCTTCAATAGGTCACATCAATATTCGACCCTTGGATGTATGGTCGTGTTCAATTTCAACGTAAGTTCAACGTGGGCGTTCCTTTCAAGATTATTCTGTAGTACTAGGTACACCCAGCGTCGAAACAGCTTGAATTCCCACTTCACTTTATTTTGTTTATTTCTTCCGAGGGGCGGATAAACGGGCTACAAGATTCTCCATCTTCCAAATTCTCCGACAGGTTCGAGTGTAGCGGCGGGAGAATAGACCTTCAATGATTGGGCGATTTGGGGAGATAAAGGACTTCACTTCACAATCGAGATAATCACGGTCGATGATCTCTGAGAAGTACTGTAATTTCATGATATCAAACACCAGAAATCAGATCCGCTGGGGAAAAGAAAGAGCGCTATCCTTCACCCCTTTCCGGCAGGCCTTGAACCATTTGGCTTGTTCAAAGTCAAGACAAACCAATTGAGGGTTATGTATAGTTTAGTTGCTTCTTGGATATCCCTTTATTTTGCATTTCGAGTCCTCCTTCCGGAAACTGTCTCTGGTTATCTCAACACCACTTCTTTTACCCGGTTCATCTCATGTGTCTCCCCACTTCCCCACATCCTGCCGGTACATGTGCTGCACTCCAGCATTTCGATTGAAATATTCCTCGGAAAATATCAGTGATATATTGCTGAGGGTATCACCACTCCCTTTGGGAACGGAGCCGAATTCCGATATTTGATGAAGCCTCGAGCTCGATGAGGGTTTACGCCAAGCAATCTATCTCCCAAGCCACCATGCCAAACAAGGCTAGGCTGGCCGAGATGCGGAAGCTGTCAGGCATGAACGTGTGTCTACATCGCCATCTCCTTGACAGGCACCCTCCCTCCGCCAACGGCGGCTTCACCGCCGCGTTCACAGCGGCTAGAAAATTGGATTTTTGGCAAGGTTCAGTGCCCGCAGGACGCCGAAGGGTGTAATTATTAGCAGCCTCTCATATCTCTACGATAAGACCTGAGTCAAGCAGCCACTTAAGTCTCTTGGCCGGACTCCTTAGCGCATGCACACGCGACACTTTGAGAGATCCCAGCGAAAGGCCCAGACGATCAAAAGAAACCCAATTTCGAGGATAGTCTAATAGATGGAACTGCCGTATCACGGGCGCTGTGGTCTGACTATCAAACATGGCGAGATATGCGGCTGATTCGCATGATACTACCGTCATTTGGTCTGCCTCTGGCGATGATGGGCGCGCAGAAAATCAAAATCAAATCTCAAATACACCTCAATTTCGAAGGAGGCGGGCAGCTATCGGCTTACACGTGAGGGAAGTGGCTGAATGGTTGATAGCGGCGACGGAGGCAAAGATCCCAGCAGTGAGGCCGAACTTGGGCCCTGCCCGCTGCCGAAGGCAATTCCTTGCCTCATGGATCATGCTTCAAAAGCCGCGCGACCCAATCAGCGCAGAACCGTTGATAATTTTGGATCGATGGAGCAGATAGAGCTCAGATAGTGGGTGCTAGGCCCCGTCATAATGCGACTATTATGTACGGTTGTGAAAAGTAGCGTTGCACACCTTCGAGTCTATTCTACTACTGTACTCTCGAGTCTGCTGTGTTATTGTGCTATTTCACTCTCCTTCAGCAGTCACTCTCCCTCATTTACCCAGACATCCGCTCAATCCTCCTCGGAACAGAAAGCATTGCGGATTGCGACACATCATTATCGATTATCAATTACTCCGTCATCGTTGCACCTTTACGCGCCGGGCCGAACGAAATAGCGGTACCCAAAAACACCACAGGCCTCAAGCCACGATAATTGATTGAAGTTTTTGTCCCGAGGTCGCACTGGGATAGCTAGAGGTTCATCCGCCTGCGACTTCTTCCGTTGGTACTGTGCTGCTACCTTTTATCAGCCTGTCAGGGACGTAGTTCTCGGCCTCTTCCAGAATCACCCAGTCCCAAAGGCGGTGCGAGGCTGTACGCGGTATCACTAGTTACGAAAGGCCTACGATATCCGTGAGTCTGACGGCGAGCTGACCCCGTTGGATCATTGTAATACTCTGATTTCTGGCACTGTTCGCGGCCGGTTTTACGGTTTTATGCACGAATTCCCTGCTCATCGAATCCCACCTTCGAACTGAATGTTTCTCGAGAAACCAACCCAAGAGACCCTTTATCCTCCCCCCTCTACACTAGACGATAAGCTCCAACATCCCACGCCCACACAGACTGCGCGAGCTATGGCTACGGACTTCGCAATGCCCGTGCAACAGTTCACAGCATCGCCTTCTCAATATACTCTCTTTAACTCACAGTCGCAGCCGATCTCCCCGATCAACTCTGCGACGGCCACACCCAATAATGCCTCACCGACATCTCCTCGAACCGCTCTGCCTGCACATCTCCCTGCACACACTCGACAGCTTCGCCCACCAAAATCCCCTCTGTACGTGCCGGCAGTATTGCGACCGACAGATCCACCAAAGAGAGTGACCAAGCCTTCGCCCCTCACCCCGCCACAGAGCATGCACAACAGTTTTGATGATCTCGAAAATGCTCGAACGCTTAGCAGACGGTCGACAGGAGACAGTGGGAAATTTGGCTTGGGCGCGATCACTGAGGCAGAATTCAGTTCCGAGGGCCTTGGAAAGGTCACGGCGTCGCCTACAAGAGAGCACTGGAAGGTATGTTAGCAATTTCTCTTTCTATGATGAATCCGATACAGGCGGTCCCTGCGAAGTTCATATCCGAAGTCTGAAGCAGTGGGCATTGGATGTCTTATATGAATGACCTTGATGTTGCAATACCCCAGACGTTATTGCGTGCTGAAATGGTCCATCCAAGCAGCAAACATTCTTAACCCATCGCTTGGCTGGGCAACCCCTCGCGTGTCAAGCAAAATTCCCATCAGCCCACCCTGCATGTGTTTCTCACTCGTCCAATCTATTCGCTTTTTCATCCCCGCAATATGATACTCCTGACATATTCGGGAACTCCGCTAATTGTTCGTACCTGCAGCCCGATTCTGAATCTTCGGTCTGTGATGAGCCCACCTGCACCAAATACTTCACCTACTTCACACGACGGCATCACTGCCGACGCTGTGGAAATATTTTCTGCGACCTGCACTCCATGTACACCATTCCTCTCGATCAAGACGCCAATTACCATCCAAAAGGTAGCCGCAGCCGCTCATGCGAGCACTGCTGGACTGAATATCGTGGCTGGCAACTGGCACGCTCCAGCCGGTCAAACAGCGAGAGCTCGCATGATGACCCGCAAACACCCACAACACCTACCGTAAACTGTGCAGGTAACGCTGCCAGAAATGCGCTAGGCAGTGTTTTCGGGAAGGGCCAAGGCATGTCTGAGAGCCTAGGCGCCAGTGTGCCTCGAGACTGGAACTGGAGCACATTCTAAACCGTACATACTCAGTCGAACAAATACGTTACTACCTCCCTTTGATTGCGACGCCGATCATGGACCTTCCTCCCCCACTCTGCTTGCTTCTACCGGAGGAGGAAGTTGCCTTGTTTCTGGGGGACGAGCAGAATTGTTGGCTAGCAATACCCTTTTGCGCATTACTGTGGAAAGAATACCCCAAAACGCGCTGCTTTTGCATTCTCGAATCTATTTAGCGTTTCTTAACAAATTATAACGAGCCTGTGAGCTTTCTAGACATGAGATCATGTTTTTGGGAATCGGACTTAGCGAATAGACTATGGTGGGCTGGCGTTTGGGCAGGACGACTGGGGATCTGGAAGGGCATATGGCGGTGTTAATGCTTTAATATCGAGAGAGAGAGAGAGAGAGAGAGAACTTTTTAACTGGCAAATGAAGAGTTTTCTGGTTTTAATATGATATCATTTGTCTTACTCAGTGATGTCTTGTGATACCTCCTTCTTTAGATCTCCCGCCTATGATAGCGTCTCTGGAGCAGTTGATTCTCCTTGACCCCCCGCGCTATGAAGGTGACATGGCTCATCCCACGATTGTACCCCTCACTAATGCCACTAAAAACGCCTCAGCGAATGCAAGAAGATAAGACGGGGCTTGCTATCTATATCTGAACCGTGCGTTCCTTTTTAACTGATTGGTATGTGCTGTAATTTAATTTATAGTTTTTGGATTGACTTCAGCTTACTTTCACTTGCCCCATTATAGCGCAGGTTGTCCTTGAAGTTACTAGATATGCATCCGCAAACCCCGGACCCCCGAATTGCCTCATATCTTGAAAAGAATCGGTGAGGGAAAGTACCTTTCCTATGGGGTAAAGCGATGGCTCGCCGACTTTTCTGACCCATTTTAGGGCGTGGGCGCAGGGTGAGGGGTATAAGACGCCTATAAAGTTTGCTGAGATGCAGCAAAAAGGGAGAGATAGGGAAGACGGCACCGTTATTGTCGGTGCGTCAGTGTGTCTGAAAATCCAGGCTTGACGAGGGAAGCTACCAGAGGAGTTGCTAAGTGATGAAAGTATAGTGGCTTGTACGGATCCAAGAGTAACCCCAGAGGATTTCTTGGGTATGGAGGCTGGAGCCAGTAGGTTTTGCCTTCCTTCTTATAGCTACAAAGGCGGTTTGAAAATACGCCACGCTCACCGATGTGAACTTGATTTTGACGTATCTTCTGAGGATAGGGGCAACAGTTGTCCGCACAGCCGGCGGACGAGTTCACTCCGCCCTGAACACTCTCCTCGTTCTTTCTGCTGTTGGCAATGCTGGGAAGAAGGGACTTATTATGGTTGTTCACCACACAGATTGTGGCCTACAGAGCACCAGCGATCATGAAATCAGAGAAATTCTGAGGAGGAATATAGAGAATGAGTCCAAAGTCGAAATACTAGATGAGATGACATTCGGGAGCATCAAAGAGTAAGTCGCAGCGTGAAAAGATATGCCCGAACTGACAACCAGACAACAGCCCCGAAGAAAGTGTGAAAGAGGACGTGGCGTTTTTGAAAGACGGCCCTTTCTTTAAGGGAATGCAGATTGTAGGACTTGTGCAAGATACTGATACTGGACTTCTGCAGGAGGTAATATAAAGTTACGAGATGCGTGCAAGGAAGGGAATAATATCAAAACATCTTTGCGGCATCGAGGGAAATGCTGGCGGCATTCTGAAGCATCTCAATGGCTTTCTATTTAGCATCCCAAACACCATGATACCCTGACGCCACGCTCCCGTCTATAGCTTTAAAAAGATGTCATCTCGAATCGTCACCTCATCACCGGCGGTCTCCCCTCTTTATTCCACTTCACTCTCGTCCTAACCCACTCGACTGCCTCCTTCACACCCGTTCCGGTCAAAGCACTGACCGGTAAAACTCTAGAATCACGTATCGAGGAGCCTTTCTCTCCTTCAAACACCTTCTTCACGAGCCCTTCCTTGATTCTCACTACCTCAACACAGTCCTCCCTGTCCTGCTTATTGGCCAGTACCAACAATGGTACCCCTTCCGTCTCAGAATGCTGCAACACATCTTCCAGGACCAACCTGCATTCTTCTAATCGACCAGAATTGTCATGCTCCAAATTCCCGTCTCCAATGTCTGTGCTATCGATGATAAACACAATTGCATGGCAGGAGGTATAGTAGCTCTGCCACAGCTTGCGCAGACTATGTTGGCCCCCTACATCCCACATCTTGAGATACATATCCGGTAGCGTAATCGTGGAGACATTCTGGCCTACCGTAGGAACGGTCTTGAGCTTCGGCGCGGGGTTGTTGGGTAGGAAGAGGGATTTGACTTGTTCGTGGAAGGTGGTTTTACCGGCATTGTCAAGGCCGAGGAGGAGGACTGAGTATTCTATGCTATGTGTGAGTACACGCTTTTAGGCTGTGAGTGAGATCAGAGACAGACCTTCTTTGCTGGTCGCATATAAATATAAGCCTTTGGCAAGATGATACATGGTCTACAGTCCGCCCGCAATGAAAATGGGTATCCGTATTGGCAAGAGGTTGAAGACTGAAAGCCCTAGCTCAGAGCGCAGATACCGATTCATAAGGAGCTAGATTATATCTATCTATGTTCGAGCTCAATAATGGCGTCCAGAAATGTGTCAAGAGAGCTGATTCGAGACTCAGCATCCCTGCCCTGCCGCCTTCTCGCAAGGCTGCATGAATTGCCACGTGACAACACAATAGCCAACTCTTCTTGAAGCGCGTCCAAGTTGTGCCTTCCCTGCGGATAAACACACCATCGGGCGTGTTTCCTTCAGAGGGCTGGGCGGTTTTATGACGACTTACGTCCTGAAAGTGCTTCCAAAACCGAAGTGTAGTTCTAGTTCTAGTTCTACTCCAACACAAATCGCATTGAGGAAAGAGACAATAGAACTCCCAGTCATGGCGCCTATCGAGATCCACTCTTCTCCCAGGTGGGTTTCCCCCAAGTCATCACGCGTAGCTGTTATTATTCTATTCTGCATTTAAAGACCTGTCTTATGTGTCTGAATCTTTGGTATAGTTGTCTGTGCGCGTGCTGATGATTTTCCCCGCAGTTTGCTCTCTTTAGGAATATCCACGGCTCATCTACTCCTCGTGGGCTTTCTTTCTACAGTATCAGCGAGGACGATATATCGCTCATATGTTGCTCTACCACCCTCTTCAGCAACGAGGCATCGTGAACCCCTACGACGAGGCCATGTCCAGGCTTTCACGGCTCTAGCCATAGTCAGCTTAGCTGTGGGTTGTTTATTTGCGGCGACTTTCAGCGGACTCTCATATCGTGTATGGGCTACTCAACGAGGCATAGAGCTCCCGGATGGGTTAGTCATAGAGACCTAAGGGTTTTATATAAATAACTAATTCTTTGTAGGGTATTTGGTGATCACGGTGGCCTGCGCGGTGGCGAGCATCCCGGGAGACTGCACTTGGCTCGATGGCTCAACGATACACCGTTGTATCGAGACGTTTTCGAGATTGTTGCGGAGAAGAATCGACACTTTTGGTGGGGCCAGCAAGTCAATTTGGGCTTGGTCTCTTGGAGCATATATTTGGCAGTCGAAGGCAGGAGACGAAATATCTCAAACCTTTGGACTTTCCTAGCTCTTGCCCAACTCGTCAATCTATCTTACGCTCAGAATCTCTTCTTCGTTGCCGTATTACTTACTCCAGTTCCCCTTCCCGGGAATGTGAAGGAGATTACTAGGGATTCTGTGCCAGCGACTTCTACCAGGTTAACTTACGCATTCTTTTAGGCCATTTCTGTACTCTGCTTACGGTCCTTTAGGTACTCGCAATTCATCGAGAGGGTGTTTCCTACCAAGCCAGATGATTTTCTCCCAAGCCCGACTCTTTACATCGGCCTACTTCTTGCCAACTTCTCTGCTATCTTCCTGATACCCTTTGCCGCAAACACGCCCTCCTTCATGACGGTCTCACTAGCTGCTAGGCTGATCCCATTCTCGTTTTTGGTTCTGCCTTATATTACTCCGACTGCCTGGGGGAGAATTCATTCTCATCCACATTCTGCTCAATCAACCTATACCACGCTCTTCCGGACCATATCCGCTGTCTCGGCAGCACTCCACCTCAAATCTACCGTCTTGGCTCTCGTATCCAATACGCCAGAAAAATATTCCTACAGGCATAGTCTTCTCCATCCCTTCCAAGAGGAGCGGCTCTCGACATTGAACCGTGGCACCACAGCCGTTGGACGATTATTCGGCGCAATTGGAGAACATCCTGCTGTAAGCGGCGTCGGTTGGGATGTCATTTTATCTGGTCTAAGTCTTGGGATCTGGGCTGGAATCCGTGGTCTCGATGCCTGGGAGATGCTGGGCTCAAGTATGGTATTTATGAAGCGTACAGAGAAGGCCATTGATGGTGAGAATGCAACAAATGTGAAGCAAGAGCTGATCGAGCCTGTTCAGGGGCAAGTAACATCCACACCCATTTTCAATAAAAAGAACTAACAATGTGCAGCGTTGAAGCAACACCTTCGGCCCGTCACAGGCCTGGACGCCCGAGAAGAAATGAGAAGGCCGACGATACCGATGACACAAGCTCGGTTTCTCTGCCTCAGCGTCGTGGAAGGTCATTGAAGAAAGCCATTGGAAACGGTGATGATGCCGAGTACCGACCGGCAGATGGTGATCGGTTAGAAGAAGGTGACGAGGAAGCGGAAGAAGACTGGGAGTCTGCCGCGATGGCATGGGGCACCATAATTACTGGAGGTTTGGGGAAGGGAAGCGCAGGCATTTTTGGGGCTGAGATCAAGGCGAGGTAGTTGGAAATACCGTTGGGCGTTTGGTTCGAACGACGGTTACATGTCGAATTGCCGGTAAGTATACATTGCGCTGGCCCCAGTGGCCCGCTACCGGTTTTGTATTACGGAGTGGATTGTTATGACATGCATTGGAATATGAACATAAGGTTTCACGTTTTTCTTGATTGTTTTTCTCTTTCGATGACCCTTTTTGGTGGGCACAAAAGCCCTTTGGATGCTCTATCAACGTGGCGCAATCATGAATCAATGCAGCCTTTCCTGTTCATTGGCCTAAGTTTAGGCCTGCCATTGATGATTACTGTAAGTTTGAGCCTTAGAAGATCACCCGTGGGCTCCATGAAATGTTCTATGGATACCATAACGAGATGGTATTCTCTGGCAAGTCAGCGATGGCTCGACCAACACAGGAACAGTCTAGGGCTATGTATAGAGGATTCGGCGGGTGATGTTGAAGATTTCTGTTTTCGAGTTGGACCAATATGTGACCAGTGAGTTTCCAGGAAACCCTTTGGTATTCGCGATGATAAGGTTTGAGTAGAGGGCGTATTGCGTAGGTTTGTTCCAGTTAGGTCGGGTGATGCAGTTACGGCGACGGCGGAGGAGAAGCGGGATAGGAAGTTCAAAAGCATCGTGATTTTTGCATTGCAATAAGCTCCACGGGGATGAAGAAAATATGAGGGTAAAAGAAGTTGGTTCTGGCATCTCAAGTAATGCGTGAAGGGTTGTGCGAATACCTCTGAGCTCGGTAAAGTCAAGAACTTGGCTTGGCCGTGTGATTCAGATACTGGATATTGTTCGTTATTGCGTTTCCCTTAAAACGAAGAAATGCGCAATTATTCCTTTTGCTTGGAGTTATAGATCCGAAAATCGTTGGTACCCATTTACGTTAAAGCGATTCTACTCGATACAAAAAAAAAGTTTTCATAACTATGGGTGGACTTTACCGCAATAGAATCATGGATCATTGTAAGGCAATGCTCGGAATCTGATCAGATCATGAATTGTCGTTGGGCATCTCCAATGTTTCTGCTACCTACCGCCCTCAGACTAACACCGAGACGCAGCTCGTACCTAAGTCCTTTTCGCAGCGCAGGGTATAAAAATAGTCTTGCGAAATAAGGCTGGGGATGTCATGCGTCAAGCATGGACATGCGGCTTATGGGTCAGATGGCGGGTGTTTATGGTGTAACAGCCCGTCAGCGGACGACGGGGCGCCAATTACAGGGAGATTGGTGTGCGCCACAGCCAATTACCAACGCCAGGGAACGCCCTGGAGCAGAATTTGCGTAGCGAGCCACTAGAAATAAGCCTTCGGAACGGTAATTTGACAGCCCACCAGCCCACCAGCCCTCCAGCCCCCTGCTTTTGTAAGGCTGTGAAATACGACCACTCACCATGCCAGCGAATTCTTCTCGAGGGGAGAGGCCACCACCAACGACCATCCGAAAACATCTCCATCTCCATCTCCATCTCCATTACGCCTTTACAGCATCTCGTGCTGCCTCCACCTCCACCTCCACCTCCACCTCCCCCGCCTCTTCTCACCGACCGTGGATATCAAACATCCAGCCAACGTGACAAGTGCCACCGCAGGTCACCAGCCCTTTGGTTTTGGAACCCCGGCAGCCTTCTCCGTTAATGATGTTACACACGGACATGCATTAAAACGATAGATATGAAGGCTAACTCTACCAAGAGAAAGAGCATGGCGGCATACCCGCAGTTGCTACCCCCAACAAGCGTGTCAGCGGAAAGAACGAACGGAGAAGAACAATCGCCCTGCAATCTAGACATGACATTACTTTTGAGTCATTAAGAACTGCTCTGTCAACAATTTTGGAACCCTCAGTCATCATTTATCATATTCGTTACATCCACTTAATTACCGACCAAACTCCCAGTCGTTCTTAACATCATGGCCGCGCCTAGGAAGCGTTTGATTCTTTGCTGCGATGGAACATGGATGGACAGCGATGATGGCTTCAACAACCCTTCTTTGATTCCTTACCAACCAAAGGCCACTTTGCAGGTCCCATCCAATGTCACTCGTATTGCCAGGGCTCTCAGGAGAACGGGTCTGGATGGTATCCCGCAAGTCATCTACTACCATTCTGGCGTTGGAACTGGGTCAAGTATGGTGGATATTCTTACAGGCGGTCTCCTTGGGAAAGGAATCTCCGAGGCAAGCATACCACTCAGCCCATCTCCTTGGTAAGAATTAAGTCTGATTCGATTTGGCACAGAATATCCGTGAGGCCTACAGTTTTGTCGCAGCAAACTACGTCCCAGGTGATGAAATTATTCTCATCGGCTTCAGTAGAGGAGCGTTCACGGTGAGAAGTGTAGCCGGAATGATCCATAACATTGGATTGCTCACTCGAAGCGGCATGGACTGCTTTTACCCCATCTTCAAGGACCAGGAGAATTTTCGAACGGCCAAATACAAGGATATTTTCCCTGATATCCCATTCTCAAACAAACCCAGAGGTCATAACGCTGCAAGAGAATACAAACGACGACTTGAAGAGGTAGGTTGAATTTTTGATACAATATGGGACTCACATGCTAAAATATCCGCAGCGAAATCTGACCAGAGTGTACGACCCTGATGGTTCAAAGATTCGAGTCCAGGCGGTAGCGGTTTGGGACACGGTGGGCTCTCTTGGGATCCCTAATATCTCCATACTGGCAAAACTTGGCCTACCGCATTACACTAAAGAGTACAAGTTTTATGATACCGACCTTTCAGAGACTATCAGACACGGCTTCCAAGCCTTAGCATTGGATGAGCACCGAGCGCCTTTCTCGCCCGCGGTATGGGAACGAAATAACGCGGACAAGGCCACGACGGATTTGCGGCAAGTCTGGTTCCCTGGTGTAAGTAATCATTGGGCTGGTCCCTTCAAAATGAGTTTCGTATACTGCATCTCAATTATTTACTGTACTTTGCCCAAGACAGAAGATATCTCTTATTTCACTCCTGACACATTTCTCAAGAGGCAATTGCTGACTCCCGCTTCCTCTAGGTGCACTCGAATGTTGGTGGCGGCTACGATGACCAGGAAATTGCAAATATTACCCTAGCTTGGTAAGCAAGTGATAAGAGAAGTCTTGCTCCAAACTGACCAAGACAGGATGATGGATCAACTTGCCTCAATTGGCGTGGCGTTTCAAGATGAGTTCATTGATCACATCTTTCAGAAGAACGTCGAATACTACGAGAATCCACCAAAATCCGTTGCTCGCAAGCCAGTCAAACAATGGGCTATCAAGTCAGTATACGATAAGCACAAGCCCGTCCGGCCTTGGGGTCTCGGAAAACTGTATGAGTCTGAGAACGGGATTTGGCGTTTGGCCGGGAGTACACGGAGAACGCCCGGTCTTTACAAGCGCTCCAACCCAGACAACGGTCTACCAACAGATATTCCCATGGAAAACACGAATGAGCGCATCCACAGTAGCGTTCGGGTTCGTCTCGACCTCGAAGGCCTCGATCTTGATGACAAAAAGCTCTACTCGTGCCCAGCTTTACTGAAAGACGGGCTTTGGCGACCAAGCCAAGTACGCATAAATATTGAAGACCCAATTCCATATAACGCAACTTGGGGACCAGGTGCACCACCACTCGCCGGTCGGCCTGATGATTTGAGATGGATATGGGAATACTGTGGACCTGACGATGAAGAAGCGCCGCTGGAGGGGTTTATGGTCGAAGAAAGATTGGGTCCCTATGAAAGGAAATTGCTGCTGATGAATAAAGGTGAGGGCATATCTTTTTACCTGAATAGGGATGTCTTAAGTTTTCTTGATCCCGCTGTGATTTGCTGCGAAGTTGAATGACCAAGGGCTGAGTTGATATGGAGAGTTGCTGTACCCAGTAACTTTCGGGCGTACTCATCCCCATGGTTCCACCTCTCACTGGCGCCGCTGTTACCTCAGCTTACACTAATTTCCCATACTCATTACCGTTACTACCAAGCTCAAAGATATGCAGAACTTTGTTTGCTATTCTCGAAGTCCAGTATAAATAGATGAATGACTACACAACATGGAAAGTGACAAAGCTAACGCGTGTGCCGTGCAACAGGAAAAGCGTCATATAAACGCCACCGAAAACGCCGACGACGGAGATCTAGGAAACGTGGCGAGCCTAGTGACCCTCAATTTGAGATCGGAGGAGAAAGCTTGCTTGATGACGAACATGAGCCACGGTACAGGGAGAAAGAGAAACGTGCACCCCCTCGTCCTCGGTATGACGAGATTGAGGTTGAAATTGAAGAGGAAAGTCTTGTTGATAATGATCCGAGGGAAAGAAGGTATAGAAGTCGCGATAGGGGGGTTGACAGGGAGAAATATGTGGAGTATGAGAGGCGCCCGAGGTATCAGGGCTGATCAGCCATCAATGAGTTTGGCTGGATGTGTTACTAGTCATGGTGTTTTACGGTGCTTGCTACCTTCTCGGTTGGTTGGATGAGGGGTCAGTTGACGCGGGGAATAGGATCTAGGTTAAGTGCTTTCATTTGTGACATACTGCTGTAATTTTGCTGTATTTCTTAGAGATATATCCAGATATGTTGTAATGCATAGAGAGCGTGATCTGAGTTGGGGCATTGTGTGAGTGATTTTAACTTGCGTAAATACACGTGAGACGGCATCCTACGTGTGGTAGGACTTACTACCTAAATAGTGCATATTAGTTATCTTCTCTAGATCTGTGTCGAGAACACAAGCTTGGATTGATATTCAAGAAATACAGATAGGTTTGATAATTCTATGATTACAACAGACCGGAAGTTGAAAAGCAGGAAGTCACTTGCTCTCCAGTATTTCAAGCGAATTTGTCCGGAACACGGGTGATGAAATAGGGCTGTCGACAAATAAGACAGCTGTCACTTCCATTGAGAAACCATTTTCGAATGCATTCTAGATGGAATATATGGCCGCAGAAGAGTTTCCTATTCTCGTCAGTAGGAGCCAAGACTGTAAGGCAAATGCTATACTCTTTACCTTCAGTCATACCATCTGGCCTTACCTGCGCTATAAGATCATTACTGGTATCTGTACTTGCGAGGAATTGAAGACGTTGGTCTTGACGGATACGATGAGTTTTCTCTGCTTGGCGGCGAGCGTCGAAGCGGGCTTCGAATTTTGCCCTTGGGCTGAAGTCCAGAGGTTGTTGGGTGTTGTTGGACATCGCGTTAACATACATTTGCAAAGCTATGAATTCTGAGCACCGTATGGCGGTCTTTTTTTTTCTTATGAAACAATGACTTTGTTCACTCAACCTCTTTGTGTAAGCTTGTTCCGAACAATGTATGCGTTTTGTTTTTTTTTGAAACCTCAACTGCATGTTTTGCAGCACAAAGAAACAAGGTCTTTACAAAGCCTCCACCCTTCTAGAAGAACCATCGCGGCTCGTTGTTCACTCAAAGGGCAAGACAAAACAACCATACTAGCAGGCTAGAAAGAGGCATCATCTGCCGGCACAATGGAATTCTCCATGCAAAAAGACAACACATTTCAATATTCAACAAAGTACCATACCAAAAAGCTCATCACCAAAAATGACCAATTCATCCATCCACAAAATCGAAGACTTGAGAGAAGAGGATACCGAGCTCCTTGGCCAGCTTCTATCTCTACAGCTAGGAACCGAGCCAAACGAAGCATGGCTACGCGATCAAACCCACCTTATCTCGACATTCCCAGCGAGTCTGAAAAGACCAACTCTCCTACCTCGTTTGGCTTCTTCTCTAAATTTCACCACAAAGAAGGCACACCTTTGCAAGACACATAAGCTACTCGATTCTCAGCTAATTCGACGCATCTTCCTCCAAGTATCAGCAGAATGCACAACCCGCGTCGCCAGACTCTCCGAGTACCCAATGCTACCAGAGAACGTCTTGCAGTTCCTGAAAAGAATCCATAGTCTTAACAGCCTCTGGATGTCTCCAGACCTGTACAGACAAATGTTCCAAGTCATGCCCCAAGAGCCACGCTTTGAACCGATTTCAGGGGATTGCGAAGCATGTATTCTAGCCATTATTGGAGGAAACCCTCAGATGATCTCAGATCTACGAACTTCAATTATTGGGCGGAAAAAGAAACGGGGTCCAATCCCGAGGCTCTTACCCCTCGTCGAAAGCTGGATCAGTTGGAATACACAGGGAGATGAGATCAACGAAGAGAGCGACGAACTCGCTCGTGAAGCCCGAAGTATCAGACGCCAGTTGCAGCAAGCAAGAAGGCAGCTGCGCCGGAACATTGCCGAAGGGATCGCAAATGACAACACGAGCGAAAGGCCCGAAGGTGGAGCTCCCAACGAGGAGCACTCTGGCGACTTTGAAGCTGACGACAAGGAGCATGCCAATGATAACGACACCGTCCTCGACTTCTACGCAAAAATCATGTCATCTACAAATCTGGCAGAACGTCCACATACAGTAGAAAGCATGCATCCTGCGTTCAGGAACTCGATCGTCTTCGACCAGAAAGCAGGGATTTTCGTTCGGAATGGAGCGAAGGCCCCCACACAACGACCTGGCACCGCGTACTCGGCGAGCGTGTATGGAAAGTCGACAAGAAGCGGTCCTTCGCGTCATGGCGAGGAGGGTCTCAGAGGCTATTCCGAGGAGCACGCTCGTGCCTACGAGGAGCTGACGGGATATGCGCGCTATCTTGTAGTGACCGAAGACGAGAAAGAGATTGATAACGCGGGAACGCAGAGATCGAGAGAACGAGTGACAAGAATTTCGGATTTTCTTTGAAGAACTTGTCTTTTTTCTGGTATTAGTCAAAAAGCCGTAGGAAAGATAGGTAGAACTCATGTGGTATCATCTAATAGAATACATATTATACAAGAATGCAGCCTCTGAGGAGAGTGAGACCTTGCCAATAACCTTTTGATGAATTATAACCCCAATTTCAGAACTTTTTGCTCTAGGCGCCATCAAATGCGTGGAAAAATTGTACATATGCTGCAGCAAAAGAAGAAATTGCGTACTAATCATTCTTCCATGAGTGATTTGGCAATATCCGGCTCTCCTTTTTCATTCTCATCCTCGTAGAGCTTCATCAGAGCAGGCTTGAAAGCAGCAACTTTAGCGAAGTCCCCAAGCTTTACCTTCATATAATCAAAGGCAACAATAGCGACCTGGTCTTTCCCTCCCTCGCCATCCATGACTGGAATCTTCTGATATCTTTGCGAGAAATGCGTTAACAAGATTCTTCTAGCGTTCATCCGCTTCCCAACATCCAGAGCTTCGGCTGTAGTAGAATGCTTTTTTGCAATGGCATCCCCTTGGAGTTCGTCATCAAACGTAGCTTCGTGAACCAGGAGCGTGGCACCTTGTCCAATTTCCACAAATTTGTCTGAAGGCCGACAATCGCCAGAGTAAGCCACCTTGAGCCCGTTGGGGAAGTTGATAACAACAGCAGCGGCGCCATGACAATGTTCAACTGGGCAGGCTTGGATAGAAGAGATACCGCAATCTTTTACTTCCTCGGGCTCGAATTGGTGATCAAACGTCCAGGATCTCCACTCTGAGCGAGCTACCATGATGGTCTCTAGCCGCTCATAGCCATAATCCTCCACCTCCGAGTACTCCTTAAGCCAGTGGGTCATGCCTTCATGAGAAATAACACGGAGTTTGTTTCCTTTGCTCCGTTCGTGCTCGGCCGTTTCTGTAGCCCATGCTTTAATCACGTTGGTTGTGCCAAGATGATGATCTGCATGTAAATGACTGATCCAAATAGCTCTTAAGTCACGCAACACCTCCGGTAACTGATCTCCATATACTCTCTTTAGCTGGCCGAGTGTATTCTCACCGCAGTCCAGCAGATAAGTGCCATATCCTGGAACTCGGATTAATGTAGCCGAGACATTACGATATTTGGAGGGCAGGGCCGAGCCAGTCCCAAGGGTCACTATTTCGGCATCCTTGCTTGGAATGTCCCTTTGGTTCTCATCGAGTTTTGATTGGTATTCGGGACTCATTACTTCCGTGCGGGATACTTCTGCAAGCTTGAGTACTTCTGGGGGCATTCCCGTGATGACCGCTTCGGTGTCCAGGTGCTGTATGAGATTGGCCTCTTGAAACTCAACCTTTGGCTCCAATTGTAACGTAAGTCCAGGTCTTGCTATTTCGTAAGGAATCTCACTAGCAGGGTGAGGATCAGAGACATCATTGTTGTAATTCGGAACTGGATATCGTTCAGCATCAACAAGATTCAAGCGAATTGCAGCGGAAGCAGGCGACTCCAATGCAAGGTAATTTGGACAGCAATCTTTGGATGAGACAATGTGCTTTATTTCGTTGTGATTCGCCATGAATTTCTGCAAATTCTTGTCTTCGATCACACCAGGTCCAAGGATCCAAATTATTGCGGCCACGCCAGCCATAACTTCTTTCGAAGACCATTCTTCGCGCTGGAGCAATGTATCGATATAAGAAGTAGTTGGTAGTTCAATGACTGCAAAGCCATTGCCCTCCTTCGTTGGGCTCAGCACCATCTCAGGAGTCACGACGCTTCCACTAGCAGTAGTAACGCTCTCCCCTAAAGTCAAACGTCTAAAGTCAGGGCCAGGTGTCACTCCCAGGTCAATGGCTGCTTTTGGATTGAATTTCCCACGTTGTGGGTGACCCTTGATGATATAACAGACGGATGTTCCCGAGGGAGTAGTTGGTGGGAGTGATTGAACGAGCGCCCCAGGCCATGGACTTCGGACAAGAACTTCCAAATCATCTTCGTAGCCCTCATCTCCCGGCATTGGTCCATGGTATTTCGATATCGAGCCGTCCGTACTTCTGATGAAAATTGCAGCTGGCAATGCGACTTCAGAGAGTCGAACCTTGATGAGAGAATCTAAGCGCCATTTGGAATCAAACATGGAAGAAACCACCGACTTCCGCATCTGGTTGTATCTATCTTCCCTATCTTCTGCGCTCTCCTTGTCGCCTGTCCCAGCCACAAATTGCCGCGAATCATCACAGTATTCCTCGTGGCTCCTCTTTCTCCGCGCGGGAGGCTGACCTTGAGGTTCTATGACCATATCCCACACCTGTATCAAGTCATCTTGCCATGTAGGGCTCCAACTACTTCTTTGGCTTTTTGTAGGTCTGAATTCGGTCGTGCGTAATGGCATTCCCTTCCGGAAGATGAATCGTCTGGCGGTCGCGAGGAAGTGTGTTAGATTCCTTCCGCCATGAATATTGAGCCACGCCTTCTCTTCCTCGCCGGCAGTCGAACCGTTCTTCTTCTCTGTGTTTTCGAGCTTTTTGTTATTCTTTTTCTTCTTCGCGTCGTCGATCTTGCTCTGCTCTTTTGAACTGGCACTGGCGTCCGCAACGGTAAGAATCATGCCCAAGAGCCCCCCTGCGTTACCCCACCCAATAGGCCCTGTCAAAAAGATATCTTGGACCTTGATCAGCCCTAACTTCCTTTGCACAGCGGCTCTTTGGGTTCCTTCCCCTATATTTCCAATCAAGTATCTCCTCCTGTCAAAATGTAGTACCAATGTCGTACCCGGAGTATCCGCCGTGGGCGTGCTTAAAAACTGGACCCAATACTTCATGATTGGTGCGAATTTCCTATCCCTTTGAGAGTCTTCTGTACCACCGAGGCAGTTCTGACGGGGAGGGTTGAAAATAAGGTAGTATACTTCTCGGCAAAAATATACCACCTCAGGGTAGAACTTGATATAAGGCCCTCTGAAGATCCGATCAAGGGGGACGTCTTTTGCGGTGTTTCGTGAAAAGAATCTTGAATCGATCTTCCTGATATATGGAAAGACTGGTTTGCCCGAGGGAAGGTAGATATTAGGAGACTGTCGAGTCCTGGATGAAGCTCGCGGGTGTGTTCCTCGTAGTGCGCTGCGGTGATCCTTAGAGAGGATAGATGATAGAGCTCTGTAGTCTCTACGCAGCGATCGCGCGGCAGATATTCTGTATGCGGGAAAGGATTCCCACATGGAGCATTTATTGAGATGACTCACTAGAGAGGACTAGAGAGTGGTTGTATTTTTTTTATGCCACGATAAAGAAATAATCGCTTAATTCTCCAGCTCTTATCAGCAAATTTACAGCTTAGCCCCTCTACGGCCCTTTACCCCAGGTTTGAACAGTCCTAGTTATCGTAGTACTTTGGTAAAATGAGAATAAGAATTTTTCAACTGAGAGCCAGCTTTGTTGACGAGAACGAGGGTTCTTCGTCCAGGTCATGGCAAGTCACGGTCAGAATTGAGCTTCTTAGTTGTGTGGTACAACACGTTAGGAAGCATATGCATAGAAGGAAGTGATGAATGACTGAAGATCTTAATGCATCGCATTGATCAGGATTCTCTATTTTCAGACCACTGACCCCAGAAGTATATCCAGAGTTGTCTCTTATCGAACACCATGTTAACACATTACGACCACCCTATGCAATGACCAACAATGTGTCGCTGATCCAATGTAGTACCCGTTCCTTTGCTCCACCCTTCCCGTACGCCGTCATTTTTTCATGCATCGTGTCTGTTCAAATCAATGGCGATATCCATTTATCCTCTGACTAGCAACGGCAGCGGCTTCCTCCGCCTGTTGCCTTTGTAACCGAATTTTGGTAGCCTCTGTCCCATCATCCGGAGTTGCTGCTTCCTTAAACCAAGGATGCTGAAGCGCCTGCGTGGCCGTAATACGGTCGGCGGGATCATAAACAAATATCTTCCTCAGAAGGTCCAGGAAATTACGACAGAATTTGTTGTTATCTGGAATGATTGTCTACACAGATGGGTGTTAGAATAGTTCAATCTGAAATTGGACGTGTACTTACTTCTAATCGCTTCATAGCCTTCACGAAACGCCTAGAGGCTCTGCTAGTCTCTGGCTGTGGATAGTCTAGTTTTAAGCGCTTGAAGAATCTGAAGGACTGTTAGCCACAAATGAATCCAAAGACTTGAAATACATACTTCGAGGCTTGGTTTCCTCCGCTTCGTTTGGACATACTATTGACGGTCTGAATGAGATGTGTATCTATTCTACTCCCGCAGACAGCTTCCATCATCGCTAGGTGCTCTAGATTGTCGTGTGTCTGAAATAAGGCGTCGCCCGTGAAAAACTCGACGAGGATGCATCCTATGCTCCAGATATCGCACGGAAACGACCATCCGAGACCTAGTATGATTTCAGGAGCTCTATAATGACGGGTTGACACAACCGAAGAATGGTATTCATCCTGGAATGTGGCTGAACCGAAGTCGATGAGTCGAATCTCTGTGTCCAGAAGCACTTTTCTCTGTGCTGCTTGTCGATTTATTGTGCTTGACGACGAAGGGATTCGGCGGCTATAAGTGAACGCTTGATAAGCGTTGTCACATAATAATATGTTCTCCGGCTTCAGGTCAGTGTGGATGAGATTCAAGTCATGCAGAACTAAAGCTCGTTAGTCATGGTACCCAAAGGGAAACCGCTGAATCACTTACAAGCAACACTGGTAAAAAGTTGCCTCGCAAAACTTTGGATTTGACTGTTCGGGAACGGAACAAATGAATTGCCTTTGAGGAAGTCGAAGACGCTCTGTCCGAGCAAGTCCATGACGATGCATATGTGACCTCTGTAGTCAAAACAATCCCGAAGATGTATACATCGGTTCCGATTCTCATTGTCGTTGGCCTTTAGGGTTGAGAGGACTCGGAGTTCTATTCGTGACGCGTCTCGGTATTTCTGGACAGATCTAATGATTTTTATGGCAACGAGTTTATTCCTCCTCCGATCCTTGGCCTGGACAACCTTGCCAAAAGTCCCTTGGCCAAGAAGCTTCGTTACTTGATCTAAACCATACCAGTCAATATAAGTTATCAAAACTGGAAGTCTAGAACCTACATCTTTCCGTAAGATCGCTGTCTGGCACCACAATGTAATGCCCATCGTCATCGTCGATTTTGCTATTTTTGGTATAAGAGTTCTGCTTGCTGGTCAGTGCTAGACTCGTCGAAAAAGAGGTTGCAATGCTCACATCTGCAACAACCTTCACCTGAACGTCCTGTGCCTTGATAGGAGGTCGAGGTGGGGGTTTGTAGTTCGTGTATGCATCACCGTTCACCTCGAGTTCTTTCCGTTTAGCTTCATTGGCAATTTGAAGCCTTGTTGCTGTCCTCTTCCTCTTCTGACCTGGCTGGACCTCGGCAGCCTCGTAACCATTTTGACCATTCGAGGAGTGGGAGCCTAGTGATGTGGCGGCTGTTGTGTGGATAGCCGACGTCGTTCTATCCGTCGAAATCGTAGACCCCGAAGCAGACTCTTTATACTCGGGACTGTGATTATTGGAGTGAGGGTTCCCATGTTGATATACTGGATCATAGGCCGAGCCAACGTCATCACGCTTCCTCTTCTTGGCAGCATGTCGATTGCTGTCCCCCGCTATCGATTGGGTTGGCTGGGGGTTTGATAATACGGAAACCGATGGATCTGGAGTGGGAGAATCATCGATGACAATGACCTCTTTGGGGAGACCATTCTTGTAAAATGTGTGCCAATCCGGCTCCCTTGGCTCTCGGGAGCGTTGTCTCTTCTTCGTATTCTGTTTGTTCGAGGACACAGATGATGATGCGGGCATGGTTGCGGTTTTTGTTTCGGGTCTGGAAGAAGACTGTACCGCGTTTTGTCGTGGAGTGTCGGGTGCCCCAATGCTATTTGACGATGTGCCGTTACTCGACGGAGTCGGGAAGTTGTATGACCCTCCCAGCCGGCTCCCGCCGTTCAAAAGGGGATTGTTTGCCCTATAACCGGCAGTTGATTGAAAGTTCTGGTGATGAGAGTACCCGTAGTTTGGATGATGCGGTGGCAGGGTCGATGGGGTAGACATTGAGAAATGTAATCGGTTCGTACCCGTCCAATGGGCTCAGACGGCGAGGAGCCGGAAAGTCGTTCTGGAACTCGCAGCAAGGCGTCGATTATAATGGTCTCGTCTGCAGCATTTAGTCTGCAGTCGAGGAAGAGGGATGGTCCACAGGAAGGGGTAAATTGTGTGAGAAACGGTGGTTGTGGTGTTTTCGTGTCGTCAACGGGCGCGTGAATGGAGGGTGTTGAAATGGACCCGGGGTCAAACTCGGGGCATTTCGCTACTTCCTGAGACTCGCACTGGGTTCGTGGAGATGTCGGCGATGGTGAAGGCACAGTAGAGCGGCATAAAAGATATCGTGAGGGTGCTCTTGACGGATTGTTCAGCGACAGACTCTTTCGACAGAGGTTCAAGTTGGTCTGCTTCCAAGCGAGCAGCCCTGGTGCAGTGCAGTGGTGAGCCCAAAGAGGCGAGCGCGACCTCCGCTCTTTGCTCACTATCGCCGCCTTTCAGTGGTGGCCCACCTGGCACCTGGGCAGATCGGAGCAGTGGGTGTGAGTGGAAGAGAGGAGGTGCTACGTATTATTCAGTCTCAATCTTCTCGGTACAATAATACTGTGATAATCTTGTCACTTTTTCCTCTGCATCGCGCAATTGCAAGAGGGATCTTGCCAGTGCTACAGCCATACGTTCCGGGCCTCGACCCGGGCAAGCAAGCAAAATTGGAACGGAGCCTTGAGACTTTGATAAAGGGAAAGCTCTTATCACTCTGGCAACATCGTGTGCTGTAATTACGACGCTTACTCTACTTATCTCCTTACTTTCGAAGCCGTCCCAATAATCATTTGGCGCTTGAAGTCTGAACTTGAAGGTATGTCATGTTGTCTGATGCTACGCACCATCATCTTCACGAATAGTCTTACCTTGTCATAAGCTCAGCTGGACAAAATAGACAGTGCCGGCCCTCCGCTGCATGCCCCTCTTTGATTCGCCTCCATTCAACTCATATTTGCCGGCCCCAAACTCTGTTTTTTATACAGTACATAGACCTTGCAGTCGCAACCAACAAAGGCAGAAAGAGTCAGTCGCGGAATATCATGTGTGCAAGTCCTCTCAGACATGAGATCGAGAGTAAAGCAGAATAACCCTTCGTCCTCTATATCTTCGTGTCGTTTCTCGACCCCTCTCTCCCCCTGAAAAGCACAGGGAGATGACCCCATCCTTTGATTTCTGCCGAAGAACCCCTCCAATATTTCTCGGTGGCAATTTCACAAACGACACTAAAGGATTATCAGCATGTGTCTCTTGGAAAAGAACTATGCCTGCTTTCTGCGCATTTGGAAACAGATCTGCAACAACTGCATTGTTTCTGTCTAAATTTTGATATAGAGCAATTGCCCCTGGATGCGAACGTTTGGTTGGCACGTGATAGTTATTTCAGTGGTCCAGATAGACCTGGAAATTTGAAGGCTCGACGAGATGCTGATTCTATTTGCAACTTCTACGTTATACAGTCTCCCAATGATGAACCCCTTGTTGCTGAATTCTGTAACCTTCGATGTCTTTGGCCCAATTATTTTACTGGGCTGTTGGGCTGCCGGGGATGGCTGAAAGACCCATCATCGAAGTAAGTAGCGCCTGTATTGTTGATGCATGTGGTATGTGGTATCTCAAGAAATTCAAATTCCTCTGTTGAAGACAACCTTTCCATCCTCACCGCCCCTCTCCCAGAACTCTTTCTCCAAGCTCTTGGCATCGACGCTCTGTCTCTGAGGGAATGCTGCAAGGGCCAGAGGCAACGCGAAGAGGCTTGTACCAAGTATAAGACCAAGGTTGACAGGCAATGTCAGTCTTGGATTTCTCTTCAGCCACTCTTGCTTCTGCAATCGAACGAGTACCAATGGTGGGATGACCATGATGGGGGAGCTGTTCAGAACTCGACTCAGAGCAGTCTCGGAGACTGCGAGAGTGGCAGCTTTCTTGCTTTTGCCTAGTGACTCTACTGATGATTCAGATTTCCCTCCCTCTGCGAGTTTGGCCTTGTCAGATTCTGAGAGAACCGGATATACATCGATTCCCTGTCGAATCTCCTCCCCACGCATGAGAAATACGTTCAATGCTCCGGCGCTTGCTACGGCAGCAAATGGTACCAGTCTTGTAAGGATTGTCTTCGTAGCGGGGCTGACTCGCTTCAATCGAGGAACGAGAGCATTGAGGCCGAGTGCTACGGAGCAGGAGGCACCGACAGCGAGGAAGTAGGACTGGGCTATCTTGGAAGTCGACAATGGAGTCGACTTGTTTGCGTTGGCGTTATTGATTGCGACATTGAGGGATTGATTTGTTATTTGCCATAGCAACGTTCCAGTTGTCTATGGGCCGTTAGCAATTGCTGGCACAAGGGGAACAGAAAAGTTACTCCAAGACCAGGCGTAAGCATTCCTGCTGTAACCACCAAGTTCGACAACACAAAGCATGACATCCGAAATGGGAGGAAGACTGGCTCGCCAGTATCTAGGGACTATGAGTTGGATTCTCTTGTAACGGTATGCGCAGACATGCCTGGATGTAATGTTGAATCAACAATCTTCTTCGCCTTCCATAGCTCTGCGTTCATCTCCCCAATCTTGCCCTGCTTGTATCCTGCGATCAGGCTCTTTGCATGTTCGAGGCCCGCCTGGTTAACCAGTAATGTCCTGCCAAATGTTAGGATTGATATCATAGAAATTCCCGACAGAAGCACCTTTTAGCTAAAGAAATAAAACTTATCCTCCTCACCTGGGATCTGAAATATTCGCAGAATGCTTAACTCTGCCCCAATATGTGCTGAGATCAAACTGGGAAACTGGCAGCTCGCGATTGCCCGGCAGAGAGCTCGACATCGTGATATGCTAGGCCCTCGCTGCCAATTGAAGTGTTAGTCCTCGTCGTGACAAGAGCTGTGGAAGCTGTGTGTACCTCCCGAGATTTGAATTTCTGCCGCGACTACTCCGATCTCGGTTGTGGCTTGAGCGGACAGCTTCCGCTCAATAGCTGTATTTTGACTAGTACTCGTATATAATAAAATAAGCAAAAACCTCGGTAAACCATAAAATCTGGCTTGGCCTAGTGGCCTAATGGTTAAGGCGTTGGATTTCGGCTTTACCGATATCATTTTCTCCAAAGATTGGGGGTTCGAATCCTCCCTGGGTCGTTCAGAATCTTTTTGTCTTCTTTTGTGAGTGTTCGATATCTTTTTCGAGATGTAGGTGGCGTCCTCTTGAGGCACGCCCTCCTTGCGAGGATTAGTCATCACACACTAGTCTGGCCGAAACAAACAAAATAACCGTCTTTTTGCGAGAGTAGTACCTATAGTAGGTGGGCTAATTGGCATATGGGTTTTTTTGCTCTTTTTAATCACTCCCCCGGATACTTTCTTATTTTAGACAGCATAAGCATGAAAGCTATTAATATTGAATTGGCAATTGCATCACTTTAAGCGAAAGCTTCTCTATTAACACCCCGCATCCGTTAAGTAACTCCGCGTCTACGTCACCTTTCAAACTTATTTTCTCTTTCAACAGCAATGTCGGGACTTAAAAATATTGCTCAGGGCGGCGTAAGCAAAATCCTAAATTCCCAACTTCCGGCTTCGCGAGTTTCAATATCTTTCTTGCCTGTCTTACATCTCTCGAGATATTCAAAATTAGGTATTGAAGCTCGCGAATGGTCTGGATATTTTCTTACCTAGGCAATGCTGACTCTGAACATTTACAGTGGCATCCCAAGGGCAAGGATGGCAAGTCCAAAGAATCATGGCGGGGTGACTTCAAAGGAATTAACCAGGTCGCTGGATGGATGGGAAAAGGCAAAGATTCCAATCCAGAAGCGCAGGAGCACATATCACGGCCTATATCGACTCTGAAAGACCCCGCTGCCTTTGGGCCACCCCCAAAGAATGTCAACTATCATGGAGGGGCAGCTCTTCCAAACCAAATCACACCAGATACGCACGGTCTGGGGGCGCCATTACCACACGAAGCAATACAAGCAGAGCAGCGAGCGAAGGAAGAGGAAGCACAACGAGCAGCGGAAGAAGCAGCAAAGCCCAAGCCGCCTCCTATACCATACAGGGCAAACACTACAGGCTTGACAACTTCTCACCTACCTCCTCCACCAGGTCGTAAAGATGGAGCGGATATCCGGACCCCGCGACCAGCAGACAAACCCAACCCTCCAGGACTTCCACCACGATTGCCCACTAGACAGAATCCGAAACCCGCGCCATCTCCGACTCCGATATACAATTCTTCAAATTCTGCGCCAGAATCTGATAAAGGTATACTCAATCAGGCATCTTTACACAGATTAGGTGCTACTGGCGTCTCAGTCCAAGGTCTCGGCATTGGTGGAGGCAAAGGGAGACAGCCACCGCCGCCTACAGCCGTGACATCGTCCTCTCAAGCGCCGCTAAACGATCCACCGCCAGGCAAAAGCTCGCAGCTTGATGACCTCCAATCCCGCTTCTCCCCCCTTTCCTCGTCATCACCTAGACTCGAAAGTCCGAGCAAGGGTACTTCATTCGCTCAAAAGCAAGCTGCATTAAAGACCGCTTCTTCTTTCCGAAATGATCCATCCTCTGTATCTTTGACTGAGGCACGAGCGGCAGCGATTACAGCGAACAATTTTCGGGAGAGGCATGGGGAGCAGGTGAAGTCAGGATGGCAGTCAGCAAACAAACTCAACAGCAAATTCGGCATTGCGGACAAAGTTGGGGCTTATAGTGGACTTGGAAATTCTCAGCAAGAAGCCGCTTCTCCCGGAGATGGAACAAGGCAAAGTCCATTACCGGAAGTTGCTGCTTCAAAGAAAAGGCCGCCGCCGCCGCCGCCGCCTGCAAAGAAACCACAGCTAGCAAGCTCGACCATCGGCAAGGAGCCACTCCCACCTCCTGTGCCCCTGTCGAGTAAGCCAAAGCCACAAGTAAGTAGGTTCTACGAGTAATCTCCTTCACGCCCAAATCATGCTCTATGCATATTCATCTCCTACGCTTGGCATGTGGAATTCTCAGGAAGCATTGGCTCCCACAGAGCGTCTTGCCAATGCATTCTACTGCCTATTCCATCAGTGCTCTTCAACAGACCCCTTTTGAGTTTTCAGCCCCTGGAAGCCTGGGACGCTGTGAGTCCTACCTTACATTCTGAATTCAAGGTCCGAGTTATAGGGTAATAATCCGGGTGTTATTTATTGGTATTGTTCTCGGTATTTGGTGTCCTATGGATGGATTTATCAGCCTGACACTAGGGCCTAAAAATTGCGTAGAGACCAAGTTTCACCTGTTTTGATTTCGTAGCCAGATGAAAAGCCAGGCTGCTACAGACGGACGGACGCTGGAATAAGCATGGCCTCTGTCTAGTGATTATATCTGGCTCAAGATTTTGTCGTCTCCCTCTTCAACAGCACCCCACAAGACCATTCACCCAAAAAAAATACAGAGCACATTCATGTTACTGGGCAGATACATTTGGAGGCGTTTTTGAGTTCTTTGCTCGACGAAACACTTCCTAGATTGTCTCGCAGCTCCGCACGCTAGCATAGGTCAAGTGACTCTCATGGACCGTACGATCAAAATTAGTACCCGTTGTCGTAGAGCCGCTCAAGATATCGAGCATTGGCTAATTACACAGGCCTCCAGTTCTCTTGATACGAAAGACCTTGACCTCGATCTTCAATCGTTATGGTATACGAAGTCGCCGCCGATGTTTCCTCCACCCAATCTGAACCGCGGTGGCAAGATCAGTAGTGCCTCGAGTTCTGGCTGGAGCTCTCATGGCGTTCGAAAAACACACGTATTCAACGGTATAATACAGGATAACAGTACCATGGCGAGAACAAAGATTCTCCTATCCTGGGATGACAGCAACCCAGGCTTGACCGTCAAGGCCCAACAGAAACACATACCACCGCCTCGGAAGCTCACCAGGCAAGAGCTTGATAACTATCGAGAGGAGTACGAAATCTAGTTCGTGGTCTTGGTCATTGCTAACCTCAGCAGATATTCCGAAGCACTCGCCAGATGGTGCGAATCAAATATGGGGCACCAAGTGGGTGACGGCGAATGCTGGACTCTTGCTCGTGATGCGCTTCAAGATGTTGCAACGGCATGCTCTTCACGTGGTCAAGAACCTTGCATGACATCCCAATCTCTTATACACGGTCACATACTTTACTCGTTTGTTCCAGCTGAATCTCCGTACCCTAATCCCAAGGGGGGTGTTCTAGAAGCTGGTGTAGCAAGAGGCGATATCATACAACTACTAAGTGCACACTTCCACGCGAAAGATGGAGGTCAGAAGTGGGCAGGGGCACCTGATCACACCGCTGTCATCACAGGAGTAAACTCAAATGGAGTACTGAGTGTAGTCGAGCAGAATGTTAGGAACATAAAGAAGGTACAACCTGGTTCATATGACATGTCTGAGCTGGTGAAGGGAGAAGTGAGGATCTTCCGGGCTGTTGGCGCAAATTGGGCTGGAGAACTAGATCCAAGCTGGTGATGGATGGGTTTTATAAAATATCGCAACGAGTCCATTGTAGTACGCAAGCTGGGCTTATGAGCTCAAATAGACTTGGGCGTGTTGTGTCAACGGCGTCACAGCCCCAGGATGCTCTTCTCTGTCGATCATTAGTGCAGCTTTATCCTTGAAAGTGGTGCATCTTTGCGTAGTGGTTCAAGCCTACAATTCCCCTATGCCCATTCGGTTTTGATTGCCAATTCTAATGGAAATCCAAGACTAGCTTTCAGCTGAACCAGCCAGGTGTACTTTCCCCAACGACATTATTATTGGTTCTATCTCAAGACTCCAATCTTCCTTTCAGCACGCTTCACCTCTATCTCAATTCTAGCAAGTTAGCCCTAGGCGCTCCTGGCTGGTGCGCTCTTGAGCCTTGCTGCAGGCAATACTGTTGGTACACAGCTTCCTTCAAGCTCACCCACATCTTTTCAGTTTCAGCAAGAGCATTCGCTTTTCTTCACCTGAGTTCCTGGTATTCAAATGTCATTCACTTTTCAAATCCTTCTACTTTCACTGATTTTCTGTTTATCACCTCTGCAACTCGACACTTCCCACCTATCACCTCTTCGGCTGCTCGCCAATCCATCTCATCAATACACCAATCCATCACATTCTCATTCACCGAGTCAGTGATCGATACGTACCCCAATTCTCCCGCATCTCTACAGCAATGGCTGGTCACAACTCCAACAGCAGACGAGTGACTCAACCCACTCAACGGGTCCGGAAGCGCCCACGTTCAGTGGTTCGCGAGCAGGCTGCGGGGGAAGAGGTTCCAGATCTCTCGTCAGTCGTATCTCATAAGCTGGTTATATTTCTCTTCACTAATAACTTCAAGTTCCCTCAAAATGAAGTGTTGGATATCTGGGTCGGAAAGGCTGAGGGAAGAGAAAAGTTCACGGTTCATAAGGCTTTCATCTGCCACTACGCGCCATTCTTGCGAGCGGCCTTGGATTTTCACGTTATTGAGGATGAAACGCCAACCAGTAGGTATTTCCTTGGAATTAAGCCATTATCATAGGACTGACTTCGATTAGTTCGTTACGAAGATACCACCCCTGAAATATTTGGACGTTTGATCAATTGGATTTACACGAAATCCATGAAAGAACCCAATACTGGCGAGCTTCCTCAACTCAGGCATATGGTAAGGCTCTGGGTCCTCGGCGACAAAGTCTACTGCCAGGGTCTGCAAAACGCAGCAATTCGCGGGCTCTACGAGGGTGGTTGGTGCGGAAACTACGCCGATATGAAATACATTTACAACAATACATCCGGTTCGAGTCTACTGCGCAAGCTCTTCGTTGGCCAGGTTTCCCGTCACGTCCCCATAAAAACATTGGCTGGCTTCTTGGAGAAACACATGGATGAATCCCCACCTCAGATGCTCGCGGACCTCGTACTCGCGCTAAAGCGGCGGCTTCTAAAAACCGATGCTAAAGAGCATGCTTCTATCGAGGATTATCTCGTGGTGGAGATTGGTGACTTGTAGGGGTCTGGGCCTTTGTTCGTTGCTTCTGGATGCGGCGTTACTGGATTGATCATACTATGGGGCGTCGTTTCATTTGAGAGGCGCAAACGATTCATGATTTTACCGTTGATATTCTGAAAACTAGGCAGGTAAATGTGTGGGGAAATCATAGCCAGGTTGGGGAGGATGGATGAGCTAGCTGCTGATATTATCACATTTCCGTCGGAATTGAAGCTCGTTGAATTTACAAACACATACGACTGTTTCGCCATGGGATAACGTGCATTTCAGTAACACATCATGCATGTAAAACAGTATTCCTCGGATTCTGCCCGAGAGTCTTGTTGATAAGAGAATATTTATATCTGCAATGCCCCAATATGGAAGGTTAGCCTCCTCAAATGCTATATTTCCACGGTATCAAAGCGTGCCTGCCTACCTAGGTATCGAAACGCAATAAATAGCCCAGCTACCCACGTTCCTTCCCGAAAGGTCTGTCACACACAAATCTACCCGGCCCTTCTTGTCTCCTAACTTGTCCATACTGCAACCATTTTTTAACGAACACCAACATCCCTATCAACTCCAAACCCCAACTTCCAACCAGGAAGTCACTGTTCGCCTCTGCAACTCACACCGTTATCGCCTCACGTTATAATCAACATTCATCACTTATCTTCATCTTAGGTTCCCCGGAATAACGTCAAATTCACCATGGCACCAAAGACACCTGTTCAAAAGCCATCTGCGGTGGAGTTTCTCAAGTAAGTTGACCAGCATCAAATGAAATCAACAATGCGTAGTAGTATCATATACTGAGAGAAGCTCACAGGTTGATGTCTGGCCCCAAGGTGGACATTGTCGTCGGAAAGGATAAGAAATTCTACTCGCTCCCAAAGCCGCTTATCTGTCACTATTCTCCGTATTTCGACCGCTGCTTCAACGGCAAATTCTTCGAGGCAAAGAGCCAGAGGTTGCAACTCCCAGAGGACCGGGTTGACGACTTCGAGATTCTGCTCGAGTACATGCTCAGGGGTCAACTTTCGGGAAGTCTGGTGGTCAATGAGACTGGCGGCGAGATCATCAAGAGATGCATGGACTTCTTGGAGTATGCAGACAAATACGAGCTAGCTACAGCCACCTGTGAGGCAGTTCTTGAGCCGCTCAAGAAGGTTCTTGCAGAGCCTCACGTATGTGCCAGAACCACTTGGATCAAACGTCTGATGGTTACAAAACGAGAAAACTACATTATGCCTGACGACATCCAAACTATCTACAGAATCGCTCCGGTAAATAGCCCTTTGAGAATCCTCGTCGCACAAGGTGCTCTCTCGGCCGCTGGCATCAAGGGATGTCACATTCGCTTCCAAAAACAAATTTCCGATTGTCCAGACTTTGCTGCCGACTTGGTGGGGCAAATCTGCACTTCACTGAAAGCACGCCAGAAGTGGATTGACCCGATTACAAACGCAGAGAGGATTCTTTAAGGAGTGAGGGAGCATCATGGCTAGCCGTTCAATTTATACCAACACTTCTTATCCAGCAATCTCGGCAACTTCAAGACGGCGATTTCTAGTGGTTACTTGCATAAGAAATACTCAACTACGGAAGTAAGTGAAGTATGAGAGGAGTAAAAGACTGCGAGGTTAACGTCTTCCAGAACTGCAACTGCAACTGCAACTTCAACTTCAACTAAAAGTCTCAAAATCTCGACTGTTTTCATTTTCATTCTTCGCGGGGATTTTTAAAAAAATAGT